>WUUC01024774.1_pt1 | contig 23599 bp, 46 predicted proteins | sample 6278441 | NCBI WGS metagenome assembly WUUC01 (sample SAMN13675441, study PRJNA597444) | soil metagenome | isolation source: soil | place: USA: Washington | collected 2017-10 | reverse complement strand
GCCGCCGCCGACCGGCTGTCGGGCCGGCTCGCAGATGTGGATCAGGCCGTCGGTGGCCGCCTCGTGGTGATGTCCGGGTGCGCTGAAGGCTGGGACGCCTGCGTGGCGTGGACGGCCATCCGGGCCGGCATCCGGCTGTGGGCGGCGGTCCCGAACCGGGGTTACGGCGCGCACTACTGGGGCCGCAAGTCGCTGACCGGCCGGGACCAGCTGCCCGAGTTCGAGCGGATCCTGGCTGCGGCGTGGCGGGTCACGTATGTGATGGAGGAGATCCACGGCACGTCGGCGCTGTACCTCGACGGGCTGCATTCCAACTTCGTCCGGAACACGTTCATGGTCGACAAGGCGCAGGAGTTCGTGGTGTGGGATCCGTCGTCGCGCGGCACCGCCCACTGCCTGGCCGAGATCAAGCGGGCGGGCAAGCCTTTCCGGGTGCTGTCCGCCGAGGTGCCCGAGCCGTTGACGTTGTTGTGACGCATTTTGGTTGGGTGCTGTTTGGGATGGCCGCCGCCTACGCGCTGCTGTTGTTGCTGCCCTGGGACCGCGTTGGCGACGCGGTGGCCCGCGCCCTGACGGCGATGGCCCGGTGGCGGGATGACCGGCGGCGATGACCCTGGCTACGCCGTTCTACCCGCCACGCACACGGCCGGTGGTGACCGTGGCCACCGTCCTCGACGACCCGTCCACACCCCTGCGGTGTAGGCGCTGCGGACGGCGGTGCCGGGAAACCGTTCACGGTCTCGGGCCGCGCTGCCTGCGCCTGTACGACCTGGCCCGGCCGCGAAGGTGGCGCATCCGGGGGCCGCGCGAGGTGGAACACGCTGGCCCCGACCTGCTGGACCTGCTCGACGACTGCGTCGACAGCTGGCTTTAAGATCTTCCGGCGCGGTCCAGGACTCGCACCCTGGACCGCGTCCTCGTGTGGGCCGCGGCCAAGGCTAATCCCCACCGACGTAGCGACAGGTCGATGACCGGTCACAGCGCGGGGCCGACCCTGACCGCGGCGGGGGAATCCTCGCAGCGGTACGGACGGGCGGTGAAGGACCAAACGTCGTACCAGTTCCCGCCGATCGGACGACCCCGCAGGGTGCGACGGCGGCGGCTAGTCGCTGAGCACTGTGGCTAACGGTGTGCGCGACAGCATCTTATCTGGGCATTTCCGCTCGTGCGTGACCTGCGCTGACCTCGGCCCGCACACCGCGTGTAGCAACCAAACTACGGATCAGAAGGTTAGGGGTTCGAGTCCCTTCGGGCGCGCAAAAGGCCACCTGAGCAGCACGTTCAGGTGGCCTTCTCCATGCCCGCCGGTGGCGCATGACGTTGCCAGAGCGTCTGATTCGCTACCCTTCTGCGCGAGCGGCGTGCCCAGCCGGCCTGGACCGGGAAACGGCCGGAAAGGCGGCAGCGCTGTGCGACTGCGGAGGAGACCCCGACTTGGACGCCAACGACCTACACCTGGCCTCCTACGAGCGGGCCCTGACGGCCCGCCGCCGATCCCGGCGCACCATCCAGAACTACCTCGAAGCCGTCGGGCAGTTGGCCGACCACCACGGCGGCGCCGACGTCACCGAACTGACCAGAGACGACGTGCAGGCGTACCTGCTGGCCGTACTCGCCACCTTCAAACCGACCACTGCCGCCAACCGGTTCCGGTCGCTGCGCGCCTTCTACAACTGGGCCGTCGACGAAGAGATCCTGGACCGCTCGCCGATGCGGCGCATGTCCGAACCCACCGTCACCGACGTGCCGCCGGCCATCCTCACTGACGACCAGCTCCGCGCGCTGCTGCGGGCGTGCGCCGGCCGGGACTTCGACGACCGCCGCGACACGGCGATCATCCGGCTGTTCTGCGAACCCGGCAGCCCGCGGCTGGCGGAGATGGCCGGCATCCTCCTCGACCTCTGCGACATGCGCCGCAACTTCGTCCGGGTGCACGGCAAGGGCGACAAGGTCCGCGACATCCCGTTCGGGGCGAAGACCGGCCAAGCGTTGGACCGGTACCTGCGGCTGCGGCTCAAACACGCCCGGCGGTCCTCGCCGATGCTGTGGGTCGGGCCGAGGGGGGCGCTGACCCCGTCCGGGATCACCCAGATGGTCCGCCGCCGGGCGAAGCTGGCCGGCGTGGGGCATGTGCATCCGCACCAGTTCCGGCACACCGCGGCCCACGTGTGGAAGCTGGACGACGGGTCGGAGGAGGATGCGATGGCCCTGTTCGGGTGGGCGTCGTCGGAGATGCCGCGCCGGTACGGCCGGTCGGCGTCGACGGAGCGGGCACAGCGGGCGGCGCGGCGCAAGTCCCAAGCCGACCGGCTGTAGCGTGGACGCGGCCCGGACCAGGTTGGTTGGTCCGGGCCGCAGGTCGTTGCGGGGAGAATCCGCTACCGGCGCTCCGTGTCGGCGAGGAGATGCACGCGGCCGTTGCCGGCCCGGCCGGCCGATTCGGTGAGATGCCTGGTGATCTCGGCGGTGCTGGCGGCGCTGCCGGCGAGGATGCCGACGAGCCACACCCGGTCGGTGAGTCCGATCAGCCAGCGGGTGAGCATGCAGCCGACCGCCGTTGTGCTGGTGACCACCGCGACGCCGAGGGCGATGATCGCCCGCGCCGGCCCGACGTGTTCCGCTTGGGTGACGACCGCCCATGTGACCAGGGCGGTCCAGGTCCCGCCGAAGCCGACGAGGCTTGCGGCGAGGCCGACGGTGCTGCCGCGTTGGCTGGATCGTAGATAGTTGGCGAGGTGTTCGGCAGTGCTGGGTGGGGGCATACGTGAAGGTTCCTTCGGTGTGGTTTCACCACCTGTGCGCTACGTCGTCCGACAGTGTCACACTTCCGTCGGCCTCTATCCGACGTTTCAGCCCGTTTGGCGCATGGTGTCGTCGGCCGGTGGCTCCCGGTACATGCGCACCAGCCGGTCGGCGAGCTCCTGCTGGGCGCTGATCGCCTCCAGCCGGTCGCTCAGCGGCAGCCATGTCATGGCGGAGATTTCGCCGATCCGCTCGTTGATGCGGCGTAGATGCTCGGCCAGTGTCGGCTCTGCCGGTTCGGGCCCGCGCGGCGCCGCGGCCAGCGAGCTATCGGCGGTCTCCGGCAACTGGGCGGCGGCGAGCAGGGCGCGGCGACGGTCGTCCCCGACGGCGTCGGCGATGTCGAAGATGTGTTTGATGGTCGGGGTGTGGGCGTTCTCGCCGGACTTCCAGTTGAACAGGGTGTCGCGGTGCAGTCCGGACCGGCGGGCGAGGGCGGCAACCCCGCCGATCTGCCCGGCGGCCCAGGCGATGTAGTCGGCCCAAGTCGCCGGAGTGTCGTCCACAGCCCGACAGTAGTCGGTCCCTGCCTGCACGGACAGACCAGCCCGCGTCGGTTCTGGCCGTCGCTCGGACGGCTCCCGCTGGGCCGGTAACCGGACCACAGCGGTCGATGTGTCGCCGGTCATGGGCGTACGGTACCGCCCCAATCTGGGCCGTACGAACCCCCCGGGCGTGGTCGAAGACAACCCCCGCCAGAAACTCCCCTCGTATTTCTCCGCGATATCCTTGCGACGGGTTAACCCGTCTAGTAGCGTCGGGAGCATGCCGACAGCGACGACACAGGCCGACGATCGGCCCGTCCTCCTGCTTGACCCCACCGTATGGATCCCCCACATGCGCAAGCGCGGCTACCCGACCGTCACGGCGCAGGCCGAGGCTGTCGGCTGCTACCGCACCCACCTGTCCGAACTGCTCTCCGGCAAGGTGAGCCCCGGCCCGACGATGGCGCGGACCCTGGTCAACGTCGCCGAACTGCCGCCACGGCGCCTGTTCAAGCTGGCCGACGCATGACCCCCGCCCAGAAGTCGATGGCCGCCAAGCAGGCCGCACTGGCCCGCTGGTCACGCATCCCGGACGCCGAAGCCGCCCTCGCCCCGGCCCGCCGTGGCTTCCAGGAGCGTTTCGAACGTGAGGTCGACCCGGACGGGGTGCTGGACCCGAAAGAGCGGGCGGTGCTCGCCGACCGGGCGAAGCGGGCGCACATGACCAGGATCGCGCTCAAGTCGTCGCAGGCCCGCGCCAAACGCAAGGGCCGCAAGCCGGCCGCCTAGACGGTGCCGGGCTGCGGTCACGCCCCCGCGGGCCGCGCCCGGCACCCCCAGCACAAATGAAACGAGCCAGCGGATGCAGCCCGCTGGCCCGCCTTGAGCAATCAGGACTCACCACTTCGAGGAGCCGTCCCGATGCGAAGAATCGTACCCGATGTCCAGGATCAGCCGCCAGACAGCCCGTCAGGGTGGCCCGAGTCACACGGGTCTGCCGGCGGCGTCGTCGTCCCGTTCATCTACCGCCTGCCGGTCGAAGACTTAGGCAACGGCTCGTGCCTGCTGCCCGGTGATGAAGAGGCGCCGAACCTGGTCTACGACCGCGGTGCGCTGGTGTTCGGCCCCGGCCAGCGCAGGTTCACCCCCCACACGGCCGCTGCCACCTGCATGGGGGCGGCGGAAGGGCGCGGCCACAACCCGCTGTCGCGCCCTGCGCCCGGTCCGGTCGTAGGGGCCGGGCCGGGCGTTACCCCCGGCGGCGGCGCATGACCGGCTACGCCGAGTTCCTGGCCCGCAAGGCGCGTGTGGCTCCCGCGGTTGGCGTGGCGGTGAGCGACGCGGACGTGCATCCGATGCTGCACGACTGGCAGCGCCGGATCGTGGTCTGGGCGGTCGGCAAGGGACGTGCCGCGCTGTGGGAGGACACCGGGCTGGGCAAGACATTCCAGGCCGTCGAGTGGTGTCGGTTGTCCGGCGACTTCTCGCTGATCGTCGGCCCGCTGGCGGTGTGCGAGCAGACCGTTCGGGAGGCCGCCAAGCTGGGCGTCAAGGCGCGGTACGTGCGGTCCGGGGACGAGGTGGACGGCGCCGGGGTGTGGGTCACCAACTACGAGATGATCGACCACTTCGCCCCGGCCATGTTCGACGCGATGGCACTCGACGAGTCGTCCGCGCTGAAGCAGTCCGATGGCAAGCTCCGTACCAAACTGATCAACCACTTCAAGGACGTCCCGCGCCGGCTGGCCCTGTCGGCAACCCCGGCACCGAACGACATGGAGGAACTGGCCAACCAAGCCGAGTTCCTCGGCGTGGCGAGCAGGGTGGAGATGCTGGCCGCGTACTTCGTCCACGACGACTCCGGCTGGCGGGTCAAGGGCCACGCCCGTGACCCGATGTTCCGGTGGATGGCGTCATGGGCGACCGCCCTGCGCCGGCCGTCGGACATCGGCGGATCGGACGACGGCTACATCCTGCCCGGCCTGCGGATCATCCCGCACCTACTGCCGGTCGACGCCGTACCCGAGGGGCAGCTGTTCGCCACCGACCTCGGTGGCGTTGGCGGCCGGGCGGCGGTGCGCCGGGCGACATTGGACGCACGGGTTGAGCGCGCCGCGAAGCTGGTGTGCGACGAGCCGGACGAGCCGTGGCTGCTGTGGTGCGGGCTGAACGACGAGGCCCGCCGGCTTGCCGAGCTACTTCCGGGGTCGGTGAACGTCGAGGGTAGCTGGAGCCCGCAGGACAAGGCGGACGCGATCATGGGGTTCGCGGACGGGGAGATCAGCACGCTGATCATCAAGCCGTCCATTGCCTCGCTGGGGATCAACTGGCAGCACTGCGCCCGGATGGCGTTCGTCGGGCTGTCGGACTCGATGGAGCAGTACTACCAGGCCATCCGCCGCTGCTACCGGTATGGACAGACGCGCGTCGTCGACGCGCACATCGTGCTGTCCCAACTGGAAGGCGCGATCGCGGACAACGTCGGCCGCAAGGAACACGAACACCTATCCATGTCCGATGCGCTGATCGAGCAGATGCGCGCCGCCGGGGAGTTGACGCTGTGACTGACCTCTACACCACCGACCAGGCCGAGGGCCAGAACTGGTCACTGTGGCTCGGCGACTCGTGCGAGCGGATGGCCGACATCCCTACCAGTTCGGTCGACCTGTCCGTGTACTCCCCGCCGTTCGACTCGCTGTTCACGTACAGCCCGTCACCGCGGGACCTGGGCAACTCGGCCAGCCGGGCGGAGTTCTTCGCCCACTACCGGTTCATCATCGAGGAGAACCTGAGGATCACCCGGCCCGGCCGCAACGCCTGCGTCCACGTCCAGCAGATCGCCACCAGCAAGGCCACGCACGGGCGGATCGGGCTGACCGACTTCCGCGGTGACGTGATCCGCGCCTACGAGGCGGCCGGCTGGGTGTACTACGGCGAGGCCGCGGTTAACAAGGATCCGCAAGCCCAGGCGATCCGCACGAAGGCGCACGCGCTGATGTTCGTCACCCTGGACCGGGACTCGGCCGCACTGCGGCCGGCGCTCGCCGACTACCTGCTGATCTTCAAGAAGCCCGGCGACAACGACGTGCCGATCAAGGGCGACGTGACCCGGGATGAGTGGATCGACTGGGCCCAGCCGGTGTGGTGGAACATCCGGGAAACCAACACGCTGAACTACCGGTCGGCTCGGGAGAGCGCCGACGAGCGGCACATTTGCCCGCTGCAGCTCGACTTCATCGAGCGGTGCGTGCGGCTGTGGTCCAACCCCGGCGAGCTGGTGTTCACGCCGTTCGCCGGGATCGGTAGTGAGGTGTGGACGGCGGTCAAGTTCGGCCGACGCGGTTTGGGGATCGAGCTGAAGCCGAGCTACTGGCAGACCGCGGTGGCCAACCTTCGGGATCTCGGTCGTGAGATGGACCTGCCCTCCCTGTTCGATGACCTGCCCGCCGGGGCGGTGGCGTGATGGCCGTCCGCGCCGTCCGGGCCGAGTTCCACGTCCGCCATCCGCTGTCCCGTCGCCTCGCCTCCCTGGCTGTCCGCGCCTCCCGGTTCTTCTGGTGGATCACCGTCGGAGGCAGGCGGTGACCGCCCTGACCGTCGCGGTCGGGCTGGCGGTGGCCGCCGTGGCCGGGCTGGCGGTGGCGTTGCAGCGGACCCGCAAGGCCCGCGACGCCGCGATCGCGGTGCTGGCCGAAAGCGCCAGACGCAGGCCCACGCCGTGCGGCCCGGCCGCGTTCGCCCGGCTGGCCGCCGTGTACGAGATGCCGCCCGCGGTGGACTGCCCGGCGGCTGAGCGCGTCGACCCCGCCCTCCCAGACCCCCCGGAGCCACAGCAATGACGATCACCATCACTGACCTGTTCTGTGGAGCCGGCGGCTCCTCCTCCGGCGCCATCCAGGTCCCCGGCGTCCAAATCCGTATGGCGGCGAACCACTGGAAGCTTGCCGTCGAGACCCACCAGACCAACCACCCCGAAGCCGATCACGACATCGCCGACATCTCACAGACGGACCCGCGGCGCTACCCGGCCACCGACATCCTCTGGGCGTCGCCGAGCTGTACCAATCACAGCCAGGCAAAAGGGCAGCGCAGGGCCGATCAACAACCCGACCTGTTCGGGTTCACCCTGGCCAACGAGGCAGCCGAACGGTCCCGCTCGACCATGTGGGACGTCTGCCGGTTCGTCGAGGCGATGAAACTGCGCGGTCGGCCGTACAAGGCGTTCGTCGTGGAGAACGTCGTCGACGTCCGGCAGTGGATGTTCTTCGACGCCTGGGTGATGGCGCTGCGCGGCGCCGGCTACTGCCTGCACTTCGTCTACCTCAACAGCATGTTCGCCCAAGCTGCGGGCGCTCCGGCCCCGCAGTCCCGGGACCGCTGGTACGCCGTCGGTCACCTGGCCGGGAACCGGTGTCCAGACCTGAACCGGTGGACCAGCCCGCAAGCCTGGTGCCCCCAGTGTGGACGGTCAGTGCGTGCGGTGCAGGCATGGAAGCGCCACGACGCACCGTGGGGCCGGTACCGGCAGCAGTACGTGTACCGCTGCCCGACCACACGCTGCCACGTCGAGATTTACCCCGGTGTCCTGCCCGCTGCGGTTGCGATCGACTGGACGCTCGCCGGGGATCGGATCGGCGACCGGACGCGCCCGCTCGCACCCAAGACGGTGGCCCGGATCGAGGCCGGGCTGCGTCGCTACGTCCGCCTGGAGGCGGCTGGCAACGCCATGCACACCACTGCGCCGAAGGCCGCGGCATGCCCACCGTTTCTCACCCCGCTGCGGTCCGGAAGGCCCCGCGTTGTCGGCACCGATGAACCGCTGGCGACCGTGGTGGCGAACCGATCCAACCACGGACTCGTCGACCCGATGCTCGTGCCGGCCGGCGGCACCTGGAACGACAGCGCGCAGCCGGTCACCGAGCCGTTCCGCACCCGCACCACCCGCGACGCCGAGGCCCTGGTCGTGCCGGTGGAGGGCCGAGACGGGATATCCGCCCGCCCCCTTGCCGAGCCGCACCGCACCCAGACCGCCCGGTTGCAGGACGCCCTCGTGGTGCCGCTGCGCAACAACGGCGTCGCCCGCCCGGCCGGGTCCGACCCGGCGCCGACGGTGGCCGCGGCGGGCAACCACCACGCCCTCGTGATGCGGAACATGACCGCCCGCGGCGACCAGGGGCAGATGTCCACCCCGGTAGAGGAGCCGCTGCGAACGCAGACCGCATCGTCCGTGCAGCCACTCATCCGCTGGGACCACCTCCTCGTGCCGTACTACGGCACCAGCACCGCCCGCCGTGTCGACGAACCGGCAGGCACGGTCACGACGGTCGACCGAAACGCGCTGGTCGGCCCGCAGGTCGAGGTCGACGACTGCACGTTCCGGATGTTGGAGCCCCACGAGATCCAACTGGCCATGGCGTTCGCGGGCGACTACCGGGTGTTGGGCAACAAACGCGAGCGGGTGCGGCAGCTCGGCAACGCGGTCACCCCGCCGGCCGCTCGGGACCTGATCGCTGCGGTGGTGGAGTCCATCACCGGCGAGGGGGTGGCCGCGTGAGTGGGCCAATACCGGGGGGCGCCGTGAGGTGGCGGGAGTGGCTGGCCGACTGGCGGCGGCGTTGGGCGCCGGGCCGGCATCGGGCGGGATCGGTGGCGGAACGGCAGGCCCGGGAGCGGGCGCTGGCCGAGCCGCCGTACGAGGTGCCGATCTACACCGGCGGTGAGCCGTCGTGAGCGGCTGGACGGCGCGCGGTGTCGAGCACTCAGCCTCCCTCGGGGTTACTGCGACGTCGGACGGCTTCGTCGCCGTCGCGGACGGGGACGATCGCGGCCACACGGCGCCCGCGCGAGGTCAGGTACGTGATCTGACCGTCGACGAGCGTGCGGTTGACGACCTCGGCGATCTGCGCGCGAAGGTCCGTGATGCTGACGCCCAGGGGTTCCAAGTAGTCGGCGTGCGCCCTGTTCCGCTGCGGGCGCTCAGTCTGGATGGCGGCTTTCTCGGCGGCCAGAGCGACGGCGCGGTTCGGGTACCAGTCGACGCGGGTCTGGGAGTGGTCGACGGTTGGCCACCAATCGGCATTCTGATGCCAGAGCCACCGTTGCTCAGGGCTGACCGCAACGCCGAAGTAGACGGGTGCAGCGCTGGGGTCGTAAAAGCGGTACAGAGCGGTGGGTCGGTCGGCGAGCGTCTCGCTCACTTGCTGCCATCGGCCGGCGGCACTCGCTTGGCGGGACGCGCTGGTGGTTCGTCCCTGTCGCCGACGAGCCATTCCAAGAAGCCGACGACGTGCGCGTTCAGGTTGGACCCGACCTCGGCGACGGCGCGCTTGGCGCGTTCGCGTAGCTCCGGGTCTGGCCTCGGCGTGATGGCCGGGTTCTTGTGCACGTTCGGCATGGGGATGAGTTTCGCACGGGGGCTAGCCACCCTGCCATCCTACCGGGTAGAGTTGGTGGTGGCTAGCCACCTTGGCCAGCAAAGGGCCGCGATGTACACGAGTTGCGTAGCTCATTCCCTCCAACCGTGAGGTGATCCATGACCACTTACACCTTCCGCGAGATCGCTCACACCGAGCGGCGCCGGGTGCCGTGCGCAGGCGGGTGCGGCAAGAAGCTGAACCGCCAGCGCACCTTCACGAACACCGTGTCGCCGTTCAATCGACACCCCGACGGCACGCCCCGAACGCCCAGCGAGATCTACGCCCACGTCAAGGCTGAAGGCGCGGCTTGGACTCCGACAGCTACCTGCACGGCGTGCGCGGACACTGAGGCGACGTCATGAGCACCGCCCGCCGCAACCAGGCGCCCCACCCGGCGCCCGACGACTTCGACGGCCCCAACCACGACATCGTTCATGTCGCCGCCAACGCCAGGCCGGACGGCCATAACCGGGTTCAGTTCACAGCGCACTGGCTGGCCGACCGGGAGATTGCGCCTTCCGGCGTCCGGGGCCAGGTGTTCTTCGCCGACCCCGATGCCCGGATCCGCGAGTGGGAGGCCGAGGGCCGCAAGGTCACTGTGGTCCGGATCGGCGGTCCGGCGTGACCGCCGTCAAGCCCGCCGCCGAGACGGGCGCCCTCGACCTGGACGCCATCCGGCAGCGGGAGCAGGCCGCGAGCAACAGCCCATGGCATTTGGTTGACCTCCGACACCAGCGCGGCGGGCAGATCCGCATCTTCCCTGGCCGGGGTTGCAACTACATCGTCGCCAACGTGTTGGCCAGTGGCGACAAAGCCACCGCTGACGCCGAGTTCATCGCCGCCGCCCGTACCGCCATCCCGGCCCTGCTCGCCGCCGTGGATTCGCTGGCCGGCGCCCTCGCCGAACTGGTGCGGGTGAACGACGCCACCGATGGCTGGCCGGAGCACACCGCCGCGTACGCCAAGGCCCGCGAGGTGCTGGCCGCCGTCAAGCGCGGGCCGGGCGGTGCCGCATGAGCCACTTCCGAACCCCAACCGTCGTCGTGGAGATCGAGGACGGGTCGGACCTGCGATACCCCGGCTACGCCATGGAGCGCGCTCGCATCGCGCTGGAGGCTGAGGGCTTCACCGGGGTCCGCGTTAGGAACGCGCCGAACGAAACCGGCGAGTTGCCGCCCAGCGACTTCGGGAACGGTGCGGCATGAGCAACGTCGACCTGCTGCGCGAGGCCGCCGCGAAGATGCGTGAGCGGGCTACGGCGGCGACGCCCAGCCCGTGGCGCGACTCGTCTGTAGACGGCAACCGCTACGCCGCGCTCGTCTCCGACACCATGCCCGCCGGCCGGAATCCGGGTGGCGGCTGGGACGAGACCGAACACTACGGCGGCTACCTGATCGCCGAGTCCGTCCAGCCGCAGGACCGGCAGCACATCGCCTCCTGGTCTCCCACCGTCGCGTTCCCGGTCGCGGATTGGCTGGACTTCGAAGCCGGCTTCTATGCCGCCGCCGGCCCGCCGTCGCCGACCTTCAACTATGCGGTTGCCGTGGCCACCGCGTACCTGACTGGTGCCGAATGAGCACCGACCTGCACGCCGCCGGCCTGGACGCGCTGTACCGGCGCGACCACGGACTGCCCGCCGAACCCGGCGACGACGGCGCCATCGCCGACCTCGACCGGTACCTGTCCGACGCGCACGACCGGGCGGTAGCCGTCGCCTACGACGAGTTCCAGGCCGCGCTGGCCGCCCAACGGACGGAGGACGAATGAGCGAGTTGTTCCGGGTGGTCACCGAGTTCCGCCGCCCTGACGGCACCGTCGAGGTGGTCGCCGGCCGACCCCTGCCGAAGGCGGTGGCCCAGTTGTGGGTGGACGCCGGCCCGGACGAGGGACGGCTGGGACCGGGCGAGACCTGCGTCATGCGGATCGTGCCCGAGTCGGAGTGGATCCGGGCCCAGTCGCAGTGGCAAGGCGGCCGGTCGTGAGGCCGGGGGAGTTCGGCGAACGGATCCACACCGCCAAGGCGGACCTGACCCCGCTGCCCCGGGACCTGTCCGACGACGACCTGCGCCAGCACGTCGCCGACCTGCGTGCGGAGAGGGCCGAACTGAGGTCGCTGCTGCGCGAGCTCGCGGCGATGGCGGCCCACGAGGACCGGTTCACCCGGGGCGAGGTTGTGGATGCGGTGGCCCGCGCCCAGGACCTCCTCGGCGGTGCGCTGTGACCGCCCCGGTGCTGATGTCCGACGCCGCGCTGCACGAAGCGCTCGCGTCGGCCGCCGGTGTCCCCAACGACCGCGACACCCCCGACCCGCGCCTGGAGGCCCTGTGCCTGGCCGGCCGGATCGCCCTCTACGGGCAGGTGTGGCGGTGGCGGGTCCGGGTCCCGTCGCAGCTGAGCCGTGAGCAGCGGGAGTACATCGCCGACGACGTGGGCGCCAGCCTGCGGGAGGACGCGCTGTGAGCATCTCCGAGTTCATGTGGCTGGCCGAGGCGCTTGAACGGGCGCTGTCGTGACCGCCGCCAGCCAGCGCGCCGTCGAGGCGACCACTCGGGCCCTTGACGCACCCGCCGCCGAGTTCAAGGCCGGCGTGTACGACGGCATGTCCGACGCCACCTACCACGCTGACCCGGTCCCCGGCGGCTCCCTGTCCTCCTCCGGCGCCCGCAAGCTGCTGCCGCCGTCCTGCCCGGCCCTGTATCGCTACGAGCAGGACCACGGACGGGCACCCAAGCGCGAGTTCGACTTCGGCCACGCCGCCCACCAGCTGGTGCTCGGCGCCGGCCCGGGGATCACCGTCGTGGACGCCAAGAGCTGGCGCACCGACGCGGCACAGGGCCAGGCGGAGGAGGCGCGGGCGGAGGGGAAGGTGCCGCTGCTCACCGCCGAGTACGAAACGGTCCAGGCGATGGCGGCAGCGCTGAAGCGGCACCCGATCGCCGGCCGGATGTTCAACCCCGAGCGGGGCAAGCCCGAGCAGTCGCTGTTCTGGAAGGACCAGAAGTTCGGCATCTGGCGGCGGGCCCGGCTGGACTGGCTGCCGACCGCGGGCAACGGGCAGCACTGGGTTGCGGACCTGAAGACGTGCCGCTCGGCCGCCCCGGACCGGCTGCAGAAGGCCATGTGGGACTACGGGTACGCCACGCAGGCGGCCTGGTATCTGGACGGGGTTCGGGCGCTAGGGCTGGGCGACAAGTTGACCAAGTTCGTTTTCGTCTTCCAGGAGAAGACGCCGCCCTATCTGGTCACGGTCGCCGAGCCCGACCCGTTCGCCCTGCAAATCGGCGCCTACGAAAACCAGTCGGCCATGGCCACCTACCGCGACTGCATGGCCACCGGGCATTGGCCCGGCTACAGCGACGGCATCGAATCCATCCCCCTGCCTCGCTGGATTGAGGCGCAGTACGCGAAGGAGATCACCCTGTGACCAGCAACGCGATCGACCGGGTCAACAACCCGAACGTCCCCACCCCCACCCACATCGGCCAGGCCACCGCGATCGAGCAGGCGCGGGCTGTCGCCGAAGTCCAGGCCGCGATCGTCGTGGCGCAGCAGTGCCCCCGCGACATGGTCCGCGCCGAGCGGGAGATGACCCAGTCGTGTGCCCGCAAGCATCTGGCCGACCGGGCGTTCTACAGCATGCCCCGCGGCGGCGGTGTGGTGTCCGGGCCGTCCGTGGACCTGGCCCGCGAGTTGGCCCGCTGCTTCGGCAACCTGCAATACGGGGTGTCGGAGTTGCGCCGCGACGACGAGGGCGGCTACTCGGAGATGCAGGCGTTCGCGTGGGACGTGGAGACCAACACCCGCTACGCCCACATCTTCATCGTCCCCCACAAGATCACCCGGGGTGCTGGGCTGAAGGCGCTGACCAGCATGGAGGACATCTACCTGAACAACGCCAACCAGGGTGCCCGCCGGGTGCGGGAGGCCATCTTCGCGGTGCTGCCGCGCTGGTTCACGGAGGTGGCGCAGGAGATCTGCCACCGCACCTTGTCGGAGATGACCCCGGAGCAGGTGCAGGAGAAGGCCAACGCGGCGGTGGAGCAGTTCGGGAAGGCCCACATCACCCTGGACCAGCTGGAGGCCCGGGTGGGGAAGTTGCGCGCCGAGTGGGACGCCGACGATGTGACGGCGCTGGGCGTGCTGTTCCAGTCGCTGCGCCGCCGGGAGATCACCCGGGATGAGGCGTTCCCGTCGGCCCGGATGACCGCCGATGAGTTGGTGGGTGCCCCCTCGAACGGCAACGGCGGCGCGCGGGCTGGCGACGAGTCTTGGCCCGAGCCCGCGGCGCCCGGCGGCACGTCATGACCGCCCGTCTGGCCGCCGCCCTGCGCCGGCACGCTGAAGAGGTCCGCTGCCTCACCGACGGCACCCCCAGCCCGGAACGGCAGGCGGACCTGTACGGGCAGGTGTTGGCGCCGATCGCCGACCGCTACTACTCGGCCTGCCGGTCGCTGGCGAAGCTGGCCGTGTCCGATGCCACCCATGCGTCGCGGGTGTGGAAGCTGGCCCGGCTGGCCACCTTGCAGGAGTGCGGGGACCTGCTGGCCGGCGCGCTGGAGGTGGCGGCCCCGGAGTGGGAAGCGATGCGGCACCTCGCCGACCCGGCGGTGGCGTCGTGACCGCGCCGGTCCACGCCCGGACGAAGGCGTGCCTCGTCCACTTCGCGCCACCGTGCGGAAAGCCGACCCGTCCGTACCCGTGCGGCTGGCAGTGCGAGCCGCCTGACAGCCGCCGCAACCATCCCCTGATCCCGCTGCCCCGACCCGCCGAGGAGGTGACCCGATGAAGGCCGTAACGATTCGCCAACCCTGGGCGAGGGCGGTCGCGGGCGGGTTCAAGACGGTGGAGAACCGTGGGCGGCCGGCCTCCCACCGCGGCGAGATCGCCATCCATGCAGCCCGCGCCCACGACCCGGCCGGTGACACCGACCCGCGCATCCTGCGCCTGTACGGACCCAACCCGAGCATCGGCGTCCCGACCGGGGCAGTCCTGGCGGTCGCCGATCTGGTCGACTGCCACCTCGCCACCGGGCCGTGCATGTCCCGCGCCTGCCGTGAGTGGGGCCAGTTCGACTACGCCGACAAACCCGCCTACCACCTCGTACTGGCCAACGTCCGCCCGCTGGAGCGACCAGTCCCGGCACGCGGCGCGCTCCAGGTCGGGTGGACGCTGCCGGCCGACATCGAGGCGCAGGTCCGAGCCCAACTCGCCGAGGAGGCACCCCGATGCCCGTGACCATCAGCAGTGCGGACCTTTCCGCCGCCCTCAAGGCCGTCCGGCCGTTCGTCGCCAACGACACCCTGCCCACCCTCAACGCGGTCCGCATCGAAGCGGAGGGGCGCACGTTCACCGCCACCGCCACGGACCGCTACACGGTCGCTCACGCCCGCAAGCGGGCCGTCGGTGACCTGCCGCCCACCCTCATCCCTCGGGTCAGCGTCCTCCGCACCATCGACTTCCTCCGAGAGCAGGCCGGAAGCGACCTAATCACCGTTTCGGTCGGGGGCCCCGGGGTTGCGTTCGAGGCCGCCACCGACATGCACCGGGCGGCGACGATCGATCTTGGCTTCTTCCCCCACGCCCAACTCGCGGAGGTCGCCGCTGCCGCCGGTACCCGGGAGACGTCGTCGCTGACTGGGCCGATCGGCCTGAACCCGAGGCTGCTCGCCCGCGTCACCACCGTGGCCGCCGAGGTGTGCCCGGCGGACATGCTGCGGCTGTACTTCACCGACCCGGCGCAGGCGGTGCGGATCGAGGTCTCGGACTGGCTGCTGATCCTGATCATGCTGGTGCACCCCGCCGGGGTCCTGCAGGACGGCTCCCGTGCGCGGATGGACATGCCGAACGTCCCGTTCGGGTTGTCGGCGCAGCCGTCAGCCGCCGAGCCGGTGCCGGCATGACCGACACCACGGTGCTGCTGACACCGTTCGAGGCGCTCAGGATCGCGTCCGGCCACCCGATGCGGGTTGCGACCGCAGGCGGTGGCGAGGTGCTGGCGCGGCTCGCCACGCCGGACGAGATCCTTGCCGCCAACGCACGCGGCCTGACGTGGCATCGGGAGCGTGGCCTGAGATGCCCGCCACCGATGACCCGCGCCGAGGCTGAGCGGCTGACCACACCGATCGGTGGGCCGACGTGACCGCCGCACTGGATACCGCATGCCCGGAGCGCACCGGCCGGGTGTGGCGACTCGTCATCCCCGCCCCGGCGAAGTGGCTCAACGCCAACGACCGGTACAAGCGCCGCCCCGACAAGGTCATCGCGGCGTGGCGGAGCGCCGGGTTCGTGTACGCCCGGCAGGCGAAGCTGCCGCGGCTGGTGAAGGCGCATGTCTTCGCCGAGCTGCGGTTCTGCGACCGGATCCGCCGCGACGAGCACAACTTTTACCCGACGATCAAGGCACTTATCGATGGCCTCGTCGATTACGGGCTGCTGCCTGATGACTCCCACGAGTATCTGATCGGCCCGGACCTGCGGCGAGGCGAGCCGGTGCCGAAGCGGCCCGGCGGCGTGTCCGGGGAGATCGCGCTGACCGTGTGGGAAGTGGCGTCGTGAGCAACCCCGACCGCTCGCCACAGACCTGACCCCCTGAAGGAGACGCCCATGCCGAGCCTGACCGACCGACCGACCCGCCAGCGCATCAAGTGGACCGTTGCCGGCCTGCTGGACAAGCTGCCCGGCCAGTGCTGGGCCGACCTCGTGTTCTGGGTGTTCGGCGACCGCCGCAACCCCTGGTCGCCGATGACCTCAACATGCCGCACCGACTTCGAGCGCCGCGGTGCGTGCTACTGCGGCAAGCTCCGCCAGCCGGCAGAAGTCGTCACGAGCGCCGCCGAAGGAGCCGCCTGATGAGCACCGACACCGCTACGCGGGCCCCCAGCAAGGGCATCAACAGCCCCAACTGGCTGCTGCGCCGGATCGACGACGAAGCCGTCCACATGCCCGACGACGGCAGCTACGACTACGTCCCGCACATCGCCCAGGTGGCCGCCACCAAACGGGGCAAAGACGCGCCGACCGCCAACGACACGCTGGTCTGCACCGACCAGGTGAACGCCCTGGAGGAGGCCGGCCTCGTCGTGCTGCACCCCGACGGCGACGTCACCCTCACCGACTCCGGCCGGGAACGGATCGCCAACAAGACGCCCAAGCGGGCCTGCCGGACCGGTCTCGCCACCACCCCCGTGTTTCAGGCGGCGTGATGGGTCGCCAACTGTGCCACAACCGGCCCCCCGAATGGTGGGCGCCCGACAACGACGGCGCGCGTCTGGCCCTCGCCCTGTGCCGAGCCTGCCCCAACCTGACCCGCTGCCCCGACGGCGACCCTGAGCCACACGGCGTCATCCGCGCCGCCGTCGCGTACGGCGACGCCGGCCGGGCCATCCCCGTCTGCCCCTGCGGCTACCCCGACACCACCTACGCCGGCGGCACCATCGCCCGCTGCGGACGGTGCAAGGTGCCCGACGTTGCCATCCCCGACCCGGGCACCGTCCGGCGGCTCGCCGTGAAACTGCTCGCCCGCGACGGGATGCCCGACAAGCGGATCGCCGCCGTGCTCGGCGTCTCCCGTCGCACCGCCCGCGGGCTGCGCTACCAGGCCGGCGTCCGCTACCGCCGGGGCGGCCAGCCCCAGGAGGTGGCGGCATGACGGACTGGACGCTGGCCGGCTGCCTCGGCGACCCGGAAGCCATGTACGAGGACGGCGCCGAGGCCATCCGCTACAACCGGCGGGTATGCGCCGCCTGCCCCATCCAGCAGGCGTGCCTACAGCGGGCCCTGGACCTGCGCGAGCCGTGGGGCATGTGGGGCGGACTCACCCCCGCCGAACGGGAACGGCTCCTCGACCCGGCGCCGAGGCAGGTCGCCCCCCGCCACCGCAAGCCCTGCGGCACGCCGGCTGCCACCCGCCGGCACCAACGACTCGGCGAGCACTGCCCCGTCTGCCGCACTGCCGACAACCCGCATCGACGCGAGGTGTGGCCGGACCAGCGGGCCCGGGAGAACCGGTCCCGCATCGAACGCCGCGCCCGGCAGAAGGAGATGGCCGCCACATGACCACCACCGACCAGCCGGAAGGCGGGACAGACAGCTATGCCCAGTGAGCAGACCATCACGCTGATCCAGCCCATGTTGGGAATGGAGCCGTACGTCCTGCTTGAGTTCAGGATCGGCGACGAGGGCCCCGATGACCTGCGCGTCGGCGTACGGGCCGGCGGTGGGGTGGACGACGTCGGCGCGGCGCTGCTGATGGCGCTCACCAATCTGCCCGGCAACGGAGGCCCGCTTGGCGATCTCCTGGCCGAGATAGAGACCGAATACCAGCACGAGCGTCTGTCGCCGACCGAGATGAACCGGCGCGACGGCGTGCTGTACGCGATAGCCCGCATCCGCGACGAGTTGGGCCTAGGGCGAGGCGACTAGGCATGCCCAGTCCCGCCACCCGCGAGGCCGTCGCTACCGCCGAGATGCACCCCGCATACCGGGCGCTGCTCGAACGGCTCACCCCACCCGAGCCGCCCAACGGACGCGCGCCGCGACCCGGCAAAGCCGCCGAACTGGCCGCCGCCCAAGCCGCCAACCTGGCCGTCGCCCAACGGCACCACCCCGTCGCCGTCGGCGCGTACGTCCTGTGCGGCGGATGCGCCAATGTGGCCCGGCCCGTCGTGCAAGAGCTCAGCCGCGCCGACGTGGTCGTCCCCTGCGGCACCGTGCTCGACATCTGCGGCCCGTACGGGCTCGAACTGGACTGGCCGGCCGCGAACGCCGAATTCCTGGCCGCCGTGGGCAGGCCAGCGGGGCGGGCGCTGGTCAACACGTCCGTCGACCGCGAAGACACCCCCATCTACGACGGCCTGCGCGAACCGACGCTGGCCTCCGACGAACAGGAGACCCCGACATGATCCACGACGAAGCAACCACCCTCGCCGCAGTAGGCGGCCAAGAGCCACCGGACGGAACGAAACTGGCCGTTTATGGCGGCGAGGGCCAATGGCGGGTCATCTGGCGCGACGACGAAGAGGCGAAGCTCTGGTACGAGGGCGACGCGCGCGGCCAGAACTGGTTCGACGAGCCCGACTCGGACCCGATGGGGCTGCATCAGCACCTCCAGTACGCCCACTCCGTGTACCTGCTGGGCGAGCCGATCGGGGTACTGCCGTGACCCGCGACCCGTTCGCCGCCGCGGAGCGCCTCGCGCCCGTACCGGCCACCCGCGAAGAAGCCACCACCGACGCCTGGGTGCGCCACTACGCCGCCCTCAGCCTCGCCGCCTTCACCGAGTTCACCCGCAGCCTTCCGCAGGGTGCGGCGGGGGGCTCCCGGCCCGACCTCGGCCACCTCGTCGGCTTGGCCGTCGCCGCCATGTCCGCCGCGCACGCGCTGAGCACGACGAGCCGACGACCCCGGGGGCTGTGGGACCTCACGCCCGAAGCCGGCGCGCTCAACGGCGAGTGGGAGGAGTGGCTGGCCGACACCCTCGACGCCCACGGAATCAACCCGGCCGACATCAACCCCGAGTACAACGCCGCCGACTTCCGCAGCCCCACCCGAGCGAAGCGGGTGGGCTGACATGCGCGAGTCCGCGATCGTCGAGGTCGACGGCCCCTGCTGGGTGCTGCGCCTCGCCAACGGCAAGACCGAGATCGGCGACTGGCCCGACTCCCACTACGCCAGCGACACCGAAGCGGCGAAAGCCGCCGCCGACATGGTGGGCGAAGACGAACCGGTCCGCCACGTTCCCGTACGCCTGCCCGCCCGGTGCTGGGAGGCAACCGCCGCGTGCGGCTACCAGTACGACGAGGACGACGAAGGCGTCGAACACGCCGAAGACCCCGGCGAACTGATGTCGGCATTGGTCTCCCAAGGATGGAAGCCCATCGACGGCGGCGGCATGACCTGCGGCGACGACCGCTGCACCACCTGCACGGTCCTGCCCGTCGTGCAGGCGCCGGTGGAGATCCCCGGCCAGACGGCGCTGCCGGTCGAGCGGACCCGGGCATGAACGGCCACCCCGAGCCGTGCCGGGACTGCACGGACCACCAACCCCCACAGTCAGCCAACCGGGCCGTCCGGCGCGGTAACGCCGTCCACCCCCGCCGCGAAACCGGCGCCTGGTCCGGACTCGGAACAGGCCGCCGGGCGGCACCAAAGAAAAGGAAGAAGCGATGACGACCGCCCGAATCCCCCGCGCCGAAGCCAACGCCATCTGCGAGAAGCACGGCGACTTCTGGGGACTCACCGAGGACCCGCCCGCCGAGGTCGTGCGGCACGTCGCCGACGACTACCGGACCAGCGACGAATACGACCCGGCGCGGGTCGCCATCGCGGCCGACCTCGACGCGCTCGTGGACCGCATCGAACGGGGGTGGGGCCGGTGAGCCCACCGATCGTCATCCTCGACCACGAACAGTCGTGGTTCGTCCACCTCGAAGACCTGGACCTGGGCAATGCCGACCCGGCCAGCCTCAAGTTCGGCCGGTTCCACGACCGGCACCCCCAGGCCGACAGCCGTTCCGACCCGCGCGTTCACCGAGAGGCGGATGTCCTTGCCGAGGTTGAGCGCCTGACCCGCGGCGCCGTCCTGCACGGCTCCAACCCCAGCTTCGACATGGAGACGCTCGGCGCACGGATGCGCGCCGCCGGCATCTGCCCGTCCTGGCACTACCACCCAGAAGATGTGGCCACGCTGGCCCACGGCTGGCTGCTCGGCGCCGGGAAGCCCGTCCCACGCAGACCGGACGGGACGGTGAAGTCAGACGACATCTCCCGGGCGTGCGGCGTCGACCCGGACCTGTTTGACCGGCACACCGCGCTTGGGGATTGCCGGTGGATGCGGGCGCTGTACGACGTCGTGACCGGGCGGGAGGTGACCGCCATGGACAACGACTAACCCTGCTCAGGTTCGGCGTCGTGCCCAGACCGGGTGCGGCGCCGCTGGCGTCCCAACGACGGCATCGAAGGAGGCCGACATGTCAACGGCAGTACAGGCCAGCGAGATGGACGCCCAAGCGGCCCCACTGGGGCCGAGCGCAGTACGCCGGGTGGCCACCGCGGCCCGCGAGGCCGCACTACGGCGTGACCTGGCCGAGCAGGTGACTCGCGTGGAGCAACTACAGACCGCCCTGGACTCGCGGGTGGCAATCGACCGGGCGGTGGGGATACTCGCCGAGCGGTACCGAACGGATGTGACCAGCGCGTTCGAACTGATGCGCCGGATGTCCCGGGACCGGAACGTGCGGATACGTGACATAGCCGAAGCGGTCGTTGCCGGGGTCGGTTCCCAGAACGGCAGGCCGCTGTGACCACCGAGGCGCTGTCAGCTGAGCGGGACGCGGCGATGCGTGCGGAGCTTGGGCGGCTGGTGGCGCTCGCCACCGAGTCTGTCCGCCTCTACGGCGCGTTGCCGACATCCGCCGCCCTGGCGATGGCGATGCCCCTGGATTCGCGGTGGAGCCGCGACCGGTTGGCGGCGGCCCTGGCGGTCGCCGTGGTCTCGCTGGCGGAGCGGGACGGGCCGCATGGCTAGCCCGGCGCAGGCACCCGAACGGCTCCAGCCGAACGACCGGGAGCAGTGCGGCAGCCGCGGCGCGAAGGTGCGGCATCGGGCGTTGGGGCAGCGATGCGGGAAGTGCTGGCCGCCGGACGGGCTGCCGCCGGTCGAGGCGGCGCGGTGAGGTCCGCAGACGCGAATGGCCCGACCGCGCGGAGGCGGGCGGGCACGGCGTGCGTACAGGGGTCAGGTGGTGGTGTCGGGCGGGGTCTCGTCGAAGATGCCCAGCTCCTTCGCCCGCTCGATCACCCAGTTCGGCACGATGCCGACGGTGACCTTGCTGCGGCGCACGACACGCACGTACTCGCCGCCCGCGCTCACCGCTGCGGTGACCGCCGCGAAGCCGTCGCGGACCTCCTGTGCAGTCATCAGCCTCTCGCGCACCATGCACGGATCGTACAGGCACCCGTCAGGCGCGGCGTGCGGTCTAGCGGTAGCTGGGGCTTCCGGTGCGATCGTCATGGCTCTCCTGGCTGTTTCGGTGGCGGTCTCAGTGGGCGTCCCGCTGGTAGATTGCCTGGCAGTTTCAGTGTAGGCTATGGAGGACAAGCCGGCAATGCCAACGCTCCTGGAGGCCCAATGACGACGCGCACCGACTGGATGCAGACCTACACCGGCCGGGCGTTCTACCCGCTGGAACCGGTGACGGACGACATCGACCCGGTGGACATCGCGCACGCCCTGTCGATGCTGTGCCGGTACGGCGGCCACGTCCGAACCTTCATGAGCGTCGCCGAGCACTGTGTGCTGATGAGCCACGCGGTCACGCCGGACAACGCGCTGTGGGCGCTGCTGCACGACGCCACCGAGGCGTACATGGGAGACCTGATCCGGCCGTTGAAGCTCGCCATGCCCACGTACCGAGACGCCGAGGAGCGGCTGATGTTGGTGATCTGCGCCCGGTTCGGCATCGACCCGGTATGCCCAGCCGAGATCAAGACCGCCGACAACCGGATCCTGCGCGACGAACGGGCCGCCCTGCTGGGACCGCCGCCGATGCCCTGGGCGTCGATCGAAGACGTGCCCGCGCTCGGAGTCGAGATCCAGGGCTGGTCGCCGCCCGAGGCCGAGCGGCGCTACCTCGCCCGGCTGGTCGAACTGACCGACCGGGCCGCAGCACGCACCGCCGCCTGACCTGTACCGCCCTCCGCACCAACCCATTGGAGCAGCCCGTGGCATGCAGCACTGAGCACAACGGCAGCGCCCGCGCGGCCACGGGCAGCCACGTCGGCGTAAGCATCCCACCGGCGGCACGATGACGGACGCCCCCGAAGCCCGGCCCGTAGACCGCTACGAATGGGAGCGGGTGATTCGGCGTGCCCGCCTGGGCAGGGTCATCGCAGGCAACGCCAAGGGCAGCCGGGGCGGGGTGTCCGCCGCCGCGTTCAAGGCGGTCGCTTTCACCTGGTCCAGCCACGGCAACTCCGATGGCAGTGACATCTACCCCGGTGACGCCACGTTGGCTGTCGAGTCGGAGGTCGGGCTGAAGGCGGTCAAAGCCATCAAGGCGGCGATGGTCCGGCTCGGACTGACCACGCGGACGAAGGCCGGGGCGCGGCGGCAAGGGCAGGGCGACGTCTACCGGTTGACGCTGCCAGTGTCCCCGACGCTGGACAAGCTGATCGAGGTGCTGTCCACGGATGAGGTCCGGGCCGCCGCGGTGGCAACCTACGAGAAGCAGCGCGGTACCCCCCCGGGCAGCATCCCCCCGGAGGTCCGGGCCGCCGTCTTCGAGCGGGACGGGAACCGCTGCGTCGAGTGCCATTCCACCGACGACCTGACCCTGGACCACATCCACCCCTGGTCTCTCGGCGGGCCCGACACGGAGGACAACCTCCAAGTCTTGTGCCGTCCGTGCAACAGCCGGAAGGGGGTGCGGGTCGTGGTCGCGCTCGCGGGGTACTGATGGGCGTCCAACTGATGGTCGAAGTGCTCGACCATGCGCCGGTGGACTGGACACCGTCCGAGCGGCTGGCCGTGGTTGCCATCGCCGAGTGGGTGCGTGACGGCACGCGACGCGGCTGCCCCCCGGTCGAACTGATCGCGCACCGGGCTGGCATCGACGTCGAGAGCCTGTCCCGAACCATGCGCCGGCTGGCGGGGAAGGGCTGGGAGCTTCGGGTGCCGACCGGCGTGGACCGGAAGGGTCGGACGGTGTACGCGCACCGCGGGCACCGGACGGTGTTTGAGGTGCCGAGGCTGTGCCCGCGGGGGGAGCACAGCACCCAGGCGTGCGCCACATGGGCGTCGGAAGACGTCGGGCGCGAGACCGAGGGAGCGGACGAAAGGCCGGACCACCGTCCGGCCATTGCCACTCAGGGTGACGGAGAAAGGCCGGACCACCGTCC
>WUUC01035504.1_pt1 | contig 23658 bp, 21 predicted proteins | sample 6278441 | NCBI WGS metagenome assembly WUUC01 (sample SAMN13675441, study PRJNA597444) | soil metagenome | isolation source: soil | place: USA: Washington | collected 2017-10 | reverse complement strand
CATTCCGACGCTCGAGCAGCAAGTGGCGGCGCAGGAGAACCTGATCTCCATTCTCCTCGGCCGCAACCCGGGCCCGGTGGCACGCGGGCGCAGCATCGACGAGCTCACGCCGCCCGCAGTCCCGGTCGATCTGCCGGCGAGCCTGCTCGAGCGGCGTCCGGACATCCTGCAGGCCGAGCACGCTCTCGTTGCTGCGAACGCGAACATCGGCGTCGCCAAGTCGCTGTATTACCCCACCTTCTCCCTCACCGGCTTTCTCGGCTCGGTGAGCAGCTCGTTCAGCGACTTCCTCAGCGCCCCGGCGCGCAGCCTCTCGATCGCCGCCGCGGTCACGGGGCCGCTCTTCACATTCGGCGGCATCGAGGGGCAGGTGCAGACGGCAGAGGCTGCGCAGCGCGAGGCGCTCGCGTTCTACCGGCAGACGATCCTCGGTGCGCTGCGCGAAACGAACGACGCGCTGATCGGCGCGCAGAAAAAGCGCGAGGAGTCCGCCGCCCAGATGCGGCGCGTGGCCGCGTTGCGCGACTATGCGCGACTCTCGCGCCTGCGCTTCGACAACGGCGCGGCGAGCTACCTGGAGGTGCTGTACGCGGAGAACGAGCTTTTCGCCGCGCAACTTTCCGCGGTGCGCTCGGCCTCGGAGAGCAACACCGAGCTGATCAATGTCTACAAGGCGGTCGGCGGCGGCTGGCTCGACGAAGCCTCCCGGCTCGCGCCGGGCCCACAGCTGGGCGCGGTGCCCGGCGCCGCGCCGTCCCGTTAGCCGGCGCGGTGGCCGCGCTCGCCTACCGCTGGCTACCCGCCGCCGGATGGCTGCGCGGTTACGACACAGCGATGCTGCGGATGGACCTCGTCGCCGGGGTCACGCTCGCCGCCTATGCGATACCCGTCGCCATGGGGAATGCATCGCTCGCCAACCTGCCGCCCGCCGCCGGCCTGAACGCGTGCCTCGCCGCGGGGCTGGTGTTCTGGCTGTTCAGCAGCTCGCGCTACACAGCCATCAACGTCACCTCCGCGGTGGCGCTCCTCGTCGGCGCGACACTGGGCGACATGGCGGGCGGCGATCCCGCGCGCTTTGCGGCGCTCGCCGGGGCGACAGCCTTGCTCACCGGGCTGCTCGCCTTGCTGGTGTGGCTGCTGCGCGCGGGGACGCTGGTCGACTTCGTGTCCGAGAGCGTGCTTCTTGGGCTGAAGGCCGGCACCGCACTCTACCTCGCGGTGACCCAGCTGCCCAGGCTGCTGGGCTTTCCCGGCAGCGGGAGCGACGATTTCGTCGAGATGAGCGCCCATCTCGTCTCGCATTTTGGCGAGGCCCGGCCTGCCTCGCTCGCCGTCGGGCTGGGCGCACTCGCGGCGCTCATCACGGGAAGGTTGCTCTGGCGCAATGGTCCAGTAGCGCTCATCGTCGTAGCCGGCGCCATCGCCGCCGCCATGCTGTGCGACCTCGGCCCACAGGGCGTGGCCTTGGTCGGAGAGGTACCGCAACGGTTACCCGACGCCGGCTTGCCAGGCGCAATCGACTGGCGCGATCCCGCGGCGGTGCGACGCGATCTGAACGGGCTGCTGCCGCTCGCGCTCGCCTGCCTGCTGCTCAGCGCAGTTGACACTACGTCGAGCGGCCGAATGCTCGCCGCAAGACGCGGCGGTCGGTTCGATAACAACCAGGAATTCCTCGCCCTGGCCGCCGCAAATTTTGCCGCGGGGCTCGGCCGCGGCCTGCCAGTGACCGGCAGTATGGGTGCTTCGCTCGTGGCCGAGGCCGCCGGCGCGCGCAGCCCGCTCTCGGGGCTCGTCGCCGCATTGATGATCGTGCTCGTGATCGCGTGCTTCGCGCCCTTGCTGGAGCGCCTGCCGCAGCCCGCGCTCGCCGCGATCGTCCTTTCCGCGATCGCGGGATTGGTAAACGTGACGGCGCTGCGCATGCTGTGGCGCTCGCATCGCGGCGAGTTCCTCGTGGCGGCGGCGGCCTTCGCCGGCGTGCTCGGCGCAGGCATGCTGAACGGCGTGCTGATCGGCGCCGTGGTTTCGCTGGCGCTGGTGCTGCGCCAGGCGGCGCGCCCGCATGTCGCGCTGCTCGGCCGCGTCCCGGGAAGCCGGCGCTTCTCGGATCTAGCGCACCATCCCGCGAATGAACGCGTGCCAGCGGTGCTCGTGGTGCGCCCCGAATCCGGCCTGGTGTACTTCAATGCCGCGCACGTGCGCGACAGCGTGCTCGCACGAGTGCGGGCGCAGCCGACCCTTCCCGGCCTGGTGCTGCTCGACCTGTCGGCCACGCCCCGCATCGATCTGCAGAGCGTGGGAACGCTGGCCGCACTTGCCGACGCACTCGCCGCCGCGGATGTGCGGCTGCAGGTGGTGGAAGCGCGCGCCTCGGTACGCGCGGCGCTGCGCGGTGCCGGGCTCGAGCAGCGCCTCGGCCCAATCGACCACCTGACGGGCGTCGCCGACGCGCTCGATGCATTCGAATCCATGAGGAGATCCAGATGAACCGGCAAATGATCGAGATAGGCGTTCTCACCGTGGTGGTACAGCGGCTCATCGAGGAGCGCCTGCCAAGGGCGCTCTCGATCAAGGACCGGGTCGAGCGCGGCGAGCGGATCAGCGATCGCGACCTCGAGTTCCTCGAGCTGGTGCTGGACGATGCGAGGAAGGTCGTGCCCCTGCTGAAGCGTCATCCGAGGTATGAGAGCGTGGCGGCCGATATGGGGCGCCTCTACCAGCACATCGTCGCCAGAGCGCTGGAAAACGAGCAGTCGAAGCCGCGCTAGATCGGTGGGACCAAAGGCCAATTGCGCCACCGCGCCACCGACAACATGATCGCCGCTACCCTGTATGAAAACTCCAGCCGACGGGCTTTACCGGTCTGCAGCGACGAGCGCCAAGGTGGGCCAGGTTCTCACCAAACGCCTGCAGCTTGCGCAGCGACGCTGCACTCAGGAAGTCCACGCGGCGTGGGAGCGCAGTAATAGCGGCCAGGCCACGACGCCGTGGGCCCTCTGGCAGGCCGGCGCCGAGTACGCGCTCGATTTTGCCCAGCGCAGCGTGCTCTTCTGGGACACGCTGCGTCAGCGCGGCAACAATTACGTCGAGCACGAGCGCGCCGGGAAGCCGCCGCTGCTGCATTTCGAATATGAGACGCTGCTCGACGGGCGCAAGCTCAGCCGGCCCGTCAACTACGCGCTCGTGCGCATCGTGCCTCCCGCCGGCGTCTCGGTCGATCCCAAGCGTCGCCCCTATGTGATCATCGATCCGCGGGCCGGCCATGGCCCCGGGATCGGCGGCTTCAAGGACGACTCGCAGGTCGGCGTCGCGCTACGCGAAGGCCATCCGGTCTACTTCGTCATCTTCTACCCGGAGCCCGAGCCCGGCCAGACCCTGCTCGACGTTTGCGCGGCCGAGCGCGAATTCGTACGCCACGTGCGCGGCCTGCATCCAGCCAGCCCCAAGCCGGTGGTGGTGGGCAATTGCCAGGGCGGGTGGGCGGCGATGATGCTCGCCGCGTCCGATCCGGAGAATACGGGTGCCATCGTGATCAACGGCGCCCCCATGTCCTACTGGGGCGGTGCCTGGCAGGAAGGCGAGGGCGACAACCCGATGCGCTATGCGGGCGGCCTCCTCGGCGGCTCGTGGATCGCCTCCTTTGTCTCGGACCTGAGCAACGGCAGGTTCGACGGCGCCTGGCTGGTGCAGAACTTCGAGAGCCTCAATCCGGCGAATACTTGGTGGACCAAGTATCACAACCTGTTTGCCAACGTCGACACCGAGCCGCCCCGGTTTCTCGAGTTCGAGCGGTGGTGGGGCGGTTTCTACCTCATGAACCGCGAGGAGATCGAATGGATCACCCAAAACCTCTTCGTCGGCAACAAGGCCTGGTCGGGCACGGTGAGCGGCGGCGCCGGTGAGAGCCTCGACCTGCGCAACATCCGTGCGCCCATCATCCTGTTCGCCTCGATGGGTGACAACATCACGCCGCCGCAGCAGGCATTCAACTGGGTCGGTGACGTGTACCGCTCGACCGAGGAAATCAAGGCACGCGGCCAGGTGATCGTGGGACTGCTGCACGAAGACGTCGGCCATCTCGGCATCTTCGTCTCTGGCAAAGTGGCAAAGAAGGAGCACGCACAGATCGTGTCGGTGCTGCGCTCGATCGAGGCGCTGCCGCCTGGGCTCTACGGCATGAAGATCGCGCAGCAGCGCAACAGCGGCGGCAAGCCCGAGTACAGCGTCGAGTTCGTCGAGCACCGGCTGGAAGACATCCTGCAGCGGCTCAACCGGTTCCAGCGCATGGACGAGAAGCCCTTCCGGGCGGTGGCGGCGTTCTCCGAATTCAACCAGCGCGCCTACGAGCTTTTCGTGCGACCGTGGGTGCAGGCGGCAGCAAGCGAGGGCGGGGCACGGACGCAGCTCGCATTCCATCCCCTGCGCGCGCAACGCTGGTTGTTGTCGGACCTGAATCCCTTCCTGTGGTGGCTGCCGCACGCCGCCGCGGCCGTAAAGGCGCAGCGTAGCTCGCTGTCCGCCGACGCGCCGGCGCGCCGCGCCGAGCGCCTCATGTCCGAGTGCACGGTTGCAGCGCTCGACTACTACCGCGACGTGCGCGACGCGCTGAGCGAGTCCGCGTTCTTCCAGATCTACGGCAACCTGTTCAATTTCTACCTGGCGGACCAGCCGCAGCGGCTCCTTCCCGTCGACGCTACGGAGTTGCCGGTGGTAAAGGACGCGCTCGCCACCATAGATCAGGGCGGGTATCCCGAAGCGGTGGCGCGCGTCGCCGCGCTGCTCGCGCGTGGCGGTGAGCCGCTGCCGCTGGAGCGGCTCCATCTGCGGCACGAACTGCTGAAGGAATACCGTGGCTTGCTGCCGGATGGGCCACCCGATGCGCAGCGCCGCATCCGCGGCGAGCAGGACATCATCGTGCGCTACGAGCCACAACGCGCCGTCGAGACGCTGCCGCTGCTGATCGCCGCCCCGGCCGACCGCAAGCGCCTGCTCGAGCTCCTGGAGCGCGTGATGCACGACGAGCGTATCCAGGGCATGCAGCCCACGCCGGAGCAGTTCGCCATGGTCGAGAAGATCAAGCGGATAGCTGAAGTCGCCCACTGAAGCATGCAAGCACGGCACGAAAAGTACGAGCGGCTGATCGGCGCGGCGAAGCGGGCCGGCTCGGTGCCCTGCGCCGTAGCGCATCCCTGCGATGAGAGTTCGCTGCGCGGTGCAGTGCACGCCGCGCTCCAGGGGCTGATCGAGCCGGTGCTGGTCGGTCCGCAAGCGCGCATCCGGGAAATTGCGCACAGGCACGGGCTCGCCATCTCGGGCTATCCGGTGGTGGATACGTCCTTCAGCGAGGGATCGGCCGAGGCGGCGGTCGCGCTCGCGCGCGAAGGCAAGGTCGAGATGCTGATGAAGGGCAGCCTTCATACCGATGAGCTGATCGGCGCGGTCGTGAAGCGGGAATCGGGGCTGCGCACGAGCCGGCGCATCAGCCACTGCTTCGTAATGGACGTCCCGGCGATCGACCGGCCGCTGATCATCACCGATGCGGCGATCAACATCGCGCCCACGCTCGAGGACAAGGTGCACATCGTCCAGAACGCGATCGATTTCGTGCTATCGCTGGGACGCGAGCGGCCGCGCGTGGCGATCCTTTCGGCAATGGAAACGGTGAATCCCAAGGTTCCTTCGACGATCGAGGCCGCGGCCTTGTGCAAGATGGCCGACCGCGGCCAGATCACCGGCGGGCTGCTCGACGGCCCGCTAGCGCTCGACAACGCCGTCAACCTGGCTGCAGCGAAGATCAAGCGGATCGACTCTCCCGTCGCCGGGCAGGCCGACATTCTCGTGGTGCCGGACCTGGAGGCGGGCAACATGCTGGCGAAGAGTCTGTCCTTCCTCGCCGGCGCGGACGCCGCAGGCATCGTCTTGGGCGCCCGCGTGCCGATCGTCCTCACCAGCCGCGCCGACTCGTTGGTCACTCGGCTCGCCTCGTGCGCGGTGGCCGTGCTGCTGGCAAAAGCAAGGCGGGAGCAGGTCGAAAAGGCGATTGCGTGATGGAAGGCGCGATCCTCGTCCTCAACGCCGGGTCCTCGAGCATCAAGTTCACCCTGTTCGCCGACCGCGGCGGGTTGCTGGACCCCGTGATGCGCGGACAGACCGAGAGCCTGTTCACTGCGCCACGCTTCGAGGCGACCAACGGCACCGGGGTCACCATCGCCGGCGAGACCTGGCCGCAGGGTACCCGCCTGGGCCACCAGGGAGCGCTGGAGCACCTCGTCGGCGTGTTGCAGCACCACCGCGGCGGCCGGGAATTGCGTGCCGTGGGGCATCGCGTCGTGCACGGCGGGACGCAATTCGCCGCGCCGGTGCGGGTCGACGAGGCGGTGCTCACCGCGCTCGAGCAGCTGGTGCCCCTCGCCCCGCTGCACCAGCCGCACAACCTGGCGCCGATCCGCGCGCTGCTCGCCAGCCGGCCGGCGCTGCCGCAGGTGGCCTGCTTCGATACCGCGTTCCACCGCACGCAGCCGCCGCTCGAGCAAGCATTCGCCCTGCCGCCGGAGATCACCGAGCGCGGCGTGCGGCGCTATGGCTTCCATGGCCTTTCGTACGCCCATATCGCCTCGGTGCTGCCGCAGCTTGACGCCCGCGCGGCCCGGGGGCGTTGTGTGGTGCTGCACCTGGGCAACGGCGCCAGCATGTGCGCGCTGGAGAGGGGCATCAGCGTCGCGAGCACCATGGGCTTCACCGCCCTGGACGGCCTGCCGATGGGAACGCGCTGCGGGTCGATCGACCCCGGCGTGATCCTGTATCTGATGAACGAGCGCGGCATGGATGCGCGCGCCATCGAGAAGCTCCTGTATCACCAGTCGGGGCTGCTCGGCGTCTCCGGTGAGTCGAGCGACATGCGCTCGCTTCTCGAGAGTAACGAGCCGCGCGCGCACCTGGCCGTCGATCTCTTCGTGTATCGCATCGGCCGCGAGCTGGGCTCGCTCGCCGCGGTGCTCGGCGGCCTGGATGCGCTGGTCTTCACTGGCGGCATCGGCGAGCGCTCAGCGGCGATCCGCGCCCGCGTCTGCCGCCACGCCGCGTGGCTGGGGCTGAAGCTCGACGCGGCTGCCAACCTGGGGCACGGGCCGCGCATCAGCGCCGGCACGAGTCGCGTATCGGCATGGGTCATCGCGGCGAACGAGGAGCTGATGATCGCGACGCAGACCGCCGATGCGCTGGCGACGGAGGCGGCATGATGAGGGGCAGGGCGGCGATCGTCACCGGCTCGACCAGCGGCATCGGGCTGGGCATTGCGCGCGCCTTGGTCGCGAACGGCGCCGACATGCTGCTGAACGGCCTTGGCGACCGCGAGGAGATCGAGCGGCTGCGGCGCGACCTGGCTGCGGAGCATCGCGTGCGCGTGGCCTATAGCGCAGCCGATCTCTCCCGCCCGGCCGAGGTCGCCGCCATGGTGGCGCAGGCGGTGCGCGAATTCGGACGGCTCGATATCCTGGTGAACAACGCCGGCATCCAGTACACCGCGCCGGTGGAGGAATTTCCGGCGGAACGCTGGGACGCGGTGATCGCGATCAACCTCTCGGCGGCGTTCCACGCCATCCGTGCAGCGCTGCCGCCGATGAAATCGCGCAGGTGGGGCCGCATCGTCAACATCGCCTCGGCGCATGGACTGGTGGCGTCCACGCACAAGGCGGCGTACGTCGCCGCAAAACATGGCCTGGTCGGCCTGACCAAAGTGGTGGCCCTGGAAACCGCTACCACCCCCATCACCTGCAACGCCGTCTGCCCCGGCTGGGTGCTCACGCCGTTGGTGCAGAAGCAGATCGACGAGCGTGCCGCAAAGGCCGGTTTCTCGCCGGAGCGTGCCCGGCACGAGCTTCTCGCCGAGAAGCAGCCATCGCTTGATTTCGCCACCCCCTCTCAGATCGGCGAGCTCACCGTGTTCCTGTGCGGTGAAGCCGCCGCGCAGATCCGGGGCGTCGCACTGCCGGTCGACGGCGGCTGGACCGCGCAGTAGCGACCGTGCGAACCATCGGCCTGCGCGAAGCAGTAGCGCTCATTCCCAACGGCGCGAGCGTAATGGTCGGCGGGTTCATGGGCGTCGGTACGCCCGAGGGGCTGATCGACGAGCTGATCCGCCAAGGAAAGCGGAACCTCACCATCATCGCCAACGACAACGCGCTGCCGGGCGTAGGGATCGGCAAGCTTGTAACCGCCGGCGCGATGCGCAAGACGATCACCAGCCACATCGGCCTCAATCCGGATAGCCAAAAAAAGATGCTCGCGGGTGATCTCGAGGTCGAACTGGTGCCGCAGGGCACGCTGATCGAGCGCATCCGCGCCGCCGGCTACGGCCTCGGAGGCGTGCTGACCCCGACCGGGGTGGGCACCGCGGTCGAGAAGGGCAAACAACGCATCGAGACTGGCGGTGGCACTTATCTTCTGGAGACGGCGCTGGCCGCCGATTTCGCGCTGGTGCAGGCTTTCCTTGCCGATTATCTGGGCAACCTCGCCTACGCCCTGACGGCGCGCAACTTCAACCCGGTGATCGCACTCGCCGCTCGCACGCTCATCGTCGAGGCCGAGCATGTCGTGCCTGTTGGCGTGATCTCGCCCGACCATGTAATTACACCCGGAGCGGTGGTCGACTACCTCGTTGCGAAAGGCTAGCTGCCATGAAGGCCCAGACCATCATTGCCAGGCGCATCGCACGGGAACTCCGAGCGGGGATGCTGGTGAATCTCGGCATCGGCATCCCGACGCTGGTGGCGAGCTTCGTGCCGGCGGGCACGCAGGTCTTTTTCCAATCGGAAAATGGCCTCATCGGCACCGGCCCGGTGCCGCAGGAAGGCCTGGCGCAGGCGCGGCTCACCGATGCCGCGGGCAGGTCGGTCACTGCACTGCCCGGGGCGTGCGCATTCGACAGCGCGACCTCCTTCGGGCTGATTCGCGGCGGTCATCTGGACATGACGGTGCTCGGCGGCCTGCAGGTCGACCAGCGCGGCATGCTCGCCAACTGGACCATTCCCGGGAAGATGGTGCCCGGCATGGGCGGTGCGATGGACCTCGCGGTCGGCGCCAAGCGAGTGGTGATCGCCATGCAGCACACCGCGGGCGGCACACCCAAGATCGTTGCGGAATGCTCCTTGCCGCTCACGTCGATCCGGCCCGTCGACCTGGTGGTGACCGAGCTGGCGGTGATCGGCTTTCCTGGCGGGCGCGCCACCCTGCTCGAGACCGCGCCGGGCGTGAGCGTGGAGCAGGTTCTGGCGGCCACCGAGGCGCCGCTGGCAGTGCCCGCCCATGTGCCATCGATGTCGCTCTAGGAGATCACCCATGGCCATCCTCCAGAACAAGAAGGCGCTCATCGCCGGCATCGCCAGCGATGCATCCATCGCCTACGGTTGCGCCCGCGCTTTTTCCGAGCTCGGCGCCGACCTTGCGGTCACCTATCTCAACGAGAAGGCGAGGCCCTACGTTGAGCCGCTGGCGAAAGCGGTCGGCGCGAAGCTGCTGCTGCCGCTCGATGTTTCGCACGAGGGCGAGCTCGAGTCGGTGTTCGAGCGCATCCGCACCGAATGGGGCAGGCTCGACCTGCTGGTGCATTCGATTGCCTTCGCGCCGAAAGCGGACCTGCAGGGCGGCTTGCTCGAATGCTCGGCACCGGGCTTCGCCACGGCGATGGACATCTCCTGCCATTCCTTCATTCGCATGGCGCGCCTGTCCGCGCCGCTCATGACCGAGGGCGGCGCGATGTTCGCGATGAGCTACCACGGCGCCCAGAAGGTGGTGCCGAGCTACAACGTCATGGGTCCAGTGAAGGCAGCGCTCGAAGCCGCCTGCCGCTATCTCGCCTGCGAGCTCGGCCCGCGCGGCATCCGCGTCCACGCCATCTCGCCCGGTCCGGTGAAGACGCGCGCCGCCTCGGGGCTGAAGGATTTCGACCTGCTGCTGAACCAGGCCGTGCAGCGCGCACCGCTGGGTGAGCTGGTGGATGCGATGGACGTGGGCTTTGCAGTGGCGTACCTCGCGACGCCCTACGCCCGCCGCATTACCGGCAGCACGGTGTACGTGGACGGCGGCGTGAATATCATGGCTTGAGGCGATGCGTGTATTGCTCATGTGGCTGCTGGCCGCCATAACCCCGCTGGATGGTCTGGCGCAGACGGCGTCGCGCCCCACGGCGTTCAAGGCCGAGGAGATCGAGCAGCTCGTCGCCCCGCTTGCGCTTTACCCGGACGCACTGGTGGCGCAGATCCTGATGGGCTCCACGTATCCCCTGGAGGTCGTCGCCGCAGCGCGCTGGGTGAAAGCGAATCGCGGTGTCACGGGCAAGGCGCTCGAGGACGCGATGCACAAGCAAGCCTGGGACGAAAGCATCAAGTCCTTGACCGCCTTTCCGCAGGTGCTGGAGATGATGGACCGCAGGCTCGACCTGACCCAGAAGCTGGGCGACGCGTTCCTCGCGCAGCAGAAGGAGGTGCTCGACGCGATCCAGCGACTGCGGCGCAGGGCGCAGGAATCCGGCAACCTCACCTCGGGAAACGAGCAGAGGGTGTCCTCGGCCCAAAACGCCGGCGAGACGGTGATCCGGATCGAGGCTGCCAATCCGCAGGTGGTCTATGTCCCGACCTACAACCCCACCGTAGTCTACGGCAGCTGGCCTTATCCCGCCTATCCGCCCTATGCGTACTACCCGCCGGGCTATGTCCCGGGAGCGATGCTCGTTTCCTTCGGTGTTGGCATGGCGGTGGGCAATGCCCTGTGGGCCGACTGCGACTGGTCGCGCGGTGACGTCAACATCAACCACCACCGCTACAACAATTTCAACCGCACCACCATTCAGGGCGGCAACTGGCAGCACAAGGTAGAGCACCGCAAGGGCGTGGCGTACCGCGATCCGGCGAGCGCGCAACGCTACGCGCGCGCCCCCGCCCAGTCCAGTGTCGAAGCGCGCGAGTCATTTCGCGGCCGCGCGGACACGGCACGCCTGGACAATGCGAGTGCCGGCGGCGGATTCCAGGGCCTGGGCGAAGGCGCGCGCACGCGGGAGTTCAGCGACCGCGGCGCAGCGAGCCGCGGTTTCGCAGGTGGTGGTCGCGGCGGCGGCAGAAGATGAGCCTGGGACAAGCATCGCGGCTCCTCGCCGCCGCGCTCATGCTGATGGCGGCGAGCCCCGCCCCGAATCAGAAAACCTTCGCTGCGCCCAGTGATGCCGCGCGCGCGCTGTTCCAGGCGGCCGCGACGAACGATACTGCGGCCCTGCTCGAGGTTCTCGGCCCCGAGGCCCAGCGCGTGGTGTTCTCGGGCGACGCGGTCTCCGATCGCGCCACGCGCGAGCGCTTCGTGCAGGCCTACGAGGAGGCCAACCGACTCGAAGGCCACGGCAAGAACGCGCGCTTAATCGTCGGCAAGGACGAGTGGCCCTTCCCAATTCCCCTGGTGGCGACGGAAACGGGATGGCGCTTCGACGGGCGGCAGGGCCGCGAGGAGCTGCGCAATCGGCGTATCGGACGCAACGAGCTCGCCGTGATCCAGGTTTTGCAGGCCTATGTGGACGCGCAGCGTGAGTACTATCTCGCCAATCCGCAAGGCGACACTCTGCTCACCTACGCGCAGAAGCTGGTTAGCAGCGCGGACAGGCGGGACGGCCTGTTCTACCCCACGACGCCAGCTGAGCCGGCGAGCCCGCTGGGCGAGTTTTTCGCGGCGGCGCAGGCCGAAGGCTATGACGCCCCGTCGGGTAACGGCCGCGATCCCTACCACGGGTATCACTATCGCGTCCTCACCTCACAGGGAAGGCGCGCTCCGGGCGGCGCCTATGACTATGTGGTGCACGGGAAGATGATCGGCGGCTTTGCGCTCGTCGCATGGCCAGCCTCGTACGGCAGGTCGGGCGTGATGACCTTCATCGTCAGCCACGACGGCTCGGTTTACCAGCGGGATCTGCGCCGCCTGACCGCGTTGACGGCGCGCAAGATGAAGAGCTTCGACCCGGGGCTTGGATGGAAGCGCGTCACACCGGGAAAAAACTGAGGGACTGCATGGACACAGGAAGGATGGCCTTCACGGCCGTATATCTGAAGTCGGCAGGCGGCTACGTAGGATTCGTGGAAGAGCTACCCGGCGTCAACTCTCACGGGCGCACGCTCGAAGAAGCGCGTGCCACGCTAGAGAAGCTGGTGGCGGTGGTGTTCGACGAGGAGCGGCGCGGCGCCGAGGAGCTGATCCACGGCCGGGAGGTCGTGCGCGAATCCTTTTGCGTGGCGATTCCCCGCCCCCGGTGAGCCATGGCTGCGCGCCAATGGTGGTGGAGCCGCATCGCGCGCCGTGGCAGTCACGACGACGCGGGACGGGTCGAGGACGCCATCGAGCGCCTGGTGCAGGTGATGAACCCGCGGCTGCGCTTTGCAAACCGCTATCGCTTACGGCTTGCACCGGCAACGGCCGTCGCGCTCGATTACATCGTTGCGAACGTCGCTGCGGTTGCGCCCGTCCGAGAGGCGAGCCGGACCACCTGGTACGAGGATCCCTACATCCACGCGTTCTTCGCCACGGCGGATGATGTGCCTCAGATCTGCGGACGCTCGCCCACATTGCGCAAACACTTCGATCACCATCCGGCGGCGGCACAGGCCTATGCGCTGCTTGGCATGGAAATGTGCGAGCGCACGACCGTGAGCTTCAGCGATCATCGGTTGGCGATGTGCGCCGCCAGCGAGGTCGAGCTGCGGGCCCACATCGCGCGCCGGCTGCTCGACCAGCTTGCGCTCGAAGCGCTGCGGTGCGCGGCGGCTGCCAAGGCACGCCGCACCCAGCTTCTGCAGGAACATGCGCTGCTGGCGGCACGCCTAAAGCTCCTCGAGCGGCAGGGCACCGGGGTGCGAGGCATGACATGTGGTACGGAGCCGCAGCAGGCGGCGCTCGCCCGGGTGAAAAGGCGGCTCGAGCAAAACTCTCTGGCCTTGAACGCGAACGCCGCCGCTCCGCAGCGACTCGATGCGGAGCTGGAGCAGCTTCGCGTGGTCCTAGCCGAGCCCGCGAAGCACGTTCGTTTCTCCTCCAGGACGCTGCGCCTGGACGGCCTCAATGTCGTGGTCGACGAAGGGGCGGCAGGTACCCGGCTCGAGTTCCAGGTGGCGCGCGTGCCGGGCGAGCCGCCGATGCAGCGGGCATTTGCCTTGGTGCGCATCGGCCGCGAGCAGCTGCTTACCCGCGAGCGCCTGCTCGACGAGGCGTCCGCTTATCTCCATGCCAGCGTCCGGCACAGGATCTGACCGTTCCATCGCTCACTTTCGACTGGTTCATCCACGCGGCGAATCTCCTGCTGCTGGTGTCCTACAGCGTGCGCGACATTCTGTGGCTGCGTTTGTTCGCGGTCGCGGCGGCAATCACCTCGCTGCCGTATTTCGTGCTGCAATCCGAGCCGCTGTGGGCGCCGCTCGCCTGGAGCGTGCTGTTCGCCGCGCTCAACCTGTACCAGTCATACCGCCTGCTCATGGAGCGGCGTCCGGTCAAGCTGCTGCCCGACGAAGAGCTGGTGCGCCGCATGGTTCTCCCCGGGCTTGCCCCCCGCAAGGTGCTGCAGGTTCTCAGCCTGGGCTCATGGATTGGCGTCGAGCCGGGCGAGCGACTGATCGAGCGCGGCAGCATCCCCGAGGCCGTCTCGCTCATCGTGCGTGGGAAGGTGCGCATGGCAAAAGCTGGCCGCGTTGTCGGCGAGCTCGGCCCCGGGCAGATCGTCGGCTCCGCGCTCATTCTCGCCGGCGTGCCGGCCGAGGTGGACGCCGTGGCGGCAGGGCCGGTGCGCGCCATGCGCTGGAATCTCGCGACGCTGGAGGGTTATCTCGCCGCGAATCCCGACACGCGGCAGGCGATGCAGAAGCACCTCGCGCGCGACCTCGCGGGGAAGGTTCATGCCGCCTACTTGAACACCCACTCGTAATTCACGATGAGGCGGTAGTCGCGTGTTACGTTGGTCGTCCCGCCGGAGTCCTCCTCGATGCGCGCGCCGCGCGCGCGGATCCACAAGGGCTTAAGCACCGCCGGCCAGTCGGCACCGTTGAAACGGTAGTCGATCGTCCCGTCGTATTCCTTCTTCTTCGACGCGTTGGCCCGCGTCGCCGGGATGATCGCATCCGAGCCGTGCACCGCCGCCACGTTGAACGACAGCCCCTTCAGGCTGCGCTGGAAGTCGTAGCGCGCGCCGAGCAGCAGGGCTTTCTCGCCGGCGCGGTTGAAATCCTCCACAATCATGCTGGTGTATCCGGCCCAAGAGCCGTAGGGCGACCGGTAGTTGGCGGCGCGCGCCGCCTGCGTATACGCGAGGGTGAAGGTGGCCGCGCCCCGGATGAGATCGGTGATCAGCCCTCCGGCTGCCCCGCGGAAATCCGAGCCGGTCAGCAGGTCATCGCCGTTGCTGGTCTGGTACATGTACTGCCCGCCAAGCCGCAGCTTGTAATCCTCGGAAAGCGGTGTGGTCCAGTTGAAGTCGCCGTAGGTGGAGGTGAGGATGTCGTTCACGCCATAGCTCGACAGCCGCAGAGTCAGGTCCTTGACCGGCGCGAACTTGATGCCGGCGAGCCCCATGCCTTCTTCCACTGCGGCCGGCGCACCGGCGACCGAGGCAAAGTTGCGAAACGAATCAGCATTGCGCGTTTTCATCTTGTGCAGGTAGCCCGCGAAGTACTCCACGCTGCGCAGCTTGCCGCCGAGGGTGTAGCCCTCGAAAGTGTTGGGCGTCATGCGGTTGTCCTGCGGGTTGACCTCCGGCTGATCCACCGACTGCCGGTAGCCGGTAAACACGTCGTCCTTGAACTTCAGTTGCAGATAGGCCTGCCCAAGCACCGAATAGCTTTGCTGCTGGGGCTTGAGGAGGAGCGTGCCGTCCTTGTCCGCAGGCCCGTTGAGCTTCTGTGAGGAGTAGCCGACCGCCCCGAGCCGCAGCAGGTCCGCGTACCACCCCGATTGGTAGCCGAGCCAGCCACCGCCCGCCCAGGCCTCGAGATCGGGACCGGGCCGCTTGCGCTCGAGAGCGTAGCTGCGCAGATGAAGCGTCACTTCGCTTTCCCGCAGAAACGCGCCTTGCGCCTTCTCGAGGCCTTGGCCGAATGCCGGCAGGGCGATCACCTGCAGCGCGGCCAACACCGCGAGCGGCCTCATCTCATCTCGCGCCAGGATGCATCGGGATGGTGATGCCGCTGAGCGCCCGCTGCTTCGAAACCTTGTAGAAATCGGCGCTCCCTCCCTGCGCCGGCATGCGTACGAACACAAACTCGACCAGCCTCTTGACCTCGTCATCGATCGCCTCCGCGTGGGTGACGAGCAGCGCGGTTGCGGCAACGGTTGCGACGTCCGCTTTCTGCCCCGGGTAAACGTTGGCGGGCAGGGTCAGCGGCACCAGGCCCGGAATGTCCTGGACGAGGCGCTGAACCTGCTCGGCTGGTATCGACAAAAGGCGGATGCCGCCCCGGGCGGCGAGGTTCTGCAGCGCCGGCAGCGGCGCCGCGACCGTGGCGAAGAGCGCGTCAAGCTCCCCGCGCTCCAGGCGCGCGATCGCCTTTTCCAGTCCCTCCTGCGCCGCCTCCGCCAGATCCTTGTCCGCCAGGCCGTGGTAGCGCAGCAGCGCCAGCGCGTTGTGCTGCGTTCCCGAAGCCGGGGTTCCGATGTCCACGCGCTGGCCACGCAGCTCACTCACGCGGGTCAGCCGCGAATCGGCCGGCACGACCACGTGTAGAGCCTCCGGAAACAGGCTTCCCAGGGCGCGCAAAGCCGTGAATCCGCCGCCGGCGAAGATGCCCTGTCCAGCAATCGCGAGCGCCGCGATATCGCTCTGGACGATGGCATAGTCTGCCTCGCCGTTGGCCACCAGCCTCACGTTCTCCACGCTGCCCTCGGTGTGGCGGTGGCGCAGGGCAAGCTCGGGCACCTTCTTGCGCACTGCGTCCACCAGCGCTTCGCCGAAACGTGCGTAGTGCCCTGCCGCCGGGCCGCTGGCGAAGGTATAGACGTGGCTGCGCAGCGCGACGCGTCGCTCGATGTTCTCGGAGGCGCGCGCGAGCTCCTGCGCCATGATCTCCTCCTCATCCGGATTGAGGCCGGGCGGGGGGCGGTCCAGGCGGGAGGCGAGGGCGTCGACGAGCTCCCTCGTGCGGGTCGGTGAGGCCGTGTTCTCCACCGGCGGCGCGGCCTTCGTCGTGCCCGGCGCGCGGGGCACGCTCGACCATTCACTGCCCGATTTCTGATACGTGCCGCTGCCGTAGGCCTTGACGAGGTCGCCGGCGCGGCTGCCCGGTCCGAGTCCGAAGATGCCCTTGTCCGTGGTGCCGAGCACGTAGGCCACGCTCGAAGGACCGAGCTTTTCCCATCCGCCGAACTCGTAGCCTTCCTGCAACCGCAGCGTGACGTTGTAATGAACGACGGCACGAGCCGTTCCGTCCTGCGTCGGCAGCGGCGTGCTGCCCCGGCGCTTGAGCGCAGCGACCTCGAAAAGGCCCGGCTTCACCTCGGCGGCAAGCCGCTGCTCCAGCTCCGCGCGCAGCTGCTCCTCGCCCGGCCCGCGCGTGCAGGCGGCCGCAAGGCAGGTCAGGAGGCAGACGAGGCACAGGAGGATCCTGGTCATCAGAATCCGAACAGAGGCAGCGCGAGGAAGCCCTGGATCGCCAGGGCATTCACCACGTCGATGAAGAACGCGCCCACCATCGACACGATGAGGAACGCCGTGGGCGAGGGGCCCGAGCGTTCCGTCACCGCCTTCATCGAGGCGAGCGCGGCGGCGGTCGAGGCCAGCCCGAAGCCGACATGCCCCGATGCGAGGATCGCCGCGTCGTAATTGCGCCCCATGGCGCGGAACGTGACCGCGGCCGCGTACGCCAGCATGATGGCGGTCTGCACGGAGACGATGAGGAGGAGCGGGCCGGCAAGGCTCGCGAGATCCACCAGCTTCATGGCCATCAGCGCCATGACGAGAAACAGCGACAGCGCGATGCCGCCGATGAATTCCACCGTCGCAGCGCTGATCAGCTGGCGCGGCGAGAACGAAGCAAGGTTCCGCAGCACCACGCCGAGCATCAGGCTGAACAGGAAGTCGGGCAGGATGAAGCCGCTCGCCTGCATCCACTGGGCGAGCAGCTTGCCGCCGGCGAGACAGATCAGGATCATGAAAAGCGTGGCGAGAAATGACTGCACGCTGATTGCGTCCGGCTCGACCGCGGACGCTTCGCCCGCCTGCGCGGGCGCCGTGGGGGTAAGGCGATAGCGCCGGATCAGGAACTGGCCGAGCGGACCGGCAAGCATCGCGCCGAGCACCAGGCCGGCGGTCGCGCAGGCCATTGCGAGCTCCATCGCGCCGGGCAGATTCATCGTCTCGCCGAAGCGCGTCGCGTACGCGGCGCCGGTGCCATGGCCGCCGGTCAACGTGATCGATCCGCCGATGAGGCCCACCGTGGGATGCAGATCCAGCAGGCGCGCCAGCCCCAGGCCCACGACGTTCTGGATCAGCACCATCCCCGAGGCGACGAGGACGAAAATGACGAGCGTGCGTCCGCCCTTGCGCAGCATCCGCGCATCGGCCGAGAGGCCGACCGTGGTGAAGAAGATGAGCAGCAGCGGGTCCTTCATGCTCATGTCGAAGGTCACCCGCGTCGCCGCGAAGCCGTCGGCCAGGGCGAGGAGGACGGCGATCATTACTCCGCCGATGACCGGAGCGGGGATGCTGAGCCGGCGCAGCACCCCGATCCTGTCCACCGCGAGCCGGCCGGCGAAGAACACCAGCATGACCGCGATCAGGGTGTAAAGCAGGCTCATCTCGACGATCGAGCGGCCTGCCTCCTCAGCCATGCCCGTCTCCCTGCCGGCGCTTAATCGGACAGGATCATCGCGACATAACCGAACACCGTGAGCAGCACGCCCGAAACCGCGTAGCCCACCGGGAATCCGATCCACGGCACGGAGCTGCCGATCTCCTTTGCGGCCTCGCGCGCTGGCCCGGAGTGCGATCTCGCGCCGGCCACGCCGCCCATCAACACCGCGGGGTTGATCTTCATCAGGTGGTAGCCGATCGCCCAGATGAGGATGGGCGGGATCGTGGTGCAGATGAATCCGGCGAGGAAGATGTAGAGCGCGACCGAGCCGGTGAGCTGCGAGATCAGGGCGGCGCCGGCGTTGATGCCGACGATCGCGATGAACACGACGAGCCCGAGGTCCTCCAGGATGTTGCGCGCCGCGTTGGGCGTGTTGCCGAAGAACCGCAGGCGCGACACCAGCGAGGAGACGATGATGCCGGAAACGAGCAGCCCGCCAGCGTTGCCCAGGCCGACGTTCGAGCCCGCGATCGGGAACGAGATGGCGCCGATCAGGAAGCCGAGGATCATGCCGAGCGCGAGCGTGAGCAGGTCCGTGGCGGTGCTGGGCCGCGCCACCTTTCCCATCAGCTCGGCGAACTTGTCCACGCCGGATTTCATTCCGCCGACGAACAGCACGTCGAAGCGCTGCAGCTGGGTATTGAGGCCCATCGGAATCAGCACGCCGCCGCGCTCGATATGGTGCAGCGCGACCTGCCCGACGAAGTCCGCAGTGCGCAGATCGCGCAGCTCGCGGCCTTCCATCTCCTTGTTGGTGACGAGGATCTCGGCTTGATCGATGGGGACGTTGAGCACCTTCGCATCGGGCACCTCGGGGCCGATCAGGCCCATGTTGTCGGTCACGGCCTCCAGCCGTCCGCCCAGCGCGATGATGTCGCCCTTCTGCAGCACGAGGTTGTCGGTGGCGCCGAGGAGCTCCTCGCCGCGTCCGACATTCAGCACCTTGTACTGCGGATATTTGCGCAGGAACTGGCGCACGGTCATGCCGGCGACTTCGTCGTTGGTGAGGCGGTAGGCACGCAGCGCGAGCGGCCGGTAGCCGGTCAGGCCGGCGTCGTCCACATTGCGTACGCCTTTCTCCTCTTCGAAGCGCTTGGCGGCGGCGCGTGCGTCGATCCCCCACCAGCGGGGCAGGTACTTGCAGATCAGGATGATGCCCACCGTGCCCCAGATGTAGGTGAGGCCGTAGGAGAGCGCGATCATGCCGCTCACCTGCTCGAAGGTCTGCCCTTCGGGCAGCGCGAACGCCCCCTGCCGCACCGCCTCTTCGGCCGAGCCGATGGCGGCCGACATGGTCATCGAGCCGGCGAGGATCCCGCCCGCCGCGCCCGCCGGCAGGTCCCACAGCCTGGTGAAGAACACGGCGCCGAGCAGCCCGAGCACCGAGCAGAGCACCGCGAGCCCGGTGAACTTGAGGCCGTCGCCCTTGAGGCTGTTGATGAACGAGGGGCCGACGCGCAGGCCCACGCCGTACATGAAGAGGTAATAGAAGAGCGACTTCGCGAAGTTGTCGATGCTCATCTTGACGCCATAGGTGGAGGCCAAGGCTGACACCAGCGCGCCGACGACGATGGCTGAAGCCACCATGCCCAGCCCGTAGCCCTTGATGGTCACCCGTCCGAGCAGCACTGCGCCCGCCACGACGAAGAAGAGCAGCACGAAGGAATTGCCACCGAGCCAGCCGAAGAACGCGTCCATGTCTAGGCCTCCATCCGTTCGACAGCCGGCTTCTCTTTGAGCGCGGTGTTACGCGGTGGGGCCTGCGGCGGCTTGGCAATGGCCGAGAGCTTGATTAGCTTGAGGCCGCGGGTGCCGTTGTAGCCGTGGATCTCCTTCACATCGAGCTTGCGCATGAACCCGATCGCGTCGGCCTCGATCACCTGGCCCGGCACCATGATCGGAAAGCCCGGCGGGTAGGGGATGACGAAGTTCGCCGATACGAGCTGCGGACCGTTCGCCAGCCGCTCGTCGATCTTCGGGCTCATGAGCGGGATGTACTCGCAGTCGGCCTCCTCGTAGGCGGCGAAGAAGGCGGTGCGCATGTCGCCCTCCAGCGTGACGCTGCCGGGGTCGTCTCGATAGCCGTCATGGAAGCGGCTGAAGTTGGGCAGGCTGGGGACATCCTCCATGAGGTTCTTGACCCGGGCGGCGAAGGCCGCGCGCTCGGCCTCGCCCCCCTCAGAGAGCGCCGCCTCGATCTCGCGCGAGACGTCGAGCAGCACCTTGATCAGGAGCGCGACATCGCTGCGGGTGTTGTTGATGTTGCTCTGCAGGAGGACGCTGTTGCGCGAGGTCTTGTTGAGCTGCACGTTGTAGCGGGAAGCAAGCAGGTTCTTGAACGCCGTGCCGTCGTAGCCGGCCGTGCCGCACACCAGCGTGATGCGCGTCGGGTCGAGGAAGAACTCGTCCTCCTGCATCGCCTTCGCCGCGGTTACCCACGTGCTGCCGGGCGTGAGGAAGTCCTGGAACCCGGAGCTGCGGTACTCGGCCGGCACCATGCTGTCCGCGCCGAGCACCTTGAAATACCTGGAGATGATGGGGTGCTCCGCCACGGCGCGGCGCAAACGCAGTGCGTTCTCGATCGCGCGCATCACGAGCTCGTAGCCCTCCAGCTCCATCTGGCGCCGCGCGACGTCGAGCGAGGCGATGATCTGCGCGTTGGGCGAGGTCGAGGCATGGATGAACACCGCCTCGCGGAAGGCCGAGACGTGGTGGTTGTAGTCTTCGTCGCGCACCGCCACGATCGAGCCCTGCCGAAGGCAGGACATCGACTTGTGCACCGAGTTGGTCTCGTAGACCCGCACGCGCATTCGGCGCGGGTCGGGAACCAGCCTGCGCTTGAACAGGCGCGCGTCGGTCGGGTCGAGATCCTCGCCCAGCTCGGCGGCCTGGGCCTGCCAGGCGCCGAGCGCCTCGGGGCCGGCGCGCCATTCTTCCAGCGCCGCGGCCGCGCCCATCGCCGTGCGCGGGCGCAGCATCGGCGACCAGCGCGCGAAACCGAACCAGGCCTCGTCCCACAGGAAGATGAGGTCCGGCTTGATCGCCAGGCATTCCTCCATCACGCGGCGCGTGTTGTACACGTGTCCGTCGAAGGTGCAGTTGGTGAGCGTCACCATCTTCAGCCGGTCCAGGCGACCTTCGGCCTTGAGGTCGAGCAGCGCGCGCTTGATGGTGCGCAGCGGCACCGCGCCGTACATCGAGTAATCGGTAAGAGGGAAAGCCTCGACGTAGAGCGGCTGCGCTCCGGACAGCACCATGCCGTAGTGGTGCGACTTGTGGCAGTTGCGATCGGCGATCACGATGTCGCCGGGCCTGGTCACCGCCTGGTACACCATCTTGTTGGACGTGGAGGTGCCGTTGGTGACGAAGAAAACGTGGTCGGCGCCCACCGCCCGGGCGAACTTCTCCTGCGCGAGCTTGATGTTGCCCGTGGGCTCGAGCATGCTGTCGAGGCCGCCGCTCGTGGCCGAAGTCTCCGCCAAGAACAGGTTCAGGCCGTAGAACTCGCCCATGTCGTGGATCCAGTTCGACTTCATGATCGACTTGCCGCGGGCGATGGGCAGCGCGTGAAACGTGCCGATGGGTCGCGACGCGTACTGCTTAAGGTTGTCGAAGTGCGGCGTGGCAAAGCGCTCGCGCACGCCTTCGAGGATGTTGAGATGGATCTCCATCAGCTCCTCGACTTCGTAGAACACCCGCCGGATCATCGCCGCCGCCGGATCGCCCGCCAGCTTCTCCACCTGCCGGTCGGTGAGCAGATATAGATCGAGCTCCGGCCGCAGCCGCTTGATGAGGCGCGCGAGCGTGAGCCCGACCTCGCGCGGCGCGACGCTCGAGGTGTCGAGCTGGTGATAGGTGTTGAGGAAGCTGCGCAGCAGAGGCACGTCGTGCTGCGAAGGCACGGGGATGCCGTCGTAGATCACCACGGCTTCGATCTTCCCGTTCAGGATCACGCCGATCAGCGCGTCCTCGAGGCTGCCCACGATGACCGGTTCGTAGATCATCGCGTCCTCGGCGCGCCGCAGGCGGCGGATCTCGTGCGCGATCTTGGCCCGGTTCGCCGAAGGCGCGGAGCTCACGAACAAGGTCTCGAAATAGGGGCGGCGTGCCTCGCCGCCGTTCAACGAAGGCGGCAGCCGGTCCGGCACCGTGTCGTTGGCGCTGTCGGCCGACTCCGCTTCCCCGTTCTCGTGGCGATAGCTGCCCGAGAGCAGCGCGCCGCTCACGCGGGCCACCAGCCGCGCCGCGCCGAGCGCATCGTCGGCCGCGATGCGCTCGGTCAGCGATTTCATTAGCCGCGCGCCGGGATAAGCGAAGAAGTCCTCCAGCGGCGCGACTTCCGCAAGCGCCGCGTCCACCTCGGCTCGGCCCGCGCGGCTGCCGCTGCGGGCCTGCGCCGCCCAGGTCTGCGCCTCGGCGCTCATTGCGCGCCAGCGATCCATCCGCGCGGCGGAGGCTGAAAAGAAATGATCCAGTTGGGTACTGCCGACGGGCTGGGAGGTCATGGAGTTCCTGCGCGATGGTGGATTCAGCCATCTTCATGTGGGCGCTCGGAGCGCCGCAATTGGACCAAAGTCCGATTTCCGGCCCGGCGCGCGCTTCCTATAGTCCGATCGCAGCAGCTAGCGATGGAAAATTTCACATGAACCCCTGCCGCTTCCTGATGCTGCTAGTCGCGGCGCTCGCCGCCATCCCGTTGTCGGCGCAAGACCGCCATACCGATAGCCCGAAGCGCCTGAGCGAGCGGCCGCACTTCGAGCGCAAGCAGGTGCTGGCTAAGCAGATGGACCTTGCCGAAGGCGAGGCAAAGCGTTTCTGGCCGATTTACGACGCGTACCACCAGGAGCTGCTACAGATCGACCGGCGCCTTCTCAGGCTGAGCGAATCCTATGCCGCGGACTACGTCCGCAACGCGGTTAACGACGCCCGGGCGAGCGTCGTGATCCACGAAATCCTTTCGCTGCAGGACGCCGAGATGAAGCTGACGCAAACGTATGCGACGAACCTCAACGCCGCATTGCCGGGGATCAAGGTGGCGCGGTACCTGCAGCTCGAATACCGGATCCGCACGGCATGGAAGTACCGCCTCGCCGAGCGTATGCCGCTGGCGAGACCAAAATCCCATCACGACTCGCGCCCCCTGCGCCTCCTGAAGTGGGAACCATGAAACTGGGCATCCAGTGCCTCGTGCTCGCTGCGATGCTCGCACTGGCGTTGCAGCCGGTCCGGGCGCAGGACCGGCCGGCCGACCACCTGCAGATCCTGAGCGAAAAGATCCGCATCGACCGAAAGCTGGTCGTCGCGGCCAACATGAACCTGACTGAGGTCGAGGCGCGCCGCTTCTGGCCAGTCTACGACGCCTACCAGAAAGACCTCCTGAAGATCGACCAGCGACTGCTCTGGCTGATCGAGGCCTACGCCGCGGACTACAACAACGATTCGATCAACGACAGCAAGGCGAGCCAGCTTTCCGACGAGATGCTTTCGGTGCAGGAAGCCGAAGTCCAGCTGATGCGCACGTACGTCCCGAAGCTGGGCGCCGTGCTGCCAGCAACCAAGGTCGCGCGCTATCTGCAGATCGAGAACAGGATCCGCGCGATCCTGAAGTACGAGATCGCCGACCGGGTGCCGCTCATGCCCTAGCCTCAGGCGGCCTTGCGCTCGGCGGGCGGCGGCAGCTGCTTCAGGCAGCGGCCGATCCACAGGGCAGTGAGCTTTTCCTGCACGCCGTTCTGCGCGAGGCGCTGGGCGAGGGCCGCGAAATCGACCTGGTCGAGGAGCTGGTCCTGGTTGAAGC
>WUUC01186951.1_pt1 | contig 23683 bp, 25 predicted proteins | sample 6278441 | NCBI WGS metagenome assembly WUUC01 (sample SAMN13675441, study PRJNA597444) | soil metagenome | isolation source: soil | place: USA: Washington | collected 2017-10 | reverse complement strand
CTGACCTGACCGCCGAGAGCACGTTCTGGGCGCGAGTGCTGGAGGGCACGGTCGAGGCTGAGGAGGACTGGCACACGGTCTACGCCGACGGCGAGCCAAAGTTGGGCATTCAACTCGCGCCCAACCATGTCCCGCCTGAGTGGCCCAACGGCACGCCGCAGCAACTCCACCTCGATCTCTACGTGGCGGACATCCACCCTGCTCACGACGAGGTCCTGTCGCTGGGCGCCACGTTGTTGGACCCGGCCGAGGACATCACGTCGGCTCAGGGCTTCCAGGTCTACGCCGATCCGGCCGGCCATCCGTTTTGCCTGTGTTGGGGTTAACGCTGTCATCGCCATAGCGCCGGGGCGGCACTAGCGTGGTGGGCGGCGACTCGACGAGCGGCCCTGCGCGAGAGCCGCTCCTACGCCCAACGGCTGTGGCAGGACCTGGATCAGGTGCGTGGCTACCTGCTCGACAGACCGGTGGGCCAAGGGGTGGCGGCTAAGCGAAGTCGCAGAATGCGTCGCGGGACGTTTTGACCGATAACGCAACCCCGAGACGCTGGCTGCTTAGCGTGTTCCCTGCTGGTTCAAGGCCCGGAGCGCGTCCTTCCTGTCTATCGGAGTCGGTTGTCTCCTGCCACTTCTAAGCCGCCTACGCCAAATTTGTGCGGTTCATGCGCATGGAACGCTGCCGGCGCAGTGCGGTTCTGACGTATCCGGCCACTACCTCATCAACGGCGGCCTGGCACTCGGCGCAGCGCGGGCACAGCGACGCCGAGCCCCAGCCGCGGGTGGGCTCGGGAAAGCCGACCCTCGGCGGCGGGCCACGGCGGTGGGCCGCCAGCGACGCCGTCTCCAGGTCGTAGGCGTGTTCGAGCAGACCTGTCCGGGTGCCGCTGCCACGGTCGAGGTCAGCGCCGCGATACTCGATGACGACTATGAATGCTCCAAGCACGACGGTTCGCACCTCGTTCGGTGTCCGGGCGGGGACCGGTTGAGCCGGCCCCCGCCCGGATCATCCGGCTCTAACGCTGGTCGCCGCGGATCTCGGTCTGCGGTTCCTCGATCTGCTCCTTGCGGACCTGCTCGGACACCGTCTCCTCGTCGGTGACCGTCTCGGTGGCCAGCCGGACCCGCTCCACCGGAACGGTCTCCTTCTCCACCACCGGGCGCTCGGCGTGCAGCGTCACCTCGTGCTCCTCCTCGGTGAGGTCACCGCCCGACATCGCCTTGCCCATGTTCTCTTCGGTGATCGGCTCGCGCTCGATGCGGACCTCCTCGCGGCTGACCGGCACCGTCTGGGTGACGTTCTCGGTCACGATGTACTTACGCAGCCGGGCGCGGCCGGTCTCGACGTTCTGGGTGCCGACCCGAACCCGCTCCTCCGAGCGGGTCATGGCGTCATCGGTGGTGGGACCGGACGTGTCGTGCCCGACCACGCCGGCGCGGTCGTCCATGCCCTGGCCGGCCATGCCCTGGCCGGCCATTCCCTGGCCGCTCATGCCCTGATCAGCCATGCCTTGGTCGGCGTAGTCCCGGCCGCCGGTGTCCATCGTGCCCTGCTCGCCCAGGTAACCGTTGTAGTACTGGTAGAGCGCCTGCACCTCGGACTCGTCCAGGTGCCCGTCATTCTCGACATTCGGCGCGTCCTTGACCATGGCCTTGGACACGGCCAGCACCAGGTTGTCGCCCTCGGAGCGCGAGCCGTACAGCGGCGCGAAGGACTCCTTGGTTCCGAACATGCCGGTGCTGACGGTGACCCACTGCGGATCGCCGGTGCTGTCGTCGAGGTAGATCTGGCCGATCCGGCCGATCTTGTCGCCGCTGCTGTCCACGGCGTTCTGACCGATCATCGACTGCAACTGCTCTGGTGACATCATGAAAAACGTGCTCCCTCGTTGGTTGTGCCCTGGTGGGCCGAACGCGCGGTCCGCGGGCTGCGTCCGCGATTGGGCTTGCGGTTGCTGGCCAAGCCCGGGTGGTTGACGCGGTGGTGGTTCACCGTGAGACGGGCCGTCACCGGTAGGTGGCGATCCGAAGTGTGTGCGAGCCGGCCGGCCTAGGCGGCGCGGTGGCTACGCCGGGTGGTGACCGTCAGGTCCAGCCGCACCGGCAGTTCGGGGTCATCCAGCGCCTGCCGGGCGTGCTCGACGGCGTTGGCCTCGATCCGCTGGCGCAGGCCGGCCAGATCAGCGCTCTCCTCCAGGGTGGCGGTGACCACCAGCGTCGGAGCGTGCGGGTCGCCGATCAGCCGGGCCCGGGCCGAGTGGACGCCGGGGTAGCTGTCGATCTCGGTGGCGACCGCGTCGGTCAGGGCGACCGCCGACAAGGTGGTGCGCCCGCCCGAGCGGTCCCTGGTGAGCGGCAGGTCACCGGCGCGGTCGGTGGAGAACAGCAGGGCGAGCAACCAGCGCAGCGCCAGCAGCGCGACGATCAGCGCCAAGGCTGCGATCGCCGGCCAGAGCCAGTCACCGTGCCGGCCGAAGTAGGCGCCGACCCGGTTGGCCGGTAACTCACCATGCTTGGTGACCGAGCCAAGCGCTCCGAACCCGGCCAGCGCGCCGACGGTCCCGGCGGCGATCATGGTGATGGCGAACAGGATGAGCATGATTCGGTTGGTGCGGTCGGCGTGCATCAGCGGCTCCTCGTGGCGGCCGTGCGGGCAGTGCTCACCGTGACCGACAACGCTGGCGGCGCTTGCAATTCAAGGGCATCCAGGCGCTGCCGGGCGGCCGTGGTGGCCGGCTCTTGCAAGGTCTCGGCGGTGAACGGCTGCAGACCGGCAGTGGTGGCTTCGACCTTGACCTTGCGCCGGCCCACCGACACCGACGTCGCGTTGATGCCGTCGACATCGCTGACCGCTGAGCCGATGGTGGCCGCCACTCCGCGCCGGGTGTAGGCGGCGTCGGTGGAGTCCGAGCGGACGGCGAGTCGACTCGGCCTGCTGCGCTTGAGCTCGGCGGCCAGCAGCAACAAGCCAATGGCTATCAGCAGAATGCAGGTCACCCGAACGCTGCCCTGCTGCCACGGGGTGCGCTGAGCCCAGTCATAGAGCAACGGCCAGTCCACGATCGCCGGCCGCCTGCCCAGCCGTTGCGTGATCACCTCGATCACCACCAGGACGCCGGCCACGATCAGGGCAAGGCTCAGCAGGGCGGCCAGCAATCGGTTGAGAAGTCTCATCCCAGGGCTCCTGTCCGGCTAGCGCACTCGGCGGGCGGGGGTGGGAAGCTCGGTCACCAGGTCTGAGACTCCGATGGTCACCTCAGCCACGATCAAGCCGGTCAACTCCGCCACCCAGGTCCGGACGTGCTCACGCACGGCGGTCGTCACCGCGGGCACCGAGGCCGGCCACCGGACGCTGATCTCCAGCCGGATCAAGGCGAGTGAACCGTCGACGTGGGCCGAGGCCTTGGGCAGCGCGGTGAGGCTGGTCGGCCGGACGCCCAGGCTGCCGGCGCCTGACAGCGACCGGCCGAGCAGCCGGGGCGCGGCCGCGCCGGCGTCGGGGATCTCCATCGCGGCCTGCGCCGCCAGCTTGGCGACCACCGACTCGCTGATCGTGATGGTGCCCAGCTCACCGCGTCCCGCTCTCGGAGCACGCGGTCGCGGGCTCGGCGGCGGCCCGGTCGGGCCCTCGGTGATGGCGGTGGCGGTCATCGGTTGGAGCGCCGGCCTGAAACGTACTGGCTCAGGTCCAGGTCGCCGTCGAGGATCTTGGCCACCACGAAACCGATGACGGCGAACAGGGCGACGATCAGCATCTGGCCGAAGTCGCCGAATGCCAGGGCAAAGCCGAGTGCCAGGCCCACGAGAATGCCGAGCGTGCTGCGGGTCATGTCTTCTCACAATCTTTGAAGAGGCGCCGGCCTGTCAGGCGGTCGCCTGCAACTCGCGAGGATCACCGAACGCGTGGCCGGCGCCGCCGTCGGATGCGTCGCAGTGCCGAGGTGACCGCGCTGACCGGCCACCGCCGGTGGGCGATGATCACGATCGGAGGTGCGGAGTCGTCTGTCGGTTCAGACGGAGGTGGGTCGAAGCGAGGCAGGCCGGCTAGGAATTCGGCCGGGTCTCCGCCGCGGTCGGGATGATGGCTCCGGATGAACTCCCGTCGCCGGGCGCGTCGGATGCGCTCGCACTCGTCCACGCCTCCACAGTGCCATCTGGAAGCACCGATGGCGTAGCGGCACCGGCCGGTCCGGTGGCCGACGAGGGGAGTCGCTCCCTGGCTTGGCCCGGGTCAGCGACGTCAGTCAGCACGACGTCGATGACCCTGCCCCCGCTCAGCGTCGTCAGGGCAGCACGTATCTGTTGGGCGAGAAGGCTGGCCGGCTGGTCCCAGACCCCACGGACGTGCACCTCGATCCGGTCGTCGGCGACCCGGATGCCCGGAACCCGGCGACCGGGAAGGTAGGTCGCGACGCCGCCGAGCCGGCCGGCATCCAGATCATGCACAGCGGGGCAGCCGCGCACGGCTGCTGCCACGGCATCGACATCGATCCCGTCCACCAGGCCGGCATCAGCGGGGCTGGTCATGACACCCGGGCTGGCGTGTCCTGCTGCTGGTCATCGCTAGGCAGATAAACGTCGTCCACGTTGACGTTGACCTCGACGACTTCCAGTCCGGTCATCCGCTCCACCGACTGCTTGACGTTGCGCTGAATGCTCTTGCCGAGGTCAGCGATCGACACCCCGTACTCGACGACGATGTCCAGGTCGATCGCCGCCTGGGTCTCGCCGACCTCCACGCCGACCCCCTGGGCGACGTTGGGGCCGGTGCTGCCCGGAATCCGCTCGCGCAGCGCTCCGAAGGCGCGCCCGGTGCTGGTGCCCATCCGGTGCACCCCGCTCACCTCACGGCAAGCCATTCCGGCAATCTTTTGAACGACACTCTCCGCCACGCTGATGCGGCCCTGGTCGGTGTGCAGCCGGGGTGGGCTGACCGGGGCGTCGGCGCTGGCGGGAGTCGCGACAGTGCTGCTGGGTTTGGTCATCAGGGGAAACTCCCGTGCTGATCGTGCGGCCTGGGCGCTGGTCACTAGCCGCCGGGCAGCCGAGGATTGCGGGGGCTGTGCAGGGTCCTCGAACAGTAAGACACCGGCCAGCCGAAAAGATCGCACTTTCGGCGCCAAACTTTCTGCGCCACACAAGATGGGCGACTTCGCGTGGTCGATGCGCCGACCGCCCACAGAGTGACCGCGGCTGAACCGGCCGTTACGGTGCAAGGAGGCGCTATCCACACCGGTCGGCGGCCAATCACCAGGCAGGGGCCCGAATGAGCCAGAACGGCGAGGCCGACGGCTTCGACGACGGCTACCTGGTGCGCCGGGCGCAGGAGGGCTACCTCGACGCCTACGCCGAGCTGGTGAACCGGCACAGCCTGCGGGCCTACCGGGTGGCGCTGCGGATCGTGGGTCACCACCACGACGCCGAGGATGTCGCTCAGGACGCACTGGTCACGGCCTGGCAGCAATTGCCGCAATTTCGGGGGGAATCCAGTTTCTCCACCTGGCTGTACCGGATCGTCACCCACCGGGCGCTTAACCGGATCAACCGGGATCGCCGGCACAGCTCGGCCGACGTCCTCGCCGAGTTGGCCGACGACAGCACGCAGACCGAGGCGGCGTACGAGCGAAACGAGACGGTGGACGCCGTCACCCACGCGATCCAGGCGTTACCACCTGCGCAGCGGGTCGTTGTGGTACTGCACCACCTGGAAGGTTTGTCCTACGCCGACGTCGCCTCGGTCACCTCATCCAGTGTTCCGGCAGTGCGAAGTCAGCTTTACCGGGCGCGCCGAGCGCTCGGCTCGGCACTAGCGCAATGGCGGTGAACGAGCATGACAGAACCCTTGCGGGCGGGCCAGCTGCTTGATTCCGCCAGTGTGCAACTGCCCTGCGGCGCCGACGTGGACGAGTTGCTGGAGCAGGTGGCTGACGGCCACGCCCAGCGCCTGAGCCCCCATCAGCGCGACTGCCCGCACTGTCTGGCTGCGATCGCCGAGTTTCAGGTGCTCTGGGCGCCGGTTCAGGACTACGCCCGGCAGCCGGTCGGCGTTCCTCGCCGGTTGCGGGCCGCGGTGCTCGAGCAGGTCGACCGGTTGGCACACGACGGGTGGCACACCCTGCATGTGACCGAGCGCGGGACCATCCGGGTGGCAGCCCGGGTGGTGGCCGCGGCGGCTCGCGAGGCCGCCAGCCAGGTGCCGGGCGTGCGGGCCGTGCTCGGCCGGAGCACTGAGCCTCAGATCGCCCAGTCGGTCGCCACAGCAACTGCCGGGCACCTGCACCCGCAGGCGGCGGTGGGCGTGCTCGGCCGCACCGCGGTGGTCGAGCTCGCCCTTGCCGTCAGTTATGGACAGTCAATCCACCACGTGGCCTTCGAAGTCCGGCGCAGGGTGATAGCGGAACTCAATGCGAGCATTGGATTACAGAGCGTTACCGTTAATGTCGTAATTGACGATGTGTTACCCCGAATCAGCTGATGTTCTAGCAATATCAGCACGTTCTGCTTCAGCTGGTGGGCGATCTAAACCGGGCGAGTGAGCGCGCCAGGAGTGGGCCGCCAACGTGCTCGCAGCCAGTTGCGGCCGCAAATTCTTGTGCAACGGCCCGCCAGCTAGGCGGTTCGGCGAATCTCCATTACATTGTCGCCAAGCCGTGCGGCCGAGAAACGTGCTGGCATAGCAACTGGATTCGAATAGGTGCCAACAGCCTTGAGTGATCTTGCCGACATGGACAGCGCGCGCTGGTTTGCAGCCCTTGCCCGCGACTTAGCCGAACAGCGCGACCGGAATGCCACTGCGTCCCGGGTGCTTGAGCTCATTACCGGTGCGACCGGGTGCTCCTTTGCCGCGATAGCGCATCTGTCGCCGCAAGGCGTGCTGATTCACAATCATTCGACCCGCCCACAGCTGCTCAGCACGGTCTCGGCTATCTCCACCAGCACCGGAGAAGGTGTCGCGTGGCAGGCGCTGCGCGAGCGCGGAACGGTGCGGGTAGACGATCTGAACTCGGAGACCCGGTGGCCGCAGTACACCGCTCGGATGCGCGCCGAGACTCCACTTCGATCTGCTTTGGGTTATTGCCTGATCCTGGACAACCTGGTGCTTGGCGCGATGGTGCTCTTCTCCACCGAGCCGGGCTACTTCACTGATGCCATCTGCCGCTTCGCCGACGTCTACGCAGACCACGCCGCGATCGCGCTGGCCAGGGTCAGCGATCACGAGCGCGCCGAGAACCTCGAGACTGCCCTGCAGAGCAACCGCGAGATCGGCATGGCTGTCGGGATCTTGATGGTTCGGTACGGGCTCACCGATCAGGCGGCCTTCGACCTGCTCAGGGTCACCTCCCAGCACGAACACCGCAAGTTGCGCGAGATCGCCGCCGAGACGGTGTACAGCGGAGAACTTCCGCAGCGCGCCGAGCGGGCCGTCCTGCGACTGGCTTGACCGGGCACGCCTGCGAAACGCGCGTCCAGTGATTTTAAGGTCGGGCACGATCTAATCGCCGACGGTGAATGTTGAGCCGCGACGGGGAGCTGCCGGAGGCGTCGCCGGTCAGGGCGGCGAGAGCCGCTGGCAAGCCGGTGCGGCTGGTGTGGGTCAACGAGGTCGGCGGCCAGACTTTCGAGGTCGGCCACGGCGCCGGGCGGCACTTTCTCAAGTGGACGCCGGTGAGCAGCGGCATCGATCTCGACCGCGAGGTGGCCCGGCTTCGGTGGGCCGCTCGGTTCACTGCGGTGCCCACGGTGCTGGATCAGGGCCGGGATCTGGCCGGATCATGGATCGTCACCGCCGCGCTGCCCGGCCAGAGCGCGGTGGCCGATCGTTGGCTGGCTGACCCGGCCCCTGCGGTGAGAGCTATCGGCGCGGGGCTCAGGGCGCTGCACTCCGCGTTGCCGGTTTCGGACTGCCCGTTCTCCTGGTCGGTCCAGGACCGGATCGCCGAGGTACGGCGCCTGGCCGGGCAGTTGGACCCGGCCCGCTGGCATCCGGAGCATCGGCGGTTGAGCGTCGACGCGGCGCTGGCCGCGCTGCGGGAGCCGCCAGAGATCGACCGGTTGGTGGTCTGTCATGGTGACTCGTGCGCGCCCAACACGTTGGTGAGCGTGGAGGGAAGCTGCACCGGCCACGTCGATCTCGGCTCGCTGGGAGTCGCGGACCGGTGGGCCGATCTGGCGATCGCGACCTGGAGCACCGAGTGGAACTACGGCCCGGGCTGGTCGCAGGAGCTGCTGGCGGCCTACGGCATCGAGGCTGATCCGGTCCGAATGCGGTTCTACCGGCTGCTCTGGGACCTTGCCCCCGATCCGCGCGGGCCCCGATCCGCGCGTGCCCTGATCCGCGCGGCCCCTGATCCGCAGCGCTCAGTCCAGCGTGATCGGCAGGCCGAATTGGGCTCGGACCCCGGGTGACCACAACGCCCGCAGACGCTCGCCGGACGGCTGAACTCCGGCGGCCGCCAGCAGGTCATCCCGCAGGTCCAGGACCTCGGCCTCGTACAGCGGCCAGGGGCCGTGAAAGTTCGGCACCCAGCGGGTGCGGCCGCCGATCCGGGCGTGCAAGCCCCACCGCGCGGTGAGCCACTGCTCCAGCGTGGTCGGCTCGACCGGCTCAGCCACCTCGACCGTCACCGCGCTGGTCATCCCGCGCTGCGGCCAGCGCCGCCTGGCCTCATAGTGCCAACGGCCGGCAGCCGGCTGCTGGACCCGCATTCGCGACCAGGTGTAGGGCACTCCGAACAGCAGCCGGGCCAGCGGCACGATCGCCAGCCGCTCGGTGTCCAGCGAGCGGAAGACCACGCCATGCCGGCCGGCGTCGTCCACCGAGTACAGCCGGATGTTGGTCTCGGCGAAGGTGCCGAAGTAGGCGATCGCGCCGGCCCGGCCGAAGCCGGCGCGGCGCAACTGGAAGGGCACCAAGCCGACATAGCTGCGGCCCTCGACCACATCGGGACGGCATCCGGGCGGAAACAGGTGGGCGACTGCGGCCGGCTCGACCGGCCAGTGCAGAAAGGTGACGTTGCACCATTGCTGATCGAAGATGACCGGTGGCCGTAACGGCGTCGCGACCCGGTCGAATTCCAGTTCCGCCATGAGTCCCAGTGTCCGGCGCCGAGGGCGTCCGCCGAGACGGCCCGTCAGGGGGCAATGCCGAGCTTGGCATATTCGAACAAATATTCGATACTAGCGAGATGCCTCCTCGGGTCGTGGTGCAGCTGGTGCGCCAGCTGGCCGACCTGCACGCCTGGGGCCGCAGCGAGGGCGACTGGTGGGGCCTGGTCTCCTGGCGGACCTACGGCAGCTTCGTCGACGGTGTCACCGGTTACCTGCACACCTCTGCCTGGGTGCCGGCCGAGCTTCTGGCGCCCTCAGCTGATCCCGACGCGATCCGGGAGTACCAGACGGTGCAGCGCTTCGATCTGCCCGCCGACCACTCCGCCTGGCCCCGGCCCGCCGCAAGCACCGGGCGCCGCTGGCGGCACTGCGGGCCGTTACTGGCCGCGCCGCCGCCCGCGTCCGAACTCACGCCGCTGGTCGGCGGAACCGGCCTGCCGGCGGCGCGGCCTCCGTCGGCGGGCTCGGCCAGCGATTAACCCAGGCCGTCGTTGGCGGCCAGGATGGCGACGTCGACGGCGGCAGCGGCCATCGTGGCCAGAAAGGCGCCCTGGCCGCGCGGGCGCTTGACGGCGCAGCCGAGCGCGACCAGCGCCAGCACCAGCACCGCTGCCGTCCCCAGCGCTGTCAGCACCGGATTGCGAAAGCCGGTCTGCACGTCGATGATCGCGGCAGCGCTCAGCAGCGCCGCGATCGCAGCGAGCACCGAGCCCCGGGTGCCCAGCCGCTGCGGCAGGCCGAGCACGCCGGCGGCCAGGTCATCGGGCAGGTCTGGCAGCACGTTGCCGAAGTGCGCGGCCACCCCCACCAGGCCCGCCGCCAGCATCGCCCAGGCCGGCGCCAGCTCCGATCCCGGTGTCGCTGAGGTCGCGACCGCCGGCAGCGCGGCGAACGCCACGAAGTAGGCCGCAGCCGACCAGGGCGTCGCCTTAAGCCCCAGGTTGTACGCCCAGCCGCCTGCCACCGTGACACCGTGCAGGGCGGCCGCCCGCCAGCCCAACCCCAGTGACAGCAGCACCGTCAGGATCAGGGCGGCGCCCAGGGCGATCCGAACCTGGCGGGCCAGTTTCGGCTCCATCGCCAGCGGCTTGTCCAGCCGGCCGGCCGCGCGGTCGCGGCGGGCGTCGATCAGGTCGTTGGACCAGCCGATGGTCAGCTGGCCGGCCAGCACGGCCGCCGCTCCCAGCACGCACACCGCCAGCGGCTTGCCGGCGACGGCGAACAGCGCGGTCGCCAGCGAGGTGACCGCCACGCAGGGGATCGGATGGCTGGTGCGAACCAGAACCGAAAGGCGGACCAGCACGAGCCTGAGCATAGGGGCCAAGCGCGGGGCAGCGCGCGCTCGGACAGACCTAAGCTGGGGTGATGACCACCATCGCCGGCGTCCGGGGCGTGCTGCCCGAGCACCGCTACAGCCAGCAGGACATCACCGACGCCATCGCCGACTGGTGTCTGTCCTCCGACCGGGATCGGGCGCTGCTACGCCGGTTCCACCAGAACGCCCAGGTGCAGACGCGGCACACCGCGGTGCCGCTGGAGCGTTACCGCGAGCTGGCGGACTTCGGGTCGTCCAATGACGTCTTCATCGAGCAGGGCACCGTGCTGGGCGCGCGAGCGGTGACCGAGGCGCTGGCCGCAGCCGGCCTGCAGGCGACCGACGTCGACCTGATCCTGTTCACCACCGTGACCGGAGTCCTCGCTCCGTCGCTGGACGCGCTGATCGCCCCGATCGTGGGACTGCGCCCGGACGTCAAGCGGATTCCGGTGTTCGGGCTGGGCTGTGTGGCCGGCGCGGCCGGCATCGCGCGGGTGCACGACTACCTGAAATCACATCCTGACGAGGTGGCCGTCCTGCTCTCGGTGGAGCTGTGCTCGCTCACCATGCAACCGCAGGACCGCTCGGCTGCCAACATGGTGGCCACCGGGCTGTTCGGCGACGGAGCCGCGGCTGTGGTGCTGGTCGGCTCCCGGCGGGCCGAGCAGCTGGGCATCGACCAGGTGATGCCGATGGTGCTGGACTCGCGCTCGCACCTCTACCCCCACACCGAGCGGATCATGGGCTGGGACGTCGGGTCCGACGGGCTCAAGATCGTGCTGGACGCCGAGGTCCCGGTGCTGGTGGAGAAGTACCTGGCCGGTGACTTGGCGCTGCTGCTGGACGCCCACCAACTGCACAGCAGCGAGATCGCGGGCTGGGTCTGCCACCCCGGCGGCCCGCGGGTGATCGAGGCGATCCAGCGGACCCTGGGCCTGCAGCACGGCGAGCTGGAGCTGACCTGGCGCTCCTTGGCCGCGATCGGCAACCTGTCCTCGTCCTCGGTGCTGCACGTGCTGGCCGACACCGTCCGCGACCGCAGCTTCGAACCGGGCAGCCACGGCGTGCTGCTGGCGATGGGCCCTGGCTTCTGCTCGGAGTTGGTGCTGCTGCGATGGTGAGCGCGGCGGCGTACACGGCGCTGGTCGTGCTGGTGGCACTGGAGCGGCTGGCCGAACTGGTCGTGTCCAACCGCAACCTGCGCTGGAGCCGGCAGCATGGCGGGGTCGAGACCGGCGCCGGGCACTATCCGGCGATGGTGCTGCTGCACAGCGCGCTGCTAGTGGGCTGCCTGGCTGAGGTGTGGCTGCTGGACCGGCCGTTCCTGCCGCTGCTGGGCTGGCCGATGCTGGCGCTGGTGGTCGCCGCCCAGGCCCTTCGCTGGTGGTGTATCAGCACCCTGGGGCCGCAGTGGAACACCCGGATTGTCGTGGTTCCCGGCGCCGGGCGGGTCAGCTCCGGGCCCTACCGCTACCTGCGGCATCCCAACTATGTCGCGGTGGTGATCGAGGGAGCCGCGCTGCCGCTGGTGCACACCGCCTGGCTCACCGCGGTGATCTTCTCGGTGCTGAACGCCGCGTTGCTGAGCGTCCGGATCCGCAGTGAGTCCAGCGCGCTGGCGATGCTCGGCCGGCCGTGATCGACGTCCTGGTCGCCGGCGGCGGCCCGGCCGGCCTGGCTACCGCGCTCTACGCCCACCGCGCCGGATTGAAGGTCGCGGTGCTGGAGCCGAGGCCGTCGCCGATCGACAAGGCCTGCGGCGAGGGCTTGATGCCTGCGGCGCTGCACGCACTGGCCGAGTTGGGGGTGCAACCGCAGGGCCGGCCGTTGCGAGGGGTGCGCTACATCGACAGCGCCCACTCGGCGCAGGCGTTGTTTCCCGGCCCGCCCGGTCGAGGCGTCCGCCGGACCGCCCTGCAGTCCTGCCTGCGCGAGGCGGTCGACGCCCGCGGGATCACCGTGCATGAGGTGTCGCTGACCGAGTTGAGCCAGGACGAGGGGTGTGTGCGCGTCGCCGGGCTGGCGGCCCGCTACCTGGTGGGCGCCGACGGCCTGCACTCGACAGTGCGCCGGCTGGCTGGTCTGAACCTGCCTGCCCGGCAGCCAGCTCGCTGGGGTTTGCGTCGGCATTACCGGATCGAGCCGTGGTCGGACCTGGTCGAGGTGCACTGGTCCCCGTCGGCGGAGGCCTACCTGACTCCGATCGCGCACGACCAGATCGGGGTCGCCATCCTCAGCGGGCGCCGCGCTTCTTTCGATGATCAGCTGATCCAGTTTCCCGAGCTGGCGCAACGGCTATCGCTGGCCACCGGCTCAAGGGTGCTGGGCGCCGGCCCGCTGCGGCAGCGGACCCGGGCCCGGGTGGCCGGCCGGGTCTTGCTGGTGGGCGACGCCGCCGGGTACGTCGACGCGCTGACCGGCGAGGGCATCACGGTGAGCCTGGCCGCTGCCAAGCTGCTGGCCGACTGCCTGGCGGCTGACCGGCCGACCGATTACGAGCGGCTGTGGTCACGCAGCTCGCGCCGGTACCGGGCGCTCACCGCAGGCCTGCTGTGGGCGAGCGGCCGGCCGGTGCTGCGCCGTGGCCTGGTCCGGACCGCAGCCGCCGCGCCCAAGGTCTTCGAGGTGGTAGTCGGCCAACTCGCCCGCTGAGCGGCCAGGCAGCGCTTGGCTGGATCAGCGCCGGCCCGGCGTTTGGTGATAGGTTTTTTATGGCTGAACGCCCAGCCGGTCCGGACAGCGACCGAGCAGCGATCGCGCAGCTGAGCGGCGTCTCACCTGCCGCAGCGGCCGCAGCCGTGCTACCGCCCGTCCGGCACAGTCGCGACGAACCGTCGAAGGCCTGCTGGCCTCGACTAGGAGTTCAGGTGGACGAGCAACGCGATGTGATCGAGATTTTGAGCCATGACCATCGAGAGGTCGAGCAGATGTTCGCCGAGCTCGACAGCCTGCGCGCCGCGGCCGATGAGCAGTCGCGCTCCAGGCGCAAGGACGTCGCCGAGCAGGTGGTCATCGAGTTGGTCAGGCACGCGGTGGCCGAGGAGGTCGCGGTCTATCCCAAGGTGAAGGAGAAGGTCAGCGAGGCCGAGGCCGAACACGCCAAGCAAGAGCACGCCGAGGCCGAGGCCACCATGAAGCGGCTGGAGAAGCTCGACTCGCATGACCCGAGGTTCGAGGCCGAGCTGCAAACCCTGATGGCCGAGATCCGCGAGCATGTGGCCGAGGAGGAGAACGAGATGTTTCCGCACCTGCGTTCGATCTTCACCCAGCAGGAGCTGGTGAAGATGGGGCAGCAGGTCGAGGCGGTGAAGAAGATCGCTCCGACCCGGCCGCATCCCAGCGCGCCCGACCAGCCGCCGGGCAACCTGATGATCGGGCCGGTCGCAGGCTTGTTCGACCGGTTACGCGACGCCGTCAGCCACCGCGGAGCCAGCTGACCTCCGCGCCAGGGGACTGCGCTGAGTCAGCCGGCGAGTCGCTAGTGCGAGTCGGGCTCGCCCAGCCCCTGCTCGGGCTGGTCCTGCTCGGACTCGCTGTCGGGCTCGGCAGGTTCGCCCGCTCCGGGATCCATGCCGGGTTGGGGTTCCTCGGGCGGGTTCGTCCCCGGACGGCCGCGCTCGGGGGCCTGCCCGTCCTGGCCGAGCACACCCTCGCTGACGTTCTGCAGAAATTCCGACATCCGCTCTGCTCCTTCGCGCTGGTGGCGAGTTCTTCCTATCGCCGAAGGCTGTTCCTTCCTATCACGATCCGCCCAGCATTCACCCGAGAGGAACCATCGAGATGACCTTCAACCCCCGGACGGCAATCGTGACTGCCTCCGATTCCGGCATCGGCAAGGCGACCGCGGTGGCGCTCGCCCGGGCCGGCATGGACATCGGCATCACCTGGCACGTCGACGCAGACGGCGCCGAGCAGACCGCTGAGGAGGTGCGCTCACTGGGCCGGCGGGCGGTGGTGGCCCAGCTCGACACCACCGAACTGCCCGGCTGCGCAGATGTGATCGACAGCCTGGCCGACGAGCTGGGCGGACTGGACGTCTTCGTCAACAACGCCGGCACCGGTGACAACGCCCCGCTGCTGGAGATGGAGTACGAGCAATGGCGCCACACCGTGGCCACCGACCTCGACGGCGCCTTCGTCTGCCTGCAGCGGGCGGCCCGGCGGATGGTCCGCGCGGGCCAGGGCGGCCGGCTGATCGCGGTGACCAGCGTGCACGAGCACCAGCCCCGGGTCGGCTCCAGCGCCTACGACGCGGCCAAGCACGGCCTGGGCGGCTTGATGAAAACGATTGCCCTGGAGCTCGGCTCGCACGGCATCACCGCCAACGCGGTGGCCCCGGGCGAGATCGCCACCCCGATGACCGGGCAGGAGGACCAGGACCCGCATGCGGTGCACCGCCCCGGGGTGCCGCTGGGCCGTCCCGGCGACGCCCGCGAGATCGCCGCGGTGATTGCCTTTCTGGCTTCGGCCGATGCCGGCTACGTGACCGGGGCGTCCTGGGTGGTCGACGGCGGGATGCTGCAGATGGGTCCGCAGGCCGGATCACATCTCACCAGCGACGACTGGCGCAACGGCTGAGCGATCGGCCTCACTCCTTGCTCTGCGCGGCGCTGTAGCCGAACTGCAGGAAGTCCGAGACAGCGACGCTGGCAAAGGTCGCCGCCACCAGCCGGGTCGCCCGCGGGGCGAAGACCAGGCCGGCGCCGAACGCGGTGGCGACCCACTGCGCCAGGCAGAACGGGCAGGTCAGCAGCTCGCCCACCGCATGGCGCACATGCGAGTCGGTGCGGACCTCCTCCCGCAGCTCGGCCGGGCCTTGCAGGCCGCTGTAGGTGGTGAACGGCGCCCGGACCGGGCTCACCACCGCGTCCTTGGTGATGGTTCGGGTCACCCGGTGGGTGGCGATGCCGAGCAGCGCCACATCCCACGGCGTGATCTGCTGCGGCGCTCTGAAGCCAAGCCGGCGCCCGAGCAGCGTCAGCCCGGTCACCGCGCCGGCGTAGACGCCCATGGCGGCGAGGTAGCCGGCGAGCGGGCGGTCCTCGGCGCCGTTGCGGTAGGTCTCGGCCTCACGTTTGGCCCAGTGCTTGAGAACGCTGGCGTTGGTCATGGCAACTCCGATGGATGCTGGGCGCGCCGTTAGGAGGCGTCGCGGCTGACGAGCTTGTTGAATCGGCTGGTCTGGCCGTCAGAGGTCTTCTCCTGGTAGACGAAGGCCAGGCCGCGGTCGTCGAAGACCTTGAAGAACTCGTCCCAATCGGCGTCATCGAGGCGGTCCTCGGCGGCGTCGAACTCGATGCGCAGCACGCCGCCGCCGTTGCCGGAGTCCGCGGTTCCCGACACCGTCGCAGGCCGGCCGCCCCGGGCCTGGGCCCAGGCCCGGATCACGTCATGGTCGGTGGTGGTGTAGCTGGCCGCGGTGGTCTGGGTCTTGGTATTGCGGCTCACCTCGTCCACGGCGTCGGCTTCCTGCGCTGCCTGTGATGCGTGGCCGTCCTGCTTGTCGCTCATAACGGTGGTCCTTTCGTGCGCGGCGGCCCGCAGCTCTCAGCCGGAGCGAAGCAGGTAGGCGCTGTGCTGGACTGGGTGGCAGCTGGGGGTGCCCGACAGCTGATGCGGGGCAGGTCGCCGCGGAACTCGGCTCTTACTTGAGCCGTGCTTCCAACCTAAGGCATCGCCTGGCAGCGCAACAGGACAACCCCTGCGGACGGCGTCCATCGGCAGCCTTAGTCGCCGGTGACAGCTCCCAGCTGCTGCTAGTGACAGTTCCACGCCGCTGCTTGAAGACCAGAGTCGCGGGTGACAGGCATCAAGTGTCTAGATGTTTGGTCGATGTGATCTGGTGACGTGACAAGACCCAAAAGAGAGTAGGACGACGGAAGGCATGGCTGTGCGACCAGGTCCGCCCGGGCGACCAGCTGGCAGAGCGCGGTGGATGCCGTGGCTGGCCGGTCTGGCGATGGCGTTCGCCGTCCTTGCCCTGAGCGTGTTCGCTGCTCGGCTGCTGCGCCATTCGACGCTGGCCAGCAGCGCCTGGTGGCCCGCGGCTGGGCTGTCGCTGGCGGTGCTGGCGCGCTCGCCTCGGAGCTGGTGGCCTCATGTGCTGGTGGGCGTGGCGTTCAGCAGCGGGCTCGGCAGAGTGCTGGTCGGCACCTCGGTGTGGGCCAGCGCCCTTTACGCGGTGGCCAGCGTGCTCGAGTGCGGGCTCGCAGCCCGGTTCTTGGCCGGCGGCGTGGCACACCGGTCCAGGCCGCTGTCCAGCGTCGCCGACGGGACCAGGCTGATCATCGGCTCAGTGCTCGGCGTCAGCGCCGCGTCGTCGGTGGTGGCCGTGCGCTACCTGCTGGACGGCCAACCGTGGTTCGACGGAACCGTCGGCTACGCGCTGAGCCATGGGCTCGGGCTGATCATGCTCACCCCGTTGCTGCTGGCGCCCAGCCGCCGGACGGTGTGGGCCGAGTTCGGGGCCGGCCGGCGCAACGCGGAATGGATCGTGCAGCTGGCCCTGGTCACCGGCGCTGCGTGCTGGATCTTCGTGCCAGCGCACACTGCCGGCCAGGCGTTCCTGGTGCTGCCGCCGCTGCTGTGGGGCGCGGCCCGGTTGGGCGCGTTGCGGGCGATGATCTCAGCGGTGGTGGCGGCGGTGCTGGCCACCGTCGGAACCCTGAACGGGCACGGCGCACTGAGCTCCATCGGCGACCTGCAGCACCGGCAGTGGGCGCTGCAGGCGCTGCTGGCGGTGATCTGCCTGGCGACGCTGATCCTGGTGCTGAGCGGCCAGGCCCGTGACGGCGCGCTGGCGGCTGCGGCCGAGCGCGAGGAAGCGCTGGCCGAGGCGCAGCGGCTGGCGACGCTGGGATCCTGGACGTGGGACCTGGGCTCTTCGGAGATGGTCTGGTCAGCGGAGATGTATCGCATCTTCGGGGTACGTCGAGGGGTGTTCCGGCCCAGCCTGCAGAACTGGGTGTCGCTGGTGCAGCCCGCGGACCGGGCGGGCCTGATGTCCGCGGTGCGGATGGCGCTGGCCGAGAACCAGTCCTATGAGCTTGAATTCGCGGTCGAGCCGCCGGGTGAGCCGGTACGCATCGTGCACGGCCGGGGCCGGGTGCAGCTCGATGACAACGGCACCCCGATCCGGATGAGCGGCACCGCCCATGACGTCACCGCGGCGCGGCATGCGGCGCGCGAGCTGGCGACCGCCCGGGACCTCTACCGCGGGGTGCTGGCCGCCGCCAGCGGCATGTCGATCATCGGCACCGACCCGCTGGGCCAGATCACAGTGTTCAACACCGGCGCGCAGAAGATGCTCGGCTACACCGAGGAGCAGATGCTCGGCAAGAGCCCGATCGAGCTGCACGATCGGGCCGAGGTGGCGCTGCGCGCCGCTGAGCTCGGTGTCCAGGCCGACTTCCGGCTGTTCATCCGAGACGCACTCTGCGAGCATCCCGAGAGCCGGCAGTGGACGTACCTGACCAGCGCCGGAGCCCGGTTGCAGGTGGAGTTGACGGTCACCGCGATGACCGCCCCGGACGGGTCGCTCAGCGGCTACATCGGCGTGGCCAGCGACGTCACCAGCCAACGGCAGGCCGAGCTGGCGCTGCGCGAGAGCGAGCAGCGGTTCCGACTGGCCTTCGACGCGGCCTCGATGGGAATGTGCATGGTGTCGCTGGACCCGGCGACCGCGGGCCAGGTGCTGCGCGCCAACCAGGCGATGTGCGACTTCACCGGCTACACCGAGGCGCAATTGCTGACGCTGGACGTGATCAAGATGTCCATCCCGGAGGATGCCGCGGCGACCATGGCCGCCCTGCAGGCCATGGTGCGTGGCGACATCACCCAGGTGCAGCGCGAGACGCTCTACCGCCATGCCGACGGCGGCAACCGGTGGGGGCTGCTGTCGGCCTCGACCGTTACTCCCGCCGACGGCAGCGCGGCCTACGCCATCTCGCTGATCGAAGACATCACCGCGCGCAAGCGTGCCGAGGCGGCGCTCACCCATCAGGCGCTGCACGACGGCCTCACCGGCCTTGCCAACCGCAGCCTGCTGCTGGACCGGTTGGAGCACGCCCTGGCGGGTAACAGCCGTTCCAGCCGCCAGATCGGGGTGGCCTACCTCGACCTGGACGGCTTCAAGCAGGTCAATGACGGAGCCGGGCACGCCGCCGGTGACGAGCTGCTGGTGCAGGTCGCCAACCGGCTGCGCAGCGCGGTGCGTCCGGGCGACACCGTCGGCCGGCTCGGTGGCGACGAGTTCGCGATCATCTGCACCGACCTGGGCAGCGGCAAGGACCTCAGCGCGGTGGCTGACCGGGTGCTCAGGGCGCTGCGCGAGCCCTTCCTGCTGCCTTCGGGCACCTTTACCATCAGCGCCAGCATCGGCCTGGCCACCGCCGACGCCCAGAGCACCGGTGAGCAGCTGCTGGGCATCGCCGACGCGGCGATGTACACCGCCAAGCGGGCCGGCCGGGACCGGGTCACCGTCACCGACGCGCAGCAACAGGCTAGGGCCGCACGCAGCAACCGGCTGCGGCCACAACTGGAAACGGCGTTGAGCGCCGACGAGCTGGTGATGTACGGCCAACCGGTGCTCGACCTGCAGTCGGGCGAGATCAACGCCGTAGAGACCCTGCTGCGCTGGAACCATCCCCGACGGGGAGTGCTCGGGCCAGGGGAGTTCCTTGATGTCGCCGAGTCCAGCGCGTTGATGATTCCGATCGGCCGGCGCGCGCTGCGCGAGTCCTGTCGGATGGCTGCCAGCTGGACAGACCAGCTCGGCTCCCGGGCGCCGGACGTGCACGTCAACATCTCAGGACGCCAACTGGAGGCGGGCAACCTCACCCAGGACGTGCTCGCCGCGCTGGGCGAGTTCGGCGTGCCGGCCAGCCGGCTGGTGCTGGAGCTGACCGAGACGCACATGCCGCTGATCGCCGACTCGCTGCGCAAGGACCTCAGCGCCTTGCGCGAGCTGGGCATCCGGATCGCGATCGATGACCTGGGAACCGGCTACAGCAGCCTTACCCGGATCACTGAGCTGCCGGTCGACATGCTCAAGATCGACCTGCGATTCATCGCGGGGCTGGGCACCGACCCCGGCTGCACCGCGGTGGTGGCGGCCATCCTGGAGATCGGCAAGACCCTCGGCCTGGCAGTGGTCGCCGAAGGCGTCGAGACCGCCGCCCAAGCCCGGTTGCTGGCGCAGTACGGCTGTCAGACGGTGCAGGGCTACCTCTACAGCCGGCCGCGGCCAGAAGCAGACCTGTCCTTTCACCTCGCCAGCGTCGCGGCCACTCATCCACAACGCGGCAAGCTGAGCACGCTGGCTCTGCGGGCACTGGCCTGACAGAGACGTTGTCCAGCGTGAGCACTGCGCTCTAGGCTGGCCAGCGGGGTTGGTGTGCGCAATCCCGCAGCAGGCGCACCCGCGCACGGAAGCAGTCCGGCCGGTGCCCTGCCAGAGGAGCAGGCATGATCGCCCGTCGATTCCCAGCAGGGCCGTCAGCGGACAACCCGGCGAAGCTCTCCGCAGATTTCCCTGTGCAGGAAGGGCAAACTCTCGTTCCGCAGGCATGGCGATGAGGACCTTCGGGCATGCGGTGGTCACCGGCGGGGCCGGCTTTCTCGGCTCACATCTGTGTCAGGAGCTGCTCCGATCCGGCGCCGAGGTCACCTGTCTGGACAACTTTCTGACCGGCCTGCCGGACAATCTCACTCACCTGCGCTCCCATGACCGCTTCCGTCTGATCAAGTGCGACGTCACCGACTACCTCCACGTGCCGGGTCCGGTCGACCTGGTGCTGCACTTCGCCTCACCGGCCTCGCCTGCGGATTACCTCCGGTTGCCGATCGAGACCATGAAGGTGGGCAGCGTCGGCACCTTGCACGCTCTGGGCATGGCCAAGGACAAGCGTGCCCGATTCGTGCTGGCCTCCACCTCGGAGGCCTACGGTGATCCGCAAGTGCACCCGCAGCCGGAGGATTACTGGGGTCACGTCAACCCGGTCGGCCCGCGGGGTGTCTACGACGAGGCAAAGCGGTTCGCCGAGGCGCTGACGGTGGCCTACCGCAACACCCACGGCGTCGACACCGCGATCGTCCGGATCTTCAACACCTACGGCCCGCGGATGCGCGCAGACGATGGTCGCGCGATCCCGACCTTCATCCAGCAGGCGCTGGCCGGTCAGCCGTTGACGGTGGCCGGCGACGGCAGCCAGACCCGATCGGTCTGCTTCGTCGATGACACCGTGGCCGGCGTGCTGGCAGTCGCGGCCAGTGACCTCGCCGGCCCGGTCAACGTCGGAAGCCCCGATGAGATGACCATTTTGCGTATCGCCGAACACATCATCGCAGCCACCGGTTCGCGGTCAGCGATCCGGTTCATCGAGCTGCCGGTCGATGACCCGCTGGTTCGCCGTCCGGACACCACGTTGATCGAGCGGGAGCTGGGCTGGCGGCCCCAGGTCAGCTGGGAGGAAGGCATCCGGCGCACCCTCGCAGCCATCGCTGGCCAGCGCCCGGCCGAGCGGTGGATGAGTGGTGGCGGTGAAGCTTTCGGGTGAGTGCTGGCGGAGAAGCGCTTCTCTGTCCTAGAGTCGCTTCTAGCTGGGCAGTCAGCTTGCGGCAGCACCTCGATTGGACGTGACCATCGAGCAGCGGTGAACAACACCGCCCCCTACTTTCGCGGACTTTCCTGATCGATCGGCGCAGCCGCGCTCGCAGATGTGTCGACAACGGCAGGGAATATGCGAATCCTGGGCATCAACGCTCTGTATCACGACCCTGCGGCAGCGCTGGTCGTGGACGGCCAGATCGTCGCGGCCGCCGAGGAAGAACGGTTCAGCAGGCGCAAGCACGGCAAGCGACCGGTGCCGTTTTCCGCCTGGGAATTGCCAGAGCTGTCGGCAGCGTGGTGTCTGGAACAAGCCGGCCTGACCCCGGGCGACCTGGACGCAGTGACCTATTCCTTCGATCCGGCGTTGCATCTGCCCGCGCACCAATTGGGAGTGTTCGATCCCTGGGACGAGCTTCGACAGCGCTATGCGACCGCCGCTCCTGATTTCTTGGCCACCGCATTGCCTGGCCTTGACCCGTCGCAGGTGCGTTTCGTCGCCCATCACGTCGCGCATGCCGCTTCGGCCGGGTTGGCGGCGCCGTTCGATCAGGACTGCGCCGTGCTGGTGCTCGATGGCCGGGGCGAGCGGCACAGCTCGCTGGCAGGCCTTTATTCCCAAGGGGAATTGGAGATCCTGCATAGCCAGCAGCTGCCGCACTCCTTGGGTCTGTTGTATGAGGACGCGACCGAGCACCTCGGTTTTCTGCGCAGCTCCGACGAGTTCAAGGTGATGGCGCTGGCTTCCTACGGCACTCCGCGCTACCTCGATGACCTGCGTCCGCTGGTGCATGCCCGCCCGGACGGCGGGTTTCGGACCAGCGGTGTCGACTGGAATTCCCTTGTCAAGAAACGCCGCCCGGACGAGCCGTGGAGCGCCGAGCACGCCGATCTGGCGGCCAGCCTGCAGGCGGTGCTGGAAGAGGTGCTGCTGGAGCTGGCTCGTTGGCTGCGTGCCCAGACCGGCAGCGCCAAGCTCGCGCTGGCCGGCGGCGTCGCGTTGAACTGCGTGGCCAACACCAGGTTGTGGCGTGAGAGCGGGTTCGAGCAGGTGTGGGTGCAGCCGGCCGCCGGTGACGCCGGCACCGCGCTGGGAGCGGCGCTGGCCGGTGCGTGGCAACTGGGTGAGCCGGCCGCTGCGATGCCCGGCGCGGACCTGGGCCGGCAGTGGAGCGACGCCGAGATCGAAGCGGCGCTGCGGACGGCGAAGCTGCCCTATGACCGGCCGGCCGACATCGCCGAGGCGGCGGCTGAGGCGCTGGCCGCCGACGGCATCGTGGCGTGGTTCCAGGGCCGCAGCGAGTATGGCCCTCGGGCACTCGGGCACCGGTCGCTGATGGCCCATCCTGGTCGCGCGGCGAACCTGGAACGGCTCAACGACGTCAAGGGCCGCGAGCAGTTCCGCCCGGTGGCGCCGATGGTGCTGGCCAGCCGGGCGGCGGAGCTGTTCACCGCCGGGCCGATCCCGTCGCCGTACATGCTTTTCGTCCACCAGGTGGCCCCGCAATGGCGCGAGAGGATTCCGGCCGTGGTGCACGTCGACGGGACTGCGCGCATCCAAACCGTCGACCCGGCCACCGAGCCGCTTGTCGCCCGGCTGCTGGAGCGCTTCGCGGACCGCACCGGCCTGCCGGTGGTGGTCAACACCAGCCTCAACACCGCGGGCCGGCCGATGGTCGACTCGCCCCGTGACGCCCTTGAGTGCTTCGGTTCCACCCCGGTGGACCTGCTGGCGATCGGCCCGTTCGCGGTGCGCAGGTCCCAGCTGGGAGCACCACAGTGACCACGATGCCGAGTTATGCGGTGGTGATCCCGACCATCGGGCGCCATTCGCTCTTGGTGTTGCTGGACAGCCTCGCCGATTCAGCAAGGGTCACCGGAATGGCGCTGCCGCCGGTTGTGCTGGTGGACGATCGGCCGAGCCCGGCGGCTGAGCTGGACGTGGCGGGGCACCGCGCGGTGGGCTGGCCGATCACCGTGTTGCGCAGTGGTGGCCGTGGCCCGGCTGCGGCCCGCAACGTCGGCTGGCGGGCCTGCGTCAGCGACTGGGTGGCCTTTCTTGACGACGACGTGCTGGTGAGCCCGTCCTGGCTGAGTGACCTCGAGCATGACCTGGCCGTGGCGTCGGCGGTGCTGGGCGGAACGCAGGGCCGGATCGAGGTGCCGCTGCCGGCCGACCGGCGGCCCCGGGATTGGGAGCGTGGCACGGCAGGGTTGGCGACCGCTGCCTGGATCACCGCAGACATGGCCTACCGCCGGTCGGCGTTAGTGGACTGCGGCGGCTTCGACGAGCGGTTTCGGCGAGCCTTTCGCGAGGACGCCGACCTGGCGCTTCGGATGCTGGACCGCGGCTGGGAACTGTCTCGGGGCAGTCGGCAGACGGTGCACCCGGTGCGGCCGGCGGGCTGGTGGGCCAGTGTGAGCCAACAGCGCGGCAACGCCGATGACGTGCTGATGCGGCGGCTGCACGGGCGCAACTGGCGCCGCCGCGCCGCCGCGCCGCTGGGCCGGCGTCCCCAGCACTTGCTCAGCACGGCGGCTGGGCTGACGGCCGTGATCGCGGCGCTGGCCCACCGGCGGCGGGCGGCCGCGCTGGCCGGGTTGGTGTGGGCGGGCAACGCCGCCGAGTTCAGCTGGCGCCGGATCGCGCCTGGTCCC
>WUUC01009945.1_pt1 | contig 23699 bp, 29 predicted proteins | sample 6278441 | NCBI WGS metagenome assembly WUUC01 (sample SAMN13675441, study PRJNA597444) | soil metagenome | isolation source: soil | place: USA: Washington | collected 2017-10 | reverse complement strand
TTGTCAAATTGTGCTGATTTCCAGGGGTTTCTGGCATTCACTGGACAAATTGTCTGCCCTGCCGAACCAGCCACCACTTGAGGGTAAGCGTGTTGCGTACCTTGTGCATACGCCACAACCATGCGTACTTGAACACAGGTACCACACGTTGTATGTTGCACTTCACAGTGTGCTCGTTGTTCGTGTATCGCACAACGCATTCATCGTACGTGTAAGGCTTGTCGCTGTATTGCACGAACACGCCAGAGCGCACAGGTCGAGTGATCCATGCGCCCTCATTCGTAATGACTCGGGGTTGCTCGATAATGATCGGCTCTCCGCTGGCAAGCTTACGCATCATTATGCCCATACGGATCGTCTTCGACTTCCCACAATTCGCGAGGATCGCAATCGTCGGGGCACTCAAACTCTTCAGCGCTTATGACAACGCAATCCCCGAATATGTGGTACTCGTACCAGCCCTGATCCATTTCTGCGTACTCGTCAGGAAGCATCGGCCTCTCCCATCTCTTCGTATACCTCGATGGTATCCGCGTGTAGATCGTGAACCATCTCGGCCATCTGTTCGATCATCTCCTCATTCATCGTGAAACCTCCGGCAGGTTCGTGATTTCGTCGTACGTGCAATACCAATCCCACTGCTCGTCGTGGGGCAGGGTCGTGATGGCGCGGAACATCTGTCCCTCGCTCATGGTCTCCCCGTGGATGATCTCGTAAAGCTCGTCCTCGTAATTCATGCGTCCCTCGGCTTTCCATAGCGAGGCTCAAAGTCCCCGTCTGCAAGTGCGTTGCCAGTCCAGCGTCCCTCACGATACCCGCAGTTGGGACATTGCCACTCGCTCACGCCATCGTGATGATCGGGGTGCAAACCGTCGTACTCGATCCCGATTACACGTGAAAAATGCGTAGTCGGGTTGACGATCTGATCACGTACCGCGAGGAAATCCTCATACGTTGCGAGGAACTCACCGTTGGGTCCGTGATTGTAGCAATGCAAATCCTTCTCAGGTATTTGCGCCCCACGTAAGGATAGTTCACAACGTGGACATTGTTGATCGTCTTTGAGCATTACGTACGCCTTCTCGTCTTTGCGTATTCGACAGGAAGGGACTTTGCGTATTCCTTCAGGCGTACGTACTTGTCCTCCTCCAAGAGCAGGCCAACCTCGACCGTGCCCTGCGCGAATGGATCGCGTCCGTTTTCAGCGTCAGACTTACACGCTTTCATAAGCTGCGAAAGCGTGACCTCCTTGCCGCCTGACGTGACCAACCCGTGAATGCGAAGCTGTACTGCCGGGTCTTGCGCGTCCTCATGCGTTTTGTATGCTGGTTCTGCCATGTGTGTTGGTCCTTCCGTGTGAGTATGAACCGGAGATTTCCCGGCTGCCGAGCAGCTTAGCAGATGGGAGAAATGGCTCTAGCAAGCCAAATTTGAGGCTGTGCTACGATTCTCGGGCAGTTCGGAAATTCACACTCACACACGTTAGGAGCAGGAAATGAGCATCAGGGTTGTAGACCAGGAGACCGGCAAAGTTATTCCGTGCAACGACATGATCGACGCGGGATGCGCCATCCATCAGATCAGCAAGGAGCGCGAGAATGCATCCGCATAACCCCAAACACACCTTCGCGATTGCGTGGCTTGCACTCGCGGCTTGCATCCTACTCTTGCTGATGCTTGCAAGTAGCCCGAATGCGAACCCGCGCTCGACGCACGTTCCCGTGCTCAATTGCGACAACGCCCACTACACGAAATATGAGGACGGGAGCGGCGTACTGCGTTGCGGACAGCGCCCCGTGCTGCGTGTTCACGTAAGCCGGTAACCGAAAGGTAGTTATGAGCGAACAGGTATATGAGTACACCATTCATCTACGTGAGAACAACGGCTGGTTCACGGTAGTTAAGCGCCATATTTGGGCGCATAATTGCAAAGCTGCGGCCGATGCGTACGCCGAGATCCGGTCACAAGAAGGACTGCGCGGTCCTGTCACGTTCGCTGTTCAATCGAATGTGTATCGCGTGTTCAAAGTCTATCAAGTCACGCCGATTGCCCCGTGTTACGAGGTGAGTCTCGTATGATCGCGGTAGCGGCCGTCGTCGGCGCGGGCGTAGCCCTCGGCTACGTTGTGCATCGGCTGGAGCGGCGCACGTACAAAGAAGGCTTCCGATTGGGGGCGTACGCACATGGTCAAACGGGTTGACTTCATCGCTCATGCGTATGTGGACGTAAGCAAAATCCCTAACGGTATGCCACTGTCTACGTACCTAGCAGGTCAGCTAACCAGTACGGCCGCTGGCCCTGTACATGTACGTGACAGCGAGCTTGACGAATGTACGTGCTGCACGTACGGGGATTGTGGAGAGCGCTGCATCCCTCGCTAAGCCTAAACGTTTCACTGGACAAATGCCCCCGTGTCGTAAGGCGCGGGGGTTTTTGTTTGCCCTGCCCCAACATACTCGTACGTCGCGTGTGTCCTGCTTGCGTTCACTGGACATATGCGCGTGTGTGCTCTGTGTCCCTGTGTTGCGTGGTCATGTGCGCGTGAGGTGCTGGCACCACGCCGCGACCAGGGCAGTGACTAGCCCGGACCCAGGACTAGCGTCTCGTCTGCGGCCACTCTCCCGCCGCTGGAGGGACAGCGAGGGTAGGACTAGTGGGGTAGGTGCGGAGCGAAGGTGCGAGCGCTTAGACGCGCTTACATTCGCTTCCGTGTACTCAAGGGTTTCTAGAGCCCAGGACACAACGCAAAGCGCCCCCGCATTGCGGGGGCGCTGGGTACTGCGGCGATGTGCTGCGTGTTAGACGGTCTCGGTCTCGACCCAGCCTTTCGCGATCCATGCCGCAAGCTCAACGTGCGGAATGTTCGCGTCATTCCCGGCGGCGAGTGACGCGATCAGAATGTTGTGCGTGGGGTAGTCGAACGCTTCATTTGCGCGCTTCGTTGCGAGAATGCAGCCCTCTTCCGTGAGGTGACCATTTTCGTCCGTGAACCCGTAGTACGCAGACACAGGGGAGGGAAGGTAGAAGCGATTCTGTGCGAGACGAGTGACGACGTACTCGGGCGTAGTGGAATCGCCCCAGGTGCCGAGACCTGAAATCTCGCAGGCCACGCCCAGGCAGCAGAACGCATCTTCCGGGTGCAAGTGGCCCTGTCCTTCCTGGTACTTGCCACTGAGCAGAGCCGCTACCAGTTCGCACCGGTGGACGTGCTGCTGCTCGGGCGTGTAAGTGGTGTCCATGTTCGTGATCCTTTCTCGTGATGGCTTGGCTCGTCAGGCACGTAGTAGCCAGCTACGTGCGACGCGCCCCCGTTAGACGCCACATCTAGATGGGGGCGCGTTTCGCCGCGTGAGGGTTCGTTAGGCGTTCAACTCCTGGGCGGTGGTGACGAGCTTACGCATCTCGTCCACGTTGTCGAGGATGTAGGCGAGCGTGTCCGGGTCGAAGCGCCGCGCTTTCGCGGGACCGCCCTTGCCGCCGTTCGCTTTCTCGCTGTGGACGGGAGCGCTGCTCTCGCCGTCGCGACGTGCGATGGTCACGTAAAACTTGCGACCGGCCGAACCGTCGAGGCCGATCACCTCGCTCTTACTCGTGGCCATCCACGCGGGGATTTTCACGTTCGTGGTCTTCGCGGACTGCTCGGGCTCGGCAGTGGTGCTGGCCTCCAGTTCCGCAAGGCGAGCTTCCAGTTGCGCTTTGGTGAGTTTCTTAGCCATGTTCGTGTCTCCTGTTCGTGAGTAGTTGCGGCGGGGTGCCGCGATTGCCAGGGCAACGTAGCACAGATCGACAGACCCCGCATTCCAGAGCGGTTTGCGCCGGGACATTGGGAGTTTGGGCGCGGTGTCCCTGTGTTGCGGGATGGATGAACACGCGGCACATGCACACCGGTTCTCGCATCCCCCTTTACGTGTCCCCGTGCGTAGCGCGTAGGCGTAACACAGCGACACATGCACACATCGTCGGACCCTTTGTGTCCTGTGTTCATGTGTTCCGTGTCCATGTGTGGGGGTAGCCGGGGTAGGCCACCTTTTGTTCATGTGCTGCGCGTTTAAAGTTACTTGGGCTCTACACCTGGGAGGGATTTTTCAAGGTGTGATTTGGCTCTACAGGCGGAATTGTCGAGTAGCCAGCGGTAACACGTGACACGCAGCACCGACCACGCCGGTCGGCGGTGGGAGCAGGAAGGACTGCTACAATGCCTGCCTTTCTTTCAGTTTCACAGCTACTCATGCTCCTCGCTGGACCCTATACGTACTCCTACAACTACTGCTGTGTGGAACACAGCAGTAGTAGGTATTACGAGTAGGTATAGGAGTAGGATTGACAATAGGGAGAAAAGCTGCTAAGATGGTCCCCTCGACAATTCCAAAGAACGGAGAATCAGTGGGAAACCTGCATGTGATCGAGTGTACCGAGTGCGGGGCACCTCGGTTGACCCGGCGCAAAAACACGAAATACTGCGCCATCTGCCGCTTGCTCAAGAACCTCAGCTTCCTCAAGGAACGGACCAGCAAGTGCCTGGTCTGCGAGAAGACGTTCTCACAAGTGTCCCGTAACGAACAAGTGTGCCTGGCGTGTGATCCATACTCCACCCCCGCAGCGGTGGAGGGCACCTGCGGGCTGTGCGGTACCCCCAGCGACCGCCTATTGGGAGAGCACATAGCAGTATGTGTAGGGTGCGCCCAAGACCCGTCGAAGCGAGAGGTCTTCCGGGCCAGCCTCTTGAAGAAGCAGAAAGCGATCAAGGAAGGAACGGTCGTGATCGAGGTGACCGAGCCGGAGGACGCGTAGTGCAAGCCTGCCCGAACTGCCCCGGTGAGTTGGAACACAAGACCACGGAACGACTGTGGGTATGCGTGGAGTGTCCCAACGTCTACACCGACGAGTTCATCAACCAGTTAGAGGAGATGCACGACCCACCTGAGCAGCCAGCGGTAACACGTGAGACGGGACGCCCACCCACTGCTGAAATCATGGATGGCAACACTAACCTACCGAATGATTGGATGCCCAGATGGAGGGCATACATTGACGAGGCAGAGCCCATAGAAGCTAACATTACTGGATTGCGAGAAGAGTTAACCGCAGATCGAGAGAGACGCTTAAGAGAGCACATCGAAGGTGAACGCGAAGGACCGTAGTTGCTATACTTGTGGGCGTACTAGTACACACCCACAAGGAGGTGATCCAAATGAGCGTCCCGATCGTATTGTCTCCTGAGACTGCGAAGGCTACCAAGGTGAACTACGCTTCACCGCTTTCGGAAGCCAGGAACAAAGCGGACGCGGCTATCGCCAAAACTAGGATCGAGCAGTCACTGCCCAACGGCGTCACTGTTACGGTTCCAGAAGCAGCGATCAAGACCGCGACCTAATCGCCCAGCCCCCGCTCCGGCGGGGGTTTTTCTTGGTACACTGTGACACGTGACTGCGACGAGAGTGTGTACTGAGTGCGGTAAGTCTCTAGCCGGGAAGCACCCGGCCGCGAAGACTTGCGATGCCGCCTGCCGAGCCCGCCGCTCGCGGCGGATCAAACGGCAGAACAAAGAGAACGCTAAGTTGGCAGCCGCCTCTCCCGAGCAGCGCGAACTAGCCGAGCGAGTCCGCTCCGAACGCGACGACGTAGCCCACAAAGTCATTCAGGAAGAGATTCGGCCTGTCGTCCGCGAGTCGATCACTGAAGACACGCTCAAGGCGATCCGCGATATGGTCGCGCTCACCCCGGCCACCGTAGCTGCGATCCAAGAAGACCTTCAGTCGGAGGACGCCGTGGTGCGCCAGCGCGCCTACACGCTGATCCTCAAGTACACCGTTGGCCATCAGGCAATCGTCCGGCCTCCCGACGAGGACCGCACCCAGCCGATCACGGTCAACTTCCAGTTGGACCGGCCACCGCAGGCTGATGCTCCCGACCTACCGGAGCAAGCCGAGCCGGTGGAGTCTACTGCGGTAGAGGTAAAGACGTGCGATATGTGTGGCAAAGAGGACACGGCAGACAAGTTCGCTGCCAACTCGACCCGATGCTTGAGTTGCTACGACAAACAGCGCCGCCGCGCCGACGAGTTCCTTTCGGATCATGCGGGAGATTAACTTTGACTACAAACCGATTCCGATACACGCACCCTTCCACGTGTCAGTTGCACCTGAGCGATTTCTGTTTGGTGCTTTCGGCAGTGGCAAGACTTGGGCGCTATGCGCTGAGGCAATTGCCTGGTGCCTAGAACAGCCTGGCATCCGTGGGCTGATCGCACGTAAGACGGTACCCGAGCTTCGCGATACGACTGAGACCGTTTTTTTTGAGATACTGCCGCACGAGTTGTACAAGCTCGGAGAGGTAAAGCGCACCGGTGGACACGTGGAGAGTTTCACCTTCCCGAACGGTAGCAAGGTACTGTTTCGCGCTATTGACGAGTGGCAGAAACTCAAGTCATTGAACGTCGGATTCATCGCCTTCGACGAGGCTGACGAGTTCGACGAAGAAACCTACCAGGGGATGCTCTCTCGCGTCCGGCAGCGTGAGCCCACTCCAGAGGCCAGCGCCCTTGGGTTCGGAGACATTCGTCGCCGTGGGGTGTGGTCGGCCAGCAACCCGGCCGGACACAACTGGCTATGGAGGCGGGGCGTCAACACCGAGACCAAAGCTGACGGCGCGGAGTACTTCAAATCCACCAGCTTCGACAACCCGTACCTGCCGGAGGAGTACTTCGATTACTTGCTCCAGTACCCGGAGCAGTGGGTCAAACGGTACGTACTCTGCCAGTTCGACGACTTCGCAGGTCAGATTTACGAGGAATGGAATTGGGACGAACACGTCCTCAAGGATGATCTCAAGCTGACTGAGGGCCGTCAGGTGTACTGGATGGGGTGCGATCCTGGCACCCGCAATCCCACCGCTGGGCTCTGGGTGGTGCTCGACTACGACGGCGAGATCAGCGGACACAAGCGAGCGATGATCGGCGTGGCCGAGTACAAAGAGAACTATCAGGCAGCACAGCAACACGCGAAGGCGTGGCGGCAAATCGAAGCCGAGAAAAAGATGGGACGGGTTCCCTGGCGGGTCGCGGACCCGGTGGCGATGTGGACCAAGGATCGCGGTAGCAACATGGGGCTGAATGAACAGTACCGTCGCCTCGGTTACATTTTCCAACCTGGGCCTAAGGACCACAAAGACCGAATCCCAATGCTGGGCCAGTTAATAGCTGGTCGGCGCTTCCTGCTGACGAAGAACTGCCCCCAGACCTTTGAGGCGATCAAGAACTACCAGTGGGAGGACTTGACGACCTCAATGAAGCAGAAGGGCGTGGATGCTCCCGAGCGCCCGCTCAAGAAGGAAGACGACTTGGTTGACTGCGCACAGTACCTCTCATCACGGTTTATCTCACCGAAAAAAGCAGCAGCCGAGTTTGCCCCGCAGACGTTCGGTGAGGAAGTGACTCAGAACATCAAGAAACAATTGGCTCGCAAGCGCGTGGGCGTGGTAGACTTGCCTGTATGAGTCAATTCTTCATTTCAGACACTAACCCGAATGTTGGCGTTGGTGGGGGCGGTACTCTCGGCAGCGGCGCAGCCGCGAACGAGGATGCCACTGGTCCTTTCATCATCTTCCCTCACACGACCACTGACAGTAACGTGAGTCCCCATTCGGTGATCTCCTTCCAAGAATTCACGGAAGTCTACAAAGCGATGTGCGATTACCAGGAGGAACCGGAAGTGATCGACAGCACTGCTGAAGAGATCCCGAGTATCTAAGATGGCAGCGTGGGGGCGCAAAAATCCGAACCACGAGTTCGATGAACTCAAGGACAAGGCCGCGAAGGCCCGGATGCCGTTTGACAAAGACGTGCTGCTGAACCTTGCGTTCTTCCTCGACAACCAGTACGTCGAATGGTCCCCCGACTCCAATTCGCTTCGCACCATCCCGCGAAAACCTGGCGAGCAGCGCGCTCCCCGCGCCGTCGCCAACAAGATCATGCACTTCGTTATCAAGCAACACGCGGCGGTCCTCAAGGATCGTCCGCAGCCTGACGTACTCCCGGCCAGCGAAGACCCCATCGACATCTCGATGGCGACCGTCGCGGGCTCTTACCTGAAATGGCTTGGCCAGCCTGAGGTGGCTGACCTTGACGGTGAGTTGTCCGACGCTTGCTTGTGGGCGCTCGCCGGTGGCGAGGCGTACTTGAAGTGGACGTACAACTCCGTTGAGAAGCGACCGGACATTATGAGTTGTTCGCCGTTGGAAATCATGATTGACCCGTACGCAAAGCGCTGGCGCAACGTGCGATACGTAATACATGAGCAATTCATGGACGTGAAACAGATCAAAGAGATGTACGGCGTCGATGTTCAGCCTACGGCCGTCAGCAAAACCGATCTTGAGAAGGCAGCCCTCCTCCGCGATATGGGCATGGCACCCGTACTGGAAGGCGCGGTTGTGAATGAGCTTTGGGTGAAACCCGGCGTTGACTCACGCTGGCCAGAGGGGTTGTTCTGCGTATGGTCGGGCAGGGACGTACTAGTTGCGCCTCGGTCATTTCCCTACGCTCACAAACAGCTTCCCTTCACCCTCATTGGGGCGATCCCCCGCCCCGGATCGCCCCACACTACTTGCACGGTGAAATACCTCCGCTCTCCTCAGATGGAGTTGAACAAATATCACTCTCAGCGGATCATGGTTCGTCAGGCGTTCTCCAATCCTAAGTGGTGGATTCCTGCCGAGCTTGAGCTAGAGGCTGAGCCGGACGATAGCTCCAACCAAATCCTCCGGGGCAACTCCAACGCCGGACAGTACAAGCCTGAAATCATCCAGCCCACGGTCTTCCCCGAGGGAACCGATGGCGACTGGATCAGGTCTGAGATGCAGGACGTAGCAGGTCAGCACGAAATTTCAAACGGTCAGGTTCCCGGCCGCGTCGAGGCCGCACAGGCTATCGAGCTTCTTCAGAACACCGACGACAACCACTTGAGCGAGCTTCGACGGTCGATCAAGACCGCCCTGGCCATCGGCTCGTGGCAGGTGTTGATGCTAATCAAGCAGTACCGCGACGAGGAGATCATCGTTCAGACTTACAGTCGTGAGGGTTTGCCCGAGGTACAGCGATTCATGGCTGAAAAGCTGAAGCCGGGGATGAAGATTCGGATCAATATGGGTACGGGCCTTGCTGATAGCCGCGCAGCGCGCATCCAGCAGGCTACGGAAATGTGGCGCGAAGGTATCATCCGCGACCCGGAGGTCATGGCTGACCTGATGGACCTGCCGACCGCAAGCCTCAACCCCGCTCGGATGTACGACGTGAAGCTGGCTCGGAGTGAGAACCTTACTATCGCCGCTGGTCAAGGGATTGACGGTTCAGATGGTACTGCGATCAAACCGAACTCTTGGGACAACCACGAAGTTCACGTGCGCGAGCACAACAACTATCGCAAGACTAGCGAGTACGATCAGCTTTCGACTGAGGTTAAGAAGAAGTTTGAGTTCCACGTTCAGACGCACGAAGAACTATGGTTGGCTGAGCTACATAAGCAAGCTGTACGTATGGCAATTGCACAAGGAGCTATGCCACAGGAACCTGGAAAACAGGAAGCTCCGCCAGAAACTCAAGCTCAGCCGGGTGAACAGTCAGCAGAAGCAGTGCCACAGTCTGCTCCGACTGGTCCATAGTTGATATACTGCGACGCATGGCTATCTACGATAATCCTCCAAGTGAGCTAAAAGTTGGTGAAGTGCAATTGACGGCTGCTGAGCGCGATGGACTTCAAGCTTTTCCGCTCTCCGATAATTCTGTCGAATGTCAATACATAATTCTCCAAAATACTGATGCCGCAATTGGTGACGAGAATGTTGAATGGCCTTTCGATAAAGACCCAAGGAATGGCATTGCCAATCTGCCTACTGGGACTAAACTAGAAGTTGGTGATCTTAGTCGGGTATACATTGCGCCTGAAGGTCGTAATTCTGAACAGCTCGAAGAAATCGCTAATGAGGAAAGTGAAACTAGCGAACCTGATTTCAGATTTACTTTCTTGTACGCGCCTCAGTAAGGTATACTGCCCGTATGGCAACTGACCTACATGAGCTAGCTGTTGACGGGGAGAAAAACCTTGAGCAGCTTGCAACTGGACTAGCTCAGGCTGGCGCAAACCCTGAAACCGTACAGGCCGTCGAGCAGATGGCCGACGTACTACGGGAGATCGTGAAAGCTCTTGGCAAAGGTCAAGAGGCCACGGCAGACGAGGAGCCCGCCGCCCCAGAGGGTCCGGCTTCATTTGACCAAGCAGCGGCCGAAACGCAACAGGCGATGCAGGCCAGCGCAAAACAACGCACCGCATAGGAGGAACACATGGCAAACGGGGACGTAACCCAGAATCCTTGGGATTCTGATCTAGAGACGGCATTTGAGGACGAGGCACAGCGACAGGCTGTCAGCGAGTTCCTCAGCGGTAACATTCAGCCGTATATCACTAAACTTGAGCAGGAAGGCAAGGAGAATCGTGACGCCAACCTGCTGTGGGAGCAGTACCATGAGAAACCGGTTGAGACCAGCGTTCAGGTAGTCGAGGAGCTTTTCGGCAAAGACAAAGCTGAAGCGTTCGCTGACCTACTCCAGGGCGTTGAAGAAGCTCAAGAAGCTGCTGAAAAACCCGACGAGGAAAAACCGGTCGAGCCCGGCGATGACACTACCGAGGGTAAACAGGGAAATCAAGTCACTCAGGTTGAGTTTGACCAGCTTCCGCCCGAGGTACAGGAGGTTGTCTCTCGCGAGCAGCAGGAGTCCCAGCGCAAAGCGTACTACGCTGAAATTGACCGCATCAAAACGGAGCACTCCGACGAGTTGCCCAAAGATGCAGAGGGTAACCCCGTACTGAACGCCGACACGTTCCATCCGTTCGTCATCTCGGCCGATGGAAACTTCGACGCTGCGTACGAAGGGTTCACCAAATGGCTGGATGAAGCTCGTCAGACGTTCGGGCTCACGGGCCAGGAGCCCTCCACTGATGGTCAGACTACCCCTCCCCCGACCATTGACTCTCGCACCCGAGATGCGTCCGCTGCGCCACCTACGGTGAAGACTGGACAGACTCTCGATGATGCGATGGATGAAATGTTCAACGAACTGAAGTCGCCTCCGCCCACCGTTGGTGGTGTGTAAGTCACCCCTCTCATACTGAGACAAAAACGCCCCGTAACACACGGGGCGTTTTTGTGTTATACTTCCATATATCGGAAGGCCGACAACAGACTTCTCAGTCCAAGAGGAAGCCTCCTAAAAGCAACCGGAGTGGAACACGCACGACGATGATGCGCAAGACCCGGGGTTGTAGAGAGTAACAAACAACTACAACTGCATTAGGAGGTGAAACATGGCAGATACCGCAACTTTCTCTGCGGCAATGAAGACGAAATTCATTGGTCCGATCCGCGACCATCTTCCCAAGGGTAAGGTGTTGCTGTTCGGGGACGCCGATGCAAATCCGACTCAGTTCAAGGGAATCCTCCCTCGCGCTGAGAATATTGATTTCGTCGGTAATGAGTTCCGTATTCCGCTCAAGGCCCAGCGCAACAACGCTGTCGGTTTCCGATCGGAGAACGAGACTCTTCCTGCGCCGGGTGCGTCTAGTTACACGTACTTGCAGGAGCCAATGCGATTCGCTTACGCTGTCTTCAACATTACGGGACAGCTTCTCCGCGCCGCAGAGTCCAACGAGGGTGCGTTCCGCCCCGCGTTCAAAGCCGAGATTGAAGACACTACGCTGGCTTCTAAACTCGACGTGAACCGGGCAGCGCACGGTGATGGTTCAGGTAAACTCACTGAAGTACGTACTACCACGGCTGCTGAAGCCACGGAAATTCCCGTCAACTCGACGATCCTTTTCCGGGGTGGCGAGATCATTGATTTCGTCAACGCTGCTGGAGTAGTCGTCTCAGCGGCTCACACCGTAACGGCTGTGAACCGTACCGAACGCAAAATCACCATTAACCCGAAACTGGCCGGTGGTGTGACGGCGGGAACCCATTTCCCGGTGCGCGCCTCGGTTGATTCGACCATCGCGGTCCCGAACAACTCCTTTAACAAGGAGATCCAGGGACTTGAGTCGATTGTTTCGGCAACCGGCACCCTGCACGGACTGAATCCGGCTACCTATTCATGGTGGAAATCGTTCGTCGATAGCACCGGTGGTGCAATCAGCGACGACGTTCTCCGTAAAGGTAAGGATGAAGTCGGCTTTGAGCAGGGTATCGAGACTGACAATGGCCTCGACTTCGCGCTAGTTACTACGCGAGGTCTACGTCGGCGTTATGCAAATACCCTCACGTCGGTTAAGCGGTTCAATGACGCTGAGTCCGTCAAGCTGCACGGTGGCTACACGGCTCTGATGTTCGACGAGAATCCGATTTTCGTTGACGATCAGTGTCCTCTGGGTACTGTGTACGGCCTGGCACTCAACCGCCTGTTCTGGGCGCAGATGAGTGATTGGGATTGGATGGACGAGGATGGCAAGGTTCTCAAGTGGGAGTCTCGCAAGGATCGCTACATCGCCGTTCTGTACAAGTACTGTCAGCTTGGTACGACCCATCGCGGGGCGCACTTCAAACTGACTGGTCTGATGGACGACGTGAAGTAAGAGTTCCCCTATGCGTAGTCCCCCACCTCCGGGTGGGGGATTTGCGCTATACTTGACACATGAGCGATCTACTTATTCCGGGCAGCGCAGCGCCTAATAACCTTCGATTCGGTCCCGATGTGCGAGCCAGTCTCGTAGAGTCGGATATGTACGACATTTGCAGCCGGATCAAAGAGGTAGATCCATCCCTCTTCATCATCGTCGTAGACGACAAAAACTCCCACTCATTCATCATCATGGAGCATTGCTCCGATGGAGTGGACCGCCTGGTGTGGAAGGTGAAAGAGCTTGACCAGCGAGTGATCGACAAGGCACTCCGGTTGAAAGCCATTCCCTTTGAGCACCGGTTCGCGGAGGCTGAAAAAGAGGAGAAACGCATGGAAGAAGAGGCGAAAGAGGAACAGTTTGAGGAGTTGTACGAGCGCATGGGTGCTCCGATGATCCGCGAGTTTGAGCGGGCCGGGTTCATCCAGCGCAACCGGAGCTACCCGAAAGGGTCCAAACGAGCGAAATTGAGTCTCGATGGCTAGCGTAGAAGACGTACTCGACAAAGTTCAGTCACTTGGTTATGGCTCTGACACTGAGGGTCCACAGATCAAGATGATTAATGGCGTTCACAAGCGCCTACTCAACGCTCGCCGGTGGACGTTCACCCTTAGCAATACCAATCTTGCGACTACGGTTGGCGACACGAACGTCACGTGGTCAACGCAGGCCAACTCCCAGCGCATCGACGCAGTTCGGGCTCAACGTGGCAGCGAGTTCTATTTGCTTGAGCCGATGGATCTTCCTGAGCTTCGTGACTTGATTCATACGAATCAGGCAACTGGAGCGCCTAAGTATTGGGCCAATCAGGCTGGTCAGATTCTGTTGTGGCCGGTGCCTGATGCGGTATACACTATCGCTGTTGCTGCTGTCGAAAATCCGAACGAGTTGACGGCGAAAGCTGATGAAGTGCAGGTCCCTGATTCTCATGTCGATATTCTTTCGTACGGTGTGATTATGGATCTGACGTTCCGTGAGCGTGATTGGGATGGACACAATTTCGCTCGGCAAATGTACGCAGAACTTTACACCGAGATGCTGGGACAGTTCGGGATGAAACAGCGTGGTAAATCAAGTCACGTTGAGTCCTCGGGCTCATGGGAGCAATACGACATTGAATCTGGATGGCTAGTCTACGGTCCATAACCATACCCCCGCCCCATAACGGGCTGAACACCGTAGCACCGCCTGGCGAACTCCCGGCGGGCACCGCTCCCCTGGTCAAGAACTTCCTGCCGCAGTATTCGGGCAAAATGCTCATGCGCGGTCCAATTGGCAATACGCCGTACCCGTCAATCAACGTTGCGGGTTCTTCTCAGAGTCGCTTCGCTATAGTTGGTGCGTGGAATTTCGATGACAAGATACTGTTGAGTTTCGCTAATCTCGGCAGTGCCACTGAAAAATTCGTCCCCCCGTGGGCACAGCCGTTTTGGCGAGCCACTGAAGCAAAACAGCTTGGCACCGGTTACGGTCGCATATTGTCTTGTGATGTGAAGACTGGCGCAGTCAGTCCTATCACTATTGTTACTGGAGAACGCGCCCCAATGGGTTATGGAGCGCGTCTTGGTAGATACGTCTATGGTCCGTCGTACGGCAGTGAAGGACAATCCACCGGTACTCTCATGGGTGGTCTTCAATACAAACGGCCTTTGCTTCGCTGGGATGGAACTACGGCCCTACCGACGCCTTACACGAAAGGTCCTTTTAGCGCACAGTACGTGAAAGCTCACCTTGAGAGACTGTTCGTTCTCGGTGGCACTGACCCCGGCGTAGGGGCAGAGGTCCAGATTGGTTCCGGCAGTTTGACCACGTTTGGTGAATCGGTACTGATTGCGGTCACTCCTGAAGATTGGGCAATAGGGGCAAAGTACCTGAAGGTTGGGAATCAGATCCGATGGGAAACTGTAGCGAAAACCACTCGTACGGAGACGATTAAAGCTGCTGAATTGGTGAGAATTGGTGCTGTCAAATACTACCAAGTGATTTTTACGGGATCGCCTGCCACTGAAAGCAGCCGATTGTTTCGAGTGATTCCGGCTGATCTCGGTATCGAACCCAACTCACTTTTTTACTCGATCCAGGGCGGCCCTACTTCTGACGTAATAACTGATTGGCAAGATCCAGTGAGTGGTTTGGTCAATAAGATCGTCATAGGTGATGACGATCAAAATGACTACGGCGTGGCACTCGCAAAGGTCGGCCAGAATCTAATCATCTTCAAACGACATTCTATCTGGGGATTGTACGGGTATTCTCCTGAAACGTACTCCGTTAGAAACATTACCAACGAGCGTGGGTGTATAGAACCCTGGTCGATTTGTGAGGTTGACGGTGGGGTGTTCTTCCTCAGTCAGAACGGGCTAGAGTTCTTCGACGGCACTGAATTCAAACACGTGGATCACGCGGTATCTAACATCACTAGGCCAATTGCTAAATACATCGCTGGTGAGAAAGGTGAGCAAAAATCCGCTACGGAAGTCATGGGACGAGTTACTACTACGTACCTTGGCAACAATTACTTGATGATCTGCTTTAGCTTCCAAAGTACCGCAACGCATCTTCCCCCTACTCCCGCCAATACGAATCCAGTTTGGACCGGGTATCTCCACATTCCCACGGGCAATTGGGCAACGTTCTCGTCTGACGCGTTGGCGTCGGTGAAGATCCCATTGATGGTTGGGTCTACGGCTGGTATCCCTTGGTTGTATGACGGATCACGAATTTGGCAGCTTCCGTGGGTGACTGATCCTTACGGAGCGTCAATGCGCGGACTCGGTCAAATCGACGTTGAACCCCTCGGCACCAAAAAGGGAATCCCAGCAGAATTCATCTCTGATCGAATCAACCTCGGCTCACCGATGAACATGACTCAGCTTCACAAGATTCAGCAGGACTACACGTTCCCCAATGGTGCGGGGGACAATAGTTCCGCAAAAGGCTGGTACTTGACTCTAATGAGTGAGTTTGCTAACAAAGACTTACTCGCTGAGACGCAGCTTGAAGGTCAAGGTGATTACGGTTATCTGAACCAAATTTACGGGCCTGGTCTAGAGTATCTTGGCGAAGGAACTACGGGTACTAAATACAACAGTGGTCGTAGGGCGAACATTGACGTGTTCACCGAGGCCATCGACGCTCGGGTCAAAATCCGTTGGCCTTCGACGGAAACTACTGTTGAGCCTGATCTGGCTGAGATTTACTCTACCACGCTAGAAGTGCAAAACACCCGCGAGCGTCGCACGGTGTAGTATACTACGTGCGTGACCCTTCTCCACCCTGACAAGATTGTAGGCGTAACCCGCGCAGTTCAGACCCGCCCGCAGCGTCCCAGACGCTCGGTTGAGCAGCGTGCGATGTCAGCCGCCTCAAATCGAGGCACTGGAGTAGGGAAAGCCAGCAAAGCCCAGCCTGGTTTGATCGAGAATATGGCGTTTGAGATGCGAGATGCGCACTGGTCGAATCACCTAGATCGACTGTCGCGCCGTGTTGACAAAGCTGTGAAATCTCGGCAGTCCGCACCGACTAAACGCGTTCCGCAGGGGGCGCCTGCCCTAGCAATTCGACTGGAGGCAGCGGGCGCCCAGAATAGGCTCGGCTAATATGCCGATCGGTATCGGGCAGAACCAGAAAAAACCAACTCCCAAAATAGGGATTAACCCTAACAAAGGAGTTGTTACCCCCACTGGAAAACCAGCACCCTCGCCACATGAGGGTGAAATTTACAATCCCGGCGTAGAGAATCCGATAGTCGCGCCGTTTATGACGCCGGAAGACCTGATGGCGTACTCGGCTGCTCGCCAACAGTACGAAGAAGGTCTCGACAATCTTGATTACAACTTTGGTCAGAAACGAATCGAAACGACCCATGAAGAAGGTAACATCGAGAAGGGTCGGGTGTACGATCGGTCTTCTGCGAACAACGATCTGGCCGCCCGTGGGTTGTTCCGTTCTAGTATTCGTGACGGGGATCTAGCCGACATTGACGCTACCGCTGAGATCCGGCGTAAATTTCTCAGCGATCAAATGACTGCATTGAAACTGTACACCGACAATCGCAAGGAAGACATTAACGCCCGCTGGAGTGAATATGAACGAGGTAAAGCCTCCAAAGAAGTGCAGAACGCTCAGGGCGTGAACGCTAATATGCCTAAATGGGCTGTCGAACCTGGCTGGTCCAAAGTGGCTCCGGCTAATCCTGGTGCGAGCGACAAAGGCAAAGGTAACGGTGGCGTCAAACTTGGGAACCCTATCCCGAAACCTGGCTATACCCCTCCGAAATCGAACAACGGTGGCACCCAAGCCCCTGCTCCCGCAACTGGCGGGCCTCGGGTGAGTGGCAAGCAAAAACTCAGTGGCGCGGCTGCAATGTCGGTTGCCAAAACTGCACAAGGGAGGCTGTATGGCTAAACCTGGCAACACCGGCAACTTGACTTCTAAACAGCGTCAGAATCAAGCGAACCGTCGCAAAAACTACTCACCGAAAATGGAACGGAAACGTGCTGAAAACGCTTGGCATACCAATGCGCTCGCGCCGATCCCGCCGAAAGTACTTCGCCAACAGGCGAAGTCTCTCATGCGTACGCTTTACGCCCCTTCTTTCAAACAGCTTGGTCGAGAAGAAAGCCGTCTCAATTCCATCACTGAGAAGCGTAAATCCGACAACTCGTACTACCTGAACTGGCTTACTAAGCAGAGCGATCTACTCCAGGCCCACGAAGACCAGGCGCGAACGACCGTGAACGCAGCCGGTGTTCAGGCTCAGCAGGAAGTGGAGCAGGGCTGGGAGGATATGCAGAACCAGCTAGTTGCCAACGGCAACGCTGAAGCTGGTGTGGTTAGCAACATGGGCGAAGCCAAGGCGTTCGATGTGAGTGATGCCGCCGCCAAATCGGCTGCTGAAATCGAGAACCAGCGTGCCGCCACCAACGCTCAACAGGAGCGGAACATCGGCGCGGCTAGTATCGCCAGCGCGAACAACTTCGCCCTCATGGCTAGTTCGGAAGCCAAACGAGTTGCTGACCAGTGGGAAGGGCTCTCTAAACTCGGTGACGCTAAACAGGAGCTTCGCTTGAGCCGAGCCGCTGACGCCGCCAAAGAGGTAGCCCGCTCCCTTGACAAAGAGATCGAGAAGTCACAGGCCCGTGCTCAGATTGCAGCCAGTTCGGCATCTGCCACCTTGGAAGCGAAACGTCTGGGGCTCGACCGTAAGAAATTCGGTCTTGAGAAGGGTGAGTTCGACTTTGAACGTAGTGAGTCCCGCCGCAAATACGGTCTTGAAAAGCGGAAAACCCGTAACGAAGAACGGAAGATCGGAAACGAAGAAAAAGACGATGTTCGTGAACGCGGTGAGAAAGGTGAAGACGCTCGTCGCGATGCCCGCCAGAAAAACCAGGAGATCAATGCGAAGGTCTACGAGGGGGTTAACTTCATCAGTAACAACCCGAACCTCCAGAAAAAGATCGAGCGCAATCCGCAGGCTGTTCTCAAGCGCTTGCAGACGGTCCTTGGTTCCCCGTTTGTCGCCCGCATAGCATTCCAGCTTTACACTCAGGGCCAGGTTGGCTCAGGTGTTCGCAAGCAGCTTAAGGCTATCGGCTACACCGGGAAAATCCTTCAGCAAGGGGCGTAACCCCCGTGGCCGCGAAACGGCGGAATAAGCGTCGTAAGCTCAAGCCAGAGCCCGAGACCGTCAAGCCTCTAATCTTCCGGGGTGGCGGTGGTGGTCCGAGAAAGCCCAAGGATGACGGTGGAGGCATCGGAGACGTTGTAGGCGACGTTGTAGATACCGTCACGGACGCCGCAGGCGACGTTGTAGACGCTGTTGGCGAGGTTGCTGGTGATGTTGCCAATGCGGCGGGTGAGGCCGCGAGCGCGGCTACCACGGCCGCTAGCACGGCTTCTAGCAGCCCTGCTGTACGAGCCGCTGTAGCTAAGGCCGCCCGTCAGAAGCGTAGGCAGGAACGCCGTCGTCGCCGTCCGGTCAAAATCGACACCGATTTCTCAGATGAAGTTCATTCTGCCACTGACGACGTACGTAGCGCTCTGGATGCGGTTCAGGCTGACGAGTATCGAGAGAAAGCTCTCAAGAAAGTAGCCGCAAAGCACCTGGACGTAAACGATAAGGGTCAACTCAAGACGACCAAAGAGAAAATCCCAAAGTTCAAAACCAGTGAGGCTGACGTTCAGCGCGACCTGAAACGGTTGAACAGCGAGGTCAAATCGCTGAAACGCCAAGGCGCAACTCGGAAAGAGCTTCGCCGGGCCAAGCGCGTCGGGGCGAAACAGGTAGTCGCTCGCAACTACCAACTTGACAAACGGGGCAAAGTTCAGTATGAGACGGTGAAGGTTCCGAAAATCAAGACCGCACCAGGAAAGCTCCAATCTGATCTTCGTAAGGTTAACAAACGGTCACAAGCGATTCGCACCAATCGCAAACAGTTCCCGCTTGGTGATCCAATTACCAAGTCTGACATATTCGGGGGTGGGGGTGTTAGCGGTGCAATCAGTGATGTTGGTGGTGACCTACTAAGCGCAGCGGGAGACGCCTTCACGGGTAAGCAGATCACCGAGACCGTCTCCAAAGTCAAAGTTCCTACCGGCCGCGGGTCGAACCGTACGTACAGTGCTGGGGGACTCGCAGCCCTTCCTAAAGCACGGCAAACTGCGCTACGTGGCATCAGAACTGGACTGCTAGTCGGTGCAGACTACCTCAGCCGCCCAGGTCTCGCCATCGAGGCACAGATCGCCAAGTCACTCGGTAATGACAAAAGCCCGCTCTCATTCCTGGTCAGTGAGAAGCAGAAGGCCAAGCTGCGGCGTGCGGCTGGTCCCAGTGAGGCGTTCTTGCACGGCCTCAAAGACGAGGACGTGATCGCTGGTAAAGAGCTTTCAGAAGCATTGATCGGAGACCCCCAGGCTGGCCTCCTGATCGACCTCGGAACCGATCCGACGCTGTGGGTTGGTGGCGGGGCACTGGTCTCGCGTCTCGGTCAGAAATACGCGATGATAGAGAACCGTATCCTCAAGAACGCCCCTGAGCTTCTCAGCGATGCGAAAACGCAGACTCTAATCAAATCCGCTCACTCGCGAGGGGATTACGAGGGCGTAGTCAAGCACCTGGAGGGGTTGGCCAAGGGTAACAACGTCAGCCTCAAGAGTCTCGGTCGGACCAAGGCTGATAGAGTCGCAGCGCGTGAGTTTGAGAAACTTCCGGGGAAGCGCCTTGAGAAAATCGTCGAGGGCATCAAAGAGAAGCGGAAAGACAACCCGCTGTTCGTACCGGAGCGCGAGGCACAGGAAGCCGTCGCTGAGGTCGCGAAACTAAAACTGCGGACCCGCATCGACCCTGGATTCCAGATCAACTTCCACACCCCCCTCGGGCGGCACCTTGGCGCTCTCAGGTTCAAACTGCCTGATAGAATCGCCAACTCTCCTGGCATCCGAATCGGTCGAGCTAACAGTGAGAAAGCGCGACTGCTCAAAAACACCAGGATCGGTAACTCCAACGAGCGCATCGACACGCAGTTCGCAGGCGAGCACCAGCGGTTGCTGGACGAGGTAGCTGCGCTACGCTCGACGCCTACTGCCAGCCGTCAGCAAGTGAATGCTGCTGAGCGTCAGTTGAAACAGTTTGAGGACAAAGTACGGAAACTGAAATCTGACGCGGCACAGAAGATCGAGCGTTCGGGTGTTAGTACTATTACGCCGAAAGAGTTCACTCAGGTATTCAACGACCGTAAACTGGCTCACGAAATCGCTAGGGTGTCAAACGCTGGCGCTGCTCGCAATATCCAGATGCGGCACTTTGAAAACGTTGCTCGCGCTCTCGCTCCGATCAAGAACGATCTAACGTCTCGCATGAAAGTGCAGGCGCATCAGATGGAGCTTGCCGACACCGGTGGGGATTCGATCATGCGCACGGTGGCACCGCTGAACGACGTTGAGCAGCAGGCGCTCCGCGACCTTCAGGCTTCGTACTACGAGATGGCCCGCGCTGGTATTGACTCCGGCACCATCGAGCGTACGCTGGCTGACTACGTCCCCCGCGAATTCGTACGTGGAGCGGACGTGCGCCAGGCCACGAAGGACTTCGCCCATGACGAGGCCGCATCCAGGGTGGCAACCAACGCTGACTTTACGTACCATCGCGGCGTCTTTGAGACCGCGTCACTGACCGACAAGAACAAGCTGGCCCAGATCATTCAGGACATTAGCGGCCGCAATTGGGACGAGGCGCTGGAGTCCGCTGAGAAATGGTACCAGCGGGGTCGGATGAAAGTCGCCATCGAGGATATGGCCAACTCCATCCAGCGTGGATTCGTGCTGCGCGAGGAGAACATGACTGAGTTGCAGAAACTCGCGTACGAATGGGCCAACCGCATGAAGGCGAACAGTCGTAACGTGCCCCCGGTGTTCCAAGACCTCGCCAAGACTGAGGGTGTGCTGAAAATGCACCCCGATGCCTTCCGCTTCCATGACTTCGTCGAAGACCCGTTCACTGGACTATCGACCGCGCAGGCCCGCCAGCTTCGCCATGACTCCACCGCTGAATGGATCAGCAGGCTGGAAGACGCCCGCGATGCGGCGGATCAGCCTGATCTAGTCCGTGACTACCAGTTGGCAATTGACCAACGTAAAGCTGAGCTTGAGGATTACATGGTTCCGGCCAAAGTGGACGAGGCTGTGACTACCGCCATCGACGTTCTCAAAACCAAATCAGGCGATTGGGAACTGACCAAGCTGGCCAACGGCAACTGGCAGGCTCAGCGCGTAAAACGCGAGGGCGAGGGTAACTTCGCGAACATTAGCGGCGAATTCGCATCCCGAGACGAGGCGGTCGCAATGGCTGAGTCCCCTGATCCGCTCAGGTACGCATACCAAAACGACGTGCGAAGCCCTGAGCGTAACGCCACCCCTGACAAACTCACGCAGGCTGAGGAGGAACTGGCAGCCAAACGTGGAGAGCTTGACAAACTTCAGGGTGAACTCACTCACAAAAAAGCGTACCACGTTGTGCTTCGCACCGACAAAGGTAACCTACTCAAAACGATCCAGAAAACGTTTGACGATCCCGAGGAGGCGTACGAGCTTGCCGCCCAGATCGACGAGTCCGGTGGGCTGCTGGACGACGTAGTAGTGAAGGTTGAGGAGGTTCCCGAGGCGAGCGCTGGCGTGAAGAAATCTCTGGCTGAACAGTACGCCGAGACCGCCGACGCGCTGGAAGCCATCGAGAAACAGGTCGAGAAACTGAAAGCCGACGCACCCAAAGACGCCGCCAAAAAAGTACGCGAGGATACTCCCGCCCCGACGCCGAACGTACCAATTCAGACCGCCGACAGTGCGGGTCTCCCCAAAGACGACGAACTGCTCGACTTCGTTCCCAATCCCAGCGAGGAGTACCTGGGGACGCTCAAAGACTTCCGCGATACCCACCCCGACAAATTTCCGGTCATGGACCCGCTGGTTGCCAACTACTCCCGTACGTTGAGGCAGGCGCTTCGTAACTCATTCCATGCTCGCTGGAAAGCTGTGGATCAGTCGGTTGGTAGGAGTGAACGCGATGCGCTGGGTGGAACGTACCGTCTCAGTAACGGTAAGTCCGGCAGCACGGCCGAGATCGTTCCTGACTACGGTGACATTGACGACATTGACACCACCATCACCGCGCCTATCGGCTACAAAAACACCAACACCGGTGAGACGTACGACCTGACTGACATTGAGTTCCCTGATCGTACGCTGATCAAAAACAGTAAGAGTGACATTTGGTACGACCCGACGACCGGGAAAGAGTACACCCGCGTTGACGAGACGATCTTTGGCCGCGAGGCGATTGGTAAGGACCGGCTCTGGCCGACCGAGCAGATGCAGAACATCAAGGCTGAGTTCTTCCGCATGGGTGAAAATGTCAGCAAAGATGTGTTTGACGACGGCATTGACAAAATGTTCGTCAAAACGATGAGCCTGATCCGGTTCGGCGTCACTACCTACTTCCCGGCGTACCACGTCCGCAATATGGTGTCGGATGCGTACCAGTCGCTACTGGCTGATCCTGGGGTCATGTTTCACCCGATCACCAACACCAAACTCGCATCCGCAGCAATGCGGCGCGGCGGCAACGCGACGATCAAAATCAAAGGGCTCGGGTCTGTCAAGACCGAGGACGCCCTATTGATGATGGACACGTTCGGCCTACGGTCGAACCAGCACCTTTCCGAATTCGTACAGCTTGCCGAGAAGGGTTCACTGCGAGAGGCTGGACGACTCAGCCGCTCCCTCCGTACCCTTGGCCCGAGCGGGTCCATCGGGGGCAAGGCGTTGGAGTTCTCAGCGCGTCGAGAGGACATTATCCGACTTCAGACGTTCGTGCAGCGGATGCGCCGTAACAACGGCGACGCGGCGGATGCGATGTGGTACACGATCAAACACCACTTCGACTACAACGATCTGAATCAGTTGGAGCGGCGTACGATGCGTAACCTCTTCCTCTTCTACACTTGGTACCGCAAAAACATTCCGCTCCAGTTCATCAGCATGATCACCCGACCGGGATTCTTCTCGGCAATGACGACGTTCTATCGCGACTTGGCGGAAGGCGCAACTCCGTTCAACATGAACTGGAGCAAGCTGAATCCGATCCTGCCTGATATGAGCGGCCCGGTGCCGAACCCCGGATTGGTTCCTGACTACATGCTCACGAAGCTCGCAACGCCGACCGTGAACTGGAACGGCCACGCCGTAGCCATCGGCGTCGGGTACCCGTGGGCGGACACCAACTTGGTCACCAACTTCCTTGAAAACCCGGTCGAAGGTGCGCGAACGGGCCTGTCGCTGCTCGGTCCCGGTCTCACCCTGCCGATCCAACTCGGGTTGCGCTCAGACCTTCTGACGGGCAGGGACTACGATCAGGTAGAGGCAAGCGGCTGGAGCAACCTCTTCAATCAGATGGGCATCAGCCTCCCGGTAGACGACGAAGGCAATCCCGCGCTACCGTGGCAAGTCAATCTCCTGCTCAACCAAATCCCCATCGGCGG
>WUUC01062353.1_pt1 | contig 23700 bp, 18 predicted proteins | sample 6278441 | NCBI WGS metagenome assembly WUUC01 (sample SAMN13675441, study PRJNA597444) | soil metagenome | isolation source: soil | place: USA: Washington | collected 2017-10 | reverse complement strand
TGGGCGTTCCGCTGCCGCCGGGGATCCCCGAAGCGCTGCTGCAGCCCGCGCGCGACGCGCTCGGCGATCTGGCCCTGCGGTATGCGCGGACTCACGCGCCGTTCACGGCAGCCGACTTCGCCTTCCGCTACGGGCTCTCGCCGGCGGCGGCCGAAGGCGTATTGATTCGTCTCGCCTCGGAGAACCGTCTGATCGAAGGAGAGTTCCGCCCCGGCGGCACGCGCCGGGAGTGGACCGATGCGGGCGTCCTGCGGCAGATCCGCCGGCGTTCGCTCGCCAGGCTGCGCCGCGAGGTGGAGCCGGTGGATCAGGCGGTGCTCGGCCGCTTCGTCACGACCTGGCAGGGCATCGTCAAGCGGCGGAGAGGCGCCGACGCGCTGCTCGATGCCATCGAGCAGCTGCAGGGTGCGCCGCTGCCGGCATCGATCCTCGAGACCGACATTCTGCGCGCCCGTGTCGATGCGTACGATCCCGCGGACCTCGACGCGATTACAGCGGCAGGCGAGATCGTGTGGGTGGGCGTCGAGCCGCTCGGGGAGCGCGATGGGCGTGTCGCCTTGTACCTCGCGGACCATCTGACGCGTTTGCTGCCGCCCGAACCCGCCCGCCGGATCGCGGCCGACGGTGGCGGCGCGCGAAGCCGGAAGTCGGAGGCGACCTCCGCCGCAGACTCCGCGGCGGACCCGTCCAAAGGGCGCGAGGCGGCGATCCTCGAGTATCTGGCTTCGCGGGGCGCGTCGTTTTTCGCACCGCTGCACGAGGCGGCCGGCGGCGGATATCCAGCCGAGACCGTCGACGCGTTGTGGACGCTCGTGTGGAAGGGGCTCGTGACCAACGACACGTTCCAGGCGCTTCGTGCGCTCACGCGGGCGCGCGTGTCGAGACGGAAGGCACGCCGGGTGTCTGGCGCGCCGGCGTTCCGATCCCGCCGGCTCGCGCCTCCCACCGCGGAAGGTAGATGGAGCCTGGTGCGTCAGCCGGAAGCGGGACCCGCACCGTCTCCTTCCCGCACGGAGAAACCCTCCTCATCATCGGCGTATTCGAAGGCCGCCACGCGGTGGGCAGCGGCGCTCAGCGAACAGCTGCTGTCGCGCCATGGAGTGGTGACGCGCGAAGCGGTCGCCGCGGAGGCAATCCCCGGGGGGTTTGGCACTGTGTATCCGATTTTGAAAGCGATGGAAGAGAGCGGCCGGTTGCGGAGGGGCTATTTCGTCGCGGGTCTCGGCGCCACCCAGTTTGCGCTGCCCGGCGCGCTCGATCTGCTGCGGTCGCTGCGCGAGCCGCCCGATCCGGGTCGCTCGGACCCCGGCGACGGCGAAGGTCCCGAGGTGGCGGTGCTCGCGGCAACCGATCCGGCGAACCCATACGGCGCCACGCTCAAATGGCCCCCGGCCCTATCGGGATCGATCGCAGCCTCGCCCGACCAGTCTCCAAACACGGAGGAGTCCCGGACTGGACGCGGCCCGACGCGGACGGTGGGGGCGACGATAATCATGGTGGAGGGAGCGCTCGTCGCGCACATGGCGCGCGGCGATCGACAGCTGCTCACGTGGCTGCCCGAGGCCGAACCGCAGCGCACGCGCGCCGCCCGCGCGATCGCGCGCGTCCTCATCGATCGGGCGAGAGGGGGCGACGAGTCGCCGCGAGGGATGCTGATCGAGGAAATCGACGGCAGCGAGGCCGCCCGTCATCCGCTGGCCCCGTTCCTGATCGCGGCGGGCTTCGTCGCAGGAGCGCTGGGATTCAGCGCCACGTTTCCCCGTGGGGGACCGCCCTCCACGTACAATACGGAACCCCCAGAGAGCGCAGAATAATGCCGGAAGGCGATACTATTTTTCGCGCGGCGCAGACGCTCGACCGGGCGCTCGCCGGCAAGCGCGTCGTCCGCTTCGACTCCGCGCTTCCTGCGTTGAAGCGCGTCAACGACGATCGGCCCCTCGCCGGACGGACGATCGAGTCGGTGTCGTCGCGCGGAAAGCATCTGCTCATCGTCTTCTCCGGGGACCTCGTCCTCCATACGCACATGCGGATGAACGGGACGTGGCACATCTATCGGCCGGGCGAGCGCTGGCAACGTCCCCTGCGCGATATGCGCGTGCTCGTCGCGACCGAAGAGTTCGTGGCGGTCGGATTCAACGTGCCGGTCGCGGAATTCCTCACCGCGCGCGACATGGAACGGCACCCGCAGCTCAGAACGCTCGGCCCGGATCTGCTCGATGCATCTTTCGATCGTGACGGTGCGCGGCAGCGGATGCGCGCCCGCGCCGCCGAGCCGATTGCCGACGTCCTGCTCGACCAGCGCGTCGTCGCCGGCGCGGGCAACGTCTTCAAGTCCGAAATCCTGTTCGCCGCCGGCATCGATCCGTTCGCGCCGGTGTCGGCGTTGAGCGACGCGGATCTGCTGCGCGTCCTGGATCTCGCGGTGAAGCAGCTGCGCGTCAACGTCGCCGATCGGACGCGGAGCCTCGCGCCGGCGGCGGGCCGGCGCACGACGGGCAGCCTGAGCCCGTCGAAGGGATTGTGGGTGTACGGGCGCGGCGGGTTGCCATGTCGGAAATGCGGCGCCGCCATTCAGAGCCGGAAAACCGGGATCGATGCGCGGCTCACGTACTGGTGCCCGGTGTGTCAGGCTCCGGGCTTCGGGCTCCAGGCTCCGGCGACTGCGGGTACCTGAGACCGTTGAAGCCGGAAGCCCGGGCCCGGAAGCCCGCTACGCGTGCACTCCCGGCGCCTCGTGACCGGTGCGCGCGACGTATTCGACGTAAGACCCCGGATAGACGTGCGGCTCGGTCTCGGTGCCGCTCTCGCCGCCGAGTTCCAGCACGCGATTGCTGAGGCCGCGCAGAAACGCGCGATCGTGCGACACGAAGAGCATCGTGCCGTCGAAGCCGCCGAGCGAGTCGAGCAGCATCTCCTTGGTCGCCAGATCCAGGTGGTTCGTCGGCTCGTCGAGCACGAGGAAGTTCGGAGGATCGAGCAGCATGCGCGCCATCACCAGGCGCGTCTTCTCGCCGCCCGACAGCGCGCGGATCTTCTTGTCCACCTCGTCGCCGGAAAACTGGAACGCGCCGGCCAGGTTTCGCAGCACGCCGATCGATTCGTGCGGGAAATCCTTCCGGAGCTGCTCTTCGATCGTGAGATCCGGGTCGAGCAGCTCGAGCGCCTGCTGGGCGAAGTACCCCATCTTCAAACTTGCGCCGAGCTTCACCGCGCCGGCATCCGGAGGCAGGGCGCCGGCCACCATCTTCAGCAGCGTCGATTTTCCCGCGCCGTTCTTCCCCATCACGCACCACCGCTCGCCCCGCCGTATGGTGAGGTTCAGGCCGTCGTGAACGGCGCGGCGGCCGTACTTCTTGGTGACGCCTTCGAGCGTCGCCACGAGCTCTCCCGAGCGCGGCGGCGGACGAAACTCGAACTTCACCACGCGCCGCTTTTTCGGCAGCTCGATCTTCTCGATCTTCTCGAGCGCCTTCACCCGGCTCTGCACCTGCGCCGCCTTCGCGGCGTGCGCGGCAAAACGTTCGATGAAGCGCTGTTCCTTCGCCAGCATCGCCTGCTGCCGCGCGTAGGCCGCTTCGCGATTCGCCTCGCGAATCGCGCGCTCGCGCTCGTAGAAATCGTAATTGCCCGAATAGGTGGTGATCTCGCCGCCGTCGATCTCCGCGATCTTCGTGACCACGCGGTTCATGAACTCGCGATCGTGCGACGTCATCAGCAGCGAGCCCGCGCGCGACTTGAGGAACGCCTCGAGCCAGATGATCGACTCGATGTCCAGGTGGTTGGTGGGCTCGTCCATCAGCAGGACGTCGGGCTCCCCAAGCAGCACGCGCGCCATCGCGACGCGCATCTTCCAGCCGCCCGAGAGGGCTCCAACATCGCCGTCGATCCGCTCGTCGTCGAAGCCGAGGCCGTGCAGGATCTCGCGCGTGCGGCTCTCGAGCGCATAGCCGCCGAGGTGCTCGTATTCCTCCTGCACCTCGCCGAATCGCGCCAGCACGCGATCCATGCCGCCGGCCGGCGCCGGGTCGCTCATCGCATGCTGCAGCGCTTCGAGCTCGTGATGGAGCGCCCCGAGGCGGCCGCTTCCGGCTATGGCTTCGTCGAGCACCGATCGGCCGGACATGTCCTCGACGTCCTGGCGGAAGTACCCGATCGTGACCTTGCGCGGCACCGAGACCTCGCCCTCGTCGGGCTGATCCTCGCCAACGATCATCCGGAACAGCGTCGTCTTGCCGGAACCGTTCGGGCCGACCAGACCGCTCTTCTCTCCGGGATTCAACTGGAACGAGGCGTCCACGAAGAGCACCTGGCGCCCGTACTGCTTGCTGATGCCCGAAAATGAAATCATGGCGCGAGCCTGACCGCTACCTCGGCGCCGTAGAGCATCGTGCGATCGCCGTCGATCGCCGCCCACTTCAACAGCGTCGGGACGCTCGCTTCCACGCGGCCGCTGAACACGGTTCGTCCATCGGCGACGACGATGACGGGGCGGCCGAAGTCCACGACGTCCGGCGACACGAGGAGGGTGAATGCGGCAACGCCGCGCGTGGCCGCGCGAAACGTATTCCCCTCGCGAACGACGTCCACGCGTCCCGACGGCCGCGTCGTCGCGAAGAGCGGAACGACATTCGGCATCAGGACGGGTTGGAACACGCCCGAGAGCTCTTTCGTCCCGCCCTCGCGCGACACGACGAGGGTGAGGCGATCGCCGCTGCTATAGATGCTCAGGATGTCGAGCAGATTCACGCCCGCGGGAAGCACGCGTCCGTTGATGCGTTCGACGAGATCTCCCGGCAGCAGGCCGAAGCTCTCCGCGTTGCTGCCGGCAACCACCGACGAGATGCGCATTCCGCTGGAGCGGACGCCGAAGTTCATCGCCTCGCCGGCCGCGTAATCGTTCACGTCCGGAAGCGTCGCGCCCGCCGCCGGGGGCGCCAGCGCGTCGATCACGAGCCAGTGCGCGCGGCCCGGAGCGGGGACCTGCCACGTGAGCTTCGCCGGATGAGGGTCGCGCGGATGATCGTGGACGAACGCCTCGAACGGGTCCCTCACGTCGGGCCACCAGGCGGTATTGTGCTCGCCCTCGGGCTGCGGCAGATACGTGACCGGAACGCCGGCGCGCTGAAGGTGCAGCACGTACGGCTCGACGATGCTCGTCGGGTAGAGGCGATCGCGGCCGCCGTTCACGATGAAGAAGGGCTTGTTCAGCAGGTTGTTCGGGAAGAGCGGCTCGGCGATGCCGGTGGAGCCCTGCGCAAGGATCATGAGGAAGCCATTCAGCGGCAGAAAGCTCGCGTACGGAGTGGTGTCGCGCATGGCGACGTAATAGGCACCGGTGCCGCCGTCCGACACACCCGACACGACCACGCGGTTTTCATCGACGTTGTAGATGCGCTTCACCGTCTCGAGGATCGCCTTCAGATTCAGGATCTGCGTCTCGCTCCACCAGGGCTCGTCGCGCCAGGCGGCAGGCAGGACGTAAATCTGCTCGGAGCCGGCGAGCGATCCGATGCTGCCATCGGCTCGAGCGGCCGGCTCCGGGCGCATGACGCCGCCGTGAAGATGAATGCGCACCTGATAGCGTCGTGCGGGGTCGTAGGACGCTGGCACGTCGACGGTGAACGGAAAATCGGCGTCCGCCGTCTTCCGAATCAGCCGCACGACGCCGCGCGGGACGGCGGCCGAGTACGTTCGACCTCGCTTCAATCGCCCTGTCGCGTCGTCGAAGCTCACGCCGGACGCCGCGACGGCCTTCGCGGCCGCTTCAGCCTCGGGCACCGTTGAGGCGGCCCAGAAACGGTCGAAGACCGCGTCTGCCTGCGGCTGCACGAACAGCAACACGGCTGCGATCAACAAGGTGAGCACTGTCACGGGCTTCGTTCCTTCATTATTTCAATGGCGCCGGGGCCCCACGCCGAGCGCGAGCTTACGCCGATCCCTCGCCTCGGATTTCCTCGTCCTCGGCTCGGGATGGCCGCAGGCGCTCCCCTTCCTGCCCTCCTGCCCTTTGTGCCTTACTAGGCCGGCTCTATCGTGACCACCGCGTTGTAGTCCGGCTCCATCGAGTCGGGATCGATGGCGGCGCCGGAGAGAAGCACGTTTCCCTCCGGCCAATGCACTTCCAGATTACCCGGTCTGATGGCCGCACTCATCAGGCGGCCGGCGAACGTGCCGGAGGGCGATCTCAGACGGACCGCATCGCCGTTTCGGAGACGCAGGCGCGCGAGATCGTCGCCGCTGATGAGCACGGCATCGCGCGCGGCCCCGGTGAGCGGGTCGACGTCGCGCTGCACCATCGAGTTGAACTGCTTGCCGCGGCGGGTCGACACCCGGAAGTAATGGTCCGGCTGAAGCCGGACCCCACGACTCGTTTGCACGCGAGCCGCGTCGGTGTAGGCGGAGTCATACGTATCCAGGCGGACCGTCGCGAAGTGCGCCTTCCCGTCCGCCGTCGCAAACCGCCCGTCACCATACAACGTCCGCCCGCCCCACTGCACCTGGTCGCCCTTGGCTCGAAGCGTCTCGATGCCGCGATAGAGCGGCACCGCGCGCGCAATCTCGGCGCGAATCGCGGCCGCGTTGTCGAACCGGATGTAGTTGGCGCGCTGCGGCCACGCGCGCGCCAACGCTTCGCCGAACGCCCACCATTCCGGCCGCGCGGAACCAACGCGGCGTCCCGGTATCTCCGGCGAAAAGATGATGCGGCGTTCCGTTGAGGTTTCCGTCCCGCCGCCCTCCGCCTCGTAACGCGTCGCCGCCGGCAGGACGAGCACGTCTCCCTCGCTCTCGGCGAGCATGGCGGACGAAAACACGATGTCGTGATGAACGCGCAGCCTGGGCCTGGCGAGCGCCCGGCGCGCCTTGTCCGGGTCGGCGAGCGTTTCGAGGAAATTCCCGCCCACCATCCAGAAGAGGTCGACTTCTCCGCACGCGGCCCGATCGATCATCTCGGTGGCCGTCCAGCCGCGCGCGGCCGACACAGGAAACTCCCATACCTGTTCCCATCGCGCCGCCGTCGCCGCGTCGATTGCCGGCACGCACCCGACTTCGGCGCCGCCCTGCACGCCGGAATGGCCGCGAATCGGCACGAGCCCGCGATTGGGCCGGCCAGGCAGGCCGCGGGCGAGTCCGACGTTCACCAGCGCCTTGATCGTGTCCACGCCGTGCGCATGCTGCGTGAGACCCATGGACCAGATGAAGACAGCGTTCGGCCGTTCGACGAGCAGGCGTGCGAAGGCCCCGATCGTGTCGCGCGTGGAGCCGCTTTCCCGTTCGAGAAGCGCCCAGTCGGCGGCGAGCGCCTGCGATCCGGCCTCGTCGAACCCGACCGTGCGCTCGCGCACGAACGCCTCGTCCACACCGCCCATTTCGATGAGCGCGCGAAGCGTTCCAACGAGGAAGGCGAGATCGCCGCCGGTGTGGACGGGAAACCAGTGATCGGCGAGCTCGGTGCCGAACAGCGCGCTCTTCGCGATCGACGGGATCCAGTACCGCGTGAGCCCCGGCTCACGGTAGGGATTCACGACCGCGATCGTGGCGCCGTTCTCCCTGGCCGCATGCAGGTACTTCGTCGCGACCGGCTGATTGTTCGCCGCGTTCGACCCGAAGAGCACGATCAGCTCCGCGTTCAGCCAATCGGCGTAGCTGCAGGTGGACGCGCCGTATCCGAGCGCCGACTGCATCGCCGTGGTGGACGCCGCATGGCACAGGCGCGCGGAGTTGTCCACGTGCGGCGAGCCGAGGAAACGCGCCGCCTTCTGCGCGGCGTAATACACCTCGTTGGTGATGCCGCGCGAGGTGAGATAGAACGCCGCCCTCGAGGGCTCCACCCGCCGCAGTTCGTCGGCGATCCGATCGAGCGCCTCGTCCCACGTGGCGACGAGAAAGCCCGGCTCGCCCCGGCGCCGGAGGAGCGGTTCCGGCAGACGTCCGAGCGCTCGAAGCTCGCGTGAGCTGACGCGCGCCAGGGATGCGACGTCGGCGAGGGCCGCGGGATCGAGCGGCGGCGCCGTATTCAGCCGCATCAGCTCGAGGCGCACCATGCACAGGTGAGTGCCTGGAAGGGTCCAATCCGACAGACCCGACGTGCCGAGCGCGCAGCCGTCGCAGACGCCGTCGTTGAGGATCCGCCACGCGAACGGGAGCTGATCGCGATTCTCCCACGCGACGCGCGCCATCTCGAGGTAGTGATGCGGCTTCTGCCGCCCGAGCCCGAACAGCATGGATTCCTTGTTCCACGTTCCAAAAGACAAGCCACGAAATCACGAAATGAAGCGAACACGATCCACATTTCGTGTTTCGTGGTTTCGTGGCTACGCTTTCCCGTTCATTCAATGCCGATCACAGCAGGATGCGCTCGGCGTGCGTGTAGATGTTGAACGTGCCGCCGCGCACGAAGCCGAGGAGCGTCACGCCGGTTGCGTGCGCGAGCTCGATCGCGAGCGTAGAGGGCGCCGATACCGACGCCACGAGCGGGATGCCGGCGATGAGCGCTTTCTGCACGATCTCGTACGACGTGCGTCCGCTCACCACGAGGATGCGATCGGTGAGCGGCAGGGCGTCGGCCATCAGCATCCGTCCGACGACTTTGTCCACCGCATTGTGCCGGCCCACGTCTTCGGCCGACGTGGCTAGCTCGCCCGACCCGGTAAAGAGCCCGGCTGCATGGATGCCGCCGGTATCATCGAACACCGTCTGCGCCGCTCGCAATCGATCCGGCAGCGTCGTGACCAGTTGCGCGGGCAAGCGTTCGCGAACCGGCAGCGCGCCGACGTCCACCTTCAGCGATTCGATCGTCAGGCGCCCGCAAAGCCCGCAAGACGAGCTCGTCGTCACCTGCCGGCGCTCCGCCAGCGCGCGCTCGACGTGGGCTTGCCGCTCGCCGGTAAGCGTGACGTTGACGACGTTCTCCGCGTAGGTCGGCTCCACGTCGGGCCCGGTTACGCCAGCGTACGTAGTGTCTGCCGTCAGGCGGACCTCGTCGTCTTTCAGGCGGACCTGCTCCGTGCAATACGCAATCGTCCCCAGATCGTCGGCGCTCCTGATCACCCGCTCCGCCAGCAGAAACCCCGCGGCCAGCTCGCGATCGGCTCCGGGGGTTCGCATGATCACGGCGAAGGGCCGCCCATGCAGCCGCACTTCGAGCGGCTCTTCGGTCGCGGCACAATCGACCACAGCGATGCGGGCGCCGTCGCGCACGCGAACGACGTCCACCGGCTTCAGCGCGGCTGCCACGGATCCATTCTAATATTGGGCCATGGCTGCCAACGTATCGTTCGACGTCACATCGCCCATCGATTTTCAGGAAGTGGACAACGCCCTCAACCAGGCGCGCAAGGAAGTCGGCCAGCGATACGACTTCAAGGGCGCGAAAGCCGACATTACCTTGAACACGACCGAAAAGACACTGACGCTCCTCGCCGACGACGAGTTCAAGATGAACGCGCTCTGGGAGATCGTGGAGACCCGCCTCGTCCGCCGCGGCGTCCCGATCAAGAACTTCAAGGCGGGTGAAACCGAGGCGGCGTCCGGAGGAACGGTCCGCCGTGTCTTTGCGATTCAGGAAGGCGTTCCCATCGAGGCCGCGCGCGAGATCGTGAAGTTCCTCAAGGACAAAAAGCTGAAGAAAGTACAGGCGTCGATTCAGGGCGATCAGGTGCGCGTCACCTCGCCGTCCAAAGACGACCTGCAGGAGGCCATCCGCGCGCTGCGCGAGCATGACTTTGGCGTGGCATTGAGTTTTGGGAACTACAGGTAGGCTTCGGGCTTCAGGCTCCAGGTACTTTTTTACTTCTCACTTCTTACTTTTTACTTCTTACTTTTCTTTTCTTCCCATTCAACGGCAATCTCGTCGCTCGGAGCGAGCCTCAGGATCGCGTTCGACATCCGGTCGGTCTTCTTCTCGAGCGGCAGCTTCACTTCGTAGCACACCCCCTCGTTCGAGGCGGTGCGCAGCTCGAAATCGACGCGGTTGCGCGCGAACAGCTCCTCGAGCCTTGGTTTGAGCGCCGACGGGTCTTTGGCCTTCACTGTCAGCAGGAACGCCTGTTTCGCCTTTTCGAACGACTCGATGGCCGACAGCACCGCGAGAATGAACACGGTGCCGAAGATGGCGAGCATCCACAGTCCGACGCCGCAGGCGAGGCCGACTGCCAGCGTGGACAGCATCACCCCTGCGTCCTTCGGATCGTCGATCTTCGACCGGTAGCGCACGAGTCCCGCGGCCCCGACGATGCCGAATGCGCGCGCCAGGCTCTGGCCGACGACGAGCATCACCACGGCGCCGACGATCGCGAGGATGATTTGCGTCTGGACGACCGACGCCTTCCGCGGCGGCGCGCCGCGCCGGCGCGGCCGCACCGCGAGCACGCAGGCGAGCCCGGCGGCCAGAGGCAGGCGGCTGACGGCATGCCAGAGCTGCTCGAGCTGCGTCTCCCGCGTGGGCGTCTGGCTCGGGTCCTGGCCCGGGAACACGGCAGCCGTGGTGTCCGGAGGAGGAGGCTGCGCGCGGGCGTCCCCGGTACCCGGCGCGAGAAGCAGGGCTGCCGCGACGACGGCAGCGCGCGCGGCGGTCATCGCAGCGCCAGGCCCTCGGCTGCCTTCTGCTTGATCCGCGCGACGAAGCGCGTGGTGAGATCGTCGCTGTAGCCGCCGGCACGGAAAGCGTCGCGCCACTGCTGGTCGGTGATCTTCAGCACGCGCTGACAGAGCCAGGCGACGTCCGCAACCCGGATGTGCGCGAGCAGATCCTGGTGCCGCCCGCGGAATCCGAATTTGACGGCGCCGTTCTCGACGCCGGTGACGAACGGCTCGCGTTCGAAACCTTCGATATAGCCGCGCCTCGGCTCCATCCGCCCCGTTTCGCCCAGCGACGCGCCGAGATCCTTCACCACGTACCACTGCCGCGGCCCGTCGCCGGTCTGCTGGCGGACATCGTAGAGGACGTTGTTCTGGTCCTTGAGATCGGTGCTGTTCAGCAACATCATCAGCACGATCAGACCGTTGTAGGGTTGTGAACCGACGAACGGGTTCTTTCGCCACTTCCATTCGCCGACCGATTTGAGCCCGTCGTCGTCAGGCCGAAACCTGGCGCCGCCCCGCAGATGGCCGCGGCCGTCCTCCACCGCAATCCATCGCTCGACGAAATAGGATGGCACCTGGTGATACCCGAGCGCCCACACGATTCGTGACGTGACGACTTCGGTTTGCGCTTCCGGCCCGATCTTGACGTCCCACTCCCGGTTACGCTCGTCTTTCACCTTGTACGTGATGCTGAATCCGCGCGTGTCGGTTTCCAGCACTTCGTACGCGACGTCTGACGCCGGTTGCACAGCGTCGCCTCCGACGCCCTTGCTGAGGTCCCGGGGCTCGGACGGCTCTACCCACAGCTCCGCGATATTCTTAGGGCCGTCGCCCGACGAACCGGCCACTGAGGCGGTTCGGCCGGATGTGAGCGCGATCGAAACGGCCAATGTGGATGAGATTGCGGCAAGCGTCCGGAATCGCTTCGTCACAACAGTACGCCTCAGCAAATACGCTGCCACGGAAAAATGAGCGTCCGGCAGATTTTCGAGCCCAATCCCACCGAAAAACCGACCAGACCGCATTTCGGTGGCGTTGGCATTGCAGCACCTGAGGCGTGAGCACGATCCCGCGGGCTAGTCGAATTCCCAGTTCGACCTACCGGCTGCAGTTCAATAGCGAGTTCACATTCCGCGACGCGCGCGAGGTGGTCGACTACCTGCACGCCCTGTGCATTTCCGATTGCTATGCCTCGTCGTACTTGCGCGCGGTGCCGGGCAGCAGGCACGGGTACGACGTCGCCGACCCGACGCGGCTGAATCCGGAAGTCGGAAATGACGAGGAATACGCGGCGTGGGTCGACGCCTTGAAGGGGAGAGGGATGAGCCACATGCTCGACCTCGTCCCCAACCACATGGGAATCGCCAGGTCGTCGAATCCCTGGTGGATGGACGTGCTGGAGAACGGACCCAGCTCGCAATTCGCGCGGTTCTTCGACATCGAATGGCGGCCGGTGAAGGACGAGCTGGCCGATAAGGTGCTGATCCCGATCCTCGGCGATCAGTACGGCGTCGTTCTCGAAGATCAGCACCTGAAGCTCGCCTATCGCAGTGGCGCCTTCGTCGTCGAGTATTACGACGACTGGCTGCCGATCGCGCCGGACACCTTCGCGCACGTGATCCGGCGGGGATTCGAGGCGCTCGCCGCCCGCGGCGACACGATCGACCAGCACGCGAAGGACGAACTGCACAGCGTGGCCACGGCCGCCGAGAACCTCCCCCCGCGCAGCACGCGCGACCCGCAGCTGATAGCCGTGCGCGCGCGCGACAAGGAGATGCTCAAGCGGCGCCTCGCGGCGCTCACCGAGGCGAGCGACGCCGCGCGGGCGTTCGTGGACGCGACGCTGACGCGTTTGAACGGGGTGCCCGGGCAGCCGCGCTCCTTCGACTGGCTCGACGAGCTGCTCAACGCGCAGTCGTACCGGCTGGCGAACTGGCGCGTCGCCTCTGAAGAAATCAACTACCGGCGGTTTTTCGACATCAACCAGCTCGCCGCCGTGCGCATGGAGGATCCCGAGGTCTTCGACGAGGTGCACCGCTTCGTGTTCGAGCTCGTCGCGCGCGGCGCGGCAACCGGGCTTCGCGTCGATCATGTGGACGGGCTGTTCTCGCCGGCCGACTACCTGCGGCGTCTGCAGACGCGCGCTGCGGAGGCGCTCGGAACGGCCGGGGACGCAGGCGAGCGGCCAATCTTCCTCGTCGTGGAGAAGATCCTCGGAGCCGACGAGGGGCTGCCGCCGGACTGGCCGGTCCATGGCACCACCGGCTACGAGTTCGCCTTCGTCGTGAATAACCTGTTCGTGGACGGCCGCAACGAGCGCGCGCTCGACGACATCTACCGGCGGTTCGTTCGCGAGCGCGTCTCGTTCGACGATCTCGCCTACACCAGCAAGAAGACGGTCATGCACGCGACGATGTCCGGCGACATCAACTCGCTGGGGCACCAGCTGAACCGCTTTTCCGAGCGCAATCGGCACTTTCGCGACTTCACGCTGTACAGCCTGATCTCGACCTTGAAAGAAATCATCGCCTGCTTTCCCGTGTACCGGACCTACATCACCGGATCGGAGCCGGTGAGCGAGCACGACCGGCGGTTTATCAACCGGGCCGTGCGGAGCGCGAAGCGGCGAGCGCCGCACATCACCCCGCTGGTCTTCGATTTCGTCGAGCGGCTGCTGCTGAAGCAGACGCCCGTGACTTCCCCGGAGGGGTGCGAAGATCGCGAGCGGTTCATCGGGAAATTCCAGCAGACGACCAGCCCGGTGGCGGCCAAGGGCATCGAGGACACGGCGCTCTACAGCTACAACCGCCTGTTGTCGCTCAACGAAGTGGGTGCGGATCCGACGCGGTTCGGCTACGATCCCGCATTCGTGCACCGATGGCTGGCCGATCGCCATCGTCAGTGGCCGCTGGCGTTGTCGGCCACCTCGACGCACGACACCAAGCGCGGCGAAGACGTACGCGCGCGGCTGAACGTTTTATCCGAAATCCCCCAGGCATGGAAAGCGGCGGTCACCAGGTGGCGCGCGCTCAACCGGCGCTTCAAGGCAGAAGTGAACGGCGCGCCCGCCCCCGATCCGAACGAGGAATATCTGATTTACCAGACGCTTGTCGGGGGGTGGCCCTTCGACGAATCGGCGGCGCCGCCATTCGGCGAGCGGCTCGCCGCATATCTCACGAAGGCGATGCGCGAGGCGAAAGTCAATACCAGCTGGCTGGAGCCGAACGAGGAGCACGAGGCCGCCGTGCTGCGATTCGCGGCGACGCTTCTCGAGGCGCGGCGCCCGTTCCTGCAGGCGTTCCGTCCCTTTCAGGCGCGCGTGGCCGAGCTGGGCATCTACAATAGCCTCTCGCAGCTGCTGATCAAGATCACCGCGCCCGGCATTCCCGACTTCTACCAGGGAACGGAATTGTGGGACCTCTCGCTCGTGGATCCCGACAACCGGCGTCCGGTCGATTACGGCCTGCGGCGAGAGCTCCTCGCCGGCCTTCCATCGGCGGATGCCGCGGACGAGGCTTCCGCCCTGCTCGAACATCGCGCCGACGGCCGCATCAAACTGTTCACGATGGTGCGCGCGCTGCACGTCCGCGGAAACATGCGCGACGTGTTCGAGGAAGGTGAATACATACCGCTCGCCACCGCGGGCGCTTCGCGCGATCACCTGTTCGCGTTCGCGCGCCGGCGCGAGCATCGCATCGTCCTCACGTGCGTGCCGCGGCTCGTCGCCACGCTCGCCGGCGAACGGCATGCACCCCCGATCGGCCACGACGTGTGGGACGACACCGCCGTGACATTGCCCGCCGGTGCGCCTGGGCGGTACCGCAACGTCTTCACCGGAGCCACGCTGACGGCCCGCGCCGGCCGGGACGGAGCCGCCGAGGAGCCATCCGCGACGCTGCAGGCCGCCGACATTTTCGATCGATTTCCGGTCGCACTACTGGTCGGCGAGCCCGATGCCAGGTGAAGGCCACCGATGAGTGCACGCCGACTGCCGCGACGATCAGCGCGGAGGGCGCCGAGCGCGCAGAGAAAATCGATTCTCAGCGTGCTCTGCGATCTGTGCGTTGTACGTTGTTGAGTCGATGGAATACCTGACGTTCATCGGCGGCGCGTTCGTCGCGTGGCTCATCCTCGTGATGCTGTTCACGCCGCACATTCCGTATCACATCGAACGGGAAGTGGAGGCCACGAGCGACCACTTCGTGGACGTGCTCGAGTCGACGTGCCAGACCAAGCTCACGCCCGGCAACACGATCGACATCCTCACCAACGGCACCGCCTTCTACCCCGCGATGCTCGAGGCGATCCGATCCGCCCGCGAGACGATCAATCTCGAGTGCTACATCTTCAAGCGGGGCGAGATCGGCGACCAGTTCATCGAGGCGCTGAAGGATCGGGCGCGGGCCGGCGTCCGCGTGACCGTGGTGATGGACGCGATCGGCAGCTTCGGGGCGTTCCGGCGAACGAGGAAGCCGCTGCGCGAAGCGGGAGCGCGGGTGAAGGCGTACCAGCGGATGACGTGGTACCGGCTCGGGCGGCTGAACAACCGCACGCACCGCGAGCTGCTCGTCGTCGATGGCTCGGTCGCGTTCGTCGGAGGGGCGGGCGTCGCGGACTGGTGGGCGAAACCGACCAAGGGGAAACCTGCGTGGCGCGACATGATGGCACGCATCGAAGGGCCGATCGTTCCCGACATTCAGGGCATCGTGGCGGAGAACTGGCTCGAGTGCTGCGGCGAAATCCTGACGGGCACTGAAACGTACAAGCCGCGCGGCTCGAAAGGATCGAGCGCCGCCTTCGCGGTGAAGAGCTCGCCGTCGGACCGCGCGACCGTGTCGCGGGTGCTCTTCCAGACCCTCATCGAGGGTGCGACGAAGCGTATCCGGATCTGCACGCCGTATTTCCTGCCGGACAAATCCTTCCGGCGCGCGATCGTCCGCACCGCGGCGCGCGGGGTGGAGGTGAGCGTGATCGTGCCCGGCAGCCATACCGACCAGCGGTGGGTGAGGCTCGCGAGCCGCCGGATGTTCGGCCCGCTGCTGCGTGCCGGCGTTCGCATCTACGAATACCAGCCGGGCATGACGCATCTGAAGGCGCTGATCGTGGACGATCTGTGGGCGGCCATCGGCACGACGAACCTGGACAATCGATCGTTCGAACACAACGACGAGGTGAACGTCGCCATCCGCGATGCCGCGGTGGCCGAGCGGCTCACGCGGGATTTCCTCAGCGATCGGGCTCACAGCATCGAAGTCCCGCTCGCCGAATGGGAAGGGCGGCCGGTCTGGGAGAAACTCATCAGTACGGTCGCGTGGATTCTGGAGCGGCAGCAGTGAGAGAGACCGCGGGAAGGGCGGAGGGCGAGAGTTGGGGGACCGGGCGAGAGGCGCGACTGGGCGGCAATTCGCTTGCAGTGGCAATTCACTGGCACTAATTGAAACCTGGACGAGGATCGCCAACATGAACAGGCACGCTGATCGAACGGTGGACACGGCCGACGTCATCAAAGGCATTGTCGCGGGCGTCGCGGGAGGGCTCGCCGGCACCTGGGCGATGAACGAATTCCAGCGGCTCTGGACGCGAACCGTGGACGGCCCGGCGCCCGACTCCGCGGCCGGCCGACACGACGCGCGCGACTGGCAGGAGCGCAGCGAGGGCGGCCGCAACTCGAATGCGATGGCGGCCCAGGCGATCGCCGAGCACACGATCGACCGTCCGCTCACGCGAGGCGAGCTGGCCGTGGCGGCGCCCGCCGTGCATTTCGCGTTCGGCGCAGCGATGGGCGCCCTCTACGGAGGCCTTGTGGAAACGTCCGGCAAAGGCGGGCTCGTCAACGGCGCGGCGTTCGGCACCTCGGTCTGGGCGGCGGCCGACGAAGTCGCGATGCCGGCCATGGGCCTGTCCGGCCCGACGACGGAACGGCCGTCGGAGATGCACCTGCAGTCGTTCGCGTCGCACGTCGTGTTCGGCGTGACCGCGGAAACCGTACGCCGCGGCGTCCGCGCGGCGCTGCGGTAGAGTGGCGACCCGCTGCGGGCTTTGGCTTTGGGCTGCAGGAGAGTAACCGCAGAACTCGGAGAGCGCGCAGAGACCCTTTGGTCTGCGTGTTCGGCGTGCTCTGCGGTTAATCTTTCTCCTTTTTCTTTTCCTGCTGGATTGCCGCGGTCCAGATGTCGGCTTCTTCCGCGGTCATCCCCCCGTTGGGCGCGACGCGCGCGTCGACGTATCCGAGCCGCTGCACGTCGTGGAGATACTGCTCGCGCGAGAGCAGCGTGCCGTAGCAGACATCGCTTTGCAGGTTCGGCCGGCTCACCGTCAAGCGACGGATCAACTCGTCGAGGACCCAGCTTGGAACATTCTGCCGCTTGTCCGGATACACGAAGCCGAACATGATCAAGTGCCCGAGCAGCACCCGCCAGTAATCACCGAATCGCATCAGCAGACGCGGCCAGTCGAGCGAGGGACCGGTTTCGCGCAACAGGTGCAGGACGTCGGCGCCGTCGAAGCGCTCGCGCTCCTGGATGAACGCCTTCGACCACATCATCTCTTCGACAGGCGTGAGGCGCACGATGAGGCCGAGGACGTTTGTCTTCGGCGCATGTTCGAACCACAAGTCGTCAACCCGCGCCACCGCGTTGCCGGAATTGAAGATCACGTCCATGAAATAGTCGCCGCCGTGAATCTTGCCGAGCCAGTGCGGAAATGGAATGTCCGTGCGGTAGCCCAGGCGCTCGAACGCCTCGAGCACGCGCTGGCAGTCGTCGGGTTTCACGAAGACGTCGATGTCTTTCGTGTCGCGCGGCACGTGCGAATAGTGCGAGAACGCGAACGCCCCGCCCACCAGAAACGGGATGTTGGTGTCCTGCAGCTTGCGGAGCGCGTCGATGTAGAACTCGGCGGCCGGGTCGTGGATCGCTCGCGCGGTGACCGTTTCCATCGGGTCCTCAGGATGCGACCGCGTCGGTCGCGCGCCGGTTTCTCGGCCCCGCGGCGAAGGGCGCCGCCGGCTGCGCGTCCGGTGTACGACCCCCTGCCGGTGTGATAGTGGAATGAGCAGGCGGCGTCTCGGCGCCAGCCCGCCCGGTGACAGCGACTTCGAAGATGCGGAACGGAGGCTGATTGGGAAACGATCGCAGCAGCAGCGGCATCGAGACGTTGTAAACGGGCACTCCGCTTTTCGTCACGCCTTCGAGCTGTCCGCGATGTGCGTGGCCGTGCAGCACGAGCGACACCGGGTAGCGGCTGAGCGGCTCCTCGAGGCGGCTCGATCCGACGAACGGGAAGATCTCCAGCGGCTCGCCCTCGACGGTCTGCTGCACCGGCGAATAATGGAGCAAGGCGACGAGCTGCTTCGTTCGCAGCCGGGCCAGCGCGGCTTCGAGCTTCAGCGCTTCCTTCACGGCCTCATGGACGAACTGCTTGATGATGGTCTCGCCCCAGGGGCCGAGCGCGCGAGGGCCGAACCCTCCGCCGAACCCTTTTACCCCGGCAATGCCGACGCCGTGCAGCTCGGTCGCGTCGCCGTCGAGGACCGCCACTCCCGCGTCGGTGAGAATCTGACGTACCTCGTCCTGCTTGTCGGATTCGACGTCGTGGTTGCCGAGCACCGCTGCCGTCGGAATGCGCACCGACGTGAGCTCGCGCGCGAGCACGCGCGCCTCATCCGGGTGGCCGTAGTCGGTGAGGTCTCCCGGCATCAGCAGAATATCGGCTGATTCGGCGATTCGCGCGAAGAGCGGTTGGAGCGTCCCCTGCGAGGTCCTCGTGCAGTGGAGATCGCCAACGGCCGCGATTCGAACAACGTGGCCCGTCATGTGGCGATCGGCTTCAAGAGTCACGCCAACCGGCCAGGCTGCCGCTGAGCTCGTAATTGCGCAAGGCGAATGCCTTGCAAAGAACTTCGGTGTGGCCGGCCAGATGCGCCCGCAGCTCGGACGCCTCGTTGTTACTCCGCTCGCGACGATCAGCGCGCTCGCCGCGTTCCTGGTGTGGGAAATCGAGCACGTCGGATCGGTGCTGCTCGCCGTGGTCATCGCGGTGGTGGGCGTGCTGGTCGGCGTCCTGGTGGCGCGCGGCGTCCGCCGCCGAATCGAAGAGCTCGCCGACCATTACGAATCGCTGCTGCTCACCGCGGACGAGCAGTCGCGCCGCGCCGAGGCGGCCGGCCGTCTGAAGGACGATTTCCTCGCGACGTTGTCGCACGAGCTGAGGACGCCGCTCAACTCGATTCTCGGGTGGTCGCGGCTGCTTGCGAGCGGCAAGTTGAACGAGGAGCAGATGGTGAAGGCGATCCAGGCCGTCGAGCGCGCCGGGCTGGCGCAGTCGCGTGTCATCGAGGACCTGCTGGACATCTCCCGGATAGTCGCCGGCAAGCTCCAGATCGTGACGCGGCCGACGCTCGTCGGCCCCGTGGTCGAGGCCGCTGTCCGAGCCCTGCGCGCGGCGGCCGACGCGAGAGAGATCGCGATCCAGACGAAGCTCGATCCGGCAATGGGGCCGATTGCCGCCGATCCCGATCGCCTGCAGCAGATCGTGTGGAACCTGCTCTCGAACGCCATCAAGTTCACCGGCCCCGGAGGGCGCGTCGAGGTATCGGCTGCGCCCGACCCGGAGCGCTCAGACGTGGTCGTTCTGTCGGTGAAGGACACCGGCATCGGGTTCGATCGCGAAACCGCCACGCATCTGTTCGAGCGGTTCCGGCAGGGCGACAGCGGCCCGACACGCCAGTACGGCGGGCTCGGCCTGGGCCTCGGGATCGTCCGCGACCTGGTCGAGCTGCACGGCGGCACGGTGACCGCACACAGCGCCGGCGATCATTGCGGCGCCGAGTTCGTCGTTCGCCTGCCGATGCGCCAGGCGATGGACGCCGAGCCGGCGGTCGCGTCGATGCCTGACGCGGCGCCGCTGCTGCGCGGCGTCTGCGTGCTCGCCGTGGACGACGACCCGGCATCGCTCGAATTCGTCCGATCGAGCCTCGAAATGCACGGCGCTGTCGTGATCACCGCATGCGGCGCGAGCGACGCGCGCGAGCGCATCACACGCCACCCGCCGGACGTGCTGGTGAGCGACCTGAAGATGGCGGACGTGGACGGACTTCAGTTGATCAGAGACGTGCGGGAGCTGGACGCCCGCTCCGGCCGCCGCACGCCTGCGCTGGCGCTCACTGCGCTGGCGCGCGCCGACGATCGCCGACGCGCGCTCGCCGCCGGCTACCAGATGCACGTTGCCAAACCGGTCGATCCGCTGGAACTGGCCGCCGCCGTCGAGCGGCTGGCGGCCGATCGCCGCAATCCTCTGGTCCCGCAGTCCGACGTCGCATGACGCCCGCCATGGAACGCCCGCATCGCTGCTCCGTCCTCGTCGTCGACGACGATCACGAAGTCCGTGAAATCGTGCGCGTCGCGCTGACGGCCGACGGCTACGACGTGAGAACCGCCGCCGACGGACGGGAAGCGTTGCACGCGCTCCGGTCCACTCCGGACACCTGCATGATCGTCCTTGACCTGCTGCTGCCGTCGATGGACGCGGGGCGCTTTCGATCGGCGCAGCTTCGCGACCGATCGCTCGCGTGGATTCCAGTGGTGGTCTTGTCTGGTTCCGAGGAGGTCGCCGCGCAGTCGCGTGCGCTCGGTGCGCGATCGTTCGTGCCGAAGCCGTTGGACATCGACGCCCTGCGCAACGCGTTGCGGCACATCGGATGCCGCCGCGCGCAGATGCCTCGCGTCTGTGAACCAGTAGATTCTGACGTTCTGTCTGGCAACAACCCCTCCGGCACAGACGAGCTTGCGGGTCCCAAACCCTGACGGTACGATGCCGCACCCAAATGCTGACGGGCCCGGCAGAACGCCTCGTCGGCCGCGACTCGCCTTTGATCCTGATCGTCGAAGACGATCCGGAGACACGCCGCTTCTACATCAGCGTGCTCGCCGCCGACGGGTACACGACCGACGCCGCGCATAACGGCTTTCAGGCGCTCGAGAAAGCTGTCGCGTCGCCGCCCGATCTGGTGCTTACCGACATCGCGGTGCCCGGTCTAGACGGGATCGAGTTGTGTCGCCGGCTGCGTCTGGACGAGCGCACGCGCGCCGCACGCGTCCTCGCCGTCACCGGGTACGATGATCGGCACTACCCGGATCGCGCCGTTCAGGCCGGCGCGGACGAGGTGCTCCTGAAGCCCCTCGACGCCGGCGCGCTGCTCGCGGCCGCCAGACGGCTGCTCGCGCGCGAACCGGCACTGCCCGACGTTCGGGTTCGTTGACTCGATGCGCCTTCTCGCCATCCTGGGTCTCGCGACCGCCCTGACGACCGACGCCGCCGCGCAGCCCGCCACGTCACCAACGCAACCTCTCAGGCGCCTGTCAATCGAGGAGCTGTCGCAGATCGACGTGACGACGGTATCCAAGCACGCCGAGTCGGTGAGCGAAGCGGCTGCGGCGATCGCCGTGATCACCGGCGACGACATCCGGCGCGCGGGCATCCAGACGCTGCCCGAAGCGCTTCGGCTGGCCACGGGCGTAGCGGTCGCCCGATCGAACGGGCGCACGTGGGCAATCAGCGCGCGCGGCTTCAACATCACGACGGCCAACAAGATGGTGGTGCTGCTCGACGGCCGCAGCGTCTACACGCCGCTGTTTTCGGGCGTGCTCTGGGACACGCCCGACGTGGTGCTCGAGGACGTCGATCGCATCGAAGTAATCCGCGGGCCCGGCGGAGCGCTCTGGGGCGCCAACGCGGTCAACGGCGTCATCAACATCATCACTCGGTCGTCGGCGGACACGCAGGGCGGCCTCGTGCAGGTGGGCGCCGGGAACCAGCTCGGAAAGACGGCCGTACGGTACGGCGGCCGCATCGGCGGCGACACGACGTACCGCGTGTACGCGAAATACCGCCATGCCGCCGCCGAAGCGCTCCCGAGCGGCGCAAGCGCCCGCGATCCGCAGGATTTCGCGCAGATCGGCGTCCGGATCGATTCGGGAACATCGGGGCACACCACGTGGACGCTGCACGCCGACACCTTCGGGGGAACCGCAGGCCTGGCGGATCGAAGCGACAGCCACGTCGTCGGAGCCGACGTGCTTGGACGGGTGCTGCACACCTACAGCTCCGGCGCGCAGATCCAGGCGCAGGCGTACTACGACGGTACCTTCCGGCACGTTCCGCGGCAGTTCACCGAACATCGCGACACGATCGACTTCGATCTGCAGTATCGCCGGTCGCTCGCGCGCGTCCACGATCTCACCGTCGGCGCCGGCTACCAGATGACGAAGGGCCGCGCGCGGCCCACTCCCGTGCTGTTCTTCGAGCCGGAAAGCCGGACGTCCCCGCTGGTGAACGTCTACCTGCAGGACGCCATTGCGATCGTGCCCGGCACCTTCGACCTCATCGTCGGATCCAAGTTCGAGCACAACGATTACACCGGCTTCGAGTATCAGCCGACGGGCCGTGTCCGGTGGACGCCGGGAGCCGGCCGCACGTTGTGGGCTTCAGTGTCGCGCGCCGTTCGAATGCCGACGCGGTTCGACGCCGACCTGCGGATCACCGGGGCGCAGTCGTTCCTGGTGCTGCGCGGCAATCCGGCGTTCCGTTCCGAAACGGTCCTCGCGCATGAAATCGGCTATCGAAGGAGCATCTCCCGCACCCTCTCGATCGACATCGCGGCGTTTCTCAACGACTACAACGATCTCCGGACGCAGGAGCCGACGCCTCCGAGCGGGTTTCCGATCGTGCTTGCAAACAACATGAACGCGCGGGTTGCCGGAGTGGAGGCCACTGTCAATTACCAGGCGGCGCCGACGTGGCAGCTGCACGCCGGATATTCCCGCTTGAGCGAGCGGTTTCGATTCGAGCCGGGGAGCCGCGGCGCCGCGCTGGCCTCGGCGGAGCACAACGATCCGCGCAACCAGCTCTGGCTCCGGTCGTTCCTGGATCTGCCGGGCCGCACGGAGCTCGACGCCGTCTTTCGTTTCGTCGGGGAGCTGCGCGACCCACACGTCCCTCGGTACGGCGAGCTCACGCTTCACCTGGGTCTCCGCCGCGGCGGCTCGCCGGAAATCGGCATCGTGGGCGACAACCTGCTGCACGATCGACATCCGGAGTTCGGCAATCCGCAGACGCGCGGGGAGTTCAGGCGGACGATCTTCGGACAGCTCACGTGGCGCTTCTGAGGACGGCGGGCCGATCGTGCGTGCGATGGCTTCTGCTGGCGGCCGCCGTCGGAGCCGGACACGGCGCGTTCGCCCAGCCGCTCGAATACGAGGTGAAGGCGGCGTTCCTCTACAATTTCGCCCAGTTCACCGAGTGGCCGGCGGGGTCATTCGGGGCGCCCGACGATCCGTTCCACATGTGCGTCGCCGGGGCGAACGGGGTCGTCCCGGCGGTCGAGCGGGCGGTTGCCGGCGAGCGCGTGGCGGAGCACCGCATTGTCGTCGATCGTCTTGCGGACAACGAGAACGCCGGACGCTGCCACGTTCTCTTCATTCCGCGGAGTGCGAACCAGCGCACGGCGGCCTTGGTGCGTTTGGGCACTCGAGCGCTGCTCGTGGGGGAGTCTCCAGACTTTCTCGACCGGGGAGGCATGATCAACTTCGTGATCGACGGCGGGCGCGTCCGTTTCGACATCAACGCGGCGGCGGCCTCCGCTCGCGGCCTTCGCATGAGCTCGCGGCTGCTCCGGATCGCGCGGCGCACGAATATCGAATCGCAACCCTGAGATGCCCTCGTTTCGCGCGCTGCCCATCCGCAGCAAGCTCGTGCTCATCGCGGTCGGATCGGCGGCCGCCGCGCTCGTCCTCGCGAGCGCCATCTCTCTGGCATCCACCTACGTGCTGAGCCGTCGCGCCGTTCGCGTGGACGTCGCCGCGCAGTCATCCATCCTCGCCGACAACATCGCAGCCGCGCTCATGTTCAAGGACCATCCCGTCGCGCAGGAAACGCTCCGGGCGCTCCGGGCGAAGCCGACGATCGACGTCGCCTGCGTGTACGACGAGCATGGCGGCCAGTTCGTTCGCTACGCGAGCGGCGAACACGACTGTCCCGAAGCGGCGCCGGCCGACCTCGCCGCGGTCGCGCGGGACGGCGTCATGATGGTGCGCGGCGTCACGTTCGGCGGACGGCGGGTCG
>WUUC01089698.1_pt1 | contig 23703 bp, 45 predicted proteins | sample 6278441 | NCBI WGS metagenome assembly WUUC01 (sample SAMN13675441, study PRJNA597444) | soil metagenome | isolation source: soil | place: USA: Washington | collected 2017-10 | reverse complement strand
TTTCTGACGCCGCGATGCGCAAGTACACGGGCCGGCTGGACGTGGCGGCCAGGAAGAGGGACAGGCGGCTCTACCCTCCGGGGGACGCGCCCGTGCTCCGCGAGTTCATCGGCACCAAGGATGGGCGCACGGTGTACTGCTACGTGCTGACCGGAGGTGTGCCGTTGGGCGTGGGCGCGGACGCCGGTCCCGATTGGGGGCGCGACTCTTCGCACCTCTGGCACATGCACCTGTCGATCATCCGCAAGTGGGCAGCCAATTGGCTGGCACTGTCGGGGGTGCTCTCCGTCCTCATGGGGGAGAGCTTGGAGCAATGGGAAGGAAGTGGCATGGCAGAAATCGACAACCAGCGGATTCACGCGGTCAACCAGCGGGTGGAGGCGTTGACGTTCGGGCGCGACAGCATCAAGACCGTGTGGTCCGACAACAACCCCACGGCGGACGAAGCGCAGTGGAGCGTGCAGACGCTGAAGACGATCGCGGCCGGCGTCAAGGCCATCGCCACGGCCCTACCGGGGGTGGACGAAGCGGTCAGGGAAACGCTTCAGGCGGACCTCCAGGCGCTCTCGGCCGGCGTGCAGGCGACTGCTCCGCAGGTCGTTTCCCTCCTGGCCGCGCAACCGGCCGAGGATGCCGCGGAGTTGCTCATCGCCAGTGTCGGCGATGAGCGCGCCCGTGCGCTCGCGGATGCGATCCTCGCCGCTACCGGTGGCGCGGACGCGAGCGAGTAGGGGTAAGCGTGCGTGAGCGACATGTCCCCCCGGCGCCGGGATCAGGTACTGCTTACCGTAGGCGCACTAGGGTTCCTGTGGACGGTACTCACCGCAGGACCCGTGAGCCTCGCCATCGTAAGCGGTCTACTGATGCTCGGGGCACCCGTGTTGCGTCTATGGGCATTGGGTCCCGGTACCGGGGGGACAACGCCTACGCATGGATCGGTGCCGCAGGTGCCCTCTCCACCCTCGCCTATGTCCTCTGGCGGAGCCTCGGGAACGGGTGAGCCGTGAAGCCTCCAGAGCAGTGGGAGATTCCACCGAAGGTGTGGGGCGTACTGTTTTCCCTCATTCTGGCTGTGAGTCTCATCTTCACGTTCCTGACCGCAAACAACTGGATCAATGAGCACGAGAACCGCGAGAGGGATGATCAACTCCGCAAGGACCTATGCGCGTTGATCACCGTGAATTCCATCCCTACGCCGATCCCTACTGGTTCAGCCGGCGACCGCACGCGGTCCCTGCTTCCCAAGGTGGAGGCGTTGAAGCGTACGACTTGCGAGGAGGAACATTATGAGTGATCCGAGTACAGCCGGACCCAATGGGGACGGTAGCCAGTCTTTGGCCCGAGAGAGCAAGTTCGGTCAGTTCGTGAACGGCGCGGCCGTGATTGGCGCCGGGTACCTCGCTCTGGCCCTGGGGGACATCGACTTCACCCCGCTCCCGGACTACCTGGAGCCCATCGTCCTGGCCGGCGTCGGTACCCTCGCCGGCATCCTCACGGCGTGGGCCACGCGGAACCGCCGCAAGCCACCGGTAACCTCCCGGTTCGAACGCGGCTAGACCTTCCCCTCCTCACCCCCCGAAAAGGCGGAGCCCGGACCAATCCCTCCCGGTCCGGGCTCCGCTACGTCCGTGGGGCCTAACCCCAATCGTAATCCCGCTTCATCCCTCATTCCCCCCTTCGGTGCAGTTGCGATCTGTACTGACTCTAGTGCCTACACCCCGGGCAGTGCAACCCCGCACAGGTGGCACGGTGCCCGGACAGCACGCGGGTCAAGATCGCGAGTCCACCGGCGACTAGCAAGATCATCAGGATCGAGCTGAGCACCTCGATCAGGTGCACGGCCACCCACCACGTAGCGACTCCCACGGCCGCCATCGCAACGCCGACCCCTGAGGCCCACAGGGCCATGATCCGGCGCCGGGAGGGCCGTGGGCGTAGGCGCATCACGATTGCGGCGTGACGACCACGTGAGACCTCCCAGCGCATCACCTCGTGCACCCGGCCGCGGTCGCGCTCGCGCCTGATCCGGGCGGCCAGGAGGTGCGGGGTGTCTTCCCAGTACTCCTGCCCCGGACGGAGCGCGACCAAGGGGGGGCGGTCGCGCAGCTGCCGGCGTTCAAGATCATTCATCGGGTCCACGCTCCAGCCAAGATCAATAGAGTCAGGAGGGCCATGAGTCCATGACCTCCATGAAGCGCGAGCGCCCATCCCGTGCGGTCCCGTACCGACCGATGGAAGCGTGCACGGGCACGTGAGATCCGACGCGGGTTCCACCGGTTCATCTTGTCGTTGTAGACCGGCCACAGCAGGTAGACGAAGATCCGCTCCATGAGATTCAAGATCCATTGTGGACAGTGTGCCATCCGGAACAGCACGTACCGTTGAGGCTTCAGGTCCGACCAAGGCGCTGCACCCTTGCCGTACCGGCCACCTCCGTTCAGGTGCTCGCCGTCACGGGCCTTCTCGTTGCGGGTCTGCCCCACGTACCCCCAGTGCCACCCGAAAAACGGGAGCCCGAGGACCGCATGGGACTTGCGGGTCCGGTAGGCGTACACGACCCCCGGCATCCGCCACCGTGGTCCATTCGGGACCTTCACGGGTCCCTTGTGTTCGCGTGGGACCCCGCGGACCCTAGCCTCGCGTTTGAATGCGGCAAGGTCCTGGTCCCATTCGGACCCATCGCTAAATCGTGGGTCGATCTTCATCGAAAGTCCCCCTTCCCCTTCCGTCCACGTAGGTCCTTGGTCACGTGGTAGTGGTCACCGAACGCGCACCGCTGCACCGAGCACCGTCCCTTGTAGTGGGACCTCATGGCATCACGTACATTGCGCGCCAATTCCTTGGTCCCGTATATCTTCTTTCCGGTCACCGAGCACGACTCACCATTCATCACGCCGCCTCTTTCTCTGCGCGCATGCGGGCATGCCTGCGCCGCGCCCATTCCTTCACCTGGACAAAGTCGTACTCCCAGCCACGGTTCGGACTGCCCCCCACGGGGGCCGGGAACCCTTCATCGCGCTTGATGGCATTGCGCATTACGTCCAAGGTAATACCGAGTCCTTGCAGGTCATCGCACATGTCGCTGAGCTTGCGGGCATCGATGGGTGCCAATACCTCACCCACGAGGGGGACTGACCTAGCCAGTGCCCGGGTTGGGTCATGACCCATCGATCCGTCCAGCGTGGAATCCCTACCGGCTTGATGGGTCATGGGGAGCATATGGGATTTGGTGAGCGGGTGAGAGGGGTTCTCCTGGCCGCCGATCGCGTAATCCCTAGCCTCCTCATCGGAAATGAGGGGAGCTTGGAATACCACGGCGTCTGACCCCATCACGGCCACCCATGCCCCGAGGTTTGTAGGTTTCCGGGGAAAGGGCTTGATGTCGGGAGCAAGCATTTTCACGGTTGCCGGGGAGTACCGGGCGAGCAAGCGAATTTGGAAGTTCTCCCGGATATCGGCATTGCCCTGCGTTACCCGGGCGGAGAACCGCTGCGCCATGAACAGGCAGTGGATGCCGAATTGCCGGCCACCGAATACGAGTGCGTTCTGTGCACGGAGCGCTGGGGACTTGAGCGGCATGGCCCTCCGGACCTCGGGGTCCTCCTCGGTGGCACGCAGGTCCTGCCAGTACGCGAGGAGAAGGTCTGATGTCGCGTTCATCTCCTCATAGACCACAAGGACCTTAGCGCGCCCGGGGAGGGTCCGGTCCTTGCGGTAAGCGCGCTTGCGGTCGTCAAGGTCTTCCGCGAGAAGGACCAGCCAATCATGAATGTCCGGGGTCTCGCGGATGATCCGGACCCCCGGAAGACCTTCCGCCCATTCATGAGAGACCTCTTTCCAGTCGAGAATGACCACACCCCATCCCCACCGGAGCGCCTGCATGATGATCGTTTTTACAAGCTCGCTCTTGCCGGCCCCGGAGCCCGCGGACAACGCGGTGTGTGGGGAGTCGCTGATCATCTCCGCGTAGAGCGCCGTGCTCTTGCCGGCAAGCCCGAGAAACGGTCGATACTCCTGCGACTCCTCGTAGAACCGGCTCACGTCCTCCCACGTCACCAACTGCGGGGGAGTGGGTGGAGCGGTGAACAACGCCCGCGGAGCATCCCCCTCCAGTTGCCAGGATGCCTCAATGTCCCGTACGCCAAGGCGGGCGGCCACGGCGCGAGTGAGTCGATCCTTGGTGCCCTTGTCCGCACCCGTGAAGCCCATCGGTAGCTGAATGATGACCGGGTGGCCGGGCTCACGGAAGTCCCGTGGGATGGTGATCCAACGGCCGGCACCGCGAGGATGGTGCGAGGTACCGAGCACGGTATCCGCGGCCAGCGAGAGCGGGCGCAGGTAACGGCGCTCCCACGCACGCCGGCCCTCCACCTCCCACCGGTACCAACCCTCCAGGCTGACCCGCGGGAGGCGCCGCACGGCGGATCGCCGGACAGCGATCGCGGGAACCGGAACGCTCATCCCGTATGCCCGGACCAGTCGGACGGCGATGACCGGAACGGCGATCGCGGCCAGCACGAGCACGTGCGCGGTCAGGATGCGTGCCGGGGAGGGCAGCTCGACACGCGCTCCCAACCCCTGAGCGGCACGCTGAGCGCCGTAGAGCGCGAGGAGGCAGACGGCCAAGAGGAGTGCGTACGCGCCCGCGAGGCGCCACATGAGCCGGCGTGCGCCGCTCATCCGGAGCCACCTGGAGGGGTACCCCGCGGTAGCCGGGCGGAAGAACGTGGCGTTGGTCCGGATCACGTTGTCGAACGGCCGCCCGAGGAGGAACCGGTAGACGTACCGGAGCGTGCCCGGCATCCAGGGCTCTGGATATTTGCCTTTGGACGGGTGCTCCATCTCATGAAGATCAGTCATTTCCTACACCTCCGATAGGTGGGGAGGGTCCTGCATGTCGGGCAGGACCCTCCCGGATCAACTAGCGCCGGACCTCGCGCCGGATGACGTCCACGACGGCCGCGGGGACCTTCCACTCCGGAGGTACGGAGTTGGTGGGGTTCGCGCGGAGCAAGATGTAGGCGCGCCGGGCGCGCTGGATGGTCTTCACGCCAACGCCCACAAGCTCAGCGATGGTCGAGTCGGACTGCTCCCCGTCCGCGATCATTGACACGGCCTTCGCAACATCCCACTGACCCCGCGGGGTGTAGGTGCGAGGGGACTTCGGGGGACTCACCGGGCGGATGCTCTCCGCCTCCACCAGTTTGGCTAGCTCAGCGTCCAGCGCGTCCACGGTCGGAAGGGCAGTCCGGATCGCGGCGGTAACCGACTCGGGGGTTGGCTCAGGGGCGGATTCCTCAGCCTTGCCGGCCGCCGCAGACGCTACGTCCGTGATGGTCTGGCGTGCGGCGGCAACGCGCTCCGCGAGGCTCTTGCGCTCGCCGTCCTGAGAGGTGCTCACGCGGGCAACGTGCCGAGTGACCAGCAGGGCCACGGTGCAGCCGAACAGTGTGCCATCGATGGCGATCGGGCCCACAGCCTGCGCGAGGCCGGGCTCACCGGAGAGGATCATCAGGTGGTGCAGGTGCAGGTAGCTCATGAATGCGGCCACCAGGGTCATCGGGCCCATGAGCATCAGGCGGGCGATCCAGTGCCGCCAGTTCCGCATCCACTCAACGCGGGTGAGGACTTCGATTCCGATGTAGACGAAGACAGGCCACGCCACGGCGAACGGGATACGGAGTCGCAGGTCCACGTCTGACACCGTGAGGACGGTGTTCGCCACGTTGCCGGCCACGCTCGCGGCCAAACCGAGGAGCACGCCGAGGTACGCCCAACCATGACCGGGCGGAAGCTTACGCGACATGAGGTGCGCCTTTCTCGTAGCTAACGATTTTGAAGGACTTGTATTCGCGTTCGGTGCGGAATGTGACCACCGAGCGAACCATCACGCGGAGGTTGTACTCCTCGTGGACCTGCATGCCCTTGGTCAGCCAGACCTCCCACGTACGCTCGACACCGAGTACCGAGTAAGTCACGGTGTACTTACGATCCCCCGTCATGTGGAACGGTCGTAACATGATTACTCCTCAACTGAAGCGGCCCGAGGCCCTGCGCCTTGATAGCTGGGAGCCCCGGGCCGGTAGTTGAGTCTACCTCCGCGTAAGTACGGATGTCAACTGCCCCAATACCTCATCAGGTTGCGCAAGCGTCGTGCCTCCAGGGCGGCCACGCTCATCTGTGCGCGGATGCCGGTTGCGTAAAGGTGCCGGTCACGAGGACCCATCCGGCTCCACCTCAGGACCAACCGGTTGCACACGCGACACGAGGCGGCCACCGTGTCCCCGACGAGGATGTGCCGGGGAACCTCTTGGTCCGCGTCCGCGGGAACGTGCACAACCTCCAGGTCGCCAAGCTCAGCCATGCTGTTCGCCGTGCTGGTTCCACATGGCCTGCGCCCGCGCGATCGCGGTGTCCTCCTGAGCGCCGTCCGCGGTGTGCGTGATGCGGATGGCGTGGCCCACCTGCACCATTTCGATCCGGCTCACGCACACCATGACGCGGCTCTCGGTGTGCGCGTCGATCACCGTAATGAAGTCGTTGGAACGGAAGATTTCGCTCACACCGGCCAAGAGGGTGTCGTCATCCTCGGTGAGCGTGGCCTCCACAATCTCCTCCAAGACGTGGCCACTGACCATGTGGTAGCGGAATACGCGGATCTCTTCGGGCTCGTTGGACATGATGGGTTCCTAACTGAAGTAGGGGGTACGGGAGAGCTTGGCCGCCTCGGCGGCCGTGAGGATCACGGAACGCGTGGCGCCTTTGGCTACCACGCGGGCGGAGGTGTACCCGGTCACTCGGTAGCGGCATTCCGCGCGCAGGGGCGAGAGGCTGCCGGCGTGGACGACCACGTACGGGGTGTTGTCCTCTTCGTCCACGCGGCGCGCCTCGCGCTTAGTCAACCGGCGCATTGCGGTCCCTCCATCCAGCGTGACGGAAGTGACAGGACAGGCCAGCGACACCGGTTGCCACCGCGAGGGCTCCGAACAGCACGTTGTACGGGGTAGCGAATCCAAGGATCATGCACATCAGGGAAACGAAGACCAGCCATCCATGGCGCCGGGGTTCGGGTTCGCGTGGCATGCTCATATCCTCTCACCTGTCAGTACGGATGTCAACTGACCCCCACTGCTCGGCCATGGCGCGTGCAATGCCAGCAAAGGTCAGGTTTCGTTCATCCACTCGGCGAGCTACGCCAATGGGAGCACGGCTCCGCGAGGACCGGGTACCGGACCCGCGTGGCCCATATCCTGCCTGACACCACGGCTTGACGTCTGCCGGCTTAACGGTCACCTCCGGCTGTAGCTTCGGAAGGCCCTTGAGCCATAGCCCCGTGGTCTTTTGGTACGGCTCACCGAAGTGCCAGGGCTGGATGTACTGATTCGCCTTGCGGATGTGGGTACCAATGGCGCCTACGGGGTTCTCCACGGCCACATATGGCGCCGGAGCATCCATAATGGACTCCACGAAGTCCAACGCCTGATCACGTTCGGCGGCAATCGCATCCCAGCGCCACGCGTTGGAATTGGTCAGGTACGTGCAGGGGGGGAACGCAATGATCATGTCCCATTCCCTCTGGAGAACCTCCCGAACATCACCTTGGATGTGAGGTCCAGGCTGGAGGGAGGGCAAGAGGTCACAGGAGACGGCATCGTGTCCGTGCGCGCGGAAGGCGTCACGGACACGGCCACTGAATTCGCAGGCCACGAGGATCAGCACGAAAGAGCCTCTTCCAAGATCTTGCCGAGACGAAGCGCCTCATCCATCAAGGCGTCCTGTTCCGTTGGCGTCTTTGCCATGTCGGCACATGCGATCAAAAGGTTGATCTCGGCGAACATCTTCTCTTGCTCCTGCTGCGTCATGCCTACATCCTCCCACCCGTCAGTCCAGATGTCAACTGATACGAAGAGACCCCGCGCGCGGGGATGTCGGTACGCGCGGGGTCTCAGCCTTCGGTGTTACGCCGGGGTGATGGCCGGGATCGACTCGCGATTGTCCTTCCACCACTGGACGGCGATCGCACGCTGCTCCGGGGTCGGGTCCTCCAGGGCCCACGTGTATCGCGGGCGTGCACCCTGCCGGGCACGAGCCACCCACGCGGTCACCTCCGCCTGCACCTGTGCGGCTGTCTTGCCCGACTTGCGATCGGCGGCCGTGGGGACCATGGCCACCATGCCGAGGAACGGACGACCGTTGGCGTGGGCCTTCTTCAGTTTGCCGATCAGGCCCTGCTGGGGAACCCAATAGTTCAGCCACGTTGCCGGGGTCGCCGGGCTCACGTCTTCGAAGACCATTTCCTTGGTCTGCTCGGGCGTGCCCTTCTCGGCGTTCGCCCGTTCCGTGTAGTAGTAGGACAGCCGGCCACCGGTCAGGACGTGAAGGTCCACGGTGTACTGCTCGCGGGTCTTCTGCCCGGTTGGGTCGTTCGGGTCCTTGCTGTTCGGGTCCAGGGACCGCGGGATCATGACGACCACGCGACCTTGGAGGTTCTCCAGCGGCACCGCGGGAGTGAAGTCCCCACCCCGGTAGTCGCTGGAGGTGGCGAACGGGTCATCCAGGTCCCCCGTTGCCGTGTACGGGTCGGCGGTCGCAACTGCTGCTTCCGCGAACGGGTCTTGTGTCATCGTGGTTCTCCTAACGGTTTACGGAGCGCCCGCCATGCAGCGGGGCTGTGCTCACGGATGGATTTGAACCATCGACCCAACGGGCTCCTTGCCGGACGTCCTTGTGCAATCGCGCGCGACTATGCCTCGCGGAAGCCGGCTTGAAGTTGTTCCCGTTGCCGCTCTAGTCCATTGTCCCAAGGTGTGACCAAGGGCTCCGGGCGCACACGAGCTTGGTGCCACCGGGGATCGTGATGCTGTTTCTCGGTCGCGCTGTCACGATCCCCGGTGGAGCGGATTCTGGTGGGCCGCTCCCCCAAACTACAGAGCGAGGGCCAGGGTTTCGCTTCAGGGTCCGGGGGCATCTCCGCATTCCGTTCTCTGCGGCGCTCTCCGTGCTCTGGCTCGCGAGGGGTAATGTGCTGGCCCCTTGCTCTGTAGTTATACCAGTAGCCTAGTGCCCGCCAGTCCCGATGTCAACTGCTACTTGGTCGATCGCCTGCACGGCCTCGCGGGCGAGGGCGATCAGTTCCGGGACCTCGCTGAGCCCGCGGTTACAGATCTCCCCCCACACCGCGGAGCCCTCGCGCCGCGAGGTGACCTCGTTGAGCCGCTTGGCGTAAGCCTCCACGATGGACATTTCCGGGAGTGGACGGAGGAGGCCCACCGTCTGCCCCTTGGACTTCACCTCCGCGCGCAACCGGTCCACCGTGTGTGAGAGCGCGAGGATCTCGCGACCCTTCTCCAGATCCACATCGAAAAAGTCCACCCCATCCGCACGACCCTCTTCGGGGTGCACCTCGGGTGCCCACGCCACCACGGCGACATCATCGGCAACCGGTGGCATCTCCACGTAGGACAGTGACGGCCGGTCCCACATGGCGTCCGCCATCTGATAGGCAGCCAGTTGCGCCGAGATCTCCAGCCACGTCCAGAACCGTTTCTGACTCTTCAGGTCCCCGATGCGGAGTGCGCCGATGGCCTCATCGCGGAGGATGCGGTCGAGCGTGCCACACAGCCCGTACTTCAGGATGACCACGCGTCGCTCCACGTACTGGGGAACCACGGTCAACCGGTGTGCCTCCATCCCGCTCGCGTAGTTGGCGAGGCGGCCGTGCCAGCGGCGCCGGGCGTAGTGCATCATCCCGAGGTCCTGCGCCTCGGCGAACCCATGGAAAGCGGTCCCGAGGTTGGCGCCCACATCGGACCCCGCGGCCAGGAGGACACGCTGCGCGAGGTCCTCCAGGTCCCCACGTAGAGCGGGGTCCGGGTTCGCGAGGTCACGTCCGGACAGGGTGGCCGCCGCGAGGTCCAACAGGTCCGGGCGCAACACCATGCCTACGATCATTTGACGTTGGTGCCAGAGGTCCAGCGCTCGCGCGTCCGCGATGGCCTTCACCATCGTGGTCACCCGCTGCCACCCACCCTTGCGTGACTCGGTACCCGTGATGAGGACGTCCTGTCCAGCCCAACCAATCGTCAGGTCCGGGAGCCGGTACCGGCCCCCGGTGATCCGCTCTGGATCGGTGTCTGCGTCAGGCAGGGACGTGTGCGTTTCGAATGGGTCCAGATGGTCCATTGTGGTCACAGCGGGTACTCCTCATTCATCGCGTCCACACGGGCAGTGAAGTCCTCCTCAGACTCCCGGTCGTCCGGGGACTCCACCCACCCCTCTTCCGATGAGGGATCAAGTGGGACCTTGATCAATCGGTCCCATGTGTCCTCATCCATGTCAAAGGTCCCCTCCAGGGTGACGGAGACGTCTTTTATGGAATCCAGCTTGCGGCGTAGGTAGTTGCGATCGAGCATGCTCCGCGGGTCCAAGCTCAATAGGACCTCAACAGGCATGGCCACATGTACCACATGGGCAATGTGGACGCGGGTCTCCGTGTCTGCCCATCGGAGTGGCTTGGTCATTTGCGCCACTCCTCCATGGCTGCGGTCAACGCGGCGCGCCGATCCGGGTGCAAGTTGGACAGGCCCACGGTTGCCCAGATGGCCTCGCGTACCGGCTTGCTGAGCGCGTACCAATGCGGCCGGCAGGCCAGCAGGGATGTGCGGATCATGAGCGTACATCTGGGTGCCGGGCACTTATGCATTGATCCGCTGCTTCCTGGTGAGGATGAAGTCCCGAAGGTCGTGCATGCTGCGTCCCTTGTGGTCGTCCAGGTGCTCGTAGGCGCACAAGGCTGCGCATACCACGTCCAGCAACTCTTTCTTCACGTCCGCGAGGTCCATATTGGACATATCCAGAATCGCCTCCCCCTTGCGGGGGTTCTGTCCGGTGGCGAGGACTAGCGCGTCAATGACCTCGCCCGCCTCCTCCGCTACCTTGGCCACGCGACCCCAGAGGATGGCCTCAGGATCGCGGCCGGCGTTGTGCGCGTTGATCAGTCTGGAGATCCGAACTAGATCGGTCTCCATGTCCTCCAGTGGGTATCCGTTGTAGCTCATGATGCGTTGAACGCTTGGTCGGCGGGGAAGAGGTGTGGGTACCCCCATGGCTCTTGCTCGGGTACGAGCACGGCGCCACCATCGATGCGGCGGAAGCCCTTGGAGTGCTCCATGTCGTGCGGGCCCATCACCTCGCGCGTGAAGTGGCCGCGCTCATGCGAGAAGTCCGGCACCATGAGCGGCACTGGCCACTGCTCCACGGTGTAGTACTTGCCAGATGGCCTGAACAGGATCACGGTGACGTTCTGTGGGCTTGCCTCCAGGGCGAGGGTCCGGACCGTGGTGACGGGCGGAGCGGCCTGGAGGGCGGCACGAAGCAACTCGGTCATGCCGACCGATGGAAGCGCGGCGCCGTTGCTGTGCTTGACGAATTCTTCCTCCATGGCCTTGACCATGACTTCGAACGTGCTACTCATGTTTCTCATCCTCCCGAATGGGTATGACGTTCCGGCGAGGGCCCCCGGTTCGGGGGCCCTCGCCTTTGCTTCAGACCTTGATGGACTTCATGACCTGACGCACCAGGGGATCGATGCGCCGCGCGGCGATCGCGTGCTCAATGATCTCGGTAAGTTCGCCCTTGGTGACCAGCCGGCCGTCCGGGTGGATGGCCTGATTGGCCTCATTGACGGCGAACGTGATGCCGGTCTCGTGCTTGCACTTCCACACCTGACCGGATGTGGCGGGGTCCTTACGCCACCGGGCCTTGCGGGTCGTCAAGGTCTTGGTCCCGAGTCCCCCGCGGTTCAAGCTCTCCTCCTCACCCCACGAGAGCGCCATTTCGAAGGACAGTCCACGGTGCTCGGTGAGCCCGGCCGCACCCGCCTTGCCAGGGTCCACCTGCGTGCACCACACCACATCGAAGGTCCCAGGGTCCCCGGCGATGGAGGGGGTCAGGAACACATACTGATCGGTGCCCGCGGGGAGGTAGTAGGTGCCGTCCGGGGTCTTGCTCCAGGACCGCTCGCTGTCTCGCGCGAGGGGGTCAAAGTCCTCGTGGTCCACCGGACCCGCGTAGTAGGTGTCCTCGGTGAACCCACCGACCCCTACCTCTTCCTCTTCGACCACAAGGCCCTCAAGCTCCAAGAGGGTCAGGTCCTCATCAAGGTCCTCCGGGAGGTCCTTGCGAGAAGAGAGGTCCACAAGGGACTTCAGGCCGTGGGACCTGGACACGCCCACCACGTCCAGGATCAACGCCGGCTGACGGTCCTCGGGCTTCAGGGTCAGGTCCGGGCGGAGGACCCTACCGACCATCTGCTGATAGAGGCCGGCGTTCTTGGTGGGGCGCGCGATCACGCATACGTCCGCGGTGGGCTCATCAAAGCCCTCCGTCAGGACCATGCAGTTGCAGACGAACTGGACCTTACCGGAGGTGAAGTCCCTGAGAATCTGTCGCCGTTCCTCGCGGGGCAGCGCGCCGTGGATGACGGCCGTGGAGATTCCCTCCGCGATGAGTGCCGCCGCGAACGCGTAGGCACTGTCCACCGTAGGGGCGAACAAGATCCCCTTGCGGTCGCTTGCGTGCTCGATCACGGCCTTGGCGACAACCTCGGGCGCGAGGGAGTCAGTCAGTGCCTCGCCGAGTGAGCCCTCACGGAAGTCGCCACCGGACATCTTCACGTCACGGAGATCGAAGTCCGGGACCACCACGCGCTTGCCACGTACGTCCAGCAGGTACCCACGCCGGATCATGAACGCAATGTCCTTGCTGTAGGCCACCTCCTGCCAGACGTCCGAGAGCTTCTCCTTGTCCCCGCGCACGAGGGTCGCCGTGAAGCCGGCCACGAGCGTTCGGGCCGGCTCATCGAAGGCACCGAAGTGTGCCAGGACGTCCCGGTAGGTGGGGGCAACCGCGTGGTGTGCCTCATCCACGATGATCAAGCCGACGTTCTTGAGTTGCTCGCGGCGCTTGGCGTTGCGCAGGGTCTGCACGCTCGCGGAAATGATCTCGGCGTGCACCTCGTTGCGTTCTGCCTTGACGACGCCGATGGTCCTATGTGGTGCCACCTTCCGGCACTTGTCCACGGCCTGAAGCACAAGCTCATCGGTGTGCGAAAGGAACAGCACGCGCTTGCCCACGTTCCAGCGTAGGTAGCCTTCCGCGAGGTGCTGTTCGGCCAGATGAGAGAACACCACGGTCTTACCGCCACCAGTGGGAAGCACAACGGCGGGGCGCCAGATTCCAGCGTCCCACCGGGTGTGCAGTGCCGTAATGGCCTCGGCTTGATAGTCGCGGGGCCTGAGGAGCGTTGCGGTCATGCGGGTAAGTCTACCGCCATCAGTCCAGATGTCAACTGCGGGGTGAGGGCCGGGAGGCGCCCCTGCGCCCGCAAGATCGCGCGATACCGCTGCACGGATCGCGCGGTGATGTCCAGGCGTACGCCAATCTCGTTTGCCGAGTCGCCGCGCCGGGTGTAGAGCACCACGAGGGACAGGCGTTCCGCCTTCTCCATTTCGTAGACGGTTGGCTCCGTCCGGCGCTTACGGACCCTGCGCGCGTTCACCCTGCGTTGGTAGGCGCGGCCTACCGGTGTCCGCGTCCAGGCCAGGACATAGACGCGCTTATCCTCTCTGGCCGCAGGGCAACGGCACCCGGACCGGTTATAGGCGTCACGCGTATCGTGCCGCACGGCGCCGCATCCCTTGCGGCGTCCAAGAACCGCCTTCACCATTTCGCCTCCCCGTTCAAGATCTCCGATGCGACTCGCATGTTGAGCGCGTCGAGTCGCTTGAGTGCGCGATTCAGGTCCCATTGCTGTGCGAGGGACAGTGATCGGATCAACTTCTCCGCGGCCTGATCCTCTCCGCGCATGATCATCAGTAGGGCCTCAAGCTCAGTCCTCATCGCACAAAATCTCCATCCGAGTCGATGTACCGTGCAAGCCAATGCCAACGGCGTACGGGGAGCCGGCCGCCGTTGCGGCACGTCCAGCACCCCCATGGCTCATATATGGTCGCCACGCTGCCGGGGTTACCGCCGCAATCGCTGCAACGCACCCATCGCCACGCTAGCCACCGAAGAATGGTCCTCATGCTTCCTCCACCGGAGTCGGGTTGAGTCCACCATGGACCATGGCCGCGAGTGCGGGGCCCGTGGGCGAGTCGGACAGCAGCATTACGGGGCCGGTGGGCGGCATCGTGTACGTCTTCGGTTCCTGGCCGGCGACCTGGAGGCGCACGGCCACCACGTCATGCTCCTGCGCCACCGGGGGATTCCACTTCGCGTCCCCCGTCCCGGGCTTCACGTGCCAACGCTGCACGGCCGCCGAGAGGACCACGGCCTCCACGCCTCCCAGGGACACGAGTGGGCGGATGTCCCTGGGGCCAACGTTCTCCGGGGTGCGCTCCGCCACGTCTCGCCACGTCACCTGTTGCCAGGACTCGGCCGGCTCCACGATGACGGTCACCCGGTACGGGCCGGCGACCATGGCTCGGTACTCATCGTGAAGCTCCACCGTCCCATCGTCCATCCAGACGGGGCGGAGGTTCGTGTCCTCGGGCCCAAGGCCCGTTCGGCGGCACCATTCCTGCGCCACGTCAAGGACATCACGCGCTAGAGCTTCAGCGTATTGATCAGGCATCGGTCTCGCCCCCCGTGGCCGGGCGCATGTGCGGGTTGGCGACGTGGTACGCCTCCTGTGCGCACTTCACGCACTGACTGGCCGGCTGACCATCGGCGTCCAGGCAAGCAATGGCAAACTCCGCGGGCAGGCCCTTGCGGCGCCGCTCGTGCTGACGCTTGGTCTCTTGGCTCTTGGTGAGCCCTGCGGGGGGGTAGGGGATGATCTGTTCGCAGGTCAGGCATACGCGCAGGGGACCGGGTTGCGAGGTTCTCATGCGGATCAGTCTACGGCTAGACCAGTCGGCAACGCAACTGGTAGAGTGATCGTGCCGCCGGCCAGACAGGACCGGCTGACGGAGAGGAACGATCATGGCGACCAAGGTGCAAACTCAACTGCTGGTCACTGAGGTGACCCGCGACCGGGCGGACGCGCTCGCGCTCGTGCTGAACACCCCGCGAGCGGAGGTGCTGCGGATGGCGCTGGACGGGGGTGGCTTGGCTGGCCTGGAGGTCACCTATGCCGCTCAACTCGCGGGTCTCGCCGCCGCAGCGGATCGTATGAACATCCCCGCTCTTGAGCTTGCTCGGCGTGCTCGTGAGGACGGGTACACGCTGAACGACCTGCGTGAGCGTAAGCGTTACCCCGTCCGCAAGGCGGAGTGACGGGGTACCAAGATCGGGCGTACGCTGCCCGCACATGAAGAAACCCCCTGTGGTCAGCAGGGGGTCCCAGGTGACGCCTTCGACGGAATGAGGCTAGCACATGACGGGCTTTACCGTCACCGAAAGCGAACGCGCCGCGTTGGACGTGGCGCGTTCTTTGATCTCCGCAGGTATCCCCGTGTTCGCCGCGGAGCCATGCCCCGAAGGGTGCCCGATCGAGCGGCACCGCGGGGGCGCTGGTCAGTATCACCTACCGCCCAAGTGGGAGAAGACTGTGCCTGCGGAGGTGTGGCTTGAAAGGTGGCGGCCGGGATGGGCGCTCGCGGCCGTGGGTGGTCACGCGGTGGACTTCCTGGACGTGGACCCGCGCTCCGGTGGGGATGAGTCGCTGAAGCAGTTGCGGGGTCTCGGACAGATGCCGCGCACGTTCGCGGCGGCACGGACGCCGAGTGGCGGCACGCACTACATGATCAGTGCGACCGGCGAGCGGAAGTACACCGGGTTCATGCCCGGGTTGGACCTGCAGTCCGGTAGTGCCGCTGGACAGGGGAGGGGGTTCGTGTGGATCGCGCCCACCGTCCGGGCGAGCAAGGCCAACCACGACGCCGGCACACTGCGCGCGTACGAGTGGGAGGTCCCCCCAGACCCTGATGAGATCAGGGAATGGATTGGAGCGGACGACCCCTCCGTTGAGCCGATCATCATGCGGGTGCATGCGCTTCGGGCGAGTCCGGCGCAACGGGACCCCGTGCGGGTGCCAGACGCTGATGACCCGTTCATGACCGCGAGCATGAGCCATGGGGTCGATCGGTCCTTCGATGTCCATGAGGCACAGGACTTTGTACGCCCGTACCTGTATCGCCTCCAGGAGGCGCCCATCGGGGTAATCGAGGAGAGGTGCAACGTAGCGGCGGCCGTGCTTTCCCACTTCGTACCCAACTTCTGGACCTCCGATCAGGCGATGGACCTATTGCGGGGGTCCCTCGCGCACACCGCGTATGACCCTCAGGGACCTAGTGCGTGGACGGTGGAGAAGTTCAAAGGGGTCCTGGACGGAACGCGGCCAGTGCAGGACCCCTGGACGGCTACCCGGAAGCCGGAACCCGCGGCACCTCCTGCGCAGGTCATCCCGGGCGCACCGGGGGAGGAGGGCCTCTCGACCGTGGAGAAGTTGCGCCGCCGACTGGTACCCGCGGATGAGTTGGCATTGCTCCCGGCGCCTGAGCCGCTCGTGTACGGCCTGTTGGATCTGGACACTGAGGCGTGGCTGATTGGGGCCCCAGGGTCCCTAAAGTCCTTCGTGGCGCTGGACATCGGAGCACACGTGGCGGCCGGACGACCGTGGCAGGGTCATCAAGTCCGTCAGGCCAAGGTCCTGGTCATTGCGGCGGAGGGGGCGCGTGGGATGACGCTACGGGTCCGTGCGTTCGTGAAGGTCCATGGGGGGATGCCGGACGTCACTTTCCTGCCGTATCCGGTGCAGGTGGCGTCCGTGGATGGCCAGTGGGACGCGCTTGTGCAGATAGCCGCCGAGGAGGCGCCGGGCTTGATCATCATTGATACACAGGCGCGCGTGTCCGTGGGACTGGAGGAGAACAGTGCGAAGGACATGGGGATCTTGATCAATGCGATTGGGAAGCTCAAGAGCGCCACGGGTGCCTGCGTGCTCACGATCCATCACACGGGGCGGAACGGGGGGGACGCGCGGGGTAGCAGTGCGATCGATGGCGCGCAGGACACGGAGTTGAAGATCAAGAGGGCTGAGCCTCGGTCAGCCCTCCAGTGCCGCCTTGTCCAGGACAAGCAAAAGGACATGGCGGAAGGGAACGAGGATGGCGTGTCACTGAAGCTCGATGTCATTGATCTTGGCAAAGATCCTTCAACGGGGCGTCCGCTCTCCTCGCTCGTGGTCAGCACCGACCCGTTCGAAACTGCTCAAGGTCATGATGAGGTGGACGTTTCGGAGTGGAGCGTGGCCGATGTGGAGCCGTGGACCGCGCAGGTGGAGGGGATCAACGGTCAGAGCAAGTGGCAGCGCCGGATCGTGCAGGCGCTCGCCGATCTCGCGCACGGCCGCGGGCTGACGGAAGCAGCGGCCAGGAGGGCTACCGAGGGGAAGTGGGGGAAGGTGTCAAAAGCCGCGGACTGGACGAATGCGTGGAACAAGGTCACGTCGGCCAGCATAGCGAGCAACGTAGGGGGCGAGCGTTGGGCCCTTGACCAGGTGTTATTGGAGGAGGTTAAACGCTCCGTGAGTGTCTCGTGACTCGGTCCATGATCACTCCGGAGTCCACAGTAGACTCCGGAGTGAAATCCGGAGCAGTAGGCTCCCTACACCTCCGGGTCGCTCCGGAGATCATCCGGAGCGAGTTGACCAGGGGAAACGGTTGTTTTTGCAAGATCACTCCGGGTGCCCCGGAGCGTTGCCCGGAGCGCTGGACACCCCCACTCCGGCGCTCCGGGGGGGTTTTAACCCCCGGAGCCGGAGGAGTCCCCGGAGCCACCGGAGCCGTCCGGAGCCGGAGCCGGTGATTGCTAAGTACAAATGTCCTATTTGAACTAGAAAGACCAGTTGCTATCTGGACTGGTAGGTACTAGACTCCCTGGTGAGAGCTACTACGGAGGTAGAAAATGAGCTACGTGACCATCCTGACCGGTTGGCTGGAACCCTGCGGGTGCGGCCGGTTTGGTGCCGGGCACACGCGTCAGGAGCACCTCTCTCTGGCCGCCGAGACTGACCGGCCCCGTGCGGCCGTTGTGGGCAACGCTGAGACGCTGGAGGCCGTTGCCGGGTACCTGGAGAGGGTGGAGCGGGCTGACGCCCGTCTACGGCAGGCTCAGCAGGGTGGAGCGGATGACTCCTGGTACGAGGAGGACGCGTGAGCACCCGCGAGGAGGCGGTTCGGGAGCGGACAGCGGCCGGCTGGACCGCTGCGCGGATCGGGCGCGAGCTTGGGTACTCGGAACGGACCATCGTCCGTATCCGGACCAAGCTCTACGAGGCGGGCGTTCTCCCGCGGCGCGCCGAACTGGAGCAATCTCGGCGGCACGCCTACCGAAGGTCAGTTGACATCGCTACTGGCAAGCCCTAGGCTATGGGTATGGCGAACACACAGAACCTCAGCCCAGGGGCACAGAGCATCGTGATCAACCTCGCAACCTCCCGGCAGGGTGTCACCCCCAAGGGCCGGAACCCGGTGGCCGCGCTTGCCGAGCTTCAGCGCGCCGGGGTACTTGGTGAGGACTACGGCTTGACTCGGGCCGGGTGCCTGTACCGTGATCGCCTCTTGGCCGCTCGCATGGATGCGGCGTTCTCCTGATCTTTCCTCTAGCGGGGCCCCTGGTGGCGGGGGCCCCGCTCTACTGTTACGGGAGGTAGTAGAGTGATCTTGACATCGTTCTTTCGTGCGGGGCGTCCACGGACCAAGGGGTCCTTGCGTGCATGGTGCACCAAGGGTCGGGCCCATAAGGTCCACCTGGAGGAGGAAACCAAGGACTCGTCCTTGTGGCGTGCTCAGATGGCCAAAGCCGCGCAGGTTGACCACTTGGAGCGCCATGGGAAGCTACTGAACTGGGGTGGCCCCGTAGGACTCGTGTGCCACTTTCTGTTCATGCCGACCCCCGAGGTGTTGGGAGGGAAACTCACGGGCCGCGCGATCCCTGCGCATCGCACACCGTTTCCCACCTCCATTGATCTTGGGGATCTGGACAAGCTAACGCGGAACCTTGGTGACGCGCTTGAGGATGCTCATGTAATCGAGAATGACCGACTCATCGTAAGTCTTGGCATCAGGAAGACGTGGTGTCCACCGGGACAACCTCCGGGTGTGATCGTGGAGCTTGTGGCCATTGAGGTCCCTGCACATGTCTGAGGAACGCGAGGTGCCGCCACCGGAACACACCTCACGTGACCCGTGGCCGACTGGAGTGTTGGTGCCAAGACCGGCCACCAAGCTCGCGGCTGGTGCGAAGGCGGCCGGCTGGACCGTGGCAGTCACGTACGCCCGCGGATGGGGACTGCCCGTGAAGCTCGCGGATGCCCCCTATCCGCTCGCCACGGTTGCCGTGCGGTTCTTTCGGGACTTCGGGGACAGTCGGGCGCGTGGCGGGTGGGTGGTTTACCACTGTCGCCTTGATCGTGATCCGAAGTGGGAGGCCAAGGGCCTGCTGGTCTATGGCAGTGATCATTGGCCGGTCGTCTCGGTGCTCGGGGTGACCGACGTCGGCCGGTACTTGGTGGACGGGGTGGACTGGACGGGTGCGCAGGTGGCCACGTGGGCGGAGGGCCTGCGCGTGAAGGTGAAGGAAGCGAAGCAGCGTGCGGCGGATGCGGCCAAGGCGCGACCGAGGAAAGCGAAGGTGATCTAGGTGGATGCGTTGTTCGGATGGGTGTTCGATTGGGTGGTCATGGAGGTCCCCCCGGAGTGGGTGGTCCTGGCCACGTTGGGCACGTCGGTCCTGCTGCTGGTCATGCTGTTCGTGGTCCTGGAGAGAGTCACCCGGGCACCCGCCGTGCGGGTGCCGCGGGATGCCCCGGCGTTGCGCGTGCCGCCCTACGTGGACCCGCGAGTGCTCCGGGCACTACAGGCGCCCACGGCGCGCCACAGGGCCATAGAGGGGGATGGCCGACTCTATGGCTGGCAGCCAACGCGCCGAGAGAACGTGTAGCGCCGGAAGGTGCAAGTACGGATGACATCTGGTAGGCTCTGGATGTCAACGTACGCAAGGGAAAGGGTGAGGAATATGGCGCTCGATGTTACGGAATTCATCCGGCCGGATGAGGCTCAGATCAAGGCCATCGCTGATGCGTCGGCGGCCAAGGCGGAGTCCTACCGGGTGGTTCGCGAGGACCTCGCGGTGCGCTTCAAGGACAACAAGCGCGTGGGCCTGGAGACCCTGGTCACCTACTGCACGGAGCGCGAGCAGGAGTACCGGGAGGCCAGCGACCCGGCGTACTGGACGAAGTGACGTAGGACCCTAGCGGCCGGGACAGGTGTCCCGGCCGTTTTCCTATCGGGGAGGTGGGAAATGATCAAGATCAAGACCGTTGCCGGCAATGTCCAGATGACCATGGACCCGAAGACAGCCGGCATGCTCTCCGCGGCCGTTACGCACCTGATCAAGGACCACCTCTCGGTGCTGGAGCCGGCCGTGGGCATGGATGCGGGAGCGTTCGTGCTGGAGGTGGCGCACTGGCTACGGGAGCCCGAGGAAAGCGCTTCCCAGGGCCCGAAAGTCAGTTGACATCAGGACTGGATGTGTTAGGCTATGGGTATGACGAAGACGAGCAAGACCCCGCAGGGCAAGGTCATCCACGCGCAGACGGAGAAGCAGATTGAGACCTCCGCCAAGGTGGCCCGGATGGCCGCCTGGACTTCCGACCCGAACATCGGCAAGGACTGAGCCACCGAGAGGAGTGGGCCCCCGCGAGGGGGCCCTTCTTCGTGTCCATGGAGGCAAGGGCTTTCCTAGCCGGTGTGAGGTAGGCTCCCTGTGCATCCCTGTGTGATCGGAGCCTGACGCAGCATGAGAGCCCAACACGAACGCAACGCGGAGATCTGGCGCGCCTACGTGGACGGCGAGGGCCAAGCGTCCATCGGCAAGCGATACGGGATCACGCAGCAGACCGTGAGTGAGATCATCGTTAAGTGGCGCGAGAGTATCCCGCAGGAGACGCGTGAGGAGCGAGCGCTCCGGGAAATCGCTTTCCTGGATGAGGTGCGCGTGGAGGCCATGAAGGTTGCGCGGATGACCCCGGCACCCGTCACGGTTGGCAAGGATGGGGACATCCTCCGGGACCCCGAGCATAAGGACCCTGAGACGCGAGAGGGTGTTGTGGTACGGGACTACTCTGGCCGGTTGGCCGCCATGTCCCTTGGGGTCACGGTGAGCACACACATGCGCAAGCTCCTGGGCCTGGACGCACCGACGCGTACCGAGATCACGGGCGGCGTGAAGCATGAGTTGGTCGGTGTCGACCCTGAGGACCTTGTGTGATCCGCCCTATCCGCCTTGCTCCCGGCCTCTACCTGTCCGGCCGTGCGCGAGTGTGGCGCCGCGTGTTGCATTGGTTCCGTAAGTGACAACTGTCGTACGGTACGAGCCGCGCGGAGGTGCCCGGGATCTATTGCTTGCCCGGGAGGATGAAGTCCTCATTGCTGGACCCGCGGGGACCGGAAAGTCCCTCGCCATGTTGTTCAAGCTGCACCTCACCGCGCTCAAGGTCCCGGACCTTCGGACCCTCCTCGTGCGACAGACGCAGGTGTCCCTGACCGCTACGACCTTGCAGACCTTTGAACGCTTCGTGGTGGGCCCCTCGTTGGCCGCGGGTGAGGTGACGTGGTTCGGTGGCTCCACCCGCCTCCCACCCGCATACCGCTACGCCAACGGGTCCACAATGACCGTGGGGGGCCTGGACAAGCCAGAGAAGTTCCTCAGCGCCGAGTATGACCGCATTGCCGTGGATGAGGGGACAGAGATCTCTCTCACGGGCATGGAGGTCCTTATTTCGCGCCTGCGTGGGACAGCGGGCACCTATCGGCAGTTGACCGTGGCTTGCAACCCGGCACACCCTACGCACTTCCTGAAACTGCGCGCGGAGCGCAAGGCCATGCGCATGATCTACTCGCGGCATCGGGACAACCCCGCGTACGTGAACCGTGACGGGACATTGACGCCCGCAGGGGAGGAGTACTTCCGGAAGCTGGAGGCGCTCACTGGCGTACGCCGGCTACGGCTGTGGCTTGGCCAGTGGGCGGCCAGCGAGGGCATCGTTTACGAGTCGTATGATCCGGCGTTGCACGAGTTGCCCGAGGACTTCAAGGTCCCAAAGGCGTGGCCGCGGTATTGGGTGGTGGACTTCGGATTCACGAACCCGTTCGTCTGTCAGTGTTGGGCTGAGGACCCGGACGGACGATTGATCTTGGAGTGGGAGGTCTACCACACCCAACGCCTCGTGGAGGACCACGCGGTTACGATCTTGGATCAGGTGTCCCGGATCGACCCGAACTACCGACACCACGACGAACACCCGCGCCGGGCGCATGAGGGACGGATATGGTTCGGACCCAAGCCGCGTGCGGTGATCTGTGACCACGACGCGGAAGATCGAGCCACCCTCGATCGACATCTCGGGTTCTCCACACTGGCCGCCTGGAAGGGTGTCTCCGATGGCATCCAGTACGTCCAGGCGCGCCTGAAGCTCGCGGGGGACGGTAGGCCGCGCCTCCAGTTACGCGCGAACGCCGTGGTTGAGGTGGACAAGTCCCTTCGGGACCGCGGTAAGCCGGCCAGCACGGCTGAGGAGTGGGGGTCGTACCGGTGGAAGCTCAAGCCCGGCGTGGTGGCGCGGCTGTCCGGTGACCAGAAAGACGAGCCGGAAAAGGAAGATGACCACGGCATGGACGCCACGCGATACATGGTGGCCCACAGGGACGCGAAGAGGCAGGGGACGATTCGATGGCTATGATCCGGTGGTTCGTGGTGGGATGGCGCCGCGGAGCCTGGTGGGCCTGGTGGGGCGCATTTGCGGCCATCATGATTCCTGGTCTCATCATCATCGGACTGAAGAACGGATGGAGCTAAGCATGGCTGTGAGTGCATGGAGCGAGCGACACCCGGGCGTGAGGCACTTCGAACCCTTGTTCGAATATGGTCATCTCCCACTGGACCTACAGGAAATATCGGCGCGATTCCAATCCGTTGCGCTATTCCTGCTGCTCTCGTGCCATGATGGTCCCGAGTTGACCACGGCCCTCCGCAAGCTCTTGGAAGCGAAGGATGCAGCCGTGCGTCAGGCGGTGCTGGATCGGAGGGCCACGCAGTGACCGTAGGCGTTGAGCGCGGCGTGGTGGACGCGTGGCGGACCGGTCGCCGCGAGCGCCTGGAGCGCAAGCCTCCACCGGCCATCCTCCTCCGCGCGGTTCGTGGTCTCGCGTCGCGCATGCCCACCTGGAGGGGCGTTCGTACGTTCGCGTACACCGCGGCCGGGCTTGGCCTCGTGGACTACGCCATCTGGGAGACCCATCATCTGGCCGGCTACGCCGCCGCAGGCGTGTCCCTGCTGTGGCTTGAGTACGCTGGCCGCCGATGAAGGTCCTCAAGGTCCAATGCTCCTGCGGGTGTCACCGCGGCATCGTCTACGTGGACACGGTGAACGGCCCGTACGGCATCCTGTTCTGTCCGAAGTGCGATTATGCCGAAGGTGACGCCGGCCCCTGTGTCCAGGCGTACGACGTGGACCCGCGGCCATGAAGTCCCTCTTCGGCAGCCTCGTGGGCACGGTGCGAAACCGTACGCCTGTCCCACAAGTGGCGATGGACTTTCAGGTAGGGACCGGCGTCGGGCTCACCTCGCTTCAGGATCGCACCGGGCACCTCAAGGCGATGGGCTCACAGGGGACCGTGTTCGCCATCGTGGACCGGT
>WUUC01186313.1_pt1 | contig 23704 bp, 23 predicted proteins | sample 6278441 | NCBI WGS metagenome assembly WUUC01 (sample SAMN13675441, study PRJNA597444) | soil metagenome | isolation source: soil | place: USA: Washington | collected 2017-10 | reverse complement strand
AAGCTAAGGGATGCGAACTGATCGCGATGGGTACGCATGGACGTAGTGCGCTGAAGAGCCTTGTCATGGGTTCGGTAGCGACCAAGGTGCTCGCTTTAAGCAAAACACCCGTGTTACTTCTCAAGTGACGTCGAAGACGTCAGAAAGTGATAAGGAAATCATTTCGAAATCAAAGGGACGCGAGCACGCAAACCTTAGCTGAAAAGACCACGACTTCACTGTCGGAAGACGATCAAGACACCAGCGGAATCTATGCAGCAAACCTGCAAAGGGTTCTGGAGGTGACACGGGGTTATTTCAATCTTGCGACGCACGCCGCGAGCGATTCGGGATCAAAGATGCACAGTGCGCAGAGCGCGCGGAGACACGCGCTGAACGCAAGTTCGAGCTCGGAATAGGAGAGATTGCGCGGTTATAGCTCCCCGCTTTGCTATGCGCATGGGATCGCGTCGGAGTATTTCGGCGGCAGCCAGGACAGTCAGTAGTGCGAAAGAAAGAGCTGGAACGAGAATAACCCACAAGCGGAAAAGCGATGGTTTCCAGTCCGACTCGTAGTCTCCCCGAGGGTAAGTGTTGTCGCAACTCGCTCAAGTCGGCCGCCCAAGCGAAAAATTGAAGCGGCTGCATCGGTTTACGCCGCAAAGGACACGCGGCGCAACGACGCCGTTGCGCTCAAGTCCCTTCTTGCCGGCAAGTGAGAGACCGTACGAGCGCCGAAAAAATCGCAATGTTTTGAACGAGGAGAACCCATGGAACTGTATCCCGCAACCAGCAAGGAACTCGCACGCAAGCGAACGCAGCTCGCTCCCGAGGTCTCGGCCGCGTTCAAGAAATTCAGCCAGGCGGTGTTCGATGACGGCGCGCTGGACACTAAGACGAAGCAGTTGATCGCCGTCGCGGTGGCGCATGTGACGCAATGCCCCTACTGCATTAGGGGACACACTGAAGCAGCGCTCAAGCAGGGCGCGAGCGAGCAGCAAGTCATGGAAGCGATTTGGGTCGCCGCCGAAATGCGGGCGGGCGGCGCTTACGCGCACGCGAACCTCGCGCTCGAGACGATGAATCAATTGGAAGCAGGCCGGTCCGGCGGTGACGTCGCGGCGTCCAAATAGTCGGCACGAAACCGCGAACGCCGAACAACGCGTCACTCTTTGTTCATCGAGTTATCGAGTTCTTTGATCGCTTCGAGGATGTTCACAAACTTCTTGCTGAACGGGCTGAGCTTGTATTCGACGCGCGGCGGAATTTCAGGATAGGACTCGCGCAGAAGCACCTCGTAGCGCACCAATTTTCTGAGCCGCTCGTTCAGCACTTTCGTGGTCAATCCTTCGATGCTGCGCTCCATTGCGCCCGGTCGGCAAACACCCTGGCGGACAAGCTGCAGCACGGCGACTGACCATTTGCAGCCGGGCACGTCCTCCACCATCCTGCCGACCGGCGGTCGTGGCGCGGATTCGTGCAAAATTTTTTTATCCTTCACTTCCATAAATTTGTACCAAAAAGTAAGCATGTAACCGAATTGTGCGCGCTTACGCTGCGCTAAACGGTTTGCTATTTTAGCTTCATGAATCTGCTTGCTCAGTCGCAACCGACAACGAGGAGAAAACTATGACTCAGCGAACTATCGCAGGTTACACCTACGGCAACCGCGACATTCCCCATTCGCCGCTCAGCCTTGAGGACCTGGATCTCTTGAAGAAGACCGTCCTGTTTACCGATGAGGATATCAAGTATCTCAGGATGTCCCGCGACATATTGAAGGATCAGACGAGCGCTGTTCTGGATGTCTGGTACGGTTTCGTCGCATCGCAGCCGCATCTTGTTTATTACTTCTCGCGCAAGTCCGACGGCCAGCCCAGCGCCGATTATCTCGCGGCGGTGCGCAAACGCTTCGAGCAGTGGATACTCGACACGGCGGCGGCCAATTACGATCAACAGTGGCTCGATTATCAATACGAGATCGGCCTGAGGCATCACCGCACAGCGAAGAACAAGACTGATAACGTCGACTCGGTGGATATCATCAACTACCGCTATCTGCCCGCGCTCATTTACCCCGTTACCAACCACGCTCAAGCCGTTTCTCGCCAAAAAGGGGCATGCCGCTGCCGAAGTCGACAAGATGCATCAAGCCTGGATCAAGTCCGTCCTCCTGCAAGTCATTTTGTGGACACAGCCTTACGTGAAGGACGGCGACTTCTAGTTAGTGGAAGCGGACGAAACGGGTACCGCTTTCACCTTTCACAGACAGTAACCAGCTTGGGAAAGCAAGCGCACTGAGAGGCGCTCTCGCGAATGTTCGCCCGACGTTTGCGAGGCTCGGCACCGGTAGATCGACGGCATTTTTGAAGACGGGCGAAATTACTCGCGCTCAAACGCGGCCCTCGGATAACTATAATGAGTTGATCGAGCGCTCTTGCGTCTAACGATCACGTGTCGAGCCGCGAATGCGCAAGGAGGTCAGAAATGGCAAACATCCTCGAAGGAAAGGTGGCGCTCGTCACTGGAGTGAGCGCCGATGGACAGGTCGGGCAGGCGGTAGCGAAAGCGCTGGCCAAAGAGGGGGCGTCGCTAATCATCGTCGCCCGCAATGCGAAGAACGTCGAGGCGCGGGCAGCCGAGTTGCGAGCGGACGGTGCGAGCGTTCTGGCATTGGCCGCGAACCTTACCGATGAAGGCGAAGTGCGCAACACGGTCGAGCGGGCCACGCAAGAACACTCACGGATAGACATTCTGGTCAATCTCGCAGGCGGCCTCACTCGCTACAAGCCCGTGGTCGAGCACAGCCTGGATGACTGGATGCACGAGACGGGAAACAATCTGCTTACCGCTTTTCTGCTGTCGCGGGAGCTGTTTCCGCGCATGCGCGATTCCAGAGGCGGAGCGATCATCAACTTCGCGCGCGCAGGAAGCCCGCAGGCAAACATGGTGGCGTACAACTGCGCGAAGGCAGGAATCGAAGCATTGACGCGCACGCTCGCGCTCGAAGGACGCGACGCGGGAATCCGGGTCAATGCCATTGCACCGGGTTTGGTCGACACGAAATCGAATGTCGAGGCGATGAAACCGAAGGACCTCAAGAAGTGGGCTAAACGTGAGGACATCGCACAAGCGGTCGTCTTCCTTGCCTCCGAAGCGGCGAGCGGCGTCACGGGTCAAACAGTTCCCGTTACCGGTTGGGGAATATAACGCGTTCGCGTCGGTTTCATGCGGGCCAAGACCACGCGCTAGCCTCCCTCGGGATGCGCCTAGGAATGATTTGCGGGTTGCCGCCTGCTGTGCCGTTGCAGCTTCATGAACGATACCGCCGAGAAAATCTCTTTGCATTACTGCTGACGCAATCGGTCGTCCTCCGCTTGGCACGTTGACGTATCCCGCTTACTCGCCTACTCTTTATTCCTTGTATCCTTGTAGTAAGGAATAAAGGTGCTGGCAAAACTCACTTCCAAGAATCAACTCACGCTGCCGAAGGCGATCGTCCAGGAGTTTCAGAACACCGAATACTTCGATGTCCGGAACGAAAACGGCCGCATCGTGCTGACGCCGGTGCGCATCCAGGACATGAATGCCATCTGGCGCAAGCTCGACGCCTTGGGCATCAACGAGAAAGACGTCGCGAGTGCTGTAAAGCGGGCGCGCAAAGGCGTCAAGTAACGCGAGTTGCGGGTCGTTCTGGATAGCAACGTTGTTCTTTCCGCGCTCCTCTTCCGGCGCGGCCGGCTTGCCTGGATTCGCGAAGCATGGATTGATGGACGCCTTGCGCCCGTCGTTTCGCGCGAGACGGCGGCCGAGCTCGTACGCGCGCTCGCCTACGACAAGTTCAACCTTTCTCTCGACGAGCAAGCGACAGTGTTCGCGACGTATATTGAGTACGCGGAAGTCGTCCCCGAGCCCAAAGCCAGAGTACCGGTCTGCCGTGATCCCAAGGATCTGCCTTTTCTCCAGCTTGCGTACGCCGCGAAAGCTGAAGCGCTCGTCACCGGCGACGCCGATCTGACCGCCGTCAGATCGCGCGTTCCCATCATCACGCCTGCAGAGCTGAGAGAGAAATTGGAAGCGAGCCGCGGAACATGATCTCGGCGACGCACTGATTTCCTACCAAGCGAACGGCTCGCAAGCTGCGCCGGTATCGCGGGGTCGAAATTCGCTTGCTACGCCGTGTCGATCTTCGCGATCTCCGAGTCAATGAATGAAACGAAGTCCCGGCCGTACATCGTCCGGCCAAATTTTTCCCACCACTCCCTGACACCCTGTCCACGAAGCCAGTAGCGGACAATCGCTTTGAATTCCCACCAGTCGTCTTCGGAGATGCTGCCGCGGCGGAATTGGAAGTGTCCGGCCGAGAAGAACCAGAATGCCTTCAGGCACATGCTGGAGAACCGGAAGTGATCGTCGGAAGAAAGCGAATCGGCGCTTTTTCTACCGCGCCGAAATATGGCGTTGAGCTCGGGGGATTGAATGAGGAGATCGGTGAAATCGGAGAGCAGGCGAGCGGACTGTAGTTTGGCTTCGACGGCGGACGCGCGAGCGCTGGCACGGACTTGAAACGCGAGGTAGAGCAGGGTAGCGATTATTCCCACTGTGCGGACGATTTCCCCAATCGCGCTGATCGCAGCGGAGCTCACGAACGATGCCTCCCCGGGTCTTCGCCACCGTCGCGTTCCTTGGCTATCAGCACGCGGCGCAGGATCTTGCCCGCTGGAGACTTCGGGATCTCGCTGACGAACTCAAGCTTGCGTATTTTCTTGTAGGGCGCCACCCGCGCTGCGACAAACTCTATGATTTCATTCGCCGCGGCTTCGGCTTTTAGCACCACGCAGCCTTTCGGCACTTCGCCGCACTCCTCGTCGGGAACGGGGATGACTGCCGCATCAGCGATTGCCGGATGCTGAAGGAGAACGCTCTCGAGCTCCGCTGGCGCGACCTGATACCCCTTGTACTTGATCAGCTCTTTCACTCGATCCACGACGAAGAAGTAGCCGTCTGCGTCGGCATAGCCAATGTCGCCGGTGTGCAGCCAGCCGTCCTGATCGATGGTCGCCGCAGTCGCCTCGGGATTGTTGAGGTAGCCCTTCATCACCTGCGGGCCACGGACCCAGAATTCTCCAGTTTCTCCCGGCGCTGAGTCCTGACCTGTTTGCACATCAACCACCCGGCCCTCGGTGTTCGGAGCGAGCGGCCCGATCGAGCCTGCCTTGTTTCGGCCTCCCTCGGGAGTGATGTGGGTGACGGGACTCGCTTCGCTCAACCCGTAGCCCTGTGTCACCTCGCAGCCGACGCGCTGGAATGCGACTTGGCAGAGCTCGGCTCCGAGCGGCGCTGCTCCCGAGAACAGCAGGCGTAAGCTTGAAAGATCGTAGCGCTCGACCAGCGGATGCCGCGCGAGAGCGAGCACGATGGGCGGAGCGACATACGCGCGGGTGATACGGCGCTCCTCGATCGTCCGCAAGAACTGCTCGAGGTCGAACCGCGGCATCGTCACCACCGTTGCGCCCGCTGCCAGATGCGTATTCATCACCACCGTCATGCCGTAGATGTGGAAGAAGGGCAGCACGGCGATCACGCGATCATCGGGCGAGATCTTCTGCGTCGCCAGCACCTGGCTGATGTTGGCGACCAAATTGCGATGGGTCAGCATCACTCCCTTGGGCAACCCGGTCGTGCCGCTCGAATAGGGCAACACGGCAACGTCTTCTTCTGGAACGATGGAAACCGAAGGCGGCGATTGGTCTGTTTGAGCCAACGTCGCGAACGGCGTCGTCTTCACCGAGGAATTCGAGGGTGTCGCTGGCGCTTCTCCGATGACGAAGATCTCTTCGACTCGCGTATTGGCCGCCGCTTGCTGTGCTCGCTCCAAAAGCTGGGCATTGGTGAAGAGGAAGCGGGCGGCCGAGTGCTTGAGCTGGGCGCTCATTTCTTCCGCCGTATAGATCGGATTCATCGTCGTACTCGCCGCTCCAAGCGACGCCACGCCGTGAAACATCGCCGGATACTCGATCGAATTGGGAAGGCATACCCCAACCACTTCGCCTCGCGCGAGCCGTCGGCTTGCAAGACCTGCGGCTAAGCGACGAGTGAGCTCCCCCAGTCCGGCGTAGGTGAGTATCCTTCCGCTGATGGCGTCGACCATTGCCGGCTTGTCGCCGAGTTTGTCGGCTTGCGCGAGCACGAAGGAAGCGACGGCCGACGCCGGGATGGGGATATCTGCATGGGGGCTTTGGAAAGTCATCGTACGTCCTCCTCTGTCGCGGCTGACCGAGTCGAGCCTTACGATCCTTGCATGCGCCCTTACACAGAGCTACTTCCGTTGGAGCGGCCGGCTCAGCAGCGAATCGAATTGTCCGACACTTTGACGCCGAATTGGAGATGGAAACGGCGCTCACCGTCGCGAGCTTCCACACGCTGTCTACTTGCGGTTGGCATCGCTTTTACGACTCCGAAACCATTACCTTCCCGTACATTCGATTTCAATCCACCAAAGCGTCGCTGCCTTAAAGTAAATGCCAAGTAACATGGCGTCCCGTCTGACACTTTGGCAAGCGATCTCTACTCGGATATCGCGCGCAATCGATCAGCCGTTCGCGGCAGTCCACGTCAAACCTGTCGGCGGCGGCTGCATCAATTCGGCTTGTCGTATCGAGGGCGATGGGCTGGCCTTTTTCGTCAAGCTCAATAACGCCTCGAAGCTTTCGATGTTCGAAGCCGAGGCGGCGGGACTCGAGGAAATCGCTCGCACGCGCACAATCCGGGTTCCGCGGCCGATTTGTTGCGGAGTGGAAGACACACAGGCATTTATCGTTCTCGAATACATCGAGCTCGGCGGACGCAGCGACTGGGCGTTGTTCGGGTCTCAGTTTGCTGAGCTTCACAAGACTACGAGAGAGCAGTTCGGGTGGAAGCGCGACAACACGATCGGCTCGACTCCGCAGATCAATACGCAGACTTCCGATTGGGTCGAATTCTGGCGCGAGCGCCGGCTGCGATTTCAATTGCAACTTGCGGCAACAAACGGCTACACAGGCTCGTTGCAGGAGAAGGGCGAGCGGCTGATGGAATCGCTCGAAGTTTTTTTCCGCGATTACTCAGTAACGCCTTCGCTGCTGCACGGAGACTTGTGGGGAGGCAACGCCGCTTTCGACAATGAAGGCAACCCGGTGATTTTTGACCCCGCTGTCTACTACGGAGACCGCGAAGCTGATGTGGCGATGACCGAACTCTTCGGCGGCTTTGGCTCGCGCTTCTACCGCGCGTACAACGAGGAGTGGCCGCTCGATTCAGGCTATCGCGTGAGAAAAGACCTCTACAACCTCTACCACATCCTCAACCATCTCAATCTCTTTGGTGGAAGGTATCTGCGCCAAGCGGAGAACATGATCGAGAATCTACTCGCGCAGAGATAGTTTTACACCTGTACGATTGCTCGCTACACTGCAAGCGGATAAGGTGCCAGGGAATCGTGTGTAAATCACGAGCTGTCGCGCAACTGTAAGCAGCAAAGAAAGCTCAAAGTTTTCCTTAAGCTTTTGCCGATCGAGCCCACTGTTCCAGGAACGGGACGGGAAGGGCGGCAGAAGCGCTGCAAGCCAGGAGACCTGCCTTATCAAAGCGGCGACGCTTCCGCGGTTTGAGGCAAGGTCGCGCACTCACTCCCGCTTCAACGCGGGCGCACGTGTCCGCCTTTCCTACTGCCCCGATGCGTCATATTTTCGAGGAGACGCACTGAAAGGCACCCATGCTTACCCATAACCTCGGCTATCCGCGCATAGGTAGCCATAGAGAACTCAAAAGAGCCTGCGAAAGTTACTGGTCCTCCCGGATCGGCATCGATCAACTTCTGGAGGCGGGCCGAAAGATTCGTCGCGACAATTGGCAGTTGCAACGCGAAGCAGGCATTTACCTCATTCCCTGCAACGATTTTTCGTTCTACGACCATGTGCTCGACCTTTCGCTCACGGTCGGCGCTATTCCTGCGCGCTATCAGCCGCTAGTCGACAAGTCGAATATTTCCCAGCTCGATGCGTATTTCGCGATGGCGCGAGGCTATCAGAAAAACGGCATCGATCTCGTCGCCATGGAGATGACCAAGTGGTTCGACACCAACTACCACTACCTCGTCCCCGAGTTCACCAAGAATCAGACTTTCGTCTTGCGCTCGCGGAAAGTTTTCGAAGAATTTGAAGAGGCGCGCGGCCTTGGTATCAACGCCAAGCCAGTGTTGATCGGGCCGGTGAGTTACCTGCTCCTCGGTAAAGAAAAAGATCCCAGCTTTGACAGGCTGAAACTACTCGATCGACTCATGCCGGTTTACCTGCAGGTCTTGAGCGAGCTTGAGCAGCGGGGCGCTTCATATGTTCAGCTCGATGAACCGTTTCTCGCGTTAGATTTGCCGCAGTCAGCAAAACGCAGCTTCGAATCGGCGTACTCGGCGATCGCCCAGGCGTGCCGCTCGCTCAAAGTTATTGTCGCAACTTACTTCACAGCGCTTAACGACAATGCCGAGTTCGCCGCGGCGCTTCCCATGGCGATGCTGCACCTCGATCTCGCCAGAGCGCCCACGCAGCTCGAAGAAGTTCTCGCCGCGGTCCCGCCCGAAGTCGGCCTTTCGCTCGGAGTCGTCGACGGCCGCAATGTTTGGAAAAACGATTTGGAACGCTCGCTCGAGCTGATTAACAAAGCTGTGCAGAAGCTCGGCCCCGACCGAGTGGCGCTCGCACCTTCGTGCTCTCTGTTGCATGTGCCCCACGATCTAGCGCTGGAAACGGATCAATTGCCGGGTGCGATCAAACCTTGGCTCGCATTTGCGCGGCAAAAGCTCGATGAAGTCGTGACGCTCAAAGGACTTTCACAGTCTGAAACTCACAAACAATACGCAGGCTCGCTCAAGGACAACATGTTCGATATGGAGAGCCGCCGCCGCTCGGCTGCGATCCACCGGCCGGCAGTCAAACAGCGTCTGGCCGCCGTACGCCGTGATGACTTGAAGCGCCGAAGCCTCTTCCGCGCGCGCCAGAAAAAGCAGCACGCGCTCGTTGACCTGCCGCTTTTTCCTACAACGACCATCGGATCGTTTCCGCAGACCGAGGACGTGAGAAAGCTCAGGCTTCGCCTCAAGCAAGGCGAGCTGACGCACGAGCAATACGACGAGGCAATTCGCAAAGAAATCGGTGAAGCTATTCGCTGGCAGGAAAAGGCCGGTCTCGATGTGCTCGTGCACGGCGAGTTCGAACGCAACGACATGGTGGAATACTTCGGGGAACGGCTCGAAGGCTTCGGCTTCACCGCGAACGGATGGGTGCAGAGCTACGGCTCACGCTGCGTCAAGCCGCCGATCATCTACGGCGACATTGAACGTCACGCACCGATGACAGTGAAATGGTCTCAATACGCGCAGTCGTTGACGACCAAACCGGTGAAAGGAATGCTGACGGGGCCGGTCACGATCCTGCAGTGGTCATTCGTGCGCGACGATCAGCCGCGATCAAACACCGCTAGACAAATCGCACTCGCGATCCGCGACGAAGTGGCCGATCTCGAAAGCGCGGGAATTCGTTTCATACAAATCGACGAACCCGCCCTGCGTGAGGGGCTGCCTTTGCACAGAGCCGACTGGGAGGAGTACCTGAGCTGGGCGGTCGAGGCTTTCCGGCTGGCTTCCAGTGGCGTTGCCGACGATACGCAGATTCACACGCACATGTGCTACGCGCAGTTCAACGACATCATTGCCTCGATTGCGGATATGGATGCCGACGTCATCACGATTGAAACATCGCGGTCGCAGATGGAATTGCTCGACGCCTTCGCGAGCTTTCGCTACCCGAACGAAATCGGGCCGGGCGTGTACGACATTCACTCGCCTCGCATCCCGACCGTGCAGGAGATCATCGCGCTCATTCGGAAAGCGCTAGCTGTGCTTCCCGCGCGCAACCTCTGGGTCAATCCCGACTGCGGATTGAAAACGCGCAAGTGGCCGGAGACAAAAGCGGCGCTCGCGAACATGGTCGCCGCTGCGAAAACGTTACGGGAGATCGAACTGTAGTCACACAATGAAGAATGGCCGATCGTTTCATTCGTTCCGGCACGCTAAAGTCTATGTACCGTAAACCTTGTTGTAAGAGCCGCAGGACGAACACTGGAACACAAGACCGATGAATTGCCCTCGTTCTACTTTCCACAGGATTACCGCCCTGCAGGCGCCGCACACGTAATTAGTATCGCCATAGCCTCCTACCCCGGTGGCGTACGGCTCATTCGCTATGTACCGAGGTTCCGACGCGATTACCGCTCCAAAATCTGGCTTGGGGATGACCTCCATCTGTATCTTAGCCAACGATATTCCTCCATGCGCTCGTGATTCGAAACAATGCACCTTTGACATGATCCAGCTCAGGTACAGAAAGTACGATCTTATCGTTTGCCTTCAAATTCTTCTCGACGGCGGAGTCGTCTAGAATTCGCAAATGCTGGGATCCAATGTTCTTCAACATATCGGGGTACACGCAACTTCCGTGATGCTGAATCGAGTTCCTAATCAGCACGTGCTTTTTGACAATGGACAGTTCCTCTGCGTGCACGTCCCTTTGATGCAGAATGTGGACTAATACCCTGATGCGTTCGCTGTACGGTTGGAAACGAAAATCGTTGATAAGACCATCTCGAACTTGAACCTTCATGTCGGCGTTAACTGAGAAATCAATCCGCGCTGTCCACTGCTTCAGCTCAGGATGCAATTTCCTGCCGTCCAAATGCTCACTTACAAACTGAGCGAATAGATTCCCTAGCAGATCAAACTAAGACGAAATCAATTTAGTTTGAAATAATTCGGCGATCCCTTGTGCAACGTCTGGACTCTGAGGCAGCAGATCTCGGACAAATATAGGTTCTGTTGATATTCCCGGGGCGGTCGTTATTGCGAGGTTGGTTTCTGGCAAGGCGGACGCTAGGAGGCGACTACCGATACCTACGTACGCGTTGCCTAAAATCAATTGTCGATAGTGAATGGCAGCTTGTCGCTGAAAATCGTCGATAAGGCCAAGCATGCAAGAAGGTGAACTCTGTAGCGGTCCGTGGGAAAAAAACAGAGCAGCTTACCAATACGATGTTGCACCTTCAAATTTTTACCAAAACGTCGTTTGGGATTGGCAACGGGCGACGTTTGGTTGGTCCGATGGTTCAGCGCGTACTCGACGTCTGCGCCACGAGGCGCTCGAGCGCAGCGCGAATCGTCGCGGGAATCGACACTGCACGCCGCGTCTCGCGATCGACAAAGACGTGGACGAAGTAGCCTGCGGCTGCCGCAAGGGTTTCGTTTTTTTTGAATACGGCAAGCTCATAGCGGACGCTCGCGTTTCCGAGCTTGCCGACGCGCAGGCCCACTTCGATCTCTTCCGGGAAGGCGAGCGGTTGCAGATACTGGCAGTGAGATTCGGCTGCGTATCCGACGATGCTGCCGCGGGCGATATCGAGGCCGCCTTCGGCAATCAAGTACTGGTTGATCGCGCTATCGAAGAAAGCGTAGTAGTGCGCGTTGTTGATGTGGCCGTAGATATCGTTATCCATCCAGCGAGTGGAAATCGGCAGCAAGTGCACATACTCAGCACGAGTGATTTGCGGCTTCTGCGCCATGTCGAATGCCAATACGATGAGTTGGAATCAACCGAGCGAATTCTCTGGGCCGCCTGAGTGCGTCAGGGGTCAAGTCTGTTTGGCGCCGCTCGATACGAGGCTTCAAAGCAACCCGGTCACTGCCTTGAAACTTGCGTCGACGGCGTTTAGCTCCTCAGCGGTGAGCTTCGTGAGCGGTCCGTTCGCGAGCCGGGTGCGGTCGAGCGTCCGGGGCTGTTCCGGCATCACCTGACACGTTTGCTGGAGTCTCTCCCTTGCGGGGATCGTGACGTGCAGCGGCTCCTTTGCCTTGCGGACGTGGGTAGTAAGCGGTAGCACGATGATCGTCGGCTCGCCCTGCTCAATCAGGAAGTCGGCCTGCAGGATGAGCACCGGCCGGATTTTTCCCACCTCGCTTCCGCGATTCGGATTGAGATTGCCGATCCATATTTCGCCGCGCCGCATCAGCGCTTCTTCGGCCTGGCGCTGGAACGTGCGGCCGGCTTCCCGCCGCTGCGCTCCGCAAGCGCGAGCGTCTCATTGTCAGTGAGGAGCGCTTCCTCGGCGACTGCTACCGCCTCGCCGGCCCCGCGCTCGCGTGCCGCGCGTGCTATCTGATCGAGAAAACGCTGGCGTTGCCTTCTTTCAATAAATTCCATGATCGCCTTCCGAGCGAGCTCGGAGCGAGTCTCTTCAGCAAGTTCCGTCTCTTGAGCGAGACGCCGCTCGAGTTCGTCATCCAAACGGAGGTTCAGGGTACCCATGTAGCACGATTCGCATAGAAAATTGGCGTACAAACTGTAACACAGCATGCAATACACTGTAGAAACCGGATTTCTGTCCCGGTTTCTTCCACTCTAACCGCACCGCCTACTTGATACTTCGGTTATGCCTGCGCCGCGCCTCTCTAAGGTGCTTCGTGAATCCGTCATCACTACCGGCGCGGCTAAAAGGTGATGACCTGCCGAACGGCCTGCCCTTCGTCCAGCCGGTCGAAGCCTTGGTTGATGTCGGGGAGCGGCATTTTCCCGCTCATCAGCCGGTTCACCGGCAATCGGCCGCGCTGATAGAGCGCGATGTAGTTCGGCACGTCGCGCACCGGCACGCAGGTGCCGATATAGCTGCCCTTGAGCGTGCGCTCTTCGGCAACGAGATTGACCGCTGGAACAGGCAACGTATGTGTCGGCGGCGGCAGACCGGCAGTCACGGTGGTGCCTCCACGGCGAGTGATTCTGTACGCTAGCTCCAGAGCTTTGACTGAGCCCGCCATCTCGAAGGCGAAATGCACGCCTCCTGCGGTCACAGTGCGCACTTGGTCTACATAATCGGCGGAAGAAGCATTGAAGGAATCGGTCGCCCCGAGATCGCGCGCAAGCGCGAGCTTCTCTTCGGACAGATCGATCGCGACGATACGGCTTGCGCCTGCCAGCGCAGCGCCGAGCAGCGCAGCGAGACCCACTCCTCCCAAACCGATCACCGCGACCATCGACCCGGGGGGCACCTTCGCGGTATTCACCACAGCGCCAACGCCGGTCAGCACCGCGCAGCCGAACAACGCGGCCTCGTCGAACGGCAGGTCCGGATCGATCTTGATCAGCGATCGGCGGGAAACGGTCGCGTACTCGGCAAAGGCGGAGCAGCCAAGATGATGGTTGAGCGGTTCATTTCGGCGTTTCAAGCGGCGTGCCCCCGACAAAAGTGTTCCCGCAGTGTTGGCAACTGCCCCCGGCTCGCACAGCGCGGGACGCCCTTCCGAGCAAGGCAGGCAGTGACCGCAGCTCGGGACGAAGACCATGACAACGTGATCTCCTTTCTTGAGATCGCTGCCGCCTGGTCCCAATTCTTCCACTACTCCCGCCGCCTCGTGCCCCAATGCCATCGGCATCGGACGTGGCCGGTCGCCGTTGATCACCGACAAGTCGGAATGACAAAGACCGGCGGCTTTGATTTTGACCAGTACTTCGCCCGGACCGGGAGGATCGAGCTCAACGTCTTCGACCGCAAGCGGTCTGGATTCGAAATAAGGCGGGGGAACCCCCATCGCGTTGAGTACTGCAGCTTTGATTTTCATAGTTCAGCGCAAAAGCGGTAGATAAATGTCAACGGACTTTGGCCAAAGCCGTCATTGCGAGGAACTTAGTGACGAAGCAATCTTGTACCTCACGTTGGAAAGTTGGGCGGGCTGCTCGCAAGGATCGAGCTGCCGCCGCCTGGCGCGAAGTTCGACCCGCAAAGAAAAAGAGATTGCTTCGGCTTCGCTCGCAATGACATCCCCTCAGGCCTTCCTCAGTAACGCAGAGTCGGAGAGCGCAACGTCGCTCTTGCCGGCTCGATCAATTTCTTTCTCGACCAGAACACCGCGTTCGATCACGAACAATTTTTCGACCAGTGCCGCCGAGTGGGTATAGTCGGATTCCGACAAGAGCACTGAAACCCCTTCGCTCTTGAGATCGTCAAGCACCTCTGCAAGGCGGCGCGACAACGCTGGCGCGATACCTTCGAAGGGTTCGTCCAACAGAATCAGATGCTCTCCGGTCATCAACGCCCGTGCGAAGGCGACCAATTTCTGCTGGCCGCCGGAAAGCTGCAGCGCGCGCCGCTCCGCGAAGCCCTTGACCTCGGGCATCAGCTCGTAGATTCGCTCAAGGCGAGCCGCGGCATCCTCGATTCCGTTTGCCCACGCCGGAATCATCACGTTTTCTTCGACTAACAGCTCGGGGATGAGTCGTCGGTCCTCCGGCATATAGCCCACTCCCATGTCGGCCCTGCGATAACCCGGTACAGCGGTGACATCGGCGCCATTGATGTTGATGCGTCCGGCGGTCGGCCGGATCAATCCCATGATCGAACGCATCAGCGTGGTCTTGCCGGCGCCGTTGCGGCCGATGAGTCCCGCCATCACGCCTTTCGGGAGTTGGAACGAGACGCTGCGCAAGATCAAGGGTACGTGGGCGGCGTGTTGAAGCGCTTGATATAGGCTTCGCGGAACCACTTGTTGAGAGCGTTATCGGGAGCGAACACGCCATACGGTCCGCGACCGCCGATGACCGCGCCGTCCGGCATCTGGTCGGTGAGGCGGAACATCGCAGTCTCGCCAGTGGTGAGCACCGGGGTCTTTTTTGGAACAAGCCGCGCGCGACACCTTGCAGCACCAGACTCTCCATATCACCGCCCCAGAAGCTCGAATGCACAAACTGCGCATGGTTGACCATTAGCGCGGAAATCTCCGAGCTATACTGGCCGGCGCCCAGATTCGGCATCTGCGACGTGCCCACTTCAACGCCTGGCTCCAGTTTCCCCAGCGCCTTGATGAAGTCGTTCCAGGAATCCTGACCCCATGCGTAGTTCTGGTTGATGCCGTTGACTTTCTTGATGTCGGGATTGATTCCCACGATGTAGCGGGCGGCGCCGACGCTGTCCATCACAGCGGTCGGACCGGTTCGGAAAACGTACTTGTAGCTTTTTTCTTCGAAGATGCGCGGCGTGCCGCAGTCAAAAAAGATAGTGAGCTTCTGCAACTCTCGGCGACCGGCGCAATTCCCAGGCAGTCGCCCGAGGAGATATAACCGATCACCGCGTCGACGTTCTGGCGCTGCAGCAGGTTGCGGTATTCGGTCACCTGCTTCCCCGTGCCGCCGGCCTCATCGATCACAACCGGCTCTATCGTCATTCCGGCGATGCCCTTGGTGTTGTAGGGAGCAGGCATCGTTCCCGCGTTGATCGCCTCAATGACGAGATCGGCGGCGTTCTTTGCCGGCACGCCGAAAGGCCCCGCTGCCGCTCCCGAAAGAAAGGTGACGAGTCCCAGCTTGAGCGTGTTTGCCGCTCCCGATGCGCCCAACGCGAGGCAGAGCAATGTGCTCCCCGCTACGATCACGACCTTCGACGTCCTTTTCATTGCCATCCTCCTGCCATTTGATTTGCCCCTTACCCATCGATACCTCCCAGACACACGTACTTCACTTCCAGGAATTCTTCGATGCCGTACTTCGATCCTTCGCGTCCGAGGCCCGATTGCTTCATCCCGCCGAACGGGCCGACCTCGTTTGAAATGAGCCCGGTGTTGACTCCGACGATTCCGTACTCGAGCGCCTCAGCGATGCGCCAGATGCGTCCGATGTCGCGGCTATAGAAATAAGAAGCCAGGCCGAACTCGGTATCGTTCGCCATGCGCACTGCCTCTTCGTCGGTATGGAAGCGGAACAGGGCCGCGACGGGACCAAAGGTTTCTTCACGCGCGAGCTTCATCGCGGGAGAAGCCTCCGTGAGCACGGTCGGCTCAAAAAATGTGCCGCCTAGAGCGTGGCGCTTGCCGCCCGTAACGACGCGCGCGCCGTGAGCCACTGCGTCGGCAAGATGCTCTTCGACTTTGACGACTGCAGCCTCGTTGATCAGCGGACCCTGCAACACACCGGGCTCGAGCCCATTACCTACCTTGAGGGTGGGAATCTTCTGCGCCAGTTTGTCGGCGAAAGCGTCGTAGATGCCGTTCTGTACGAGAATGCGATTGGCGCAAACGCACGTCTGCCCCGCGTTGCGGAATTTGGAAGCGATCGCCCCTTCGACCGCGGCATCGAGATCGGCATCGTCGAAGACGATGAAGGGCGCGTTGCCGCCGAGCTCGAGCGACAGCTTCTTGATCGTGCCTGCGCACTGCTTCATGAGGAGTCTGCCGACCTCGGTCGAACCGGTGAAAGTCACTTTGCGTACGAGGGGATTTGTCGTGAGTTCAACACCGATCGGCTCGGCATGCCCGGTGATCACGTTGAACACACCCTTTGGCACGCCCGCGCGCTCGGACAGCTCGGCGAGAGCCAACGCGGAATACGGCGTCTGCTCGGCGGGCTTGACGACGATCGTGCATCCCGAGGCGAGCGCCGCACCGGCTTTGCGAGTGATCATCGCTGCGGGGAAGTTCCAAGGCGTGATAGCCGCGCACACCCCCACCGGCTCCTTCATCACGACGATTCGCTTCTCGGCCCAAGGAGAAGGAATCGTGTCGCCGTAGACGCGTTTTGCTTCTTCGGCGAACCATTCGATGAACGACGCCGCGTACGCGATCTCGCCCTTCGATTCAGCGAGCGGTTTGCCCTGCTCGGAAGTCATGAGCAAGGCGAGATCGTCCTGATTGGCGAGCATCAAATCAGACCAGCGACGCAGAATCAGTGCGCGTTCTTTCGCGGTTTTCGCTCGCCACGCGGGCCATGCGGCGTTTGCCGCTTCTATCGCACTACACGTCTCAGCGCCGCGGAGATCGGGAACCCCGCCGAGCACTTCTCCATTCGCGGGGTTGCGCACGGCCAAGGTCTTATCCGAGTCGAGCCAGGCGCCATCGATGTAACAGCGCTGGCGAAAGAGCTCGGGATCCTTCAAGCGCATGCCCACCTCGGCGGTTCGGAAGTTGCGTTGAGTATAGGCACGACGCACCGCCGATGTCCAGTATATCGAATATCGTTCAGAATACTGAACAGGGCGGTGTAGAAGGCTCGTTAATCCGGGCCGCTATTCAAAATAGTGAATTTCGTTCAGAATACTGAACGATGAACAGCGCCACGTCTGTTACGGGAGCCGGCAAACAACAAAAAGGGGTCGTGCCCGCGGTCGCTCGCGCCGCGCGTTTGCTCGACATCCTGGCGGACGCCCGAGAGCCGCTTTCGCTGGCCGCGCTGACGGATCTGCTCGGACTGCCCAAGAGCACGACGCACACGTTATGCAGCACTCTTGTCAAAACCGGCCTCGTGACCCGGTTTGACAACGGCGCCTACCATCTCGGCCCGCATGTCATGGATCTCGCGCATGCGTTTCTTTCGCGTACGGATCTCACCGCGGCGTTCGTTAAAGTCTGGGATTCGATGGCCGTGCTGCCCGAGGAAACGATCATTCTTTCGGTGCTCGACGGAACAGACGTGGTCTACCTCGCGTGCCGCAACGGCTCGCGTCCGCTCGGAGTCACTTTCCGTATCGGGATGCGCTTGCCGGCGAATTGCACTGCCACCGGAAAGGCCCTGCTGAGCACGCTTTCCCCGGCGCGACTTTCCGAACTTTTTCGCACGCAGGGATTTCGTACGCTCACCAGAAACAGCATTTCAAACCTCGACTCGCTGCACGCTGACCTCGAAAAAGTTCGGCGGGACGGCTACTCGGTCGATAACGAGGAAACGCGCGAAGGCATGGTGTGCTTCGGAGCTCCGGTATTCGACTCACGTGGCGCCGAAGCCGTCGCCGGAGTGGCGGTCAGCATGCTGAAAGCCGATTCGAACACGTCGCGGGCTACGGTCGCGACCGAGGCGGTGATGCGCCTCGCCGCGGGTTTATCGAAGCGTCTCGGAGCGCGCGTAGATCCATCCGCGCGAAACACGGCGTAAGGTACGGCTTCGCCGCTAATCAGTCGCGTCAGTTTCGGCGTTCTCGGAAAAAAGCAGCGTCGTCCGCACCTCCGCATCTGCGCGTCATTCCGCGCCTGCGCGGTCTCGCTCCGGACTCAATCCAGGTTCCATGGATAATACTGCGGCATATGGCCGAGAAAAACCGCCTCCCCGACGATCTTGCTTCCGCCATTTCGGGAGAAGTGCGCTTCGACGACGGCAGCCGTGCGCTTTACTCGACCGACGCTTCCAACTATCGCCAGACGCCGATCGGAGTTGTCATTCCCCGCTCGGTGCAGGATATCGCCGCCACAGTGAATCTGTGCCGCGCGCACGACTCGCCAATTCTCATGCGCGGCGCTGGGACGAGTCTTGCAGGGCAGGCGTGCAACGCCGCGGTGGTCCTCGATACTTCCAAGTATCTCAGGCAGATTCTCCACATCGATGTCGAACGCAGGGTTGCGCATGTGCAGCCTGGGCTCGTCTGCGACGACCTGTGCCGCGAAGCCGAGTCGCGCGGGCTTACGTTCGGCCCCGATCCTTCGACGAAAAATCGCTGCACGCTCGGCGGCATGATCGGCAACAACGCGTGCGGCGCGCATTCGCTGGCGGCGGGAAAAACGGTGGAAAACGTGGTCGCGCTCGAGATCATCACGTACGAAGGCCTGCGCATGTGGGTGGGCGGGACTTCCGAAGACGAAATCCCCGGAATTGTCGCGGCGCGCGGACGGCGAGCTGAAATCTACTCGCGGCTGCGAGACTTGCGTGATCGCTACGGCGACGCCATCCGCGCCGGATTTCCAAAGCTGAAAAGGCGGGTGTCTGGCTACAATCTCGACCAGCTGCTGCCGGAAAACGGCTTCAACATCGCCGGTGCTCTCGTCGGCTCGGAAGGCACCTGCGCGATCACGCTTTCGGCGAAGGTCAAGCTTGTTCCAGAGCCGCGGCACACCGCGCTTGCGGTGCTCTCCTATCCCGATATTTTTGTCGCGGGCGATCGCGCGCCGTTTTGTGTAGAGCATTCGCCGTCGGCGATCGAGGGGATGGACCGCTTCATCGTCGAAGACTTGCGTAAAAAAAACTATCAACTCGTCGATATCTCGCTGCTGCCGGAAGGCGGGGCATGGCTGCTCGTCGAATTTGCGGCGGATACGCGCGAAGAAGCCACAGCGAAGGCCGAAGCTTTCATCGCGGGCGAAAGCCGTTCGGCTATCGGCTCACGGCTCTTCGACGAACGCGCTCAACAAAGAAAGCTCTGGAGCATTCGCGAAGTCGGCGCCGCGGCGGCGAACGCGGTTCCCGGCGAGCCGGAGACTTTTCCGGGCTGGGAGGATGCGGCAGTCGACCCACTCCGCATCGGCGCTTATCTCCGCGACTATCGCAAGCTGCTCGCCAAATACGAGTACCGCTCGACGCTTTACGGGCACTTCGGTGACGGCTGCATCCACGGCCGCGTAACCTTTGATCTGAAATCGGCGGACGGCATCAGGAAATGGCGCAGTTTTCTCGAAAACGCCGCGGATCTCGTCGTGCGCTACGGCGGCTCGCTTTCGGGAGAACACGGCGACGGGCAGGCGCGCGGCGAGTTTCTTTCGCGAATGTACTCGCCCGAACTGATGGCGGCGATGCGCGAATTCAAAGCGATCTGGGACCCCGACAATAAGCTCAATCCGGGAAAGCTCATCGATCCGTATCCGGTCGATTCGCACTTGCGTCCCGCGCTGGAGCTCGGCCAGCCGCGAACGCGATTTTCGTTCTTTCGAGACGACAACAGTTTCGCGGTCGCGGCATCCCGCTGTGTCGGAGTTGGAAAGTGCCGGCGTCACGACGGCGGAACGATGTGCCCCAGCTACCGCGCGACTCGCGAGGAGATGCACTCGACGCGCGGCCGCGCTCGGCTGCTTTTCGAAATGCTCGAAGCCGAGACGCTCAAAGACGCGTGGTACGCGAAGCCGGTGATGGAAGCGCTGCAACTTTGCCTGTCTTGCAAGGCCTGCAAAAGCGAGTGTCCGACGCGAGTCGACATCGCAAGCTACAAGGCTGAATTTTTTTCTCACTACTACGAGTACCACTCGCGCCCGCGTCAGGCTTACAGCATGGGGCTTGTCAATCGCTGGGCAAGAACCGCGTCGCACGCGCCCGGGATTTTCAATCTGGCGGCGGACATGCCGGCAATACGCGAACTCGTCAAGATCGCAGCCGGAATCTCCCGCAGACGCCGTCTTCCTCGGATCGCCAGACCAACGTTCAGAACGTGGTTCGCCGGTCGCCGCGCCGGCAACGAAGGCAAGGCTAGAGTCGTTCTCTGGACCGATACATTCAGCAACTACTTTCAGCCAGACGTCGCAATCGCGGCGGTCGAGGTGCTGGAAGCCGCGGGCTTCCACGTGTCGGTGCCGAACCGAAATCTATGCTGCGGGCGCCCGCTGTACGACTATGGCTGGCTCGACCGCGCAAAGCGATCGTTGCAACAGATTCTGGATTCGTTGCGCGCCGAGATCGAGAACGGCGTACCGCTCGTCGTCCTCGAGCCCGCGTGCTTGAGCGTTTTTCGTGACGAGCTGATCAACTTTTTCCCCGACGACGAGCGCGCGGCAAAGTTAAGCGCTCAAAGTTGTACGCTCAGCGAGTTTCTCGCTCCCCAGAGCGATTTCAAGCCGCGGGGGCTCGAACGCGAAGCGCTGATCCATGCGCACTGCCATCAGAAATCTGGGTGGGGAGTCGACAGCGAAGTCGCAATGTTGTCGGCGATGGGTGTGCAATGCGACGTGCTCGATTCCGGTTGCTGCGGGATGGCGGGTGCGTTCGGGTTCGACCGGAACAATTACGAGGTTTCGATCAAGATCGGGGAGCAGAGGCTGCTGCCCGCAGTACGGGGGGCGAATTCAGATACGGCAATCATCGCCGACGGATATAGCTGCCGGGAGCAGATCGCGCAATGCACTTCGAGAAACGCGGTACACAGCGCGCAAGTGATGCGTCGCTTTCTTCCCAGATGAATCGAGCGACTTCACTTATACGATGACTCCGGATTCCTCTTCGCTCGCGCTCGTGCTTCTCGCGGTGATCACACCGCTCGGTTCGCCGCGACGTCCCAACCCATCCTGATCGGCGCTGCTACGGCGCCTGTCGGCAACTGCTCGTGGTATTCGAATTCGATTCTCGCGAAGTTGAGCGACGCCGAATCCACGGGAGCTGATTGCTCCTGTCCGGAAGTCTCGAACGAGCTCACGAGGACGTTCGAAAGCTTGATGAGAAGGAAATCGTGCTGGCCAGTCTTGCGACAGCTCAAGACGGCGGTGGGAAAACGCTTTCCGCTTGCACAAGCAAGCATGAGATGCGGCGAAGCCTTGCTGGCGCGCGTCACAAATTGCAGATCGCGCATCGAGACTTTAGCCGCTGCGCTTCCTCCACCGCCGCTTGTGACAATCGTCTGAGCTTCGCCCCACGACCACGAAACGACTTCGATTTCCCCCTTGTGGCGATCGTCCTGACTTTCCCCCGGAACGCCGTCTATCCTCAAAAAATACTGGCAACTCATCTCATTCCACGGTGGCGCCGCTCTTCTTCACGAGATCGCCCCACTTTGCCGCTTCGGCCTGCACGAACTTTGCGAAGTTCTGCGGGCTATCGCCGACAAAATCGGAACCCGTATCGGCGAGAATTCTCTGAAATTCCGACTGCTTCATCACTTTCAAGGTCTCGCTGTTGAGCTTGGCGATGACTTCCTTCGGCGTGCCAGCCGGCGCGAAAAAGCCATACCACGCGTAAGACTCGACGCTCGGGAGCCCGGATTCGGCAAACGTAGGAACATCGGGAAGCTGAGGCGAGCGTTTGGCGCTCGTCACTGCGATCGGTTTGACCTTCCCTGCTTTGATATGCGGCAGAATCGCGACCATGCTGTCGAACATCACCGGCACGTGCCCGCCGAGGAGATCGTTGATCGCGGGTGCCGATCCCTTGTACGGCACGTGAATCACGTCTACTTTCGCCGCGCTCTTGAATAGCTCACCGGTTAGATGCTGCGGCGTTCCCGTTCCGGCCGATGCGTACTGAAATTTGCCTTGCTGCGCGTTCATGTGCGCAATCAGGTCCTTCACATTGTTCGCCTGTACCGAAGGATGCGCAACGAGAACGAGCGGAACGCGCAAAAGATTGGTGATTGGAATCAAGTCCTTCGATGGATCGAACGGCATCGTCTTGTAGAGCGCGGGATTGATGACGATTGGAGAGCTCGAGGTGATGAGCAACGTATAGCCATCGGGGAGCGACCTCACCACCTGCCCGCTGCCAATGTTCCCGCTCGCGCCACCTCTATTGTCGACGATGAAGGATTGTTCAAGCGATTCCGTCAATCCTTTCGCGATTGGACGCGCCGCGATATCGGAGGGTCCGCCCGGGGGCCAGGGGACGACGATCGTCACCGTCTTGTTCGGATACGTTTGCGCCATAGCCGGCGCAACAGCCAAAGCCAACGCGCAGATCAAAAGCTTGAGCAATGTCATTTTCTTACTCCTATGTGACGTGCAAGCATAGAACCTACTTCATAAGCCCGCGCACGCTTTGGGTGCACCTCGCCCTGAATCCGTCGCTTTGTGGTCGCAACGCATCGTGTAGGCCTATGAGACACGTTCTAACGCGCAACTCTCTTGAGCGGACCGAAGCAGCGATACGTGGTCGCGTCCAGGCATACGAGCATTTCGTTGTAGCTCGAATCGAATTCGATGTACACGGTCGCCGAATCTCCAGTGCTGTTTTCGTCGCTGCCGCTGCAGTCCTTGCCACCATTGTCCTTTACCGTAGTGACTTTCATGAGATGGCGGTTGTTTCCTTCGGTCGCCGGGCTGATTTCGTACACGTCTTCGTTCCGGTCGTCAGCGCTTTCGACGAGCGCCGTGCCATCGCGGCGATACGTGTATGTTTCCGCACACTTGGTTCGGTCGGTCTTCCATTCCCACGCGCCGACGATCGGATGCTTCACGTCTTTTGCAGCGGCGTAGTGGGCAAGCATGATCATGGTGAAGAGCGGAAAAATTATTCGCATTTGGATTCCAGGTCTTTGGTCACGGCAGCGTAGCGGAAAACGCAAGGAGCGAAAAGCCGACGGCCATGTTATACGTCCGCTAACTCTTCTCGCTCGCATCGCTCCTGAAGGACGCGACGCCCGAGAGAGTTCTGAAAGTAATCGAATAACGCAGCGCTTTTGTCGTCGGAATACTATGCTGCCAGCGCCAGCGAGCGGCGCCTTGCAGCACATATGCCGAGCGCGGCTCGAGGTCGAGCACGATTACGTCTTCTCTTTTCCGGCTTGCATACGGTCGAAAACGCATGCGGCATCGCATAGCCAGCGAGATTCCTACGACCAGGCCGAAATTCGGAGCATCTCGGTGCCATCCCAGCGCGGTTCCGGGACGATATTCGCTGATCAAGGCATGCTCAAACTTGCTCGGCGGAACGCCGAGCAAGTTTGACACTTTGTTCCGGATCGGGAAAAGAAACCGGGGAAGCGGCGAGCTCGGCATCAGTTCGTTAGTGTCGAAGTCGTATTCCGCGCCGAAACTTACAATCCGTCTTTTCGCGGTGAACTGTTTGTATCGAGCTTCCCGCAGCGGCAAGTTTTGGATTTCTAAGATCAATCTGTCCTCTTCCGCCGGCGTAATAAAGTCCGGCTGGTAAAACATCCCGTCCGGGAGTTGTTTCGCCTGATGGAAAAGCTCGGCCTGCGCGCTCATGTCAAC
>WUUC01228780.1_pt1 | contig 23712 bp, 29 predicted proteins | sample 6278441 | NCBI WGS metagenome assembly WUUC01 (sample SAMN13675441, study PRJNA597444) | soil metagenome | isolation source: soil | place: USA: Washington | collected 2017-10 | reverse complement strand
CCGTTGGGCTCGACATGGGAACCACTGAGGGGAAAGGAGGGAAAGATGGTCGGGGCAAGAGGACTTGAACTTTTACGTCCCTAGTCGTTTGTGTAAGTTACTGAAAACACTAACCTCCAAAACCCCTACTACCCCCCAAATAGTCCCGTGTGAGTACGTATTGAGTACGCGGTTCTTTATATTTTCCGAGCGCTTCCGGGTTGGCTTACCATCCTGATTCCGCCGGCTTTCCGCGCGAAGATCAGTTCACTCCCTTGGCGTAACGGCTGTCATCGGGCGACGCAGAATCAATTCGCGACGCGTGAATCGCCATCTCCGCGGGCGCCGGACGGCATCTGAATTACGGCTGACAGCAGGACACCGGTTAGCGTCAACACGTCGTAGGGCTTCCGCACAACCAGCGTCACGAAGTTCGGGTCGAGATCTTCAGCCTTCTCGTTCGACGCGATGATCAACATCGGTCGCATCACTGTTGACTTCACCGCTGCGATCAGGCGCGAGGCGTCTCCGTTGAGAAGGTCCCCGTCGACGAACACTGCTGCGTAGGCGCCGTACTTCACCTTCGACACCAACTCGTCTGCATCGGCGGCGGTTGCCACTTCCGTATTCGCCGCCCGGCGGAGCGCGTCCGTAAGTTGCTCGCGAAGTGGCTGGTCTACGTCGAGGATTAGGATCCGATGCATGATTTTCAGTGTACAGCTTCAATTAACAGGCTCTTCCGCGGAACGGCGCATTCATGAAGCTCCGCGCCGGAACAACCCCTGCACACCGAATCACTCATGCGCGCTCGCATTCTGTTCGTCGAAAGCACACCCGATGTCGCGAGCGCCGTCACCTCCGTTCTCGAGACGAACCATTTTCAGGTGATGCGCACAGATGATGATCGTCGCGCCGCCGAACGGCTCACCACCGACCAGTTCGATGTTCTCGTCGTCGAAGTGAAAGCGACTGCCGACGACCCCGGCCTTCGCTTCCTCCACCACGTCCACGCGTCTGTTCCGCACCTCGCGGCGCGAATCGTGGTCATTTCGAGCGATCCTCCGCCTTCAGTTCAGCGGGAGCTCGACGCGCTCGGCGTCTGCGATCTCCTTCTCAAACCTGTGCACCAGACGGAAATCCTGCAGGCAGTCGAAGAGTGTCTCGACCGAACACCGGCCACCATTCAGTAAGTTTCCTGACGCTCCCAGCGCCAGCGGTCGGCGCGGCTGCCGCCCCCGGGTGGCATGCGCGCCTCTAGCACCGGCGGCCGCTTCTACCCGCGCAATCCCCGTTCGCATCGCGGTCGGTAACTCCGGAATCACGCTATGGCAGTACCGGTTATCATAAGGGACAGCACACCTTCGGCTCGAGCCTGACAGCTAGCGCATGTCTTCTCCCTCGTGTCGTCGCGGTTTTCCAAACCCGGCGCTCTGGAGACACGATGGCAGGCACTGCGACAGGCAACATCCTACTTAACACTCTCGCTCCCGACGCGCTCGCAACGCTCGAAATTCGCGAAGAGGAGCACCCGATCACCACAGTGCTCATCACTCCCGACGAAACGCCCAGCTTTATCTTCTTTCCATACGCCGGCGCCGTCGTCTCGATCGTCCGCTCAACCGAAAACGGATCGATGGTCGAAGCGGGCGTGATCGGTGGGGAAGGCATGTTCGCCGTGCAAACCATTCTCACCAAACCAGCGCCGACCGGCAGCGAGGCGATCGTTCAAATCGAAGGACGCTTCGCACGCGTCGAGCATGCCCGGCTGAACAGTCAGTTTCGGGCGAATGAGCCTTTCCGTGACGTCCTGCTCTCATTTACGAGCGTCTTCCTCGAACAGGTGACCCAGAATCTCGTGTGCAATCGCCTTCACGCGATCGAGGCGCGGCTCGCGAAATGGCTGCTCCTCGTTCGCGACCGCATTGCGACCGACCACCTCCACCTCACCCACGAGTTCCTCGCGCACATGCTCGGCATTCACCGCCCCGGCGTATCAATAGCCGTTGGCGCGTTAGAAGTGGACGGGCTCGTCAGCCACGGCCGCAACTTCATCGAGATACGGGATCGCGAAGGGCTGCTCGAACGCTCATGCGAATGCTACGCAGTCGTTCACGCGAAGCTCGAACAGTTCCGCTCGGCACACTCCGTTCGGAAGCATACCGACACCGCCTAGTCCCTCCCTTACCTTCATCGACGCCGAGGAAACTGACGGTGTCGAAATCCAGCAAACCCATTCGCATTCTGGTGGTCGATGACGATCCCGGCGTCCGTCGTCTCCTCGCACTTCTCTTTCAACGCGAGGGGTGGAACGTCACGACGGTCGCGGATGGTGAGCTCGCGGTCGAACAGATCGCGACCGCGCGTCCCGACGTGGTTGTTCTCGACCTGATGCTGCCGAAACGGTCGGGTGTTGAAGTGCTGCAGGACGCGACGCTACGTGACTATCCCAGCGCTGAACGAGTGCTCGTCCTGACGGCCGCTTCCCAAGCGCAGCTTCGGAAGCTGCCGCCCGACCTGCCAATCCGGAAGTTGATCCGCAAGCCGTTTGATAACGGCGAGCTTCTTCAATCCGTCAGGGCCTGTGCCGTTCCGCTCCGCGACCACCATACACAAGTGAGCGCCGTACGGTGAAGGGCGCCGCAATGACCCGCAAGCTCTACGCCGCGCTGTTCGAGATCGCTACATTGCGCGATGAGGTCCGCGCACTCAGCTCTGAAATGACCACCATCGACGAGTCGCGTTTTCTCTTGAAACTCGATTTCCTCGAGGCCGCAGCCGTGCGCCTCGTCGACGAATGCGAGCGTCGTCGCGTCTCTTGTCACTGATCCCCATGCCCTCTGCTGCACTGTCCTCGCGAACGCTCACCATCGACAGCCGCGGTCCTGCTGGACAGGACCGCGCACGATCGCGGCGCGAAGCGCTGCAACTCATGACCGCGACCGAGTACGACACGATCGTGTTGCACACGGAGACCGCCGGCCGCGATGAATACGACCTCATTACGTATCTCGCCGGGACTTGGCCGTCGTTCCTCGAACGCATCACTATTCGGACGATCACGCCGGGCCACCTTTCGTATCAGTGGAACCACGCCACCGCCTCCTTTCATGTACTCCCGCCACCTCCTCGACGGCTTCGCGAGGTCCCGAACCGCTCGGAGCGGCCGTCCGCGTTGGCTGTCGCCTCGCGCTGATCAACGCTTCGCCGCTCACCGGCGCCTCTCGTTGCCCCGTCCGCGTCGCCATCCTCGGATTCTCATCCCGTTGCCGCACCGCTCAAACCGAGACGAAGTCTGTCGAGCCATCTCCGCCGAAACCCGACGCTGGCGATCAGGTGTTGTCGGCGGAGCCGAAAACTCACGCGATCGGCTGCTCACACGTCGAGTCCGCTCGCCGGCGCAACGTTCCGCGACCTGGCAGCGCGATTCTTGCTTTACCAGCAGTGACCGCCGAGAACCTTGCTCGCCGTACTCTGCCCGTGACGCGCGTGTCTTTGCTGGTCACCACCGCATTCCTGACCGGCGTGGCGGCCGCGGCGCTCGGGACCTGAGCCCTTGCCGCCGTTGCCGGTTTTTGCGTTCTGCGCAAAAATATCTTTCCCATGCCCCCGCCCCTGTCGTCATCCATGCCCCCCGCTCTCTCCACCGGAATCGAAGGACTCGACCACGTTCTCTCCGGTGGCCTCCCGCCCAATCGTCTCTATCTCGTGCAGGGTGACCCGGGCGTCGGGAAGACGACGCTCGGGTTACAGTTTCTGATCGAAGGCGTCCGACGCGGCGAAAAAGTGTTGTACCTGACGCTGTCCGAAAGCGCGGAAGAGCTTCGCGCCGTCGCGGCATCACACGGCTGGTCGCTCGACGGCGTTCACATTTACGAGCACGTACAGACCGACATCTCGCCTCGTAACGAGACGAGCGTCTTTTATGCGTCGGAGGTCGAGCTCGGCGAGACCGTAACCGCGCTGCTGCAGGTCGTCGAAGAGCACGCCCCTGATCGGGTGGTGGTCGATGCGCTCTCCGAGATCCGCCTGCTGGCGCAGACCAGTCTCCGTTATCGGCGCCAGATTCTCGCCCTCAAGCAATTCTTCATCGGCCGGAATGCAACCGTGCTCCTTCTCGACGACCGGACCGGTGAGGCGCCCGACATGCAGCTCCAGAGTGTGCCGCACGGCGTGATCGAGCTGGAACGCTATACGCCGCTGTACGGAGCAGCGCGCCGGCGCATGCAGGTGGTCAAGCTGCGCGCTCTCTCGTTCCGCGACGGCTATCACGACTTCGCCATCCGCAAAGGCGGAGTGGTCGTGTTTCCCCGCCTGGTCGCGGCCGAACAACACCGGCAGGCCGGCGACCGGAGCAAGATAGCCAGCGGGATCACATCGCTTGATGCGATGCTCGGCGGCGGCGTGGACCGCGGCACCAGTACCCTCATCATGGGTCCAGCGGGATCCGGGAAATCGGCCCTGTCCACGCAATACGCGGTTGCTGCTGCCCAGCGAGGAGAGCGTGCGGTTCTGCTCACCTTCGAAGAAAGTCTGGAGAGCGTTTACGAGCGATCGGCATCGCTGGGCATGGACCTTTCCGTGTTCATCGACAGCGGCCGGATCGTGGTGCGCCAAGTCGATCCGGCACAACTCCAGCCGGGCGAATTCGCCGACATGGTCCGCGGCTTCGTCAGCGATGGCGTATCGGTCGTGGTGATCGACAGCATCAACGGCTATCTGAATGCCGTTCCCGAAGAGCGGTTTCTGATGCTCCACCTGCACGAGCTGCTCACCTACCTGGGCAAAGAACGGGTGGCGACGCTCCTGGTGTTCGCACAGCACGGTGTGATCGGCTCGATGGCCACCTCCATCGATCTGAGTTACCTCGCCGACTCGATCCTGCTGCTGCGCTTTTACGAGTCACAGGGAAAACTCCACAAGGCCATCTCGGTGGTCAAGAAGCGGCGGGGCGTCCACGATCACGCTATCCGCGCGTTCAGCATGAGCGACGGCGGCCTCCATGTGGGGGCGCCGCTGGAGAATTTCCGCGGGGTTCTGTCGGGCGTACCAGCATACGAGGGGACGGTAGTCGTGAACGGAGCCCCCGATGGCCGGTGACGCCAGTCTGGCTCTTCGCGTCCTGATCCTCGCCCCGTTCGGCCGCGATGCCGAACTGATGTCGCAGTTTCTCCGCGACTCCGGCATCACGACGGAGGTTTGCGACAGTGCGGAAACACTCTGCACCGAGATCACACGCGGGGCGGGAGCAGTGGCGGTCACGGACGAAGTGCTGACCCCGGAAACGATCACGCGTCTCGCGGAGGTCACTCGCGCGCAGCCGTCATGGTCGGATATCCCCCTCATGCTCCTGACCCGGCAGCCGAGCGTGGAGCGGCACGTCCAGTCGCTGGGCCGGCTCGGTGTGCGCGCGAACGTGACGCTCGTCGAGCGTCCCGTGCGCATCAACGCCTTCGCCAGTCTTGCCGAATCGCTGCTGCGCGCGCGCAAACGGCAGTACGAGGTGCGCGACCTGCTGGCGAAGATGGAAGAGCTGATCGCGGAGCTCAACGCGCGCGTGCATGAGCGCGATCGCTTCCTCGCAGTCCTCGGCCATGAGCTGCGCACGCCTCTCACGGCCATCGCACTGGCGACTGAGCTGACCGACGCGCAGGGGAGGCTGCACGGCGAGCACCTTCAAGCCATTCTCCGGCAGACGCGGACGCTGACCCAGCTCGTCAATGACCTGCTCGACGTCAGCCGGATCACCACCGGGAAGATCGTACTCTCGAAGGAGCGGATCGACCTGGTCGAGTTTGCACGGGCGGCAGCGACGAACGTGGAACCCGCCGCACGCGCGCACCGCATTTCCATCGACGTGCACGTCCCTGCGTATCCTGTCGCGGTCAACGCCGACCGCACGCGGCTCGATCAGATTCTCGCCAACCTCCTCACCAATGCCGTCAAGTACACGCCGGCCGGCGGCCGCGTGAACGTGTTCATCGAACAGCAGGGCGATGAGGCCGTCATTCGCGTCCGCGATACGGGGGTCGGCATCGCCCCCGACCAGCTCGAGCGTGTCTTCGATCTCTTCGCACAGGCGGAGAATGCGATCGGCCGTTCGAAGGGAGGTCTCGGCATCGGCTTGGCGCTGGTCAAGGACCTCGTAGCACTGCACGGGGGAACCGTGAGTGTGGCGAGCGAGGGCGAAGGACGCGGGAGCGAGTTCGCAGTCCGCATGCCGGCCGCGCGGGCCGAGCAACGCGACCGGGCGATGGAACGGATGGCGATCCGTTCCACGCCGCCACGATGTACGATCGTGCTGATCGACGACAGTGACGACCTCCGCGAGTTGCTGCGCCTCCGGCTGCAGCGTCTCGGACAGAGCGTGGAAGTATCGGCAGCGGGCGGATCAGGCGTTGAGACGATCCTGCGCGTCCGACCGCAGCTCGCCTTGATCGACATCGGCCTGCCGGACATCGACGGGTATGAGGTCGCGCGCCGCGTGCGCGCTGCACTGGGTGACAGCGTCATGCTGGTGGCTCTGACCGGGTTCGGGCAGCCGGAAGATCGCGACCGTGCGGTCGCTGCCGGCTTCGACCGCCATCTGACCAAACCGCCCGATCTGAGATCGATCGAGCAGTGCATCCGCGAAGCTGCGGGAGAAGGGGTTCGTCGGAACGGCGGTGGAAGTGCGTCGAGCCCGCAAATGTCGCCCGCAGGCGCGCTTGGCGGGTGACGGGCGGCAGCTTGATGCTGCTAGCCAGACTTTGGATTCGTGAGCGCATGCGTCTGCGCACATCGGTCGCCACGGATCCCCTCCCACCCTCTAGGGGCCGTTGGACCTCCGCGCCGGTGCCGGTGGCGATTCGCGAGGGAGGCGTAGGGACGGTGCGGTCACCGCAGACGCACGCCGCGCGTGTCGCGCTCACGATGGACGATCTTGGCGCTGGCCATCCACTCCTGCGCGAGTACGGGATCGCGGCCGATGATCGGGAGTTCGTTGTTTACGTGAATGGCGGCGACGTGCATCGGTTCGCGCTCGACGAGGTGTACGCGAAGCGGCGAGCGGAGCAAGAAGGTGTGTCCGGCCGGAAGGTGCTCGTGGTTGATGACGAGGAGCCGATTCGAAGTCTCATGACGCGCCTCCTTGCGCGCCGGGGCCTCACCTCGGATACCGCAGCGGACGGAGCCGACGCGCTCGTGAAGCTGGAGCGCGGCGGGTACGGGCTCGTCCTCCTCGACCTCATGATGCCGAAGCGGGACGGCGACGACGTGCTTAAGGTGCTGCGCGCCACGCGCCACTTCGTTCCCGTAATCGTCGTCTCGGCGGCCGGAGAGCGCCGGGTGGGCGACCTCGACCCATTTCTCGTCACGGCTCTGGTCCGAAAGCCATTCGACATCGACATCGTCGCGGAGATCGCCGCGGCGATCATTGGCGCAGGAGGATGCGTAACTTCCTGATTCTAAACGACGCCCAAACCTTCGACGCGCTGAAATTCCCCGTCTGAAGATGCCTCGAGTACCGAGCTACTCCTTCACGGAGCGCACCATCTCGACCTTCAGCACTTGCCCGTCGTTCACTGTTACCCGCACCACGTCGTTCTTCCGTAGCTGGGCGGCCCGGTACTGCTGGTTCTTGTACCAGAACATGACGGGGTTGAAGAGGTTGTCCCCACGGATCTTCGTGAACGCCGACCCGACATCGAGGCATAGGTAGAAGAAGTTCAGCGACCCGTCACCACCCATGACCGTGGACTGGTCGTACTTCTGTCCCTCGCACGGAACCACCTTTCCCACGTACGTGACGTCCTGGGGCTCGACCCACGGCTTTGCCTGAGGAGCCTCTTCTTGCACGCCTAACTGCGGCTCCGAGACCGGAACGACCGCTGGGGCGCGCACAGGCTCCTCCGACGCCGGAGCCGCAACCTGACCGAGTTTAGGCTCTGGTGATTGCGACCTGCGAGTCTTCGGCTTCACCTCGACGGGAGCGACCGGAGGAGGAGTGGGAGCGACCGTTTCCGTGACCGGAGGCTTCGGCCGAACCTCGATCCCGCCTGCCTCTCTCTGCGCCTGGAGGCCCCGCAGAAACGCGAGCCCGACCACCACGACCACCATGAACGTCACCCACTTCATGATGTACGGCCCGGACAGCGTCCTCTTCGTCGTCGGCGTCATGGCCGAAATGCTACCATCCACGCGTACAAGTGACTGGACTTACCGATCTGGTGTGACTTGGGGACTGACGACTGATGTACTTTCTCCTATTTGTCGTAGCTGCCATAGGAGGAGGGTTCTACTTTTTCCTTCAATATCAGAAAGACAAAGAGAAAGATGTTGTCCCTACCGGGTACGTAGCCTGGGACGGCTTAAACGCATACCCCGCAGGTTCTCCCTTACCAGAGGGACAGATTAAGTTCGTCGACATTGAGGAACGGATTACTACCTTCGGCGTCGACGTGTTGGGACTTATCTCAGTCATAGATACCTCTACCGACGAATCCGGGCACGTTGCCGAATCGGGATACAACGACAAAGGTCACCTCGAGAAGAACACTCTTTCCCGTAGATCTGGCAACCAGACAGTTACGACCCGGCAAAGTGCCGAGTTCAAAAATCGCTACGTCATTGTTTGGAAACCCGACACGAGCCGTATTCGGCAGTTTCTGAAATCCGGTAACGTCCCTGACCGGATTGCCGAGCTGCTTAGAACCATGCCGGATGTAGACCTTGCTGAATACGCGGAGCTTTTGGGAATCGAGATTGTGCGGTTCACAACCCCTCCGAAAAAAGAGACTTCCGGCGTGGAGCTAGGGGACGGGGTGGAGATTCCCTATTGAGATGCAAGCGGCTCTACCTGTCGCCCTGGCGCCTGAACTTCACCGCGACTAGCTAGCCCTCCTCCGCATCAGGTATCCTAGCAAACGCCGAAGTGTGCTCGGCTACCCGTTTCGCGTCGGTCAACGGGAAAACATTCAAGCCTCGCAGGAGAACTTGAATGGCTCAAAGTGAGAAGAACCCACTTCGGGAACTGGACGCGAATTACACGTATGACGTGAAAGAGCTCGCTCATATCTGGCACCTCTCTGATGAATCCGTGAGACGTTTGGTTGAGGAAGAGCCGGGAGTCCTGATCTTCAAGATACAGAGCACCGGACGCCGCACCTACCGGAACATCCGAGTCCCAGGGAAGGTGGCTCAACGTATACAGGATCGCTTTACCGTAGTAGACCCTGTCTAGCTTTCCCCAGCAGGTATCACCGCTGGTACGTATTGGGTACGTCGGCACACTCGGCGTACCCACCTTTAAGTGGCTGATATGACAGGGCTAACGCCTGCGGCTACCACCGCTGACTGGTCCGCCATCTGTCCCGCTCCTATCGGAGGGCAAGTCCTGCTTCTCCGCTTCGATATCGAACTTGTGAAGCCCGAAGACAACGTTCCTTCGAAGACCGACCACCGAGGAGGAGTCTCCCTCGAAGATGACGGGGAGATCCCGCATTGAGGGACAGGCACGTCTACATCATCGGGCTATCCGGCAACGGCAAGACGACCCTGCTGAAGAACATGATTCGGCAGGATATCGAAGCAGGGAAAGGCGTAGCCGTGTTGGACCCTGCCGGCGATCTTGCCGAATCCATCGTCCGCTACATTCCGCGGGAGAGAGTGAAGGACACGATCTACTTCAACCCGGCCGTGCTCGACGTGCCCATCAACTTCCTCGCGTACGAGAACGACCAGGAGAAGTATCTCGTTGCCGATGACCTCTTCGTGGTCTTCAAACGCCTGACCGGGGAGGGCGGAGTACGGATGGAGCCGATCTTGAAGCGCGGCATCCAGCTTCTTCTGTCGGTCCAGGGGTCGGTCTTCTTCGACATCTACCGGCTGTTCACCGACGCCGGGTTTCGTTCGAACCTCATCTCCCGTTCAACAGACGAATCGGCGGTCCAGTTCTGGCGGGAAGTGTGGCCGAAGTATCCCCACCCGGCGACCGAAGAACCTCTCATCACCCGGATGCTCGACTTTGACACGAAGCCGTATCTTCGAGCCGCAACCTCGCACACGTCCGAACTGAACTTCTCGAACGTCATGCGCGACCGAAAGATTTTTATCGCCAATCTTGCGACTGGTGTCATCGGACAGGACGCTTCTGCGGTGTTAGGGGCGTTGATAGTCTCGCAGTTCCAAGTTGCCGCCTTCCGCAGGGCGAATCTGCCAGAGCGTGAACGGACTCCCTACTACCTGTACATCGACGAATTCCAGAACTTCAAAAGTTCGGCCTTCAACACGATCATCACCCAAGCGCGCAAGTACCAGCTGTGCCTCACTATCGCTAACCAGAAGCTACGAGACCTTGACGACGAGACGAGAAGTGCCGTGCAATCCGTTGGTACGACCATTCTCTTCGCGCTCGAACGGGACGACGCCAAGAGATACGGCGACACAATCGGACGGTTCTCGTCAGCGGACCTTCTCGACCTTGATAAGTTTGAGGCCATCATCCGATCGGGAAAAGCGTCGAACACAACGAAGTTCCGCATCACATTTCCACCCAAAGCGCCCGCGGGCTTCCGGGACGAAATTATCGCTCACACAAAAGCGAGCTATCCGCCTATCCAGAGGCCCATGAAGGCCATTCTGGCAAAGGACGATGACGAAGTTGGCTACGGCGACCCCCTCCCGCCCGCTAGCAACAGCTAGGTTGTAACAAGTTTCCCTCCGGCACTTTCTCAAAGCGCCAGAAACCCTTGTTCGCTTCCGCTTGGTACTCGCCAACCGCAACCTGCTCCGCATGACAGTTCCCTGGAGCAATCTAAACCGCGATCGAGTGCTGGCAAAATGACAACGCGATCAGCCCAAGCCAACCGCTACCTCACGCCGAAGAGACTCGCGTTTCTTCAGATGTTCAAGACCAAGCCGTACATCTCCATCTATCAAGCGTACGACCTTCGGCGCGCGGAGACGGAGTCACAGCGACGCGCGACCCGCTGGTTCATGAAGGGTCTGTACAGGGCCGGATATCTACTCCGCGAATGGTCGACAGATCCCGGCGATGTCTCGCTTCTCCCGCACCCTTACTTTACCTACCGCCTTTCAAAGTACGGAGCACAGGTGGTGCACGGCCGAGCAAGCGTCGAGAAAGCTCCTTTCTCCATGACGCACGAAGAGGAGATTACCCAGTTCCACATGGCTCTCGAATCCCTCGGCCGGGAACTTTGGTGGAAGCAGCACGACCTCAAGAAGACCGTGAACCCGGATGCGGCATTCGGCCTCAAGAACGACCGGGGCCAGTCCGCCTACTTCTTCCTTGAGATCGAGAGGACCAGGCAGGGTCTTTCCCGGAACGACCATAAGGGAGTTCTTGGGAAGCTTGAGAAGTACGACGCGCTCAGGAGGACTCCCAGGTGCCGGAAGGACTGGGAGCACTTCGACGACTTCCGTACGATTTGGGTCGTGCCCGCATCGGGGAGACATTCTGCCCGCGAGCTCGCCGACAACCTTCTCAAACGCCTGTCCGAGAAATACCCCCACCGGTGGATATGGATCACGACGGACGAGGAGTACCGCGCCGACATCGGCGGCGCGATATTCAAGACTCCGAAGGATTTCCCGCAGGTGTCCTACTCGCTCCTTGACGTCTAAGTGGCTAATCTGAATGGCGCGCTCATCAAAGCCTTTGCCCGACCCGAACGCGGCGACGAAACAACTAGCGAGGCTGTGATTCGCTCGATTCTCCAGAATCACGGGACTCCTCGCGCGCTAATCGACCTTGCTCTAAATAGATTCATGAAAGGAGCGAGACCGTGAACCCTATCGTAGAGAAAGCCCTGAAGTTAGAGCAGGAGGCGAAGAACGCCCGCACCGAAGCAATCCACGCACTCCAGAACGACCGCAGGACAATCGAGGAGCAGTTGAAGGCCCTCGGCGCCGGGACCGAACCACTGAAGGTCAAGAAGGCTCCCGACCTCTCAAAGAAGTGCAAGGTATGCGGAGACCCGACGCACGACGGGCGGTTTCACCGATCGGAGAAGCACTCGTCGCCCCCTGCACCGCCGAAGTCCCAATCTCCGCCCTTGAAGTAACGGAATCGAGCGACAAAAGAGCCCGCCGAAGTGGCGGGCCTTTTTGTTTAATGGCAATGGCAATTCAGATAGTCCCGTGGAGCAGCCGCCGGACCGCCGAGATTGTGTGGCTTCACCTGTCGCGCACGAGATCCACGCCTCGTAGAACAGGACGGTGTGCATTCTGCTCTTGCCCGCGGTAACCGCGGGTTTGCCGGGCAGCTTCAGTCTGTTCTTCGTGGAGTTTTCCGCAGCGCTGCGGAAAACGATAGCTTGATCCGCCATGGAACTCAGAATCGGAGCGAGGCGAACGGGCGGGATCTGGCACGGGTACGTGGAAGGACGGCACGTGCCGGACGACGAGCTGCGGGCGCTCACTGCAGGCATCGCGCTCGAGAAGGCGGAACGGGCGGCCAGGAAGATCGCGGAGAAGGGAGGCTTTCTCGGAATTCTGAAGCTGGTACGCATCCCTCCACAGGGAAACGCCTGAGCCGTCCTGTAAGGCCTTGAGCGCTCTTGACTTTGCGCCTCGCCGAGCTAGTGTTAAGACACTTCCCCCATGGCGCAGTACGAATTAATCACTCACGAAACGGGCAACGACGAGGCATGGATCTGTTTGTGCGGCAATGAGCCGTCAAAGGACGGCTTCTTTCCGTGCGACGAAAAAGGCGACGAGATGGAGCCCGTAGCCGGATGGGGCGGTCTGTATGTCTGTGCCCGGTGCGGCCGTATGATCGATCCCGGATCGCTTCGCGTCATCGGCAGGAGTCCTCAGCCGAAGCTTCTCGACTGATTTAACGAAGCCGCTGCTCGCGGCTTTTTTGAGTTGACGTTTTTGGGCAAAAGCGTCAACCGGCGTCGTTCGCAGCGATCGCGTCCGAGGAAAGCGACTCCACATATCTCGTCTCCCTTCGTTTGTTCGTGACCCTGGCGTAGACCTGAGTGGACTTGATGTCCGCATGGCCGATCCAGTCCTGCACGTCGGCGATGTCCCATCCCGCGTCGAGCAGGTGTGTCGCGATCGAGTGCCGTAGCACGTGCGGATGTTGCCGCTCCTGCGGGATCTCCGCCGCCTCCGCGTAGCGACGGAAGCTGCCATAGATCGTCGATGTGGAAAGCGGTTTCGTCCTGCTCTGGCGCGTGAAAAACAGATACGGATTCTGGCTGTCCCCGCGTCCGCTCAGGTACGGCCAAAGCAGCCGTCGAGTCGTCGGATGGATCGGGTATTCGCCTGAGATGCCACCCTTGAGCCGCGCGATCCAGATGCGCTCCGAGATGTGCTCCCGCCGGATGAGCGCCGCCTCGCGCCGGCGTAGACCGTAGCGGTAGATCATCTCGAAGAGCAGCCGATCCCGCGCGTTTTCGCGAGGAATCGCAGCGAAGAACCGTTCCACTTCGTCCTTCGAGAGGTAGACGATCTGGCGGCGAGCCGCGAGTTGAACGACGTCCATTTCCCTTTGTTTTCGAGCGCGAAACTCGATCTTGACGCTTTTGCCCATTTTCGTGAACTGAGCCCTGCTCGGGACATAGGTTTAACTAACTTTACCTGGGATACCGAAGCTGTAAAGGCTGCTACCCGTCCCCTCGCGCTGACGCACATGAAAGGAGAGTTCACCATGAGACTCCAGTATTGGGCCGTAGTCCTGTTTGCCGTGACAACACACGTCCAAGCGGCCGCTCTATCACGAGCTGAAGCTCAGCGCGCGATTCAGAAGCATCCGGAGTTCGCGTCAATCAATACGATACCGAACGCGACCCACCCATCGTTCGATCGCGGCGTGACGGACGGAATCTGGGTTAATACGCGCGGCGGCTGGCAGCCTACCGCTCTAGGCCAGCAGTACTTCACAAGCGTGAACATGCTGGGGATGAAGCTCGCGAAACCGCTTCACCGTTCTGTCGTCGCAATCACGGGAATCTCGGACGGAGCGCGAGCGGGAACGAAAATCGTCGAGTTCACTTGGCGCTTCACAGATCTCACCAGCGCACTCGCGAAATACACAGGTGCGACCACAGGCGATCATGCTGGACGAGCAACTTTTAGACAGTACGACGATGGCTGGCGGATCGACCGTCTCGAATGCGGTTCAGTTCGAGCCGGCACCAACTCGCGCGCCTTCGCAGAAGACAAGACTGGGCCGCGATTTCTCGGGACCTTTCAATCGGAGAATCCTCGCGAGCGCTTCATCTTCCGGCTCTGGTCTGACGCCGGGCAAGTGACCGGAACCGTAGAGCGTCGATGGTCAGAAACGGTATCAGCGGTGGGAAAAATCGAGGGCAGTAACTACGATCCGGGAGGGACCTACAATGACGTCACGGGAGAGCTTACTTTCTTTACGAGCATGGAGGGAACGACGGTGTCCTTCCACGGCACCCTCAAAAACGGACTGGTGAAGGGCGCTGTTACGTTGAGCGATGCTCAGACCAGCGCGATCATCAGAACTGAGCAAGTGACTTGCAGGAAACTTCCAGAGGGCGAGGCCCGGAGGTAGGCGAGAAACCGGCCTTTTTCATGGGCCGCCGGCGACTTAGCGGCGCAGGCCTGGCTAGACGAGCTCCGCTGGATTAAGCCCTCGTTGGTAATCCGTCGTCTCTGGTCAACGACAGTTATGCGTGCTAGCGTTAAGCAAAGTCATAATACTCATCAATCTTTACTGAGAATGCTCGGAGGACCGGAAAACTATCAATTCAATCCCGATCAAGATACGCGCGTAGAAGAAGGAAAAGAAATCAAGTGGGTTTATACGGCGTCGTTGCCGCACGAAGAGGGGCGAGAGAATGTGCAACTCGTGCTCGGCGTACCGCAAGATTCCGAATGGCTGCAACCCGACATGGATCGTCCATCTGTTCATCATTACACTCTGCCGTTAAACCTAATTGCCGGTGGGGAAGGTGCCAAACTGGCGATAACCGGCGCGGTCAAAGCGGATTCGTCCGATAACGTCAACGTCAGGCTTGCACACATGACTCTCGCTCGGTCGTCGCTCGACACCTCAAGTGCCTGGAAGCAGAATCTTGACCGAATCCGCGATCACCTAGACACGTTGGAGGAAGCGGTCATAGAGCAATGTCGAATATATCTGATATCGCATGCCGACCCAGCTGTCGGGCGGGGGGAGTGACAAGGACATAGGATGGCGCCGTCGGGAACCTGCCGTCTCCGGCAGGTTTCCCAATCATGTAAATCACGCCGATCAAGCGCACGATTCGGCAGCATGGCGAAGTCTCTTACTTATCTTGGCCGCGTGCCATGGCGCGACGACAAGCGCGCCTTCGGTATTCACGCGAGTGACCGTCTCGCACACACTTACGTGGTCGGCAAAACCGGCACCGGCAAGTCATCCTTCCTCGAATTCCTCGTCCGGCAGGATCTCGCGAACGGCCACGGCTTGGCTCTGTTCGATCCACACGGCGATCTGGTCGAGCGTGTTCACGCGTGGGCGCTAGCCGACGGCCGCACGGACGTGATCTACCTCGACGTACCCGATTCTCTGCAGCCCTTCGGCTTCAATCCGCTCGCGAACGTTCCACCGCTTCGCCGGTCCCTCGCCGCATCGGGTCTTATCGAGGCGCTCAAGAAGCTGTTTTCGGACGCCTGGGGCGTTCGCATGGAGCACTTTCTCCGTCACGCTTTACTGCTGTTGCTCGATCAGCCATCGGCAACCATCGCCGACATCCCTCGCCTTTTCACAGAGCCGGACTTCCGGAAGGCAGCTATCGGTCACGCCGTGCATCCGCAGGTGCAGCGGTTTTGGACATTGGAGTTCCCGAGTTATCCGGTCCGCATGCGCATGGAGGCGGTGGCGCCGGTCATGAACAAGGTCGGAGCCTTTCTTGCCGATCCCTTCCTGCACCGAATCTTAGCGGCGCCAAAAAGCACCTTCGATCTCCGCGAGGTCATGGATAACGGCCAGGTACTCCTTGTGAACCTCGCGAAGGGCAGGATTGGCGAGGGGCCGGCCGCAATCTTCGGGGCGCTCCTTATGGCCTCGATCGGACTGGCCGGCCTGTCCCGAAGTGAGATGCCAGAAGGTAAGCGGCGAGCCTTCTACGTCTACGGCGACGAGTTCCAGACCTACACCACGCTTGCGATAGCGAACATGCTCGCCGAGCTCCGCAAGTACGGTGTCGCGATGACGCTCGCGAATCAGTATCTAGAGCAGATCGAAGAGGAAGTCCGCTCCGCGATCATGGGTAACGTCGGGACTCTCGTCACCTTTCGGGTGGGAGCTGGGGACGCCAAGACGCTAGTTAAGGAGTTCTCGCCGGAGTTCGCGGTCGATGACCTGATCTCGCTTCCGAACCGCGCCTTCTGCGTGCGGATGCTGGTGCAAGGAGAATTTGTGCGGCCGTTCAGCGGGAAAACGGTGGAGGTCAGGCCGCCAAGCGTGCAAGGCGCGGGGACGGGTGGCGCTCTCGGGTAGCAGGAAGTCCAGCCGTCGCATGGGAGCACGGTTCTCTGTCAGAAACGCGGGTTGTCAAGCCGGTAGGGTGGTGGAGGGCTTGATAACCCGCGTTTCTGACATTACAACAGGCACGCGACGGCTGGACGAGCCTCACGCTTCTGGGTCGAAAGGCACGGCGGTAGACTTCCGGCGTGAATCGATCCTTTAGCGCCGCATCAGACGCCAATGTCCCCATCCTCCCCCGAAGTCTCCCGCGAATGTGGCCGTGAACTTAGGATCAAAGTAGACATGGGGACGTCGGGGACGTTTATTACGGAACGCAGCGACCCCGCCAAGTGAGGCGGGGCCGTGTTCCGTGTTTCTGATCACTCAGACGGCGCGCTTGACGTCATCGTCTGCGCCGATAGACTGGAGAGCGTCAATCGTAACGGGTGAGCAATTCCAAGTCGATCCCGCAAGGACGCGGACGAGGCAAGTTCGATCCGTGTCATAGAACTGTCCACCCGAGTTGACAGCGTTGCGTTTCGCGAACGTCGCAAACGGCTCGTGCATTGCGAATTCTAGCGATTTGCGCGTAGCGGTGGAGTTCGAAAACACGATTTCTAGGAACTGACGCTTCTTGGAGGCGTCCGCCATTTCGTACAGCGTTTCCGCGCTTTTTAGAAGTTCGAACATTTTCAGCGCGAGGCCGCGGTAGTCGGAGTTTTGGGCCTCAAGTGCTCCAATCTGCTGCATGATCCGCTGGCGTTCCAGAACCATCTCGGAACGCTTCTCGTCGTGAGCCGAGGCATTGATCGCACCGTCAAGAAGGAGATCGGTCAGCCTGCTCAAGCGCGCATTGGCGGCGGCCAGAGCTTGGCGGAGCGCAACGAGTCTGCTCTCGCGGAGCGCCGTTTCGTCCGCGAAGTAGGCGGTAATCTCATCCTCGAGAACCGGAGCTTCCGCGTCCGTGAGCGTCACGTGACGCAAAGCCTCGCGGACTGCCTCGTCGATCGCGTCCTCTCGGAGCGAGGTCGTGGGACATGAGATCATCGGGCAGCGGTAGTAGACACGGCCTTTCTGGAGCGATCCGGAGAGCGCACGGCCGCACGTCTTGCAGTGGATGAACCGCCGAAAGAGAAACGTGTGGCTCTTGGCGCGGCGGATGTACTTCCCGCTCAAAACAGCTTGGACGCGCTTGAATAGCTCGACCCTAACGAGGGGCTCGTGTTTGCCCGCGAACAGCCCGTAGCGACGCGAGCGGATTACGCCCGTGTAAAACGGATTCCGGAGAACATCGTCGATCTGCTGGAAGGAGTACGCATGGCCGCTACGGTTCCGGAGGCCGATGCGCTCAGCCTCAGCGGTGAGCTGCCGCAGGCTGTAATTGCCGCTGACGTAGAGCTCGAAGAGCTTCGCGACAATCGGACCCTTCACGGGATCGACAGCTTTGGGTTTGCCGGCGCCGCAATCGAGGTATCCGACCGGAGCCGCGTTCGGCAGAATGCCCTGCTGCAGCCGGCCGTGAATGCCCTTCAAGGCTTCCTGGCGCAGATTGCGAATGTAGTGGACGGCGACGACGATCTCCATGTCCGCTGCGAGCCGGCTGCCGTTGGAACGCAACTCGACGCCGTCACTTGCGACGTGGATGTCCACGCCATCGTCCAGAAGATCGTTGATCCCGGCCCAGTCATACCAGTTGCGGGTGCTCCGATCGAGCTTGTGCACAATGAAGCCGTCCGACTTGCGCGCACGGACGAGTTTGACCATGCGCTCGAAGACGGGCCGGCCCGCTTTGGCAGCGGTGCGCGTCTCGACGAACCACTCGGTGATGGCGACTCCGATGCGGCGGGCGTAGGCATCGATGATAGAGCGTTGCTCGTCAAGGGAAACGCCTTTGCCCTGCTTGGGATCAGAAACACGGATGTAAGCAAAAAGTTGCTTCATCCGGTTGGGGTATTTGTGAATGTACGGGGCTCGACCTGCCCCGACTCCACGCTACCTCTGGTTGCGGTTTCCGTCAAAGGAGGTGCGGGCTGCGTGTCGGCGCGCAGCAAATCCACCGCAAAGCGGACGTATGCCCGGAGTCGTTCGTGGACACCTGGCAGCGCGGCGTCAGGGAGGTGCGGAAAAAGCAGCCGTAAACGATCGGATGGAGTCGAACTGTTCGTAGTTTGGGGCGAAATCTCGGGCATAGCTGTAACCGTAAAGCGAAAGCGCGCCTGATCGTAGGTGGGGGATGTTGCCGGTGGCCGTGCGCCGCGTGGCGGCATTTGCCGGCACTGACGAGTTTCCCCACCGTGACCGGACGGCAAAGGTGCCGTAGGGTAGCCGGCATGAGAGATACAAACAATTTCCGGAAGCGGAGTCCGGAGGTTCAGGGCAGCACAGTTGATCCGCGGACGAGATTTCCGAAACAGGCTGCGCGGCTGTTGCGAGAGGTGCCGATCGCGAAGGTGATCGGCGAATATACGAAGCTGCACGGCTCGCGGAAACGGCTCGCGGCCGATTGCCCGCTCCACGAGACACCGAGCCGTATGCTCAGGGTGTATCCGCAAACAAACACGTTCAGGTGCCTGTTCTGTGGAATCGAAGGCGACGCCCTCGATTTTCTGCAGACAGTCGTGGAGCTGACCTACGGCCAAGCGATCGAGGAACTGGAGCGCATCCAATACGCCAATGAATACCGCGACGCCGGCTGAACCGACAAAGGAGGAGGAAAAGGCACGTCTCATCCCCACAGCGTCGGCGGTGCTTCGGACCGGAGAAATGGTGGAGATGGTCTACGAGCCGGACGAGCACAGAACGCGACTCGTCTGCGGAACGGCCGACGACTGGCGGTACGAAGACGCTGTCCAAACGAGGCCCGGTGAGCGGCTCGTGCCGTTCTCTCCCGGTAACAACCTCCTCGTGCATGAGGTGGTGCTTTTGCCCTCCGAACCCGCCGAGTACGGCGAGGAGCGGGAGCTTCTCGCCCGTATCCGTTCCTTCATCCACCGCTACGTCGCAGTGTCGGAGGTGTTCGAGGAGTTGTCAGCGTACTACGTGCTTCTCACTTGGCTCTACGACTGCTTTCACGAGCTGCCATACCTCCGAGTCCGCGGTGATTACGGCAGCGGCAAGACACGGTTCCTGCTGGTCGTTGGGTCGCTTTGCTACAAGCCCATGTTCGCCTCCGGTGCTTCGACGACCTCACCGCTCTTCCGCATCATGGACGCCTTTCGCGGGACGTTGATCCTCGACGAGAGCGACTTCAGGCTGTCGGATGAGCGCGCGGAGGTGGTGAAGATTCTCAACAACGGCAACGCGCGCGGTTTCCCCGTGCTGCGGACGGAAGTCAATCGAGCAAAGGAGTTCGATCCGCGCGCCTATATCGTCTTCGGCCCGAAGATCGTGGCGACCCGCGGCTACTTCGAGGATCGAGCGTTGGAGAGCCGGTGCCTTACCGAAGACATGGGTCAGGAGCATCTTCGCGGCGACGTGCCCCTCAATCTCGACGACAGTTACAAGGAGGAAGCACGGCAATTGAGAAATCAACTACTGCTGTATCGGCTTAGGAACTACGGCAAAGGCCGTGATCTGGTCTCCCTGCCGGAGCGCGGCATCGAGCCGCGCTTGCGGCAAATCTTCGCGCCGTTTTTCGCGCTGATTGATGATGCCGCAGCTCGGGAGAGGGTGCTGGAACTCTTGAAGTCGTATCAGCGGGATCTCGTGGCGGACCGGTCGCTCCTCCTTGAAGCGCGAATTCTCGAAACGATCAAGGCATTACTTGCGAGCGGCAAGGACCGTTTGCAGGTCTCTGACATCACCCGCGAGCTCCTTGTGCGGTACTCCTCGGAATTCGAGCGCCAGGTGACCGCGAAGTGGGTCGGTGCAACCCTGCGGAAACGTCTCGGGCTGAAGGCAAACAAGAGCCATGGCGTCTTCGTCCTCGGACCCGGAGAGCTGCGGAAGCTGCCGGCCTTGTATGAGAAGTATGGCCTCTTGGACGAAGAAGCGAAGTCCGACGCGGGTAGACATGGGGACGTGGCGGATGTTGCTCCAGATGACCATTCCGAATCGAGCGAGGTCGCGTAAGGCTTTGTTCTTCTAGAACTGGCTCCAATGGCGTGACGGCACAACGTCCCCCATGTCCCAACATCCCCCGGTTCATGATGGCTTCAGAATCTCTTTAGTTTTTCTTGATGGCCAAAGAATCAATCTAATAGATTGGCCTTATAAAAAGCGCAATACTGCTATTGACAGTATTGCGCTTTCGTGTTTTTGTTGTGGTCAAAATATCCCCCGTAACAATGTCCGCCACCCTCATCCTCATCATCTACAAAGTGGTCACAAGCGGCAAGTTTCCCCACCTAGATGGAACTGCCGCTCCGGCCTACCCTTACCGCAAATCATGTCGCGGAAACTTCCCCATTACTTACGAAGCGAGCGCAAACGCGCTGGATTGTCCCAGCGCGACATTGCTGCACTTCTCGGGGACAGGACGGTCTCGAAGGTCTCGCGCTATGAACAGCGGCGCCGGCTGCCGCCGCTCCGGATGGCGCTAGCCTACGAAGCAATTCTCGGCAAGCCAGTCTCGCAACTCTTCAATGGGACATACGGGCCGATCCGAGCGGAAGTAGCGCGGCGCGCCAGGCTGCTTCTCTCCGGCGGCGCCGGTACAGCCGGTAAGCGGCGCGAGCACGCACTGAGGAAAAGGTCGATCGAAGCCATCGCCACTCGCTGATGCGGCTTCACGACGAGCGGTCCATCGTCGGTATTGATCCGACGCCGCGAGGCATCGCTTATGTTTTTTTCGAGCGCGGCGAGCTTTTGGACTGGGGCACGCTTGAGGACGATCCCGAAGATGCGGTGCAGCTCGCACTTCTCGACCGCATCCTTGACGGGTGCGCGGCGGACGTCCTGGTGCTGGAAGATCCCGACGCGGACGGGTCGAAACGCAAGCCTCGGATGGCGCACCTCCTTCGCCTTTTTGCGAAACACGCGAGAGCCAGAGGCTTGGTGGCTATTCGCATCAGTCGCGCCGCGGTGCACGAGGCGTGGGCGAAACGCGGCCTCACGACCAAAGAAGCCGTGGCCGCAGCGATCGGCGAGCTGCTGCCCGAACTAGAACATCTCGTGCCGCCGAAACGGAAGACGGGTTGGAACGAAGCCGATCGCGTGAACATCTTCGACGCCGCCTCGCTTGTTCTCTACCGCGACGAAACCCTGCCCGATGCACTCGTTCTCTGACGCCCTGCGCCTTCGGCCGCAGTGGTCAGCGAGGGAGTTCCCCGCTGAGCACATTCACAACCAAATAAGAAAGGAGCGTGATACCGATGCCCGATGTCGTGGCATTCAAAAGCGGAAAGGATCTGGGCGAGGAGACGCGCGTCGAGGATGACGACACCGTGAGCTGCGTGGATTGCGGCGCGGTGGAGTCGGACAACAGCGCGTATGACAGGGGCTGGCAGCTCGTGCCGCCCGTCTGCGCGGATTGCCTAAGGTGGACTCTGGTCGACGAGACCTGTTGCTTGGGGAAACCGTCATGAGCGCGCGGCGACGCACGCGTGTGCGATTCATCCGGCCGTCATGGAACGCCAAGCGGTCCATCTGCGAGAAGTGTGGTTTGGTGGAGGAGCAGGGCGGCGAACGTCTTCTCCTCCGCCTCAACCTCTGCACGGGCTGTATCGAGGAGGTTCGGCGTGTACACCGTTGAGCGATACCGCAAGACTCGGTTCTGGGCGCTGTACGAAGCCGGAGAGCTCGTCTGCGTCACGGTCTACAAGAAAGGCGCGAACGCGGTGAAAGAGCGGTTGGAGCGGTTGGAGCGGTTGGACTCGATCGCGCCGGGGGCGGAGCAACAGCCAATCGAAACGCCGAATTGACATTAACGGCAACAAATGCGCAGTTTGTTGCACCCAACGATAGCGTTCCCACGCCTCGTCCGCAGCTAAGTCGTTTCATGGCAATCGCCAAGAGAACTTGGCCTGCAGGCCAACCGATGTGACGCCTTTTAGCGTCTAAAAACGGAGACTCCGTCATGCTCGTCCGCGACTTACCGCCGGGCGAGCGACCGATGGATCGTCTCGCCCGACTCGGTCCCCAAGCCCTTAGAGACACGGAACTTCTAGCGATCATCCTCGGCGGGCAGACGGCGCTTGAGGCGGCGGAAACCACGCTTCAGGACGGTCTGGCCAGGCTCCAAAATCGTGCGCAAAATCCGTTGCTCTCAGAGATACGGAAGGCACGAATTGTTGTTCTCCTCGAAATCTCCCGCCGTCTCGAAGCGCTCCACGAGAAACCAGCGCGGGTTGTCCTGCGTGCGCACGATATCGCGCACCACTTGGTGGCGAAATACTCGCACGAGCCGCAGGAACGGCTCGGTGTCGTGCTCCTCGATGGAAGGCAGCGGGTGATCGCCGAGCGCGAGGTGTACATCGGTCAGCACGATCGTGTGTACGTGAGCGCCCGCTGGATTCTGAAGCACGCGATCGTCGAGGACGCCTCCGCAATCATCATCTTTCACAACCACCCCACCGGCGACCCGACTCCGTCGAGCGAGGATTCGAGCCTCACGTCGCACCTGAAGGGCATCTGCGACGCGATGGATATCGATCTCTTCGACCACATCGTGATCGGCCGCAAGAACTACTACTCGTACCGCGAGAAGCACCGCCTCTGAAGCAGCGGTGTTCCGCTAGGAGATCCCGGAATGTTTCACCACGTAGTCGTCGTGTGCGATTGCTCGCACCTGAAACGGGTCCACGTGATTACCAAGCAGCAGCCGAACGGTCCTTGCACCGCGTGTGACTGCCGAGCCTTCACGCCTGAAGCGCAATGCGAGACACCCAAATGCGGTCACGGCAGGAAGGCTCACCGTACGGGCCGCTGTCACGAATGCGGCTGCTCAGAGTTTAGGCCGAAGTGAAAGGGCGGCGACGCCCGGAAAGGATGAAGCGACCCATGGCAGAAGTTGAAGTAATTCCGAACGACCGGCCCATTGCCGGTCTCATCTCCCACCGCGGCACGGAACTGGTCGGCCGGCAGGACTTGATCCTGCTCCCGACACCCGAAGCCACCGAGACGCACAAGCCGATTGCTCATGCGGCGCTCGTTGGAGCCGTCATCGAAACGCTCGGATTCCGGCAGCTCGCCGTCGTTGAAGACCAATACGCGGTCTCGCCGGACGGCATGCGCATGTTCGGCGTCCTCGCGCTAGACATTGAGGAAAACGGCGTGCGCGTCTCGATCGGACTCAGGAACTCGCACGACAAGTCCTTCGCCCTCGGCATCACGATCGGCTACCGCGTCTTCGTCTGCGACAACCT
>WUUC01067459.1_pt1 | contig 23714 bp, 16 predicted proteins | sample 6278441 | NCBI WGS metagenome assembly WUUC01 (sample SAMN13675441, study PRJNA597444) | soil metagenome | isolation source: soil | place: USA: Washington | collected 2017-10 | reverse complement strand
TGCCGACCGCATTGGTGTCGAAATCGTCGAAGGGAATGGCGGCGGCGCGGTCGTGCGAAGGCTGGGCGGCGGTGTGGACGACGACGTCGGGCTTCACTTGTTTGAGGAGCGCGATGACGCCGGCGCGGTCGCGGATATCGAGTTCGTGATGGACGAAGCCTTTCAGGTCACTCTGGAGGCGCTGCTGGTTCCAGCGGGTGTCGCCTTGCGGGCCGAAGAAGACGGCGCGCTGGTTGTTGTCGACGCCGTGGATGGTGTAGCCTAGCTGCGAAAAATAGACGCAGACTTCAGAGCCGATGAGGCCGGAAGAACCGGTGACGAGAATAGACTTACTCATAAAAATGCACTGACAGATTTTTCATTAATGGCAAGCCTGTCCGCCTGCGCGTTATTTTTTGAGTAGATCTGCTCAATAATATAGATAGGCCGAGCCTTGGCCGATTCGAACATACGGCCTAGATACTCGCCGATAATCCCCAGCGCGAGTAGTTGAACGCCGCCCAAAAATACAACCGTAATAATAATTGCTGGAAAACCTGGTATGAAATAATGCGGGTTGATTAATTTTACCAAGATCACACAAATCGCCGCTAATAACGCTAAGCCTATGACAATTAAAGCCAGATAGGTTACAAGTCGCAAAGGGAATACTGAGAAAGACGTGATAGCGTCTACGGCAAATCGTATCATTTTCCTAAGTGGATACTTGGTTTCGCCCGCGAAACGGGCTTTGCGATCATAAGGAATGGCGACTTGTTTACCGCCAATCCAACTGACCATACCTCTGATGAAACGATGACGTTCTCTCATCGTACGTAGTGCATCCACGACACGGCGGTCCATGAGCCGAAAGTCTCCTGTATCTGCCGGAATGTTGCTTTTCGTTAGACCTCTAAGGATACGATAAAAAATTTTTGCCGTGAAAAGTTTGAAGAATGTTTCACCTTCACGGGTTCGCCGTTGTCCATACGCAACATTGGCTCCTTGTTTCCACTGGTCGACCATTTCAACAATGACCTCAGGGGGATCTTGCAGATCGGAATCAATGAGTACGACAACGTCGCCATCTGCCAAATCTAGTCCTGCGGTAACAGCGGCTTGATGGCCGAAATTGCGGAGCAAATTAATCACTTTGATCATCGGATCACTATGGGCCAGGCTCAGCGCCACCTCTAAAGTGTTATCTCGGCTGCCATCGTTAACGACTACGATTTCATGCAAACAGCCTAATTGCGAGCAAACCAGTTTTACACGACGCACAAATTCAGGCAGTCCCGTTTCTTCATTGTAGCAGGGAGCCACAATCGAAAGCTTATAGTTCGCAGGATCAACTAGGCGGTTCATGGTTTAGGTCTGCGGCCTACAATAACTGCATTCCAGCAAAGGGGGCGAAAAAACGGGAGGATCAACAAAATTTTGTCGAGTAGTTCGAGTGGGTAATAGATACATTCCCACCTCTCTGCTTCTTCAATTATTTTCTTCCAATAGCGTTCTTTATTCGGATCGCGCCGCTGAATAAATTTCATAATAATAAAAATTATTAGTGTGCTCAACCAAAACCAACGTACATGTGATTTGACGAAATTTGATCGTATGGATTTGATGTCTTTTAGGCGGAGTGGATGCTCATCCTCTGTTCGAACATCCATTGCATGTCGGCGATAGTAGTTAATTGCTGGATTGTAAGCAACTGGATCCCAGCTTACGAATGTACCGTTAGGTTCTAAATGCTTAAGTAAAAGTGGCATCGTAGCGTTGATATCCACATGATGCAGCGTGTTGCCTGTATAAATAATGTCGAATTTCGTGTCAGCGGAGAATCCAAGGTCTTCAGACGCCGAGACGTGAGTTTTTATTGTTGCACCATTGTGTTCGGCCAGTCGACGGGCAGCATCGCACATTCCCGGTGAAATGTCGCTTGCTGTAACATTGGCTCCAAGCAACGCGAAATAGACGGAAGCCTCGCCCAGACCGCAGCCGACGTCGAGCAAGGTCCGTCCATTCAGGTCGCCTAATGCGTTCTTGATGTAGCGCATTTCCGGAGCAGTACAGGCTTCGTTCATCTTCCTGACATTGATTTTCGTAATGTCGGTGCTTGCGGCCCATTCATCGTGGAAAACTTCTTCTGCATGCTTGCGTGCAGCATCACGAGTGTCGTGGGAAGTGGCGCCAAGTTGCTCCGGAGTGAAAAGAGTGGAGCGCGTCAATATAGTACGAAGTTCATTGTCAAAAAAAGTGAGGTTTTGCTCCATAATGCGGTCTTCTTGAAATGTCAGGCCCGCATCCTGTTGCCGTTTTCGATGTGCAGGGGCGTCACCACGAGTGTAAAACTTCGCATTTTTCAGTTCGATCCTGTGTTCGCCGCTAATCGGTGTGGTCCACGCAACGCGTACACTACCGAGACCAGGATTTTCGATTGTCAATATATTGATCCAATCAGCAAGCCGTACCGAATCGGACAAATTGGTATTAGCTAATTTTTCACGTAACCGACGGCCTGCCCATAAAAATTGATGAACGGCACTTTCGTAGAGTATTTTTTTTGGCATGTTTAGACCAGTTTGGCGACCGTTTGCTCGCTGCCGTCATCTAGGCTCATTCTATGTTTATGATTGGGTAGCGAAATGCGGTCACGCTTTTCTGAACGAATGCGTTCAGCAATAGTCAGCATTTGCTCATAAGTTACAGGCCATTTTTTGACAGGCGGAGAAGTAATGAATGTTTTGATTCGTTCCATTTTGGCTTTAAGATAACGCATAGAAATCGTCATTTCAGGGTAACTGCCATACATGCAGCCTGAGCATGGCTTTGTTATCTTAAGTACCTCGTCGCGAAATATTTTACTCCCATAGATTTCAGGAAAATCACGGTCGTAGGTCGCGATATTTGTGCCTAAGCGGTGATCGCAACAAGGAGCGAAGTTCCCATTAGGAAGTACTGCGAAATACAGATTTGGACTGTCGCAAACATTGCTGTTATGCTGACGCCAAGTTGTAGCCTGTTCAGCGGCGAAGCGCTTGATGTCATCGAGATACTGGTCGGAGTCATAGAGCAAGTACCCATCCATCTTCATGGATCGAACGCGCTCAATCAATTGGTTAAGATAGAGTAATTCGTCCTTCTTCCAGCGTTTGCTTTGATCAAAGGTTCGGAAATTCATCGGCTTGTCGAAAGAAGTTACGTGAATCGGCACGATCGACGAAAACCAGCTGATCTCGGTCCCAAACCGAATTACATCTTCAACATCGCCGACATTGTCCCGTTGAATGACGCAGCCCAGCGACGCGAAGCTTTTATCTTTTGGCAGATATTTAGTAAATGACGCCATTGCACGGAGTGCGTCGTGCCACGACTTGGTAAAGCCGCCGTTAATATCATCTTGGTTCCCGGGCCAAAGAGAATCAAGCGAGATGGAAATATCACGCCCTCCGGCTTCGACGACTTCATGGATACGTTCGTCAGTTGCTAATCCGTTAGTTTGCATTCGAACGTGAATTCCTCGGGACTCAAATTCACGAATTATATCTGGCAAATCCAAACGAGTGAACGGCTCACCGCCGGTCAAAAGCACCATAGCGACTCCCATCTTGGCAAAGTTGTCCGCTATAAGTTTAATCTCATCAAGCGTGGCCTCCCGAACGTCTGAATTTGCGTAAATGATATTGCATTGCTTGCATGTAAGGTTGCACCGTGCCGTGATATAAAATTGAACATATACCGGGGTGTCCTGGAGAAGAGTGGACCGAGCGAGGCTTAGTTTGGAACGCGTAGAAAACACGGCTATAAATTTAGTTAGTTGTTGTCAGCGATTGTTGGCTGGGTAAACGGGAGATGTAATTGAGAAATGGTGAACGGCAAAATTCCAGGTGAGGTGCCGGCGTTTCTAGTGTAGTTGATTCATATTTAGAGCAACCCGTTCACTATTTCATCGCCGCCCTTCTGCTTTTCAAAACATAGAGTAAGGACTCCTTGATTATCGGGAAATAATTCATTAATTAACGAGAAAAATATTCCGATAGGGCCAGCAATCGGAAGCAGAGCGAAATTGATTGCATCTAGCGCTTTGGATGGCTTCGTGCTTTGTCGCTTAAGGCGATAATAAAGATAATTGTGGGTTCCGGTGATTTGATTCAATAGTGTTTGAACATAACCAAAATTATTATATGGCCATGAGCGCTCGTGAGAAATAGGTGTAAAGTCGTACTGTGACAAAAGCATCTTTAGTGACTTTGGACTAAATTGATGGATGTGATTTGGAATATCGAAAAATGCATATTTGCCCCCGAATATTCGATAAAGAGTTGATGAACTATTCGGTACGGAGATGATCAGGCGCCCGCCTTTATTCATTTTTCTCCGCAAACCACTTAGCAATTGTATCAACATCGACTGCGGTATATGTTCGAAAGAATGCCATGCGCAGGCGATATCGATGGGGGCCGCTATTTCATCGATATTGTTCACAACTTTCAGCTTCAATGTCTCACGACTAAAAGTCACTGCTTGGGGCGTTACCTCTATTCCCACAGCGTCTTTGAATGCATGTGCATTTTGCAGCAGGAATTTTCCTGTCGCCGATCCGATATCAACGAGCCGGGTTCTGCGATGGAGATTTACATGGCGACAAAGAATTTTGGTTTTAAAACGATCTAGATCAGATATGTTTGCTGCATCTCTTTCATCTAGAGGGTCATTGAGCATATGCCCATTACCCTTTTCGCTAACTAAAATTTCATGGCCGCATGCGATGCATTTTCGATACTCAGATGTGCGTGCAACACACAACTTGCCTCTGCAAATAAAGCAATTCATGGATTTAATCACCGGTACTTTGTCATTAAGCTCTTCCACAAGGAAACAATTATTTTTCTTGGAACGATTCGTGCTAAAAGAGACATCGCATGGCATCTGAAAGAAATTAGCAAGGTTGTCTTGCCTCTGACAAACCCCCTAAATATCTGGTCCGAGACCACAGAAGGGCTCATCAGCTTCTCATTAGTAAGTACTTTAACGCCTCCTTGCTGTTGGAATGATGTTTGCATGCCACCAGGACATGCCACCATCATTTGAACTCCGGAATCACTAAGCTCTGCCGCCCAACTTTCGCCTAGCGAAAGTAAAGCAGCATTACTAGCTGCATAGACGGACATGAACGGCAGTGGCTGAAAAGCGGACGATGAACTTATCAGAAGTACTCTACCAAAGTGTTTATATCGCATCTCCTGTGTTACTGAATAGGTGAGTATAAATCGGGCCGAAAAATTTATTTTTATGGTGTTTAGTTGATCATCTAAAGATAGTCCCAGAATCGGACCTCGTCTGCCAATGCCCGCGATAGCATACAGCTCCGTTATCGTATGTGCACGCCATGCGTCACTACGGATCATTTTTTTAACAGCTTCTTCTGAGGACAGATCAACTATCAAATGACGGCAATTCGAATGTACTTTCGTAATTTGCTCTAGTCGCTCCTTGTCGCAGTCAACTAGCAGAAGGTGTTTGCGCGTCATTATCAAGCGTTCGGTAATTGCACGCCCTAATCCCGATGCCGCGCCGGTGATTACAGTCTGCCCTCCCGGATCCATATCGGGGTTTAGCCGGCATTTTTCCCTCTGTACTATTCCCTTTAAAACGAACTCTACTGACTGAAGGGGGCTCCAGCCTAATCTACGGAGCTTGCTATCTGAAGCGACGAGCGCCGGCAAAAACATTATCTTAACATTGAAAGGAACCAGCCAAGGAAAAGTCGAAATCAGAGCTTGTATCGATTTTAGGGGAATTAGACCCCTCTCGGGACGGGCATGCTTGAAACAGTCTGCTAATAAGATTGATTCACCCCCACAAAAGTATGTCTCATTTATTGCTGAGGGGTGGGTAGCACATAGCTCAATGGCTTTACATAGGTCATCGACCGCGATCGCACTCAAACGGCCAGGCCAAGCTAATCGTGCCCGCCAGGAGTTAGTCAATGCCCATCTAATAAATACGGCGAAATGACTGTTGTATCTCATCTCAGCGCCGATCACCATTGTTGGCCTGATAATGGTGAACGGAATACCCGCCTGTCTCACTAAATTTTCAGCCTCTAGCTTTGAGCGTCCATAATCTGAAGAGGGATACGTATCAGTTAACTCGGTCAACGGCATGGTACATGAGTCGGACATCTTCCGATCTACCGCTCCGACCGTAGATATAAAAATCAGCCTTTTGAGACCGAACGCGTATTTCTTCGCTCCTTCAATTAACTTCGACGTCAGCTGCACATTTGCTATTCGATACTGAGCGCCATTGCCATATTGAGCATCGCCCGCACAGTGGATTATATATGAAACTCCGCGCAGGCATTCTGACCACGCGCTCGTGGTGGATAAATCTCCTAGCCATAGTTTTACACCCAAAGAAAGCAGATGTGCGTCATCACTGCGCACGAGGACATTAACCTCATTTCCGGACTCGCGTAAAAGCATGCAGAGGTGCCTGCCGATAAAACCATTCGCTCCAGAAATAAAGAAAGAATCAGGCATTCTGCTGAAATTTAGTAGTTGATTAATGTACTATGGTAGGCCCCGCAGGGCATGGGCAAGTTCCCGCTGGGTCTTTTGGAGTTCCACTACCAAAGAAAATAGTATTGTCATTAAATATACTCAGTTGAGTGAGGACAATCGCCGTAAGAGCAATTAAAGATATACATATGTATAGATTGAAGTTGGATGGGCGAAATGTAAAAATCACCATTCCGTGGTTTGATGGGGGCACCTCAATCAGCATAAAAGCCAAATTGGCCTCGTATATTTCAAGCGCGTCGCCGGATTCAGTTACGGCTTTCCATCCAGGATACATAACATTCGAAATAAATAACTTGCGCGATCGATCGGATTTGTACGTGAGAGTAAAAGAATTCGCTCCTTGTTCTCTATATTCTACGTAATCGGACTCTAACGGAGAGGTCGAATTTTCAGCACGACTTAGGTTTTTAGTGCCTTTAATTGGTCGATTTACGAACGCAATCTTTGTAGATTTGAAAGTTGGTGCACGTAGCGCTCTTATGAGCTCATTTTCTGGTAAATATTCCACGTGCTCTACGAAAAAAGCCCTCGGCAAGGGCTCCTTCAAGCGAAGGACGTGACGACCACTATCCAATCGCAAATAGTTGAAGAGATTGGTGTCGAAACTACTTGGATCAACCTTAGTACCGGTCACTAGCTCCCGGTGGAAAATGTAATCTACGTTTAACATTCTTATCAACTCCACGTTGCCTAAATCTATTGTCTTTGGAGGAAGGATTGCGTGAGGATTGCTAAAATTGCTCTCTACGTTAAAAAGAGAAAAAAACTTCGCATAGTTAGCCAAGTATATCGAATCGTGAGCCATGGTGTCACCAATTCCATACATTAATGCGGCCGAGTTCTGTATAAACGCATAGGTGGGGGGAAGGCCTCCAGTACGAAATATGCGGTTATATCCGGTTTCCTTGATCTCTTTAACTATAGCAGGAGTTTGCTGAGAAAGGGGCTTTGAAAATGAGGCTATCTTGCAATGCAGTATAATAAGTTCAAGCGAGCTAAAAATAAATACTACTGCTTGAATAGCAATGTTGAGCCGATGCCGACTCTTAATCTCCGGTATAATAGAAGTTAGTACGCTAATAGTAGCGAACAAAACTGAAATTTTTATGGACTGAATTATTCCCTCATGCTTTAGGTCGTTTGGAAGGCTAGGCGCAATACAATCGTTTGATATTGTGAGAGCGACTGCGGCATAAATCACTGAACACGCTATGGAACTGGCAGTCACAATCCTTCTTTTATGCGCGATAATTTTAGAGAGATTTGCGGCTCCTAGTGCAGCAATCAATAAAAGGATAAATTCGACAATAAATATGGCTCGAATTTGTTGCGTTGGAATCGCATCGAATCCGGGAACTAAACCATAGAGAATTTTATATGCTACCCCGAGTTGGCTTACCGACAAAAAAATTATGCATGGAACAATTAGGAAAAAAGCTATGGCTGCTGTCTTTCTCCTGGCGAACGCGAGAATAACCAGTGGAAGGCAAAACACTCCCAAGTAACGTTGATGCTCAACAAATGACCACCCCGGCGCCACTCCATTTCCGTCTACATAGTTCCCAAACAAATTAGGAACTAGATAGGCCAAGTTTGAGGCGCTTCCATAGATGGTCTTGATCGAGAGAATTTCCCGCCACGGAACGTTTGTACGTGGTTGCAGCGCAGTTACCTCAGTGAGTGGGCCAAGGTGTACTATTGACAATAGAATCGCTGAAAGCGCCAATCCACTAGCAATCGCCGCGGTAGTGATCGCGGTTCTGAATTTCTTTCTTAATATCTGAATAGCGATGTACTGAAAAGTAAAAATCGCCAACAAGAGGTAGATGTAGATTGCCCACTGAATCCACCCTCCCAAGATTATTATTGCTAAGGCAACAGCCGCGCGACCTGCATAAGAAATCTTGCGCTTGATTAATGCATCGAAAAGGAAATAACACGCGAGAGGCAGCCAAACGCCGGTGGAGTTCCATACCACCCCTCGTGACCATCCCGCTAACAGAGGCATCAGCATGAAACCGATGGATCCGTATAAGGCGGCAAATCTAGACCGAGTAAGTCGATCCACCAGTAAGAACATGCCAACACCGGCAATAAGCAGATGCAAGAGTCCAACAAAGCCCCAAGCTATTTCGGCGCTTGTGAGAAGAAAGAACGCATTTAGCGGATAAAAGGCACCTGTCAGCGTGGCAGCTGTAAAGGGCATCCCTGAATTGCGGCTGAAGTCCCAGAATGGGAATGAGAAATTTTGTTGAATAGATTCAGCCCAAAAGTACTTGTAAGGAAAATACATCATGAATGAATCATGAGGTTCCGGATTTACGAGCTTGGCTGGTGGTTGGGTTTGTGAGAAGGGATACGCCCAGTCTGCGCTGAGAAAGTTGGTGGTGATGAAAGATTGCCCGCAGAAAAGAAATGGATAAAAGCATACTCCGGCGATAAGGCTTAGCAAAATCCAAGCGCCCGCGAAACGGAGGGTCTTAGAGTTATTGGTCAGGGCCCAAGCTGTTCCTGCTGAGAAGAATAGATAGATCAAGCCAGGTTTCTTAAAAAAACTAGGAGATGGATACTCGAATTTTTCGCCAAAGACGCTCTGTAAGTACGCGACAACAATTATAGATCCGAGCAATCCCGAAATCCAACAAAACGCCGAAGCTAATTTAATTTTTGCAGTTAACATTTTGTCCCTGGTATTTATTTAGCAGTTGCGAACTATCGAATCGCTCAATTGTACTAATCCAAAGGCGTACGTTAATGACCCGCCCCAAGTTTTGGCTTTTTAAAGACTGCTAAAACTTCATTTCCGAGACCAGAAGCCTCTAGATAGTCGGTAATCAATGAACCTGATGAATTCTGTGCCAGCATCTGTGAAAAATTGCGCCCAGTTTTATGATCATTAGCAAATTTGCCGTAACTTTGGATGGCTGGGAGTAACTGATGAAGAGGAAGGCCATCTCCAAGACGGGTAGAACAATGAATAAGTTCAAGGCCGAATCTGGCGCCCAAGGTATCTAGGCTTTTCGGGTTAAATAGGAATAGATGAGCAGGAGGAATAAACCATTCCCAGAAATCCCCAAGCATATTAAATGCAAGAGAGTCGGCATTCGGGGTGATAACAACTAGTATTCCTTCAGGATTGAGTTTTTCCGCCACCACACTAAACTCACTCGCGGGATCCGCCGAATGCTCGATCATATGGCGCATAAGCACGCAGTTACATTGCGAGAGGTGATCGCGACAAATGCCGGTCTGGATATTCAAATCCAGAATTTCTCGTCCGACGCGAGCGGCCTCTTCTGAAATCTCGATTCCTTTTGTATCGAACCCTTCTTTGCGAAGTCCATTGAGTACCAGTCCCGGGCCACAACCTATTTCAACCACCTCGCGCGTTTGAGGGGCTAATTTTCTAATTAAAGCAGCGAGAAATGGGGCGTCGTAATGAAATGGTTGGTGAATTGCGCGCTCGCGATGATCAACCCAATAGTGCTTTCCATAGTATTCACCCAATTCTTTTAAGTCAGGTTGAGGGGAGATATAAAAAGCACTACAACGTAAGCACCGGTGTGCGGTATAACTCAGCTTTTGTAGTGCCGTTTTTTGCACGCGGTCGCTTTCGCAGATTGGACAAAACAATAAAGGGCGTGTTCTGGCCAAAGTGCCTCGCTTCACTTGAACGACTTTTGTGACAGAAGAACTCTCCTCGTATAAGGTCGTCGCAGTTATAGAGATGATAGCTTCATCACCATCGCCAACAAATGGAGTGGAGTGATAAAAACCTGAAAAGCGCGCTCCGGGAATGGCTTCTTCTACGTCTGGTCTGCTAAGCCCGTAAATCGCCTCGCCAGTGCTTTCATCATTCACATTTATAGTTATGGATTTTAGGCCGTCTGGGTGATACGCCCAGCCAACAAATTCTAGACTGCCATTGTGTAGATTGGCAAAACTGTTAGGACTATCCAATGATATACTTGGCATTATTAAATGTATTTATTCACGATACCACCACCCTCGTGAAGCTAAGTTTACTGGTACGGACATTTCCGCCCGACCAGAAGATTCGAACCAGTGGACAAAGTCGCGGGTAAAGCCGAGCTTTTGACGAGGAAATACATCGCGCACATCAGTACGCGTCCTATATATTTCAGCCAGAAAAATAGGAAGCTCTTGAAGCTCACTATCCGAAGACATTAAAATTTCCACTATTGCACTCTGAGATACTTCAAACGGTGGGGATTTTGATAATATTGTTCGAGAGACTGCTGAGCTGAGAATAAGGGGCAATTGCATTTCTTTCAATGTTTCCAAGAGAATCACTTTTGGCGATACACAAAAAGGATCTGGAATTTTTAGCCTTTCATGGGGGGGCAGTTGCAAATGCGCACGGCGTTCGGCATCAGTTATATTTAATCCGTTGGCGTAGCACCCGAACGAGTAAGGGAATGCTCCATAAGGATAAAGAGAGGTATTTCGTATGATTTTTTCTCCATAAAGCCGCAGAAGTTTAAGCAGTTCTGGCGTGTGCTTTCGATCAAGTCTTTTGGTGTGTTTGCTGATTATCTCCAATTCTTTGGCAGAAAAGCCACTAAAATGAAAAAATACAAGATCTCCATCATTTGTAACCCACTTGCCATCCTGATGAAAAAGGCCTCGCTGGGCTAGATTCCAATAGGCCATATTATATCCCTCATAATGAATAATTCGCGTGGCTGGTATAAACGAGGGAAAGATGGCGGCCCAGAACTGATCAGTAAAGTAACGATGGGTTGGGTCGAAAAGGCATCGATCTTTTAGGACATGACACCACCATTTTATTATCTCTTTAATTCGATTACTACTGCGGCAGGCAAAGAAGCCGAAATTGAACTGACCGCCGCGAATTAAATCTTCAACTTGTGGAAAGTGACCGTCTTCCGGGAGTGGTCTACAGCAATGGGGGGTTAAAAGTGCATCTGATGTGCTCAATTCAGAAAGCATGTTGTCCAGGGAACTGTATATTTCGATATCCGGGTCAAAATATATTATTCTCTCATAGCCCATATTCATCAAGCCCTCTATAAAAAATGGTTTTACCGCAGTATTTAGCTCTATACAGTTATAATAGAACGCCATTTGAGCGAAGTCCGGTATGTTGAGAGCTTCAGCGGAGGTTACTTTGATAAAATCGGGCAATCTGATTTGATGTCCTATAATTGATCGCTCCACAAGAAGCAGATGGAAGTCGCATCCGGGTGCATGCATGGTCAACGATTCAAATAGCACCATTGCAGTTGGTATATAGTTTGCGCTGCAGATCGAGAAAATTGCGGTCTTCATGTTACTCCTCGTTGAATTTGATCTTTTCGTACATATTGATTATGGTTTTTACAACAGCCTCGGGCGGCGAAAAATTGTGGCATTTATCTTCCGTGTAGACGAAGCAACTGGTGTGCGAACCGCATGGGCAACATACCATGCCCAAAGACATTTGCTTGTATCGAATTGATTCGCGAGCGTTTGAATTCTCCGGGCGTGTTGAGGAGAATAGGCACAGTGTAGGATGGTTCAGTATGTGAGTTGAGAAATGAACAGGAAATGAATCCATTCCCACAAGTATACTATGGTCGAGTATTAATGTCTCCAGGGATGAAAGATTTGTAAATTGATGCGCCGGCCAAGGGTAATCAGTGAGTTTACCTGTGAGAACTGAAACGCGAAATCCTGATCGGGTGAGTGCTCTACCTAGTTCAAGTTGCATACCGAACGGGTAAATTTTTAATGGCCAGCCACCGTCAAAATGTAGCAGGACCGACTTTTCCGAAATAGGTGCGGCCTTACGGGAAAAGATTTTGTAGTAATGATTACTATCATGCACTTCGAAGCCATGACCAAGTGCAAACCGCCATTGATCGATAAGATGGAAACTTGCATCTCGATATTCACGGACTTGCCTGCCGTAAGCTGCCGGAGCGTTTTGGGGCAGGGCTGGAAGTACCTGCTTTAGGAAATAGTCGGAATCCGTGCAGTTTAACTTCCCATGCGACACGTAGCCAAAGCGCGGGCCATCTACGATATGGATATTGTTCTCGGACAATATGAGTCGTGCCGTAGCAGAATAGTCCCGATGTACAATTAGTTTTGTAAACGGGCCTGAATTAAGCCGTATCGCCATACTTGAGAAGAGAACATCTCCGGCATGGTGCGTTACAGCTAGAACTCCGGGCGCGGATTTATGGGTTGCTTTATTCAGGCATTCAAGTGCACGCCGGGCTAGTGCGATGAGGACATCTTTCGTTGAGTCTATATGAAAATGATTGGCGTATCCTGAATGATGCTTTCCTGAAAGAAAATGAACGAAAACTTTTTGATTAAAAAGTTTTGATAGGAGCTGGACGTCGAGTTCGGCATCCAATGTGGTAAGGCTCCAAAGCCATTCACGTTTTAATGCAACTTGTCTATAGGCCCCTGGAGGAAATACGTATAGTATAGGTTTATTATCGTCTGATGTATAAACAGATAAATTTTCATTACTACTCGATGACAATAGTTGATGTGCTGATGAATGTGTTTCCTCCGAAAATGAAAAAATCGGATTAAATATTGCGATACAGCGATCGCCTTTGCGTGACTCTCGCTTAAGTGCTTCTTCTATGTAGCGTGCGGGAGAGGCAGCCAATGAATGCATAAGGGCATAGGGCCCTAAATTTTTAAGTGCAATTTTATACCTGACACTACCATCACTAGGGGCGTTCGCATTTGAATCCTCTGCTTCGATACGAACAGTCAACGTTGGAGGTGCTTTTCTCATCGTAACCTTGAGTGGCTCTTTAGGCCACCTGAGTCCCAGCACCGAAAATGATCGTACAAATTTCTCTTCGCCGTTCTCCAGTTCTGCACTTAAATCGATTTGAGTTATGCCAATCGGGGGGAGGAATTTCCCCGTGAAGCCACATTGCAAATCAGAAGGAGGGAGGTGCAGGAATTTTGCAACGTCGGCACGGCTCTGCATTGTACAAAAGATTACTCTGGCTCCGACTTTAAGTATAATTTGTCGCGCTGGCCGAAAGTGTTCGTCGAGAAACCAACCCTGGATGGTTATTTTGTTGCGTGGCCCGAAAGCCAATACGGAAGAAAGATTTATCTGGAAATGTACGGCAATGAAAGGAGTTCGTTTGATAGACTTAAGCATACCGTTTGCGTCAGTGGATGGAGTGCCGTAGTTGAGCAAGCCGCTTCTTGAAATAGACTGAGAGTGGCCATGGAGAGGTTAAAACTAGTAAGTCTATGTCTCGTCGAAGTTGTGCATTAAGTTGCTGAATTTGACTTATATTTCCACGGCTTTCTTCGATAGTCACTTTCAAGCGTCGATTTTCTTCAAGTACAAATGCAATGTTGGCCTTGTCCTTCTCCGTAGATCGAGCTATATGATTCAGCACTTCGTGGTGATTGACTCCAAGTACTCTTACGATTGCAGAACTATTGTTTTCGGATAGGCGACCTATCGCTTGGAGAAAACCATCATATGTTTCTAAGATAGACTGTGGCAAACCGACGAGTTGATCTAGTCGACTATGCGTTTCCTGGCCAAGCTTTGCGATTTCGGCTTGAACGCATAAATTCTGGGATTTGTTTTCGAAACTCCATTCTTGAATGAAGTGATTGAATTCTACAGTTTTCTGACCTAATGTCGAAATGTATTCAGATTTAGCGTTTTGAAGTGCGCCTAGAAATGTTTGTGAAAGATCTTGATGCACGAACTCAATTTGCTTTGTAAACAATGATATTTCCGCTAGTTTTCTGATTATATCGTCAATACTTTTTCCGACTAGTGAATGAGTTGATGTGCATTTGGTCTGAAGATCTTTTGAAGCTTCAGATAAAGTATCCTTTAAAGTTCCAAATTTATCGGTGGCGCGGGTCAATTGAGTTGAGATCAGATGTAATTGACTGTGGGTCTCGCGCAATGCCAGCAAATCATCACGTTTTAAAGCTGTTGATTTTGATTCCGATAAGTCTTCGACCTTCGGAGGGAGTGGGTAGCTAAAACCGGTCCGTAGCGATTGGTATAAAGCTTGGAGGCACTTTCGCAACGTAGGCCCGGCTGGATCAATGATTAAGAGGATTGTTATTTTTAGCGGACAAGATGCTGCGATGTCTGGGATCGGTATCATGATCTGTGGGTCAACTTCGAGGTTTGATATAACCGTCAAGTCGCCCGCTTGAGACAGAAACGATAGCGAATCTACTTTAATTGATTTCCGATCTTCGATGCGGCCTACCGTCCAATAGATCGTACCGGTCCGAGCGTCTGAAATTTCCAAGCGCTTTAATGCAATGACGCCTCCTTTAGCACAAGGATCTACTCTGAGCATCTGGCCTTGAACAAATGGAGATAATAGACGATGGCGAACTCTCGTCCATCGGGTTCTCCTAATGGGATGTAATATTGAACGCTCTTCTGAGTAGTTCCCATGGGCATCTGGCTCAAATATCTGCAATATTTCTCGATAGATTGCTGGATGTGGATCGCTGTGATTAAGCTCCGGCGGCTTTGCCAGAACGCTGAGCATTTCGACAATTTTAGGGGCAATCTTTTCAATCGTGAACTCACCTTTTACGATATTCGTTCCGCTTTGGCCTAAGTTGGCGGCGCACGCGGGATTCTCGGCTAAGTCAAGAAGCTTAGCAGCAAACGCGTTGACCGATGTATCTGCAGCGATCGCTATGGCTCCGCGCGACGCTAGCTCATCGGCCCCACCCGAACCAGGAAAAGCAAGCACTGGCCTTTTGAGATAAGCAGCCTCAAGCATTACCAATGGAAAAGGATCTTCCCGAGAGGTAAGAGCGAGTAAATCTATTGCTTCTAAAAAGGGGTAGGGATTGGGCATGGCCTTCAAATGTTTCGCAGTATCAGCGAGGTTGAGTCGTTTGCATTCGAAGATGAATCGTTCTTGCTCTTCTTCAGAGGCACTACCTACCCAAATAAAATAAAACGGACGTGGAGAAAGTGAGCGAATTGATGCAGCAACATGTAAAAAGAGGTCCGCGCCTTTTCTCCAATCAAGTGTGCCTATTGCACCAACTAAAAAGGCATTCTGCGGCAATCCTAGTTGTGTTCGGAAGTCGACAAGGTCTTTCGCCTTAATCATTCGATCAATCTCGTCTGTATCGATACAGTCGTGAATTACGCGAATCCGATCGGGAGTAGGTGAAAAAAGTCTTTGTGCCATCCTTTCAACGGTTTCTGAGCATGCCACGTAAAGGCTAGTTTGGCGTCTAAGGAGATCCATGCCGGCGACCCCTGCGAATGTTCGAATATTCCAATCTAGTTCGTGTAGATGAGTCACTACCGGAACCTGACTGTAATTAAGGGTGTTCACTAATTCCGCATTTGCGCATGTGTTTGAATATATTAAATCAATATCATATGGAAGCATCTGAAGTTCATCACTTGTAAATGTCGGTGATATCGCCGAGAAGTCGCCCCTGAGCGGACCGTCATTGCCAAGTAATATGATAGTTTCTATACGAGTATTGCCTTTCAGCCAGCGTACCAGCGATAAAAGAAATCTCTGCGCCCCATGTGGTTGCGCATCGTGGCTGACAAATAAAATCTTCAAAGACCGCATAATTATCCTCTATTTCAGGTGGTTTGAGTAAGGACGTGTTCTAGGCAGGGAGTTACTCGTAAGCGACAAAATATATTGGCCTTGGACTGAAATGATATATTATTGATAAGTAGTTGTGGGTCGTGGCCGAAGGAAAATAGTCGAATCGACGAGGCGCGGTCTACTACAATGGTGGTTCCTTGCGGATGAATGTTCGCCCATCCGCTTGCCTGGGAGTCAAAATGCTTTTCGCCGTGAGAATCATCTACGTAAATTTGAGAAATTTCGATCAATGCCGGACCAGCACAAGGGTCAAAGCGGATAAATCCTGTAATACCTTTTAAATATATCTCCTGCCATTGATCTGAATCAAAAAAAACTGCGGTGGATTTTTCTTCTGAAAATACGCCATTTTCGTCCCAGAAAATTTGAGCTGTAATCCGACTCTGGCGCATTTCAGTCCGAGCGATTTCACCTTTAATTTCATTATGATCAAGGAGATATCTCTCCAGAATTTGAATTCTTGCTTGAACTTGATCGTATGACGGCGCGAACTTTGAAAAACGATGGTTGGCACTAATGCCTGGCCAATGTAAACTTGGATTGTCCGGCCGAAATTCGATTGGGCCAGAACCTCTTTTTTGCACGAGATTAAATATGACTTCACGCATTCTCGGGGCGGCCGGCGAATCGCAGAGAACTGCTTGATGCAGGCACCAGTCTTGGAAATCTAAGTATTCATTCTTAGGAGAAAGAAGCTGAGAGATAATAGACTCTATTTGGTCGCCTGCCTTTATTTGCCAGGCACAATTGACATATTGCGGTTCATTCCCATAATCAAGGAGGGCTACAGGCAGGCCTAGCATCATGGCCTCCAAAATGACAGTTGAGTATGTGGTGATCACAGCATCAACTTCTTGCAGGACATCGCTCAGATGGGGTCTGTCATCTATGCTTGCTTTATTGAGTTGAAGAACTTGGGGTAGATCTTGGGTAACTCTCCATTTAAACTCTGGAGATTGAATTTTTGTGCTAAGTGACTTCTCGTACGAAGAAATTTCGAATAGAGCTTTAATAACCAGTGCTCGTTGATCAGGAGTAAAGTAGGGGGTCTTCGCTGTTGCTATAAGAATACGTTGCCGCGCCCCCTGTGAGGTGGTTCGCCGCCTCAATCCATAGTATTTATCTAAAGGAGGGAACCCCACCGGAACACAACATTGCCGTGAGTTCCACTGTTGAATGGCATCTGCGTGACTTGGGCTGAGTGATGCGAATGCAGTCCCCGCGACTGGATTGAATATAGCGCCGTTCATGAGTTGCGGGTGTTCCCATGTGTTTCGAAATCCTAAAACGCCGTCAGGCAGGACCACTGTTGGTATTCCTTGAGCCAATGCTCTATAAAGGCCTGCTTGAGAAGCCGGTTCATAGTGCTCATGCGATACTAAAATATCCAAATTGGCGTTTGGCGCTTTTGCAGCGTCTGCGGGTGAAAGCGCTACAGTCTCAAAAATTTTATCTGCACACCATGATGTATAAAGAGGCGAAAGCGGAGCAGATGTAGCTAGCCCCATCTTTATTTTTACTCTGCTTTGTGCCACATGACTAGGCTTTCTACAAATGCAGACCCACCATTCAGCTTCATCTTGGCAGCGCAGAATGGGCAAATTTCTCTTTCGAAAAACTCGAGGGAATTCTGGGGATCTCATCCCCCCTCCAGCATTTTGCTGATAAAACTGTTCTACATCTAAGAATTTGGAAAGCAGTGCGTAGTAAGAGGCGTGGTCAAAAACTTGCTTGTGCCATGGATTTGGATCGATGCCTGCATTATCTACCCATCGGTTTGGAATTGATGATATGAAAATTCCTCCGGGACGAAGCAGCCGTGTCACATGCCTCATAAAATCGGTCGGGTTTTCGAGATGCTCTAAAGTTTCAAATGAAACGACAGCATCGAAAAATTCCGTTTCCATGGAATCTAGATCGGACACATCCCTTTGTTCAAAACGTATAGCTCTAAGCGAATCGCTAAACGCAGTATTAGCATAAATGATCGCATTATCTGACGTATCGATTCCGATTACTTGCTTTGCTTTTGCTACGGTAGCAAGAACCTCAGACCCATAGCCCATCCCGCAAGCCGCATCGAGGATGATTGACCCTGTAGGAATAATTTCAGCCGCTAATTGATAGCGGGCGATATGCGCGTCGGACCTTCGTCCGGACTCTCTAAGCATATCCATATGCAAATCTCGCTCTTTAGCGAGCCATTCGAGAGTATACTGCGTGCTCTGAAGTTGCCTCAATCTACGAAATAAGAAAAAATCGATCGTTTCCGGGGCTTCCCATTGTTCGTATTTGTGATGATTTAAGTAAAGCGGATGCTTAGCATAACCATTTCGCAAAAGGATGTGCTGTAATGCGTCAATCGATTCTCGGCGCCGGTCATCGGAGTCGGGGATCTCAACAAGGAGTGTTTCATGTGGGAATGCGGACAATCTTTCTTTTTGATTTTTGCAGTCTAAAACTGATCCGACGGACGTAAGGATCGTTATGTTTTTCGCTTCTAAAATGCCTCCGGGATATTTGATGATGTCGCTATCTGTCAAAATGTAACAGATTTCTAGATCAAGAAGGTTATTATAGTACTTTATTTTTTCTTTCGTGAAACTCATGATGAGGGACAGTTCCAAACGGCGCTCATTTGCATATCGGTCAATCCCCCGAATGTGTACTCTCTGGGTCTGATAATTACTTGGAAGAAAGCGGCCTCATCTTGCCAATGTAGCATTCGTTGATCGAGTTGATAGGGGTCCCGCTCTTCACACACTGAAGTCTGTACCTCATAAAAATTCGCTCCCAAGTGACATTCACAATCAAAGATCACAGAGAATGTTGATCCCGCGGGAAAGGACTGATCCCAGAATATGGGACATGAAAGCTGTCTGGCGCGGATGGTCATGTCTTGTTGAAGAGTGCCCCATGAGTATACTTTGATGCCTTCCTTGCTTCGAATTCTTATATTTACATTTAAGTGAGTCAGCTGGCGGGCGACTCTGCAGGCAACTCGTATTTTTAAGTGGTCGCCTGTATAGAAAACACCCTTGGCCGAGCCTTCGCTGTCCAAGACCTCGGTTTTGATAATAAAAGCATCAAGGTCGCCAAACTCAGATTTAATATTAACATTTTTATCTGATGGCTCATTGTCTATTTTTTTAGATGATTTTGCTATTAAGTGATTTGTGATTGATTGGAAGTAGCGTCGTTCCTCATCGTGCAGGAATCTTCTGTACTCGAGAATCACCTCCGACGATGAACCAATAGCCGCAATGCGACCTTCCTTTAGGAAAAGAGCTCGGCTTGTAAGGGTTCTAACGATCTCTTGCTCATGAGATACCAGAAGCAAGGTCGTTCCGGATTTTTGCATTTTCTCTAATTGCTGAAAACATCGCTTTTGAAAAAGAGCGTCCCCGACGGAAAGCGCTTCATCTACAATGATAATCGAGGGATCAACCTGCGTTTGCACTGAAAATGCAAGACGGAGTACCATGCCGCTGGAATAAGTTTTAACAGGCTCATCTATAAAATTGCCGATATCTGCAAACTCTGCAATAGTATCGAAGCGAGCGTCTATTTCCCTTCTGGAGAGGCCAAGCACTGAGGCGTTCAGATATACGTTCTCTCGTCCAGTAAACTCGGGGTTAAAGCCACTGCCGAGCTCTAAGAGTGCAGCCACTCGACCGTTTATTTTTACATATCCCGTTGTCGGTTGGAGAGTTCCCGCTATAATTTGAAGCAAGGTACTTTTGCCCGACCCATTACGGCCGACGATTCCGACGGTTTCTCCTTTTTTTACTTCGAAGGAAATATCTCTTAATGCCCAGAAATCATTACAATATTTATTTTCTTTATACGGATCCTTTGAGGACTGCGAATGATCAGGCTGGATAAAAGCGCGCAGCGCTTCCCAGGCAGGGATGAATAGGCGGCTTGCAGGAGAATCCCATTTGCGGTAGGATTTGCTTACGTTTTCAATCGAGATCGCAATATCGTCCGGCATATTATTATAGAACATCTGCGAACGCCGGTTTCATTTTTTTAAACGCGGCATGACCGAGCCAGCAGGATAGGAGTGCAGTAATCCAAAGATATGCAAGGTGCGTTAGGTTGGGTTGGCGGTGCCAAAGAACTCCATCGCGACTTATCTCAATTGCGTACAAAAGAGGATTGAATTTTAAAAACATCCAAGCTGCAGGCGGGATTTTGCTAGTAGGGTAGAAGAGCGCGCTTGTGAACATTAGAACTGCTACGGCAAACTGCATGATTTGGGCAACGTCTCGAAAGAAAACTCCAAGCGCAGAGAGTAGCCACGTGATTCCAAGGGCTAATAGGAAAAGTGGAATTATCACTAGAATCAACCAGAGTACACCCCAATCCAAGCCGTGGCCACACACCATAACGCCGAGCAATACTAAGGTTAAAGAAATTAGAAGATGAAAGCCGGCCGCCGCCACCGCCGCAGCGGGTAGTATTTCGAGGGGAAAGACTACTTTTTTGACGAAGTTGGGATTTGAAACGATCAGTATTGGCGCGACGGCGAGCACTTCGGAAAGGAAATGGAAGAGACTTAACCCTAGGAAAATGCCAAGGCCATAGTCCACACGGGTTTCGTTTGGGAAAATGCCAAATGAGCCGCCAAAAATGTATCCAAAAACCAAAACATATAACCCAAGCATCAGCAATGGGTTTACGAATGACCAGATAAGGCCGAGGTGACTTCCTCTATGGCGCAGTTCAACGTTGCGCTGCGTAAATTGCCAGAGCAGGCCCCGGTGTTGCCAGAGGTCGGAAAGGAATGGGGCCACATGACGAAACATGATATGAAAGGTTGCTGGTATACGTTGATCGCTCTGCAGCAAGTGGGTTTTAGCGTTATTCATCATGCGCAGACGAGTGTCCAATAGAGTTTTATTGGAGTTGCCGAATTGTTCTCATTCAAGATGTCAAAGTGCTGCGAATCACCCAAGTTTGTTCATCTCCGACCTTACCATGCGCGAGATCATTTCTTCGAAGGGGACGGTGTTTTCCCAGCCCAGGACGCGTTTGATTTTGCCGGCGTTGCCGCAGGGGGCGAGGGGCTCGACGGTGGTGACGAGGTCCCCGCTGAAGCGGACATGGTCTTTCCAATTCAGGCCGACGGAAACGAAGGCTTTTTCGACGAGGTTTTGGACGGAGTGGAGTTTGCCGGTGGCGAGGATGTAGTCGTCGACCGGGTCGCTTTGGAGAATCATCCACATGCCGCGGGCGTAGTCGGGAGCCCAACCCCAGTCGCGCATGCCAGTGAGGGCGCCGAGTGTGAGTTCGGTCTGGCGGCCTTTTTTGATGTTGGCGACGGCGCGGGCGATTTTCATGGTCACGAAGTTTCCGCTGCGGCGTGGGGACTCGTGGTTGTAGAGGATGGCCGAGCAGGTCTCGAGTTTGTAGGCGATGCGGTAGATGCGCGCCATCTGCTGGGAGAACGCTTTGGCCGCGCCATAGGGCGTGGTGGGGTTGACCGGCGTGTGCTCGTCTTGTGGCGAGTGAGGGGGCGAACCGAAAACTTCGCTGCTGGAGGCGTAGAGGAAGCGCGGCGGATTCGGGATGTCGCGGATGATTTCCAGCAGGCGGAGAGTCGCCATACCGATGCTGTCGACCGTGTTTTCGGGAAGTTCGAGGCTGATGCGCGGGCTCGACTGGCCGGCGAGGTGGTAGAACTCGGTGGGCTTCGCTTTGCTGATAATGCGGCGCAGGTGGGTCGCGTCTTCGAAGGAACCGTTGTGTAGGAAGAGCTGCTTGTTGAAGATCTTCGGGTCGTTGAAGAGGTGCTTGATGTTGCTTCCGCCCAACGTGTCGGGCCGGTGAACGAGGCCGTGAACTTCGTAGCCCTTTTCGAGGAGCAGTTCGCAGAGATAGGATCCGTCCTGGCCGGTGATGCCGGTGATGAATGCGGTGCGCATGAAATGAGTACGGGAATTTAACGGGAAGGCGTATCGGCTGATACCGGACGCGCGGTAGGTGTTCGTACAGGGCGGTTTTTCACAGGCAAGAACGGCTTTGCGATACGAAACGCGTCGAAGAGCAGTTGCCAGCGTTGCGTCTGCCAGCACTGTACTCCGTCACGAACATGCAGGACGTGGAATTTAACGAAGTCATTGAGCTCATTTGCAAAGAAGACGGTCGCTACGATCGGAAGGCTTATGTTTTTATTCGTCAGGGCTTGGATCAGACAGTGAAGGAGATCCGGCGAAAGGACGCGGAGAAGGCGCAACGCTCCCGGCATGTCACCGGCCCGGAACTGCTCGAAGGCCTGCGCGCCTATGCGCTCGACCAGTACGGCCCGCTCACGAAGACGGTTTTGAATTCCTGGGGCGTGAAGCGGTGTCAGGACTTCGGCGATCTGGTTTTCAATCTGATCGAGTATAATGTCTTCAGCAAAACCGAGAGCGACAAACGCGAGGACTTCGCGGACATCTACACGTTTGAAGATGCATTCGTGAAACCATTCTTACCCAAGAAAGACCCGCGTCTGCCGGGGTCCGCGGCCGAGACGATCGGCTCGGCTTAATCGGCTTCGCGCCGAAATCTCGTCACACGTTGCCTCGTGGGTGGCGGCGCCCGCCGCTGCGAATCTTAGGACAGGTTTGTCCCGCCACATTTTCTTCCATGCCCGCAAAATCATCTGTCGTTTCCGCTAATTTCAGTTTGCTCGCTCCGTTCTGGAAGGAGCGCGTGGATCGCACGGTGCTTCCCAATGGATTGACCGTGTTGATCAAGCCGGACCTCTCCGCGCCGGTGGCGTCGGTGCAGGTGTGGGTGAAGACCGGCAGCATCCACGAGAATGCGCTGCTGGGCGCGGGACTCTCGCATTACCTCGAGCACATGCTTTTCAAAGGCACGGAGCGGCGCGCGGGCCGCGAAATCTCGCTCACGGTTCAAGCGCATGGCGGCTACATTAACGCGTACACCACGTTCGATCGCACCGTGTACTACATCGATCTGCCGTCGGAGCATGTCAGCGTGGCGATCGATATTTTGGCGGATGCGGTGCTACGCTCGACCTTGCCGGCGGATGAGGTGGCGAAAGAGAAGGACGTGATCTTGCGCGAGATCGACATGGGGCGCGACGATCCCGACCAGCGCCTCGGCGAGGCATTGTTCGACACGGCGTTCCGCCAGCATCCGTTTCGGTATCCGATTATCGGGCATCGCGACGTTTTCGCCGGAGTGACGCATGCCGATCTGGTGGCGTATTACCGCGCGCGCTACGTGCCGAATAATCTGGTCGTTGTCATCGCGGGCGCGGTCGATCCCAACGCTGCGCTCGCGGAAGTGGAAAAACATTTTAGCGCGGCGCCGCGTCAGCGCCTCGCGCCGGTCCTCATCCCGGATGAACCGACGCAACTCGCGCCGCGCGCGCTTCACCGCTTCGAAGATGTCGAGGTTACCCGCGCGGGACTTGCCTGGCAGATTCCGGGAATCACGCATGCCGATGCGCCGCTGCTGGATCTTCTCGCGACGATTCTGGGCG
>WUUC01209106.1_pt1 | contig 23718 bp, 21 predicted proteins | sample 6278441 | NCBI WGS metagenome assembly WUUC01 (sample SAMN13675441, study PRJNA597444) | soil metagenome | isolation source: soil | place: USA: Washington | collected 2017-10 | reverse complement strand
CGCGACGCCGCCGGCAGCCCGGCCGCCTCCCCCGGCAAGGTGTCCGTCAGCGTGGCCGCGACGTCCGTGCCGACGGCCAACGGGCGTGGGCGCAAGCTGAGTTGCACGGTGGCGCTGGCGGTGGCGGGAGCGCTGGCGGCGGTGACGATCGGCTCGGCGTTCATGTTCGACCTGCTGCCGGGCAACGGCACGGACGACGACTCCGGCGACACGGGAGCGGCCAATCCGCCCGCGGCCACCGTCAGCCCCTCCGCCCAGGACAGCGGCTCGTCCGCCGCCATCCCCAAGTCCTACCTCGGCACCTGGGAGGGCGACGGCCTGGCCCTCAACGGCACGCTCCCCATGGGCAAGTTCCGCGTCACGGTCCGCCAGGCCAAGGTCGGCGCCCAGTTCGGCACCTTCCGCCAGACCGACCTCATCGGCGGCACCTGCGACACCGATCTCATCCTCAAGAAGGTCACCCCCAAACAACTCATCGCCACAAGCGTGGCCAAGCCGTCCACCACGGCCGAGTGCACGACGGGCCGCCACGAGGTACGACTGATCCCGGTCGGCGACGACTTGCGCTACGAGACGGACAACGCGGAGGCGGGGGATCCGGTGGCTCGGATGTCGAAGGTGAAGTAGGGGGCCGAGGGTCAAGTAACGGGCCGACCGGAGGCGTTGACCTCCACGGTCGATGCCACAGTCCGCCGGCGGCGGTACACGACGCGTGCGCCGACCACCACCGCACCCGTAACCAGCGCCGAGCCCCACAGAACGGCCCAGAGGTACGGATAGTGGTCGCGCAGCCAGCAGGCTCCGCCCTCGCTGTAGCACTCGGCGTCGCGATTGCGCTTCTTGGGCAGCATCGCCGAGAAGAGCACGACGACGATCACCGAGGCCAGCACCTGCCCGGGCAGCGAGGCCGCGATCCACTTGAGCGAACTGGCCTTGTCCTCCCGCCACTTCACGCGGGTCAGGGTCACGACCAGAGCGACGATGGCGCAGGGAACGAGGAAACCGGTGGTCGACGCCATGCCGTACGGCCCGCCGGGCCACGCGAGAGCGGGCTCGCCCCAGACCTCGCGCCCCCAGAAGATCGCCACGAGAGCGAGCCCCGAAACCAGGCCGGTGACAATGAAAGCGAGCCCCCAACGAAGAACGCCGTCCACCTTCACCCTCGGCTCCCGCACCTCCGCCGCCCTCACGACCCGCCCCGCACAGGTTCGTACCGCAGCCCACCCACGGCAGCCTTCCGCCGCTTGGGGCGGGCCGACCCGCTCACTTGCCTCTCCCTGTCCACCACTGCCGCAGCATCGCCGCGCCGAGGGCCATGAGCACGACCCCTATCACAGTGAACCGGCTCCACGGCTCCGCCACCGCCAGCCAGAGCCCGCTGAGCGAGAACACGAGGCCACCGCCGAGCTGTGGCGCCCTGAACGCCCCAGTGGGCATGAGGCCGGGTGAATCTACACCATCCGGTACAAGTCCCGAGTCGAAGGTCAGGCAGCCGAAGGCTCGGTCGGCACCTTGCTGCCACGCCGCTTTTCGTACGCCTGGTGGAGCGTCATGAGCAGCAGCGCGCTCAGCACTGATCCAGCGAGGCCGACCAGCCACACGTACGGGTAATACATGCTGATCCAGCAGTACTCACCCACGGTCGAGCAATAGCCGTCGCGGTGGCTGCGCTTGGGGCGGATCGACTGCATGGCGACGGCCACCACCATCAGGGACGCGGCTCCGCCAGGGAGGGCCGCGACGGCGAAGAGCACCGCAGGTACTCTGCGTCGACTCCAGTGCGCGCCCGCCCGCCACAGCCGAGCATCATCGCGACCAGCGCGACGGGCAGCACGGCGCCTGCGGTGGCCGCGAAGCCGTAGCCCTCGCCGGGCCAGTCCGGTGCTACCTGCCGCCACAGTTCACCGGCCCACGCGAACGGGCCCCATGCGAACGCAGCAAACAGGGCCCCGAAACCGACGAGGATTGCGACCACGACGGCGGCGCCGCGCACGATGTCACCAGGGCGCTGGGGTGTGCGGGGTCGTGGTGGCCGCTCCCGCGAGTGCTTGTACCGCAAGCCGGCCCCCGCAGCCTTCCGCCGCTTGGGCCTGCTCGACCCGCCGCCCATGCCCCCGCCTCCCCGCGCGCCGCGCTCATCCCAGCGATTACTACTGTGTCTGCGATAGCGAACACCATCATGCGAGCCGCACGTACCACAACCACACCATCCGGACTGCGGACCATGACGAACGAACGGGGAAGCCCGACCATGGAGACACTGCAGCCCGACGATCCAAGTGAGTTGGGCAGCTACCGGTTGTTGCGGAGACTCGGCGCGGGAGGCATGGGCCGGGTCTATCTCGCACGCTCGCCGGGTGGTCGTACGGTCGCAGTCAAGGTCGTACGCCCGGACCTGGCCGCCGACGCCGACTTCCGCCGCCGTTTCCAGCACGAGGTCGAGATAGCCCGCGCGGTCTCCGGCCGCTACACGGCCCCGGTCGTGGACGCGGCCCCGGACGCGGCTTTGCCATGGCTCGCGACCTCGTACGTCCTCGGCCCTGACCTGACCGATGTGGTGGAGGCTCACGGTGCACTCCCGGAGCACACGGTCCGCGCGCTCGGCGCGGGCCTCGCCGCGGCCCTCCGAGAAATCCACGCGGCAGGCCTGATCCACCGCGACCTCAAGCCTTCCAACGTCCTGCTGGCGGCGGACGGCCCCCGTGTCATCGACTTCGGTATCGCGCGGGCCGTGGACGGAAATCGGATGACGCAGACGGGAGTTGTGGTCGGCTCGCCGGGCTACATGCCGCCCGAGCAGGCTTTGGGGCAGGACGTCGGGACCGCTGGAGACGTCTTCTCGCTCGGCGCCGTTCTCGCTTTCGCCGCAACGGGCCGCAACGCCTTCGGCGATGGCGCCGCCTCGCACGCCGCGATGCTCTACCAGGTCGTCCACGGCGAGCCCGACGTCACCGGCATACCGCAGTCACTCCTCGGCCTGATACGCGCCTGCCTGCTGAAGGACCCAGCGGAGCGCCCTGCTCCCGCGGAGATCCTGGCGGCGCTGGCGCCCGGCGGAGTCGAGGGGCTGCTGACCAACTGGCTGCCGTCAGCGGTCGCTTCAACGATCGCGACGCACGCGGCGGGGATCCTGGACCTGGAGGCACCGGAGGGGCAGCCGGCTCCCGGATTCGGTCGGCCGCCGACGATGCTGGACGGAACGTCGACTGCTACGGGCACCCCCGCGGCGGGCGCGCCCATACCCGGATACGGCACCCCGCCGCCTGGGATCGGATCGTACGCGACGGGCGGACCGCTCCCCGGCACCGTCCAAGTGGGCACCACCCTCACCTCCTCGTCCCGCCGCCGCTTCCTCGGCCTGGCGGTGGGCGGTGCCGCGGGAGTCGCCATCGTCGGCGGCGGGGCGGCCTTGTGGCTGACCCGGGATGGGGATGAGGACGGAGAAGGGTCGTCGACGGCTGACGGGACTGGAGGAACGGCCGAGCCTGCTGCGGAGAACTTCACGACCCCGCCTGCGGGGACGTCACCGCAAGCCCTGTGGCACAAGTCGGTCGCCGAGGACAGCATCAGCACCACCGAGAAGCTGCTGACCCACGATGGTCTGCTGCTGATCAGCGGCGACCCTCTCGTGGCGTACGACGTAACGACAGGCAAGCAGCGCTGGTCCCGCAAGGACGTGCTGCCATTCGGCGCCCCGCTACTGCTCGCCGGCGGCAAGCTCTTCATGGCCGACAGCGACACGAGTGGCGTGCTCAAGGCCTTGGACGTGCTGACGGGCAAGGAAGCGTGGCGCAGTCGCCTCGGCAAGGACCTGAAGGTCGAGAAGACGATCGCGATCGACGCGAAGAACGTCTACGTCACGGTGACCGACTTCAGTGACTCCCGCAGCGCAACGGACTACCGCTCCGGTGTCGCGGCAATCAGCCACCACACGGGCAAGAAGGTGTGGCTCCAGAAGCGCGACTGGGGCACCAACGACTACGACGTCGAAGGAGCCGCCTCCGGCAAGCACCTCGTCTACGCGGACTCCAACTACAACCTCACCGTCCGCGACACGGCCACCGGCACCCAGTTGTGGACGAAGAAGATCGGCGACGACTGGACCTGGCGCCCCACGGTCGCCCCCGGCGCGGGCCTCGTTTTCCTCCCGGGCGCCAACCTGACAGCAGTCGACATCGAAACGGGAAAGCCCCGCTGGACCCTCTCCCCGAACGGCCGCCGCGGCTTCGACAACCCCACAGTCATCGACGGCGCCCTCTACGCCGCAGACCACGACGGCGGCGTATGGGCCGTCGACGTCAAGACAGGCAAGAAGCTCTGGCTCTGCGAGGACCCGGGCGCCGACCAGGCCCCCACCCAGTTCCTCCGTGCAGGCGAGACCTTGTACGGGGCTTCGGACATGGACGGGGGTGGGGTCTTCGCGTTGGAGGCGAGGAGTGGTCGGGCGCGGTGGGTTTACAACGACAACGAGGATCCGGGAGAGCCGTGGCAGGTGGCCATCTCGGGTAACCGGCTGTTGGCGACGCACGGTTACGAGGTCTACGCGCTGCCCGCAGTCTGATGTGCAAGCACTCAACCAAGACGACTGGCCACAGGACTCAATACTGCGGCTAGTCTCCGTGAACCGAGGCAATGAACGTGGCCGCATAGGCCGACGGGGAGGAAAGCGACCATGCAGGTGCTGGTGACTGTCGTGCACGAGGGCGGTGAGCCGCAGGACGTAATGGTCACCATGGACGACGCGGCCACCGCCGGCGACGTCGCGGAAGCTCTCGCGGCAGACCTCGGTGCGTCGAGGCCACCCGCGGGTGGCTCGATGCCGAACGTTGTGGCGTTGCCCGGCACGTCACTGGCCTCGCTGCCCGGCTACGGGCCTGCGTCGGGGGCACCGACGCTGTGGACCGACGGTCTCCCCTGCGACCCGGTAGCCCCGGCGGCCGCTGTGCTGCGCGACGGGATGCGCGTCTCCGTCGACGACACGATAGGACCGCTGCTGCGCCAAGGGGAGCCCGTCGGGCAGTACGAACTGAGAGCTGCGGCCGGTCCCGCGTCCGGCCGGGTGGTGCGGTTGGGCGCCGGCGTGGCCACTGTCGGATCGGCCCCCACGTGCTCGATGTCCCTGCCGGACCCCACGCTGCCGCCAGTGGCGATCCGTCTGACCGTCGATGTCAGGGGCGGGGCCCTACTCGACCCGCAGCCTGGCATCGAGGTGCGGCTGGACGACGAGATGGTCCAGGGCGAGACCGCGTGGCCGCTCGGCGGTGTGGTACGCGTCGGCGATTCACTGCTGGTTCTCGACCAGGTGGCCGAGCCGGACGCGCACTTGTCCGCGATGAGCGAGGGCGGCCTCGCGTACAACCGGCCTCCCCGGCTCTCCCCATTCCGGCCCCGACGGCGGCTCGTCGTGCCGCAGCCGCCCACGAAGGGGGAGCGGGCCCGCTTCCAGTTCATCATGGCCTTCACGCCGATGCTCTTCGGCCTGGTCATGTACTTCGTCACCAAGCAGATCTACATGCTGCTCTTCTGTCTGATGAGCCCCTTGATGATGGCGGGCCAGTGGCTGAGCGAGAACCGTGAGGGCAAGCAGAAACACAAGACCTCGCTGAAGCAGTACAAGAAGGATCTCGCAGCCCACAAGGCCGAACTCGAGCTGGTGGGCAAGGAGGAGCAGCGCGACCGGCGTGCAGACAACCCGGACCCGGCGGAGATCCTGCTCTTCGCCACAGGGCCGCGCCGCCGCCTCTGGGAGCGCAGACTCACTGATCCGGACGCGATGCAGCTGAGGATTGGGGTCGGCGGGCTGCCGTCCGACGTCGAGCTCGTGCTGGGGCGCGGCGGCACCCACTACGACGAGGACCGCCCGGAACCACCAATCCTGCCGGACGTCCCGGTCACCCTTCCGTTCGCCGAACTGGGGGTCGTCGGTGTGGCGGGCGACCGCGACCGTGCGCTCGCGACGGCGCGATGGATCGGAGTGCAGGCGGCGGCTCTGCACAGTCCCAGGGACCTCTCGCTCGTCTCGCTCTCCTCGACGGCGGCCGCCGGTGCCGAGTGGAGCTGGGCCCACTGGCTGCCCCACACGGCGCCCGACCAGGGCCAGGACTGCGTCGCCCTCGTGGCCTCGGACTCGGAAGCCATCGCTCGCCGCGTCAATGAGTTGCTGAACGAGTTGAACCGGCGCAAGGCGGCCCGCGAGCAGCAGAACATGGTGGGGCAGCTCTACCCGGACGCCAACGTGCTGATGATTCTCGACGGGGCACGGCTGCTGCGCCGGATGCCCGGTATCCCGCAGATCCTCGCCGAGGGACCGCAGTACGGGATCTACGCACTCTGCATCGATGAGGACGAGCGACTGCTTCCCGAGGAGTGCAAGGCCGTCGTGTGCTGGACAACCGACGCGCCGCATCACGTCCGGGTACGCGGCTACGGCCTAGAGTCGGTGGGTGACGTACTGGCCGATCAAGTTCCATTCGAATGGTGCGAGTTGCTCGCTCGTTCCCTCGCTCCGGTGCGGGATGTCAGCCGTGACGATGCGGGCAGCGCTCTGCCCACCTCGGCTCGGCTGCTCTCGCTGCTCGGCATGCCCGACCCGACGGGCGGGGACGTAGAGCGGATCTGGCAGGCGGGCGGTTCGACGACGGCTGCCCCCATCGGTATCGCGGCGGACGGATCGTTCGTCCTGGACATCCGGCGTGACGGCCCGCATGCGCTTGTCGCCGGTACGACTGGCGCCGGTAAGTCCGAGCTACTGCAGACGATCATCGCCTCGCTTGCTGTCGCGAACCGGCCGGACGCCCTTAACTATGTGCTGATCGACTACAAGGGTGGCAGCGCCTTCATGGACTGCGCTCGGCTCCCGCACACCGTCGGCATGGTCAGCGACCTTGACGCCCATCTGACGGAGCGGGCTCTGGCTTCGCTGGCCGCTGAACTCCACCGCCGCGAGACGATCCTCTTCAACACCGGCACCAAGGACATCGAGGACTACAACGACACCCGCAAGCTCCGCCCCGAGCTGGAGCCGATGCCACGACTCGTACTCGTCATCGACGAGTTTGCATCGCTTGTCGCTGAACTTCCGGACTTCATCGCGGGACTTGTCGACATCGCCAGGCGTGGCCGGTCCCTCGGTGTGCACCTGATCCTGGCGACGCAGCGTCCGGCGGGTGTGGTTAGCGCGGACATTCGCGCCAACACGAACCTGCGTATCGCGCTGCGTGTGACGGACGCCTCGGAGTCCATGGACGTCATCGACGCGCCGGACTCGGGCGCGATCGCCAAGTCCACACCAGGCCGCGCCTACGTGCGCTCCGGCGCGCAGTCGCTCGTCGGTGTGCAGTCGGCGCGTATCGGTGGCCGCAGGCCTGCCACCGGCCAGAGCGGGCCCAAAGCGACGCTGGTCCCGCTGACTTGGAGTGCGTACAGCCGCCCGCTGCCGAAGCGGACGGAGGCCGAGGACGACGGCACCATGGTCACCGACCTAGCCGTCCTCGTGGACGCGGTCCGCGATGGGGCCGAGAAGATGGGCTTCGGCGAACAGCGAAGCCCCTGGCTGCCACCGCTGACCGAACTGGTCACGCTGGACGAACTCGCCTCGTACAACAGCGATCCGGTGACCGGCGGCGATGCCGCGCCGGTTCCCTTCGGCCTCATCGACCTTCCGGCGCGGCAGAGCCGCAAGCCCCTGGCTCTCGACCTTGTCCACGGGGAGCACACCCTGCTGCTCGGCGGAGCCAGGTCCGGCCGTTCCACCGCGCTGCGTACGCTGGCCGGATCGCTGGCCCGCAGTACATCTCCACATGACGTACACGTCTACGGAATCGACTGCGGATCGAACGCCCTGCTGCCATTGGTGAGACTGCCGCACGTTGGGGCCGTGGTGAGCCGTGACGAGCCCGACCGGGTACGCCGCCTGATCGATCGCCTGCTCGGCGAGATCACCAGGCGCCAGCAACTGCTGGCCATGGAGGGTGCGTCGAGCGCCGCGGAGCAGCGCGCGGGTGCCGCTCCCGACGAACGTCTTCCGTGGATGGTGCTGCTGCTGGACGGCTGGGAGGGCTTCGCGTCCACCTTCGAGAACTACAACTACGGGCAGTTGCTCGAGTTGGCTCAGCGGATCTTCCGAGAGGGAGCCGCGGTGGGACTCAAGGTCGTTATGACCGCCGACCGAACCGGTCTGAGCGGTCAGGTCTCATCCGCCTTCGCGGATCGGCTCGTATTGCGCTTCGCCGACCCGAACGACTACTCCACCGCGGGGCTTCAGGTGCGAGAAGTGCCCAAGAACATGCCACCGGGGCGCGCCCTGCGGATCACCGATGTGGGCGTGGACGAAACACAGATCGGACTGCTTGCCGAGGACCCTGCGGGCCAGGCACAGGTGCGTGCGTTGCGGGAAATCGCCGAAGAGGCGGCGGCACGCTTCGGGCGTCTGCCGGCAGACCGTCGGCCGATGCGCGTGGACGCACTGCCCACGCGTATCACGGCGACCGAGGCGCTCGCTCTCGATCCCGATTTCGCCCTGCCGTCCCCGCTGTGGGCGCTGATTGGCGTGGGAGGCGATGAACTGCACCCGATCGGAATCGACTTGGAAGAGAACGGTCCCGGATTCGTCATCGCGGGACCGCCCAAGTCAGGCCGGTCCACCGTGCTTGTGGCTGCGGCGGAGTCGCTGCTGCGGGCTGGTACCCCCGTCGTGCTTGTCACGCCGCGCAGGTCCCCGCTGCGGGATTTGGAAGGCTGTGCAGGCGTCCTGGGTCTGCTCAACGCGGACAGCAGGGAGGCAGACTTGGAGGAGCTGGTGGAGAACCTCGACTCGTACGTTGTCGTCGTTGATGACGCCGAACTGCTCTATGACACCAGCCTCGACGAGACGTTGGAGTCCGTGATCCGCAAGGGGGCGGACGGCGGTATCGGACTGATCGCCGCCGGCGCGACGGACAGTCTGTCCGGTCAGTACCGAGGGTTCTCCGTCGAGGCGCGCAAGTCTCGCAACGGCGTGCTGCTGACTCCTCAGAGTCCGTCGGAGGGCGAGCTCTTCGGCATCAGGCTCCCCTCGAACAGCGGTGGCGGTCCGGCGGGCAGCGGCTTGATGGTGTCCGGTGGAGCGTTCATGCCGATTCAGGCGGTCATGAACAACTGACGTTCGTCCCTGGGGCCTTAAGGGTGCGGAACGATCGACCCCTGAAGCCCCGGCACGCCAACGGCAGCGGGGCACCTACCCCTTCGAGACGACTCTTGAGGTGGGTGCCCCGCTGATGTGCGCCGGTCGCCCCTGGATCAGGTGGCGCGCTCGATGTTGTCGGCGCTGGTGTTGGTCGACTTGCTGGCCTCGTTCAGCGTGTCGACCCACTTGTCGAAGGTCGGCTTCACGTCGGCCCAGTCGTTACGGAATCGATCGGCCTTCGGGCCCTTCCAGTAGGTCGAGCTGTCGGCCGTGGCCTTCTGCAGGGCACTGATGAGGACCCGCAGGTCGTCAGCCTTCTTTCCGTAGAGCTTGGACAGTTCCCGGAGCCGTGTGAGATCCGCACCGCGATCCATGGCGATCCTCCCCGTGTAACAGAGGCAAACAGACTGTCTGTTTGCATCAGGGGACGCTACCGCAACGACAGTAGTTCCCGTAAAGGGGGATCAACGACGAGACGAGAGGGCCCTTCTGTGCAGACATGTTGAAATCGCGAAGATTTAAGAAATTTGACTGATTTGCCCCATTATCCTTTAGGGTTGGGGCTACGGTTTGGTGAGGTCCGTTGCAGCTTTGCCCTTCCACTTCCTGGACTCAAATGCTGACTGGGCCTTGGCGTCCGCGAGGGGTGGCGAGCCAAATGTGCGGAGGTACCAGCGCCGTCTCAGGATTACGGCAACTGTCCCAACGATGCAGAGCAGAGCCGCCAGCGCGGTGCCGAGGATGGGGAAGCTCAGGAAACGAGGATTGTCGGCCCAATCTTTACCGATGACGCGCCATCGCTGATCGCCTTCCCGGCGCCTTTGACCGCATCGGTGGCTGCATTGACAACCTTTCTGCCGGTCTCCGTCTTGATCATCCACAGCGACGACGGACCCGCTTCTCGGATGAGGCCCGGCGGAGTCCGCTACTCCGCCCGGTCCGAGAAGTGGTGCAACAGGGCGAACGGGGACGACAACGCGGTGCCGCCCAGGGTCAGGACATCGGTGTCCACCGCCTCCAGCACGATGGCGATCGCCAGGTCCACGGCGTCGGCCGAGCCGACGGCCGTGCCCACACTGACGGTCCCGGCCGCCGGGACGTACTGACCGGGCTCCATCGTGACCCGGACGCCCTCTCTCTCCAGAACCTTCGCCTTGCCCAGACCCTCCGCGGAATAGACGTACTTCCGGCCTTCATACGAGATGCGCAACGCTCGGCCCTCCTTTCGCAGGGCCCGGACGTTGAACCGCAGCTCCGCGTGCCGGCCGGCAAGGGTGAGCTCGGCCTTGAACAGCGAAGGCTGTCCCGTTCTGCGCTTCCCGCGAAAGGTCGTCTCCGGGAAGGCGGGACCGCTGAGCCGAACGGTGTCCATTCCCTTTTCGAGCGGTCGGTAGAGCGTGCTGCGCTCCACAGTGACGGATCCGAAGTGCCCCACGTCCCCACTGAGCCCGGCCTTGGACCCCTCCTTCTTGGTGCTGCTCTTATACGGCATCAACTCGAACTTCAAGGACTCACTACTCGTTTCCATGGCAACAGATACTCATTTCCTGCGGACGCTTTTTCCGGAACTCTGAATCTCGCTGCACTGCGGCCCCCCGGTTGGCTAGTCGAACGGGTTGAGTGCGCTGCCCAGCTCCTTGGCGCCGTCGGCGATGTCGTTCCCGATGTCGCTCGCCTTGTCGCCCACCCAGTCGGCTGCCTTGCCGGCGCCTTCCGTGATGTCGTCCCAGTGCTCGACGACCTTCAGTCCCCCGTAGACGATGCCGGTCCCTACGGCGAGACCGATCGTGACCGGATTGGGTGCGACCATCGCCGCGGTCAAGGAGGCGTTGAACCCGACCTCCGCGTAGTTGGCCAGGTAGCCGGCCTTGCTCTTCTCCCACTCCTTCGCGTGGTCCATGGTGGCGATGTTGGCTATGGAGAATGCCGTCGCGCCCGCCGACCCGACGATGCCGGCCCCGCGCCACAGCCCCGCGGTCTTCGCTGCCGCGCCGAACCCACCGGCCTTCCCGACCGTCCAGAGGCTGGCCTGTCCCGCGCGGGTGACTGCCTGCCCGGAGTGTGTCAGCCCGCCGTACATGCGGGCCAAGTCGTCCGACCCGGCGAAGAAGTTGATGGCTTGATTGGGAGTGAAGCCCAGCAGTTTGGCATTCATGAAGCCGCGTTGGCGCAGCGCGTCCCACCCGCCACCCCAACGGTCGGCCAGGAAACCGGAACTCAAGGGCACATTGGCAACCCTTTGGTACGTCTGGCTCCGGGAGGCCATGTTGCCAAGCTGTCCGGGAAACCAGCTACCGGGGGCGGACAACGAGCGTATCGGCGGGTTGTAGTTTCCGAGCTTCGTGCCCGCCCAACGCAGGATGGGGTTGCTGCCGGCAGCGGTCCACCGTGCCGCGAGGGCGTCTTTCATCGGCCCGAGATTTCCGGTCTTCACCGCATTGCCCAACAGCACCTTGGTTCCCGAGAAGCCGCTCGCCGCCACAACCTGGGATGCGGCCGCGACATTGAAAACGTCGGCGCCGAACTTGATCATCTCGGTGAGGGACTCTTCGTGCGGCTCCAGACCAGGGATCTTCGAGAGCGCATGTGCCTCGAGCCGTGCGACCCAGTCGCCGAGCTTCTCCCCCGGCTGTCGCGCCAGGTCCTTCGCATTCGGATCGTCACTCGCTGCCACCGAATTGGCCAGCAGCAGCGTCTCCGGCTTGATCCCCTCGCCCTTGTACTTCTCCAGGTCCTTCGCCGTGAACCCTGCCCACAGCACCCCGGCCATCGGGTCGCCGTTCTCCAGGCGCAGGATGATGGCGCGCTTACGCAGATCCTGGGCCTCGCTGCGAGTCCAGGACCTCATCGGCTTCAGGGGCGACAGGTGCCCGCTCACCCCTAGCCGGGCGGCTCTGGTGAAGGCCTCGTCAAGGCGGTCCTCCACGCCACCGCGCCCGTCCAGGAGTTTCGCCAAATGCTCCAGTTCCTCGGGATTTGCCGCCTGAAACGACATTCCTGCCCCCGTCCCTCAATAGCCGGCTTGCCCTTCGCCGCTAGCAGCTCAGAGTATGCTGTCAGGGCGGACGGCGGCTGCCGTGGGGGCATCGAGCCGGGTCGGCCACGCTCCACGGCTGGCGCCATCCACCATCCCAAACAGGTGCGAACAGTCCCCGGAAACGACGAGGATCCCGCGCAATCGAGATGATCGCCGGGATCTCGTCAACCAAACCTGAGTTGGCTCAGGAACGGTTCCTCTTGGGCTACCGGGGATCCGACGGTGGTGTCCGGGGCGTGACCAAAGCGATCTCATCGAGCCTGCGCCGGATCGGGACCGGCGAGGTCTCCGAGATCGAGCTTCCCTGCGGTTCGGCGGTCTCGTGCATCGGCACCCGGGACTCGAAGCTCAGTGGCGAACTCACCGAGACCGGCAAAGACCTCGCGTTCCCGACCTGGTATATACGCATCTACGTCCCGCTCCCCAACGGCACCGCCTTCGTCACGGAGATGGCGACACCGACGGTGGCCGGCTCGGACACCTTCTCCACGATGTTCGGCAACACCGTCGGCAGCATCCGCGTTTTCCACGCCGATGGCTGGCGGTTGATCACCTCTTAGGCCGGGGAGTGACCACCGCTGCGACTGCGCCTTCGGATTGCCAACTCCTGGTGCCCCGCGACTGGTTCCGCGTGGACCTCACGTACGAGCGGTGGCGTCGTCAGCTGAAAAAAGACTTTCGTGGACAAGGAGTCCGCATCACGACGGCTTGGAGAGCCGTACCGGCTTCCCGCCGCCCTCTGTACCAGGAGACTCGACAGTGTCTGACGGCGGACCGAAGATGCGCAGGACCCAGCGACGTCGAAGTACCAGCACGACCGTGCCCGCCAGGAAGAAGATGGTCAGAGCCGCGGTACCGAGCATGGGCAGGTTCAAGATGGGCGGGTTGTCCACCCAGCTGACGGGGAGTGCATGGGATGGGTCCTTTGAGTCGTACCGGACCGTCAGCGCTTCACCGACCTCTGCCTCTGGGCGCATCCCGGCATAATCACTTAGTTCAGCAGTTGTGGGTCCGTCAGGTCCATTGAAGCGGATCCTGACGTACTCCGGATTGTTGTCAACGGCCGTAACTGCAGCGGTTGTAGTCACTCCATGAGAGCGGAGGTCATTCACCAGCGTTTGTGACGGAACCCAAAAGGCGAAGAACATGCCGAGACACAGCAAGGCCATGCCCAAGAGGGTGAGAACAAGGCGCCGTTGGGGAAGCGGCGGGCGAGGACGCCAGTTGGGGACACCCTCCTCGGCAGCCAGCGCGCGAGCGGATTTGGGTGGCTTCTGCCACTCGTTCGACGGGCGCTTCTTCTTAGCCATGATTTTCCACCCTCATGAGAACCAGCCTGAGACGGTATCTATCACCTTCGAAGCGCCATCGCTGATGGTCTTCCCGTGCTCTTCACGGCTCCGCTTACAGGGTTTAGGCCCTTCTATCAGTAGGGGTGTCCTTGAGGAGGTGTGAGGCGGCGTAGCCGGCGCCGAACCCCACGATGACACCAGTTGCGATGCCCGAACCGATGGGACCGCCAGCCGCCGCGACCAACGTTGTGGCACACCAGGCGCCAGCCATGCCGGCTCCCAAACCCGCGACGTTCGCCGTGATCGCAACATCCTTCTCCTCTCCGCAATGGATGTCCTAAGCGATTGCGCCGACGGTCAGCCGTGACCCCACCAGAGGGAGCTTTCCGGCGCGAAGGATCCTACCGAAGGCGCCTGTGTGCTCGTGCGTGGCGCAAAGAGCTGGACGGGCGTCAAAAGAGGTTGGGTGAGCAGATCGACAAGCTGCTCCCGATCACTGACGCGTCCGTTCGGAGTGAGCCAGAGAAGGTCTCGGCGAGCGAGGCTCGGATTTACAAGGGGATTGGGCATTTCGTCGCACTGCTTGGTCTTCAATACGTCGCCTCCTGCCTGACGATGCCAGGAATGGGCGGGATCCGAGCTCTTCGCCGGGTCGTGACCTCGCCGCCGCCACTTGGTGGATGTGCGTTTGGCATGGTTCGCCATGGACCTTCTCGTATGGGCCCCGGCGTCGACCGGGTCGAGCTCGGCTGCCCAGGGTGGCAGTTGGGAACCGACCATCTATATGCGACTACGGTCAACTGCTTCATTCTGCGGCTCGACATGGGATGTTATGTGCCGCCTTGCCGCAAAATGCCCAGGTGGGTGGTGGCGGCCGCTGTGACTAGGCTGGGGATTCCGGCAGCAACTGGGGAGGCCGATGTGGCAAATCCGGACATACAGGAACTGAATCAGCGTGCTGCAAGGTTGCGATCGCTGGCGGATCACATCGATTCACTTGTCAACCAGCCCAAGAATCGCAGCACCACTGCCATGAAAGCATGGTCGGGCCCCAACGCTGATGCTGTGCGGGGCAAGTTGAAGAGCTGGCATACGACGTGCGGCACGGTTGCCAAGGCGCTACGGGACGAGGCGCACCAGTGCAGCCAGGACGCCAAGGATTTGCAGGACAACAAGAAGTGAGCGGGACACCGCTGATTCACGGGGAGAAGACGAGACCAGTGCCTTCGTACGACAGTTCCCGAGCACGTTTTCGGCTGGCCGACCGCCATATCGCGGTCTTCGCGCATCTTCTGGATGGTGAAACGCCGCCCGAGGAGCTCTGGAACTCCCTGGTTGAACTGCAGCGAATCGGCCTGGTCGGCGAAGAGGGCGAACTGGCCCCGCTGTTGCGCGATCTGCTCGGAGCCCTGGCCGACCCCATGGTCATGATCCAGGTGGAGGTCACGGGCGAGCACGGTCCCGTCAACCACGGTGTGGTCGTCGGCCAGGAAGCGGTCATCTCTCACGACGGCTGGCCCGGCGAGGAAGAGTCCGAGTACATCTCTATCGAGCCGAACACGCTGGTGTGGGAGCTCGCCCGCAAGGTCAATCTGCACCGCGGCGAGAAGCCCGAGGAGGATGCCCCGGACGTCCGCATAGAGACGACGATGGGCGCGCTGGACGCTGCCTTCGTCGCACTCGGCGAAGCGAGCGGTGACGAGTCCCGAGACCTGGTCCGCAAGGCAGTCGTGGAGAGGGACAGCACCCTCAAGGACCCGGAGCTCGGTCAGTTCCTGGACCTTGTCGCCGCCCTCAACGCCACGTGGCGGATCACAGTGGCGTGGGACGGCAAACACGAGAGCGAGCGCACCGCGATGATCCGTGCCTTCGCCGTCTGGGACTGCGGCCCTCTCGGTTACTGGATCCGCGAACAGCCTGAGGAGCCCATCATGCCGGGGCAGGTGGGTCCCGACAGCGCGCTGGTGGTGGTCAGGTCGAACTCGGCGGAGGTCTGGGAGAAAATCACGAATCTGCTGCCGGACAGGGAAGAACTGATCGACGAAGACTGAGCGTCGTCATCAAGGCGGGGTCGCACACCATGAGGTGCGGCCCCGAACGACGTCTGTGGCCCGCCGACCCGCCCTACGCCGGACTGCTTGCCACGATGAGGGCGCGGGTCAGAACCAGTTCATTGGATTCGCCTTTGATTCGGCGACGCTCTTGCCCAGGTCCTTGGCCTTGTCGCCGACCCAGTCCGCGGCTTCCCCCGCACCCTTCTCGATGTCGTCCCAGTGCTCGACGACCTTGGCACCGCCATAGATGAGGCCGGTGCCCACTGCGAGGCCGATCGTGACCGGGTTCGGAGCCACCATCGCCGCAGTCAAGGAGGCGTTGAAGCCGACCTCGGCCACGTCGGCGACGTACCCGGCTCCGTTCCTCTTGAAGGCGTCTACAGGGTTGCCCTGCGAGATGACGTTGGCGGCGCTGAAGCCGGTGGCGGCGACGCCGCCGACTACGCCGAGACCGCGTAGAGCGCCGGAGACCTTTGCCGCGCCCCCAAACGCCTTGCTCAAGGACGCAGCGCGGGTCAAACCGAGCCCACGCGCCCTGGAGAAGATGTTGCTTCCGACCTTCAAGAGGCTGGCATTGCCTGCACGCGCCACTGCCTGACCGGAGTGCGTCAGCCCGCCGTAGCGGGCGGCGATCGAGTCCGAGCCGACGATGAAGTCGATGACCCCATTCGCGCCGAGGCTCCGCACGAGAGGGGTGGATCGCAGGGCGTCCCAGCCGGCGCCGAGCAAGTCGCCTCGGACACCGGCCGTCATCGGAACACGAGAGATGTTCTGGTAAACGGAACTGCGCGACAGGAGGTTGCCGAGCTGCCCCGGCAACCAGCTGCCCGGTGCGGCGAGGGAACGGAGCTGAGGCGTCCACCTGATGAGACCGTTGCCCGCCGAGCGAATGAGCGCGTTGTTGGAGCCACGCAGCGCGACACCGAGGCGAGTCTTCCAGGTCCGGAGCGCACCCTGCTTCAGGGAGTTGCCAAGCAGCACCTTGGTCATCGACGCGCCGTGAATCGTGACGACCGCGGTGGCGGCGGTGATGGACCCCCAGTCACCGTAGAGCCCGATCATGGTCGCAATGGTCTCTTCGTGTGGCTCGAGACCGGGGATCCGCGATACCGCATGCGCCCCGAGGCGCTCGATCCAGTCGGACAAGGATTCGTCGGGCTGCCGCTTGAACTGGTCGGCGTTCGGATCGTCGCTGGCCGCGACGGAGTTGGCTAGCAAGAGCGCGTCGGGGCCCAGACTCTCGCCCTTGTACTTCTTGATGTCCTCGGCGCTGAACCCGGCCCAGCGCAGGCCTGCTTCGGGGTCGCCGTTCTCCAGCCGGGCGAAGATGGCGCGCTTGCGGAGGTCCGGAGCGGTGTCGGTGACCCAGGAACGCAAGGGTTTGAGCGAGGTCAGTTTGCTCGTGACGCCGAGCTGCGATGCTCTAGTGAATGCTTCGTCCAGCTTGTCCTGGACTCCGCCGCGACCGTCCAAGAGCTTCGCGAGCTGGTCAAGGTCGTCCGGATTAGCGTTCCTCATGCCCATGCTTTATCCCCCTAAAGCATCTGAACGCGGGCCCGTTGGGGCTGGTTGGGAGCAGGCGAACCCATGACACGGGTGGGCTCTGATCACCCGACGATCATCTGTCGCGCATGAGTGCGTATGCGAACGTGAGGGGGTGGTCGAGCCGTGCGGCCCGGATGAGGAACCGGCGGTGGCCCTCGGACGGCCATCACCGGCTCGGCGTCGGCCTTCCATCCGCGGTGGCTGGTGCGAGGCGGGTCGTCATCCTTATTGGTCGCCCACGAGTCCGAACGCGAAGGCCAGTCGACGGTCGAGCCAATCTGCTCGGATGGTGACCTTCGCACTGCCCTCCGACACCATCACCACCTTGTCATCGGCCCTCCACTCCAGCGAGCGGGGCTTGGAGCGTTGGTCGCCTCCCTCGGCGCCCAGGTCGGCGATCGCCCCCACAACGCCGAGGACGAATTTGCCGGCCGCGCGCCCTGCGACTTCCTTGGCGTCGCCGCTCGCCCACTCGTTACGGCCTACGACTTGAGGGTGGTCAGGCTGATCTATGCGCCAGGTGTGCTTGAACGGACGCTTGGGCGGAACGCGCCGGATCTTCCCGATGACCTGCCCTTGGCTGTCGTGCACGACGTGATGCTGTTCACCGTCGAGGTCCTGGGGCGGGTCGACGTAGCACAGGAGGCGGCGGGCCTCGACGTCCTCGTACAGGGTGAGTTCAGAGAGCGACGGCAGATCGGCGTGGTCGGATGTGCCAAGGAAGGCGCACGGTGCGAGAACTCGGCTGTCCTTCCCCCCCTTTGGCACGCGCACTGCGCGCGGACCCCACACAGCTCGCTTTCGCTTGGGTGTCTGCGGTCGCTCCACGGACCCGATGACGAACTCCCGGACGGTCGTCCAGGCGACAGGTTCGACGGGAGCCTCCGCATCCGATTTATCCGAATGCCTACCAAACGCCACCGCTGCCTCCTTGAGTGATCTCCGTCCTGAGACGAGTCGAGCCTACCGAGGTGACCGATGGGGCGACTGGTCGGCTTCCTGCGTTCGCTGCTGGGCTATGACTTGTCGAGACGTACACCTTGCTGAGTTTCGAGCAGCTCACTATTTCACTTGAAAGGAGCTGTTCCCCACCAAGGTATGCCGAGGTCGGACCCTCCAGCGATGGAGCGGTTCACCGTCTCTTCGGCTGCCAGAGCGCGAGCGGACTTGGGCGGCTTCTGTCACTCGCTCGAGGGGCGCTTCTGTTTAGCCATGGTTGTCCACGCCCATGAGAACCAGCCTGAGGCGATATCTCATCGTCGCAGTTCCAGGCCGCCAGCACCTCGCCCGCTGACGGCTGACCCGTGCCGCCGATTGCTCGAAGCCTCGTTCTTTGAGCGCCAGGGCCTTTGCATGAGGCCGAACGGCTTCGAACCGAGTTCAGTTCGGCTGTAGAGGGCGGCAGATGGACGCTGGCCAGTCGGATGTGTCCCTGCTTCAGAGGTCCAGTTGAGCTCGGCATGGGATGTTATGCGCAGCCTTGCGCGCGAGTGCCCAGGTGAGTGGTGACGGTCATTGTGGCTAGGCTGGGGTTTCCGGCAGCAACTGGGGAGGCCGATGTGGCAAATCCGGACATACAGGAACTAAATCAGCGTGCCGCGCAATTGCGGTCGTTGGCGGACCACATTGAAACACTCGTAAACCAGCCCAAGAATCACAGCACAACCGCCATGAAGACATGGGCCGGCCCCAATGCCGATGCAGTACGGGGCAAGTTGAAGAGCTGGCACACGACCTGCGGCACGGTTGCCAAGGCGCTGCGGGACGAGGCGCAGCAGTGCAGCCAGGGCGCCAAGGATTTGCAGGACAACAAGAAGTGAGCTGGCCACCGCTGACTCAGGGAGAAGAGACAAGGCGCGTGCCGTACGACAGTTCTCGAGCGTGTTTTCGGCTGGCCAACAGCCACATCGCGGTCTTCGCGCACCTCCTGGACAGTGAGACGCCGCCCGAGGAGTTCCGGGAGCCCCTGGTCGAGCTGCAACGGATCGGACCGGTCGGCGAAGAGGGCGAACTGGCCCAGGCGCTGCGCGATCTGCTCGTAAAGCGCCGTAGCGTCAGATACACGGCCTGGGCGACGGATGAACGGAAGGCGGCAGGCGTATGAGTGGGGCCACGTTCGAGCTGCAGCGTGCGGCATCCGAAAGGGGGGCCCGTGGCGATGTCCACTTGTGGATGGGCCATGTGAACGGGCTCGGCGGGATCCAGTTGGCCTTTCCCACGGAGCACAGCGACTATCCATCGGAGTACTGCGAGGTCGCGGTGAGCGGGGAGAGCTTTCCGCTCACAACCTACCTCGGCCTGCGATACCTGCGGCGTCCGCTGCTTGCCAGGGGTGAGCTCCGGGTCGACTGGGACCCCGCGGAGCTGTCCCGGAACGTCTGGTGGCCAGGGAGGAAGGGCAGAGCCCTTCGGATCCGGGTTCACGGGCGGACGTACACCTATGCCCAACTGGGCAGCAAGCGCAGTCATGAGCTGGTCCGGCCGGGGGCCGGTGTGCGGATGAGCCGCTCCAGCTGGACGAATCCCCGCACGATCTCGGGGGCCTGTCGGGGGGAGGCGGACGCCCTCGATATTAGTCTCGCGCTCGTCCTTGAGGGCGTGTACTCACGGAATCTCTCGATGCCCGGTGCGCTGGTGTCGCTGCCGGGGCGGTTTCTCAACCGGTTCAACGATCTCTGATTACAGGGGGACAGGAAAGCATGCCTTCCATAGATGCGGCTCGGCGACGGCTTCGGCTGGCCGATTCCCATGTCAGTGTGCTGGGACTTCTCGTCGAGGAGGGGCAGGTCTCGGACGAACTGGCGCAGGCGCACTCCGAGTTGCGGGACGCGGGGATCCTCGACGCCGAGGACAAGATCGTGGCCGATCTGTACCCGCTCGTCTCCACGCTGATGGAACCGCGTGTCATCGCGCGGGTCGAGGTGACCGGTCCGCGGGGTGTCTCCAGCAACGGGGCCGTCGTGGGCGACGACTTCATCTTCACGCACGAGACCTGGCCGGGCGACCAGGAGTCCGAGTACGTACCCGCCGAACCCGCGACGCTCGTCTGGGCCCTCGCCAGAATGGTGGACCTGCACCAGGACTTCACGGCCGAGGTCGACAGCGGTGAGGTGATCGTGTCGACCATGGGCACGCTCGACCAGGTGATCGAGCGCATGGAGGCAGGAGAGTTCGAGGAGCCGGAAGCCGTGGCCGAGGCCACCGGGGCGCCGTTGCGGCTCGCTGAGGTGTTGGCCCAGCTGAACTGCATGTGGCGGATGACCGTGGTCTGGCAGGGCGACGGGCCGAAGTTGAGCGGCGGCGGGCCGGCCGTCACCGCGATGGCCGTCTGGGACTGCGGCCTTGAGGGGTACTGGCTGCGCGAGCTGCCCACCGAGCCGGTCGTCGAGGGCCAGGTCGGCGCGAGCAGTGAGCTGAGGGCGCGGCGCACTTCGGCGAAGGAACTCTGGCAGTTGATCTCGGATCTCCTGCCCGACGGGGCACAGCTCGCCGCCGGGCAGCCTCGGTCCTCCTGAGCCCGGCCCTGTCTTCCTAAGGGCCTTGTCCCGAGGCTTTTATCCCGAGGCCTTCGTCCCTCCGGTACTCAGCCCTTGCAACTAGCGCAGCAGATCATTACGGGGAGAAATGAGCGACAGTTCCAAACGCATGGCCAATCCGTCGGACCTCGAGCACCTGGCCAAGCTGCTCGACGGCAGAGGCAACCTGCGGGACCGGCTGGATGAGGCATTCACGCGGGCGTCCCACCTGGGTGTGCGGGACAAACTCGGTCCTCTCAAGCCCATGCAGTCCTGGACCGACGACACGGCCGTCGACCTGCGTCGGCGTGCGGCCATTCTGCGAGCAGACAAGGGCGATCCCAGGGCCGCGGCCCTGTACGCGGGATTCACGCCAGAAGAACTGAAGGGCGCGAACCTACCGCCTGACGCCATGCTGATCGCTAACGCTTCCGTCGCGAACGGTGACAAGTTCGACACCAAGTGGCTGGAGCGGCAGAAGGGCGAGACGCTCCAGGACTGGATCCAGCGCATCAAGGGCGATGCTGTCGCCAAAGTCTCGGGCAACGAGAACCTCGGCGAGGTGGTCGGTGACTACATCGAACTGACGGCGATGGCCTCCACGGTTCCGGGCGCCTTCAAGATGGCGGCGGCTGGCACCATGCACCTGATTAAGTACTTCAAGAACGGCACCTTCCTAAAGGCGCCGGGCACGACACTCGCCCAGATACTCAAAGGCCGGGCCCCCTCGTGGATTCCGGGCCGCATAGCCCGGCTGGGCGCCAGCATCGGTGCCCGGACCCCGTCCACCATCCTGAACGTCCTCACCGGATCGGACAGCCTTGCCCAGCTGCACGGCGGAAAGCTGTGGGCCTGGGAGGCCAACATCCTCAAGGTCGGCAAAAACGTCGGCGCGGCCTCGCGGGTCGCCGGGGCGGGTCGGCTGGGTGCTTTCGCCTCCGGAACGGGGGCCGCGCTGCGGACCGCTGGTTGGTGGCGCGCCGCCGGTATTGGTGGTAGCGCGGTGGCGACCGTCGCCGGTGCCATCGATGTGGTGCAGGAAGGCAACCCGGTCGAGGCCTTCAAGCGCGACAAGGCTGGCTACGTCTCGAAGGTGTCCGGAGTCGCCTTCAACGCATCACTGACGGCTGCCATGGTCGCACCCAACCCGGTCACGATTGGCGCGGCGGTGGTCACGGGTGCCGTCTACGGTGTCGCGACCATCGTCGACAACTGGGACACCGTCAAGAAGTTCCCTGGAAAGGTCGCGGACGCCGGAGCATGGGCAGGGAAGAAGATCGGCGAGGGAGCTGGGAAACTCGCCGACGGCGCGAAGGCGGTGGGCAGTGCACTCAATCCCTTTGATTAAGCCTTTGTGACGGAAGAGGTTAGGGTCGGGGAATGTCCCAATTTCCGTTCGAGCTTCAACGGTACACAAACACCGTTACTTCGCGGGAACAGGCCCACGTGACTTTTTGGCGCGGCGCCATAGGTCAGCTGGGTCTCGTGGAACTGGTCGTGCCTGCTCTGGAAGTCGTAGCCGTGTCTGAGCCCAGGGAGCTCGTCGGTGCCATGGTGACCGGCGAGAACATTCCGATGTCCTCCTTCAAAGCTCTTCGGTACGGCGGACGGCCTCGTTTGGCCGAAGGGAAGCTGAGCGTGGCGGGGCAGCATGCGTCCTTATTCTTTTGTTTCTTGGGCATAAGACGGGCTATCGACTGATGCCCTCGCGCCGGCGTGGGAGTGTCTTGCCGAGCAGGAGGGCAGGCAACTGCCTCAACGTCGATCGCAGTCAGGTGTGTTCACCGGTTGACGGACTGGATTTCCTGGACGGTGATGTCTTGTTCGCTGCCGAAGGTGCCGTCAGGAAGGGTTCCCGCTTCGCCGTTGGTCCCTTCCCAGGTGATCTCCCAGGTGACTGTGGCCTTGAGCTTGTATGTGCCTTCGCCGGACGAATGCAGGTAGGTGATGCCGCAGGGCGGGGTCTCGTCGGACTTGCCCTTGGCCCAGGGCTCGCCGATGGAGCCGTCGTCGTTGATCGCGCATTCGCCGGAGGCGGGGAAAGTCGTGGCATCGTCTGTGCCGGGTTCGAGCTTGAGGGAGACCGGCTTGGCGGTGGTGGTGGCGGCGAGGTTCCAACCCGGGACGTTCAGGGAAGCGGTGACAGACACCTCGTGGAATTCGGCCTTGTCGAGCCAGGCCCACGTTGGGAGGTTTACCTTGGTGATGTTCTCTGGAGCGAGGGAGATCTTCGTGTCCGGGACCTTTACCTCGTTGTAGGCAAGCATGGCCAGCGTCTCTGCGTCGATGGCGTCTTCGACGTTAGGGAAGTCCCCGTTCTCGACCCAGAAGTCCGCTCCACCGCAGGCCAGGTAGTCATCTCCCTCAAGCCTGTCCCAGTCGTAGACGGCTCCCCAGAACATGCCCTCGCCAGTCTTGTCCTTATTGAAATCCTTGTAGGGTTTCCCCTCGATGTAGCGAGCCTGCTCCGCCGTATATCCCTGTGAAGCGCCGCTGAAGTGACCGACGTCCCAGCGCTTCTTGAATTCTTTCTCGTACTCCTCAGGCGTCCACTGCGGTTCGTACCAGCAAGCCGGGGGATCATAGTTGCCTACCGCAGTAAGTGCACCGGTTGACTTTCCAGTGCCGTTCTTCGAGACGTCGAAGGTGACCTGGGACGAGATCGTCTGGTCGTCCGATCCGCTGTCCGTGTCAACCTCATTGCGGGATCCACCAAACCCTATTTCCGCCTGTGCTGTTCCCGGGATCAGGAAGACGCTGAAGGCGAGGGTGACTGTAGCCAGGGCGCCCTTCCGAGCGGTGATCACGGAGTGCACTTCTCGCTCCCCCTCTTCGAAACGACTTCAGTGGTGACCCAGACCTTTTTGGAGTTCAGCTCGAGGCGGCTGATGTAGTACACGTATGAGTTGTCCGTGGGCGCGGACTTGTCGACCTTCTTCGTCTTTCGGTCCTTGTTGAACGCCTTGCTCTCGTCCGCACACATCGTGACGGCAGCCGTCTTCTCGCCGGAGAGGCTGACTTCGGGTGTGTAGTAGCGCGTGATGCCGCTGATCGTCGCGTTGTGGTCCACGAACGTCTGGACCCACTTCGCCGCACCCACCAGGGCTTCACC
>WUUC01020374.1_pt1 | contig 23724 bp, 23 predicted proteins | sample 6278441 | NCBI WGS metagenome assembly WUUC01 (sample SAMN13675441, study PRJNA597444) | soil metagenome | isolation source: soil | place: USA: Washington | collected 2017-10 | reverse complement strand
TTCGGCGAGCTGTGCCGCAGCGCGAAGCGGATCGCCGTTTGCCTTACTGCAGCTGGCTGCGTGAGCTGATGCCGAGCTTGGTGAAAACATTGCTCAGATGATGTTGGACTGTCTTGGCGCTGATGAAAAGGCGCGCGCCGATCTCCGGGTTGGTCATGCCGTCGCGGGCCAACCGCGCGATCTGGGCTTCCTGCGGCGTCAGCTGCGGGCCGGTCCTGCCGGCTGCGCGTGTTCGAGCCGTCTCACCGGTGGCCAGCAGCTCACGCCGAGCCCGCTCGGCGAACGCCTCGATGCCCATCGCGTCGAACATCTCATGCGCGATGCGCAGCTGTGTCCGCGCATCGATGCGTCGCCGCTCCCGACGAAGCCACTCCCCGTAGAGCAGACGGGCGCGGGCGAGTTCAGTGCGCATGCGGGTACGGTCAAGCCGCTCGATCGCCTCGCGGTACAACCGCTCAGCTTCGGCTCCATCGCTGAGCAGCGCGCGAGAACGCGCCTCGACGCCCAGGGCCCAATCGGTGCCACAAGCACTAGTCATCTCGCGGAGCTGGGACAGGGCCCGAGCAGCGGTATCCATCATGTTGCCGCGGACCGCCGCAACGATCAGCTCGACCGTTCCCCAAGCCGACACGCCGATGTCGGTGGCGTGTTCGGCGGCGCGCTGCGCGGTGATCATCGCCTTGGCGTAGTTGGCTGTGCCGTTGTTCAGCATCGCATTGGCCCACTCGGCGACGGTTATCCCGATGCCTTCCCCTCTCGATATCGCATCCCTTGTGGTGGCCTCGGTGAGTTCGGACACCGTGGCTTGGTCGGCGCGAAGAGCAGCGAGTACCAAAGCGCCATAAGGGGTGACACTGTCGCCCGTTGCCTCTGTGACCATCTGGGCATCTTGAACCAAGGCTTCGGCAGCACTTAGTTCGCCGGCGAACAGCAGCACCATCGCCCGTGAACTCAGCGCGAGGGGCAGTTCAGTTAGGACACCCGCCGCACGGGCAAGCTCGACGTGACGCGCCGAGAGCACATCCCAGCTCTCGTCATCCCAGATGTGCAATGCGGCGAGGCCGGCCAGCCACAGCCAACGCAGCTCGTCGTCGGCTGACTGTTTGCGGCGGGCAGCCTTAACCGCACGTCGCAGAATTGGCAGACCCGCCGCATATCCGCCGGTGAAGTATGCGGCAAAGCCATCGAGAAGCAGGTCGGCCAGGCGCGGAGTTGCTGGCCGCGGCGCCGCTTCGGCCGCGCGCGCAATTTCGAGAACCCCGCCACCTACGGCTAATCGGGCGGCGAACATCGCCGCCGATAGCGCCTCCAGGTAGGTCGTACGGCAAAGACCGCTATCGATTGGCTCGAGCCGTTGGGCGGCCTTTAGCAGCAATGGCGGGGCATCGCTGCCGCGGTTCGTGACGAAGGCCAGCTGCGCGCGGATCAGGTCGGCGCGGGCACGCTGGAAATCGCTGAGCGGCCCGCCCTCGGCCAAGACGAGGAGATTCACCGCTGCGTCGAAGGCGCCCGCTTGCACCTTTGCCGACGCGGCGGCCAGCGCCCGCGCAGACCGTTGAGCAGGTTCCAGCGTCAGCATGGTCGCGCGTTCGAGAAAAGCAGCCGCAGCTGCGAGTCCTCCGCGTGCCCCGGCACGGTCAGCCGAGCGCTCGAGCTCTTCGGAGACATCCTCGTCCGGTCCCCCGGTCGCCTCGGCCCGATGCCACGCGCGGCGGTCGGGTTCGCTGTCCGGATCAGTCACTTCAGCCAAGGCTCGATGCACCGACTGCTTGTCTTGAACGGGCGCAGACTGGTAGATCGCCGAACGCACCAGCGGATGCCGGAATCGCACCCGGGTGCCGAAGTCGACCAACCCATCCTCGGCGGCGGGTGCGGCGGCGTCGGTGCCAATGCCAAGCTGGGCGGCCGCTCGCCATATCAGTACCGGATCACCGGTCGGCTCGGCTGCCGCGATCAGCAGGAGTCGTCTGGTCTTCTCAGGCAACGCGGCCATGCGGCGCTGAAAGCTTTCCGCGATGCGACCGGAAAGTCCTAGCGCACTGGGCATCCCGAACCCGCCCGCCAGCTCGCCGTCGGCGAGACCGCGAGGAAGCTCCAAGAGCGCAAGCGGGTTGCCCCCGGTCTCCGCGACGATTTGATCACGAACCTGCTCATCCAGCGGCGCCGTCAACACCACATCTAGCAGTGCCCGTGCATCGGTGTCACGCAGCCCGCCGAGTTCCAAGCTTGGCAATTTGGACATTTCTGGATTGACGGCCCGTGTCGCCATGATCAAGGCCACCGCTTCGACGACCAGTCGGCGGGCCAGAAACCCGAACACCTGCGCCGAGGCGTTGTCGAGCCACTGAAGGTCGTCGATCAAGCAGACAAGGGGCTGGTCCGCAGCGACATCGGAAAACAGGCTCAACACTGCCAGCCCGATCACCAGCCGATCCGGAGCCTGGCCCGCACTCATTCCGAATGCGATGCTCAGTGCATCACCCTGTGGTGCAGGGAGGTGGTCGAGGCGATCCAGCAGCGGGATGCACAGCTGGTGCAGTGCGGCGTAGGCGAGTTCCATCTCGGGTTCGACGCCGGCGGCGCGGACCAATCGGCAGCCCTCGGCTTGCCGCGCCACATAGTCCATCAACGCCGACTTACCAACACCCGGATCACCGTGAAGGACCAGCACGCGGCTTTGACCCGACCGGACGTCGTGCAGCACTGAGTCCAGCAGGCCGCACTCGGCGATTCGGTCGATCAGCTCCATCCCACACAAATAGTCCCACCATTCACCGCCGCCTGACGATATGCACGTTTTTCACTGGGCAGGGCCGGGTCATCCCCAAAGTGAACAAATCGCAGCGACGTACATCCGCGGTGAAGGTGCGACGCTTTGTGGTCCGGCGTGAGGCCGTTCACCAGAGCGATGGATGCGACCGTAACCACTCACGGATGGCACAGCGACGCTAGAGAGATGCCGTACGGAGCTGGTTGCGTGAGCTGATGCCGAGCTTGGTGAACACTTTGCTCAGGTGATACTGGACCGTTTTGGCGCTGATGAAGAGGCGCGCGCTGATCTCCGGGTTGGTCAGCCCCTCTGCGGCTAACCGCGCGATCTGTTCTTCTTGTGGCGTCAGCTGTGCGCCGGTTGCGGCGCGTGTGCGCTTGCGGGCGGTCTCCCCGGTGGCCAGTAGCTCGCGGCGGGCCCGCTCGGCGAAGGCTTTCATGCCCATCGTGTCGAGCATGTCGTGTGCGATGTGCAGCTGCGTCCGCGCGTCACCAAGACGCCGCTCCCGGCGAAGCGATTCCCCGTAGAGCAGATGCGTCCGGGCCAGTTCGACGCGCATACGGGTACGGCCAAACCGCTCGATTGCATCGCGATATAGCGGCTCAGCGTCGGCCGCGTCACTGATCAGCGCCCGTGATCGTGCTTCGACGCCGAGCGCCCAATCAGTGCCACTGGCACGGGTCATCTCACAGAGCCGTGCGACGGCATCGGCTGCTGTGTCGGACGCACCACTGCGCGCGGCGGCTTCGATGAGTTCGATTGTGGACCAGGCCGACAGGGCAAGATCAGGTTGCTCGGCGGCGCGCAGGGCCGGGGTCAGCGCCGCCTGATGGTTGCCGATGCCGTTCTTGAGTACCGCGTCCGACCACTCGGCGACGCTTAGCCAGATACCTTCACCCCGTCGCATGACGTCTCGTGCTGTGGCCTCGATCAGCCCCGACGCCTCGACCCGGTTGCCGCAGAAGGCGGCCAGGCTCATGGCGGGGTCGGTTGCGAGGCTGTCGCCAGTCGCTTCCGTCACCGTCTTCAACTCCTGAAGGAGGGCTCCCGCGGCGGCGAGTTCACCGGCAAAGGTGAGCATCACCGCACGAGAACTGAGTGCTAGCGGCAGCTCGGCCAGCGCGCCAGCCGAACGGCCAAGCTCGACGTGGCCCCTCGAAACTGCATCCCAGCTATCGTCATCCCACGTGTGTAAGGCGGCGATACCGGCCAGCCACAGAAATTGTTGCTCTTCCTGCGACACGTCGAGGCGGGCGGCGCTGACAGCGCGGCGCAAGATCGGTAGGCCCGCGGCATAACCGTCGGTGAAGTTCGCGACGAATCCGTCGAGAAGAAGATCCGAGAGGGTTGGAGTCGACGGTCGCGGCGACGTCTTCGCCGCGCGTGCGACCTCCACGACCCCGCCGCCTACCGCTAATCGGCCGGCGAACACCGCCGCCTGTAGGGCGTGCAGATAAGTCGTGCGAGACAGGGCGGCCGCGATTGGCTCCAACCGCTCAGCCGCCTTCAGCAGCAGCGGCGGAGCGTCGCTGCCTCGGCCCGTGACGAATGCAAGTTGGGCCTGGATCAGGTCGGCGCGGGCATGCTGAAAATCGGTTGAGGGCCCGTCCTCGGCCACCGCCAGCAGTTCCTGCGCGACGTCGAAGGCACCCGCATCGACCTCGGCTGACGCAGCGGCCAGCGCCCGCTCCACACGTTGCGCGGGGTCGCCCGTCAGCATGGTCGCCCGCGCGAGAAACGCGGCCGCCGCGGCCAGGCCGCCACGTGCCCGCGCCCGACCTGCTGAGCGCTCCAGCTCCGCGGCAACGTCCTCATGTGGCCCCTCGGCCGCCTGTGCTCGGTGCCACGCACGGCGGTCGGGATCGGTGTCCGAATCTGTCACGTCGGCCAACGCTTGGTGCACCAATTGCCTTTCGGGAACCGGCGCAGACCGGTATATCGCCGATCGGACGAGCGGATGGCGGAAGCGCACCCTAACGCCGAACTCCGCGAGCCCGTCGGAAATCGCGGGTGTGGCCGCGTCGGCGCCGATTTCAAGGTGTGCGGCCGCTCGCCACACCAGTGCCGGATCACCGGTCGGCTCGGCGGCTGCGATGAGTAGCAGTCGTCGGGTCTGCTCGGGCAAGGCGGCAAGGCGGTGCTGAAAGCTTTCCTCTATGCGCCCGGAAAGCCTTAGCGCACTGGGCATCCCAAACCCGCCGGCCACCTCATGGTCGGTCAGATCGCGAGGCAGTTCCAGAAGCGCAAGCGGGTTGCCGCGAGTCTCAGCGACGAACTGGTCACGGACCCGCTCATCCAGCGGCGCGGTCCACGCTAGGTCCAGCAGCGCCCGGGCATCGCCATTGCGCAAACCGCTGACTTCGGTCTTCGGCAACTTGGTGAATTCAGGGTCGGCAGTACGAGTCGCCATGATCATGGCAACCGCTTCGGCGCCCAGCCGGCGGGCCACAAACGCCAGTGCCGCCGTCGAGGCACGGTCGACCCACTGCAGATCGTCGATCAAGCAGACGACGGGCTGATCCAGGGCGGCGGCGGAAACCAAACCCAATACCGCCAGCCCGAGCCGCAGTCTGTCCGGGGTGGGCCCGGCGCTCAGGGCGAACGCGGTACTCACCGCATCGCGCTGTGGTGCCGGGAGATCGTCGAGGCGATCCAGCAGCGGTGCGCACAGCTGGTGCAGCGCTGCGTATGCAAGCTCCATCTCGGATTCGACACCCGCCGCGCGCACCAGGCGGCAGCCGGACACTCGGGTCGCTATATAGTCCATCAACGCCGACTTGCCTACGCCGGGATCGCCATGCAGCACCAGCACTCGGCTCTCGCCGGACCGCACCGCCTGCAGAACTCCGTCCAGCAGGGTGCACTCAGTGCGGCGGTTGATCAGGTCCATGACATGCAGATGGTCGCATCTTCACCGCATTGTCGCCAGACGTGTTTTTCCTAGCAGTGGACTGTAGGAGATCCCCAGGGCGTCCGCCACGTTCTCACGGATAACACCAGTTAGACGGAAGGTGCCGCGCGCGTACACTGAGTGCGTCTCGGGAGATGTTGACGCCTGTAGCCAGGGGACGCTGAGTCTCCAGCTGCGGACATGGTCATGGGTTGCGGCTAAGTGACGGCGAGCCGGGGTCGAGGTAGTTGAAGGATGAGGTCGCCGGCCGGCTGCACGAGCGAAGTTGAGCGGGTCAGGGAAAAGTTCTTGACCGTCGGGTCCGTGGCTGAGACACGCGCTCTTGACACGCCGAGAACTGTCGGCCGCGCGCCATAGACTAATCGAATGCATGTGCGATTTTCCTTGTGTAGCCGTACGAGGCGGCGACGGTCGCGCAACGACGGAGAAGTAAATGGCAGCAGAAGTGACAAGCGATGGTGTGGATCCCGAGTTGGAGGCGGCTTGCAGGCAGGTAATGCTTGACGCCAACGGTCTCCAGCGATACACGCAGGAAGACTTGCCGGTCGAAGCCGGGTCTCCCATCGAGGACGATGATCGGGTGTTGACCGAGTTTTCGATGCGGGGAACTCATCGACGCACCGATCCGCGCCGCAATCGACGACCTTGTGGTGACGACGATTGTTCTCGACAAGTGGCATTTCGTTCGCGGATACGCGCTCCCAACTCTTGTCCGCAGCGCCATCACCGGTGCTGGCACGGCCTTGTGGCTCATGGACCCGAATGTCCACCAGCGTCGTCTGCGTGCACTTCGCATGTCGTATCAAATCGCCAAGAACGAACTGAATTTCGTCAAGGGTGTCCCCGTCGACTGGAACGGGGTGGGCGCAGGACCAACTGTGGTCGAGAAACAGCAGAAGCAGCTAAGCAGAGAACAGAAGCTTCAGCGAGTTATTGATAACGGGACCGCGCTCGGATTGTCGGAGCGGGACGTGAAGGACAAGCCGAACGACACGACGATGGTCGAGGAGGGTGCCAAGCGACTGCCGCCCGGCACTTTTCAATGTCCGCCAGAGGAACACATCTTGACTGAGTGGCGTCTTCTCAGCGGTAGGGCACATGGACTGATCTGGCCTGTGCACTATTCCGACAACGCACCCGTCCAGGCGGCCGATCCTCGCTTCGTCACCGCGCCGGTCGCGATGTCACTGGATCGCATGCTCGGAAGCGCGCACAACGCATTGGTGATGGTGAATTGCGCAGTCGACCATTTCGCTGATCTCATCAAGGCGCCGTAGATGGTTCCATCGTCGGCGGCCAGCCGACCGTTTGGGCGTGGCTCGCTCCAGTGTTGACGTTCAGCGGAACGCTCGTGCTCTTCACCGGAACAATGATTGCCTTATGGCGTACGAACAAGGCAGCGTCTACTCGACAGAAAGCGGAGATTGAGGCTAAACGCCTTGAAGGCGTCGCCGACCGAGCTTCCGCCCGCGCTTACCAACTACGCGTAGAAGTAGCCGCGATACTCGCAGAACGACCCACGACTCTCGACTCGCAACGAAGACTGTTCGAAGCGACATTCCAACACCGCGTAGAAGTGGACGCGGACACAGTGTCGCCCGCCGAACGCTCCCGGAAAGTTCTTGATGTGCGGCAACTACACATCGAGCATTCCGACAAGCTAGAACATCTGGTGATTCGCGCGTTGCTGCTCACTACAGACGCCAACATCGAAGCGGCGTTATCGAAAGTCCGTTCAATAGCGCACAATTGGAACGAACCGATGCTGGCGGCACAATCGGAGCCGAACAATGTTGAGAAGTTTGATGGGTTGCGCACTCGGCTTACCACTGCCCTGGACGAGCTTGAGACTGCGACTCGCAAGCTAACGGCAATCGAATCCGACGCTAAGCTGACTGCCCAAACAAATTGACGACGATTGGAATGAAACCTCTCGCCGTTCTTCCACGAAGTAGCGTCACGATTTAGGCCTTTGCCCTATTGTGTGGCCGGTGAGCGGTGAGGCGTGGTTTGGATTGGGCGGGGTCGTTGTTGGAGGTGTCCTTTCGTATGTTGATACTTTCATCAAAGGGCGTACGGACGCTCGCAATGCGGAGGCGAGCAAGCTCTATGAGCAACGACTGTCGGTCTACGTCGACGCGATGAGCTATGCCCACAGCCTCGATGTAAGAGTTGCCGAACTGACGGCAGATCCTGAATATCGCGAATATGGCTCAAGCCGTCCGGCGATGGAGGGTATCCCGAATGAGGATCTGATCACTGCGCGTCTGCGACTGGTTGCACCACCCGAAATCTTTCAGCCGTGGACTAAACTCCTGGAAGCTTGGCGGATCCTTGCCAGGAACCTTGAGCAGGACGGACCACACGACTACGGCTTCTACTATGCCGATGCGGGTCGCGCCGACGTGAAACAAGTCATAACGGTGATTACCGCTGTAGCGCAGTCGCTTCGACGCGCGATGAGTGTGGGCGAATAACGACGGCGGGCGCTGGGCACTCGAACCAGTACCGCGAACCGCACCCAACCTTCAGCGTGCGGGGCAATGATCGCCAAAAGTCATGCGCGCGAAGCTGTTGTTACGCAGTCAAATCGCCCTTAACGACAGCCGCTGGCGAAAACACGCTCGTCGCGAAACGACCCTCCACGCGGCACCGAATCATGTTGGTTCGCCCAGTCCGTTGCGTTGGAAGTTTCACTCCATGCGACTTGCACTCCGGCTGTGTCAGTGTCGAGTGCGATCGCGCCGTTACCGATCGCGTGTGACACGCCGACAGCTTGCGCATTCGACACAGCGACAGGCACACCGAACAAACGGCGACTCGCACTGTCGTACGGCAACGGCAAGTGCTCGACTGCATTGACGGTCGACAACGCCAGCTCGACTTCCTCCCAGCTAGCTGGGTTGAGCAGCAGGAATCCTGGTTCGTACCTTGAGTTTCAAGCGTCGTCAACGACTTTCGGCGTCGCGAGAGTGACTGCGAGTCCTCCGCACAGTCGTATTGTGCTTGTCAAAATCCTGGCGGTAGGAGTTAAACTCCATAGTCTGGAACGCGGAAGCTGAGAGATGGACCGCGATCGTCATGCGCCGTTCATTTAAAGTGATCTCATCAACTCGCGCTAAGAGCGACTCGAGGGATTCTCCTGCATCTTGATCGTCGTTTCGCGATCATAAGTTCCAAGCCTTCGTACCAAGCGCTCTGTTGCGTCAAAGTCGGCCGGTTCGCAAATCTCCGAAGAGAACGAATGCGCAAGTGAAAGCGTTGTCCGAACGCGCCCGTTGAAGTCATGTCCAGTACTGCATGAACGTCCCCACCGCCCCAGCCGCCAGGTGACGTGTGTGCCCAAATGCCGATAATGACCGATTACGTTGCCCTCTCGTGCGACCGCCTCAGAGTGAGGCGTTTCAGGAACGTGGTTGACCTCCCGCACATTCCGCTAACACCGGCGCAGGAGCGCCGCCCCATGGCGTCGCTGACGACCGAGTTTCGTCAAACTTTTCCCGGCCCAGTGATCAGCATCAAGTTTTGGCTCCGCGTAGTGGCACTCCCGGCTGGCAGCGCGCCGAGCCGTGGGGTCCCACGTACGCGGGGGTAGCGCGGTGCCGCCCCGTGCCACGCATGCGCCGAGACAACTCGCCTTCGCTACGATGGTGACGACGTGAGGGCGCAGGCGCGACCAGCAAGCAGAACTCGGAAGCATCGATTGCGTGGGTGCTCCTCTCTATCGAGGAAATGCCTTGAGCGCCAAGGCTATCCACCGCGCTCAGGCGGGCGCTGCGGGCGTGCGCTCAAGTGATCGGTGATTATCCGGCCTTGATGCTATCCGAGCTGCATGATCACCACGTGGCCGAGGACGAGTTGGTGGTAGCCCCGGTATATCACCTGCTGCGGGGCTTTCGATCATCCGTTACCGAGTGTTCGCCAGCTCGTCTTCCTGAAAACACGCAGTCAGCGAGCGAGAGCCCGCTCACGTAGGAGTTCGCGCAGACGCCTACCGCGGTTCGGCCTGCTGCATACAAGCCCCCGATGCGAGATCCTCTGTTGGTCAACACCTTGCCCGTATCCTCATCGACACGCAACCCACCCAGAGTGAGCGCCGTGGTGGGGAAGGTTCGAGAAGGACGCACGGAGATATCAATTCCGTAATAGGGCTCTTGTGTGATGGGTGCGCGTAGATCGGCAGCTTTGTGAGCCGGATCGTCACTACGAGCCGTGATGGCGGCATTGTATTCGCTAACAGTGGCCAATAAGCCCGCGGCCGAGATGTCCAGCTTGCCGGCAAGTTCCGTGAGCGTCGCCGCCTTGCGATGCCCCATCGTGAAAAGCCACGCCATCTGGGTGCGCTGGAAAATCATAGTCTGGAGCCATAACTGGGATCGTGCGCGCTTCCATATCTCAGAATCCAGGATCAAGAAGCCTTTGCCGCCCAACCGACGGATCATGATCTCGGTAAAGGTTGCTCCGTAGAGATCCTCGTTCGCGATGCGGTCGCCGTTGACCCCTACGGCGACACCTTCGAGCATGGCCGCGGGGGGCGAGAGGAACCGCCACGCAGTGATGCGATCGAGGTTGGCCGTTGCCGCCCCAGCGTCAACCCCGAGGAGAATGCCTTTGCCGTCGTCGGCAATAGTGCCCAACGGGGATGTGTGTTCGTACTCTGGCGCATAACGCAGGACCATGTCGTGGTTGTAGATGAACCCGCCCGCTGCCAAGATCACGCAGCTCGACTTGATCGTGCAGTTCTGAGCCTTTCGGTGCCATATCGCGTCGGCGATGCGGTTGAAGCGGCGGCCAATCCCAGGGAGCCAATTGGTGAGTTTAGCTCCCAGGCCCGCTGCCCGGCGGTAGAGCCTCGCGTCCACACCGCAGTCGTCGACCATTGTGCGGCAACGCACACCGCAGACGCGCCCCCCTTCGATCACGAGGTCGTCGACCCGAGTCATTGGCAGGAACGTGACCCCAAGGGCCACGGCCGAGTCGCGCAACCTCTCCCATAGCACTCGGCCTGAACTCATCCCTTTGGCGACCTGCCGATGTCCACGCGGTGCAGGAAAAGCATGCAGTGTGTATGGATAGGCTTTCTCGTTCCCGGAGTAGTACAGATAGTGCCTGTCGGTGGGATACGACGTCTTGTACGGGCACAGCGAAGACGCAAACTGGGCACCATGTTTCTCCAGCCATGCCAATTGCTCGACGCTGGAGTCGCAGAACCTTCGCAGCGTCCCGTCCTTTACGGCGCCAGCGACTTCCTGTTGCAGATAGTTGAACATGTTCTCGGCTACTTCGTCGTGACCAGCGGCCTTCTGATAGGGCGTGCCGCCACCGGCGTAGACCACTCCGCCGGACAACGCCGAGCCTCCACCTCCGAGCCCGCGGTCGACAGCAAGTACACGGGTACCACTCTCGGCAGCCGCGATTGCCGCGCACACGCCGGCCACGCCGAAACCGACTACGATTACGTCGTATTCGAAATCGGCATGCCCGAGTTGCGTCTTGCCCATGTTCTGACGCTAGAGCGCAACTGGCCCGCGAAGTAGCCGGATTGCGCGAACGTGCATCCGGATTGCGCAGATTGCTGATGAGAGCCTTCGGGAGCAGCCGATCTAGACCTAAGTCGTGTGCAGGTGCGTACGAGGTGCAGAAACTTTACGCGACAAATGCGCTTGTCCATCACTCGGTGTGCGACTTCTGCTCTTGGGTAAAATATCTCAAGACATGCGGTACACCCGGATGCGGATGGGGCTCGGTGGGCACACCGGCACCGTCAGCCGCCTGGCGTAGGCGAGGGCTTCTTCGCAAAAGATGTCCAGTCCCCCGACATCGATGTAGGCGGATGGGAGATCGGACAGATCGTCGGCTCGGGGCTGGCGGGTTATGCCCGAGCGCTGCCGCCAGTCAGTCCCACCGGGCTTCCGTGACCCGGCTCTGTTTGGCGAAGAGCATGCACGTTGCTCCCCGGGCGATGTGTGCGCCGCGACGAGGATCGGCCCTGCAGCTGGTGTGCGCTCCATACTCAATCGCCGAGAGCATGATGCGGTGGTACGCGCTGTGGAAGTCGATGGCATCGCCCCGGTTCCCCCAGCGGTCGTGGCTGGCGAACACCGGAGGGCCAGATATTGGCAAGTTGTGCGTCTCTCTGGAAATCGTCGTTGCCGACTAGCGCACCGACGTCACGTTTCGCGGCGACTGTCTAGTGCTCCCCCGGGCTTTTGCGCACGCCTTGCCAGTCATTACACAGATCCCAGGGGGCAGCACCAGCGTGCAGCGATTTCCCAGCGAACTCGCGCTGCATTCCCAGCATATTGCAGCCAAATCAAGCGTTGCTCAAAGGGGGTCTACGGACTCCAACACAGTTGGGCCGAAAAAGGAGCAGTGCCGTGAACGATCTTACGGGAAGAAAGGATCCGGTCGACGAAAACGCGTGGGTCACCGTGCGAACGTTGAACGAGTTTGCGGACCTTCGAAAGAGCCAGCTCGAGTCATCACCATATTGGTGGCCGGACATCGGCCCGCGCGGGGACACAAGCTCGTTCTCATTCGCGCACCGTATGCGTCGCCTCGGTCCAGTCACCGTTCTGGACGCGGAATTTTACAACGACGTATGGGTGAACGGCGGTGAACTTCGTCCTCACTACCATGCCACTTTGCCGGTCGTGACTCCTTCGGGGGCGATGGATGGCGACTTTTCAGTACGCGCGGAGTCTGGGTCCGTGTTGGTCTACCGGCCGGAGGGCAAGGCAGGCGTCTCCCGTTACGTGGGCCGTCTGCTAGCCGTGATGATCGACCGTCACGCCGTCGAGGACGCACTCGCAGATGCACTTGGGCGCTCGGTGACTTCCCAGATTGACATCCAACCCGTCATGGCGACTACAACTCATGCAGTTCGCAGCTGGATCGCCATGGTGACGCTCTTCACCCAACAGTTGTTCCGTCGCGGCAGTGTCCTTCATCAGCCGATGGTTGGGATGCCATTCGCCGATAGCCTGGTCCGCGGTCTCCTCATGGCCGGAGACCACTCATACCGGGCGACATTGGATGGCGAGGCGATCGAGCCTCCACCGCGCGCCATCAGCATGGCGATTGATGTCATCGAGGCAGAAGCGCACCACCCGTTGACTGTTTCGACGCTGGCTGCGCGCAGCTATGTCAGCGTTCGCTCGCTGCAGGAGGGCTTCCGTGCTCACTTCGGCACGACGCCCATGGCATACCTGCGCGATGTCCGTCTACGCCGCGCCCGCCACGACTTGTTGGAATCGGATCCATCTATTGACACCGTCGCGTCCGTTGCATCTCGTTGGGGTTTTTCCAATTTGGGACGTTTCGCCGCCGCGTATGCGGCCCGCTATGGCGAGAATCCGGCCATGACGCTACGCCGATCAGCCCACCATTCAGGCAGACTTTTCAGTGGAGATAGACGCCTCGCCGGGCGATAGACCGTCGGCCGTAGACGTGCCGCCTGAGATGTAATCCGCGCGGTCGGGGTGCCTCACAGAACGGCGTGGCTTGCCGAAACACCGGGAGACGTCGTATCCGAGAGTGACTCTGAGATCGCGCCAGAAGCCTCAGAGCGGCGGCGCAGCGATTGGGCCCAGGATCGACTCCAAGCACAACCCCATTGACAGCAGGCGCCGGTCACTGCCGCGGGATCCGGCGAATTCTAACCCCACCGGCAGACCGCCGCGGGTGAGTCCGGCCGGCAGCACCAGACTGGGAAGGCCACCGACACTGCCCACAGCCGGGTTGCTGCCCCTGGCAATGACAAGGGGCACCTGCGCGCCGCGGATCTCAACCATGCTGTGATCTCCTTGCAGCGGCGCCGGTGTCGGGGTGGGCGGAAACACTAAGGCATCGAACGCATGGTCGGCAAAATACTGCTGCAGCACCGCGCGCAGTTCGACCCGTACGCGCAGAGCCGCCTCATACTCCTCGCGCGCCGGTACTGGAAATCTTGCGAACATAGCGTGGGTGTTCGGACCTACCGTTGAGAGAAGCTCCGCCGGATCCACTCCTGTGTTTTGCTCTGCCAGGTAATTCGTCATGCCGACTCGAGCGTCGTAGGCGATGATTGTGACGGCCGTCGGCAATGCCTGCGCCAAGATCTCAGGCACGTCGGTCTCGATCACCGCCACACCGGCGGTTCGCAGCCGGTCGACCGCGCTCATCGTGATCGGTTCGACTTCTTCATCGACTCTCTGCAAGAAGAACTGCGGTGCGAAGCCAACGCGAATGCCGCGTGGATCCGCAGCCACCACGGGTGCAAAGTCGTCGGTCACCACTTGGTCGAACAGCACCAGATCGATCACCGATCGCGCTAGCGGTGCGGGCTGATCCAACTTGTCGAACGTCTGCGCCATTATGCCCGCCGTGGGATAGCGGCCAAATGATGGGCGAAAACCCGCGACCCCACACATGCTCGCCGGCACGCGGACCGATCCGAACGTGTCTTCGCCAACCGACAGAGGCGCGATGCGCGCCGCCACCACCGCCGCCGAGCCGCCGCTGCTTCCGCCCGGACTATGCTGCAGCCCATAAGGATTCCGCACGGCGCCGAACTCATAGTTGTTGGTCGACCAACCCACTGACAGCTCCTCCAGGTTGGTCTTACCCATCACGGTGGAACCCCGAGCAAGCAGTGGCGTCAAGACCGCGGCATCGTGTTTCGGGCGAAAGCCCTTGAGTGCGCGCGTGCCGTTGGACGTGGGCAGCGTCGCCGTGTCCAGGCTGTCCTTTACCGGGATAGGTAGTCCATGCAATGCGCCGCACAGGCGCCCCGAGCGGCGCACGCGATCACACTCCCGAGCGGCCGCCAGTACCTGATCCGGATCCAACGTGATGAACGCGTTCAGACTGCCCATGTGCTCTGCACGGTCAAGGAGTGACTGCGCATAGCTCTCGGCCGTAAGCACACCGTCCCGCATCGCCGTAACAGCCGCGGCAGCCGAGAGATCCGGCAGAGCTGCGTCATCGGTTGTGTGCATTGCGTCCAACATAAAACTCCTCAATTCGCTGCCTGCAGTGCAAGTGCAGGCCTCGGGCTATCCAACGTCCAACGAGCTGTGAATTTTCCGCCCCTAGGCGCGGCGAACGATACTGAGGTTGTGACTATCCACTCCACCGACGTTAGGCGTGACTATCCACTCCACCGACGTTAGGCGTGGCAATTACGACATGGGTAGCCACGATGCGCAGCATCGGGGACGTTCTGCGCGAACACCCGTACGTCCGCGCCGAGCCCACGAAACCGCACCGCAAGCCCACGATCGGTTCGGCATCCGGCGTAATCCAATGTCGAGAAACACCACGCGCATTTGTCCTGCCTAGACACGGGGGTCACGTCGACGCGAAGTCGGTCGAACGAACACGAACGCGTCGTGTTGGCAAGCGTTTCAGAGCCACGACGGCCGGACGCTGCCGCGAGCCTAACGTGGAAGCCACCGCCAGAATCCGCAGTGCGTTGACGCCCCGCGGCGTCACAACTTTCGTAGCCCGCGCAGAATCCGACTTAGCGGGACGACGCTGCGGAGAGCGCGACTCAGGCTCGGCTGCAACACGCTGAGGTTGCCGAGCACGATGTAGCGCACACCGTGGTCGCGCCAGGCTGCTGCCTGGTCGATGATGTCGTCGGGGATGCCCGTTAAGAAGGCCGCTTCCATCAATGTGCGAGGCACCGCGGCGGCTGCCGCGAGCACTTCGGCCGCGTCGAGGGTCTGCGGCAGCACATCGGAGAAACCGGCGAAGTCCTTGCCGAAGGGGTGTTCGGAGCCGTGGCGTGTCCAGAAGTTCGCGGAGATGTTAAGCGCAAACGATTTTGCGATGTCGGAGTCCAACACGGCAACGACGTCGTCGCGTGACCGCCCGGTGATGACGAACAGCCAGACGGCGGGAAGAATGCTCATCGGGTCGCGGCCGGCATTAGAAGCCGCCGTGCGGACCAGCTGCAACCCGTTCGCATAATCGCCCGGAGTCTGCGGAAAGCCCGGAAACCATGCGTCGCCGTAGCGGCCGGTGATACCCAACATCCGGGGACCATGTGCCGCAATCCAGATCTGCGGCCATCGCCCCCGATACGGCGGGACGTCGAAAACCGCATCCCGCAAAGGGAAGTACGGCGAGTCGCGAGTGACGAGTTCCCCGCGGGAGTTCCACAGCGCCCGGATCGTGGCGAGCGCTTCCTCCAATCTGTCGACTGGCCGGCGCCAGTCGACACCATAGGGTGCGTTACCTTCGCGCTCTCCGACGCCCATCCCCAGGATCGCCCGTCCCCGGGTGAGCAGATGCAACGTGGCAGCGGCCTGGGCGGTGACAGCGGGATTTCGTCGACCAGCATCGGTCACACCGATGCCAAGACGCAACCGGCCGAGCCGGTTTCGGGCGGCGAGGTGGCCGAGCATCGTCCACGGCTCCAGGTAGGCGTCGGCCTTCGGCACGACTTTGGCCATTCCGAAGTTGGCCGGAGTTGCGACGGCGCGCGCCAGCATGGCATTGAGGTGATCGGGTACCCACAGCGAGTCGATCCGGCTGGACACTGCGGTCAGATAGTTGGCCTTCATTACCGCGGTCGGCGACACGATAGTGTTCAGCGGCTCACTTGCCAGTCCGATCCTCATTCTCGCCATGCCACCTCCGTCGATCTATGAACTACAACTCCGCACGCTCCAAGCGAGGGACACCGGTCGATTTCCCTTGACTGCGGCCACCGCCGTCGTTGGCGTCGTCTCCATTCTGCCCAGCACTACGAATCGGCCTAAGCCTCAACGTTAAAGTCGGCCATGACCGCGCCTCTAGTCCTTCCGCGCAGCACTCTGTACTTATCGCGCAGCGTTCCCTTGTCCGACATAGATATCGCGGTCGCGCTTCTCGTCCCAACCTGCGCGCACGCTGTTGTCCGTAGCCGAAAGGCCAGCCCGCGCGGTGGCTCTGTTGTAAAAGACGGAAGAAACTACGCGCGCCGAATTTTATTACAGACATGGAGCAACACTGGTGCACTGCACTCCATCACCGGCCACTATCACGTGGGCTGAACGAGTCTTCGGCACTACGTTTTTGAGCACCAGAGCGGCTTCTTTGCTTCCTACCTCGCCGAACCTGCCGCCCGCCAGCTGTACCACCCAGCTCGATGTTATGACCGCAGGTTCCCAGGCACCGAACGGTGTCCAAGTGCAGGTCTGCGACGGCGTCAGTGCGTCGTTCCGACCGATTGAGAATTCGCCAGATCTGAGGCATCCGTCCTTCGCCATGCCAATGGACACCCGCGGCGGCGAGGCGCAGCGGATTCACCAGGCCGAGCAAAACTGCGGACGGTTTGCGCAGCGGCGCGAGATCCCATCGCAATGTGTCCGACGCGGTGCGCCTGATGGCTAGACGGCGTTCGGCCGTCTCCATAGCGTTAGCGCGTGATTAGACTCCGTGTCGCACTTTTGCATGAGGCAGCATGCCTCGTTATATCCACGTCGTCGTTGGTTGTGGTCAGGCGTCCAAGGTTGATGGCTCTACAGCGACGACCAAGCCCAAAGGCAATGCAACCACGAAGATCAGCCGCAAAGTCACCGATGACGCAACCAAGTGCAGGCCTGCATCCGGATGTGCAAGACGTACTGATCGTTTCCAGAATTTCGGAAAGACGGATCCCCAGGTTGTATCCGCCTACCAAACACATCCGAACCTGTTCCGCTTTCCGCCCACGCAAATTGTATACGCACAAGCCGAGTTCGGAAGTTTTCTGTGTCTGATCGGTTCGGGAGAAGTGAAGATTGCATGCCGGCACACCGACGGCAGGGAAATGGTCCTAAACATCGTCGGCGTCTCGCAGATGGTCGGCCACGAGACTCTCTTCGACTGCGGTACGGGCGGATTCGGCTCTACCACCCTTACGGAGGTGGTGTGTCGTGGCAATCAAGCGATCGACTCCTGGAGTGGATGACCGAGTGCCCGAAATCGTCAATGAAGTCGCGCTGCTACCGGCCCCGTCGAGCAAATGTGACGAGGACTGGGCGGAGGACTCCGTGTTCACGGATCCGCCGTAGCCCGTCGCTAGACGATTGTCGTTGTTGGGCAAGGGACAGGACGCAGAGAGATGGCGAAATTATCCGGATGAGGCATGCATGCGATTCCGCGCGACTTCATGGGTCGCGACTGGATCCGATATAAGGAAGGCCGCCTGATGATCGTCGATGGACATGGCTTGGCCGCCGTTCCCCGGAGGCGTAACAAACCGGAGGGCGAGCGGTGACCGAACAATTGTCCTTTTACTGGTCCTTGCGAACGAGTCGTGGCAGCGCCTGGCGTATGGACCGTCGACTTCTGTGTTCGCCGATGCCGGAGGTCTAGGTTTGCGTGCCGCAGGCGTGTTGTCAGCGGATGAGCCAGCTCGTGCAGTAGGGCATAGACGCCGTGATTGTCGACCCTGGTGGTGTCAAGATTCCTGGGATGTTGAAGCATCCCGGAGCCTGAAAGGTTCGGAATCACGGAAGACGACGGCCTCTTTGGTCTTAATGGGTGGCCGCTGAGTGCATGTGGGGCCCGGTGACGTCTGCGGTGATCTGTTTGTGAAAGGGGCTTGGCGATGGCAGTTGGCGGCAGTCTGCAGGGTCGGGTGGCGTTGGTGACTGGAGCTGCGCGCGGACAGGGCCGCGCGCACGCGATCCGGCTGGCGGCCGAGGGGGCCAATGTCATCGCGATCGATGTGTGCGGTCCGGTCTCGGAGACCATCGCTTATCCGCCAGCCAGCCAAGACGATCTCGCCGAGACGGCGCGACGAGTTCAGGCGAATGGCAGCGACGTGCTGGCCCGCGAGGTCGATATTCGCGATCTGGCCGCATTGCATCAGGTGGTGGCCGACGGCACCGCGCAATTCGGCCGCCTCGACATCCTGGTCGCCAATGCCGGTGTGTTGAGCTGGAATCGGCTTTGGGAGATGTCCGAGGAGCAATGGGACACCGTCATCGACGTGAACCTTAACGGTACCTGGCGCACAATCCGCGCCGTGATACCCGTGATGATCGAGGCGGGAACCGGTGGCTCGATTATCATCGTGAGTTCAGCCACAGGTATCAAAGCCACTGCTGGCAATGGCCATTACTCGGCGTCCAAGCACGGATTGGTAGGGCTGACTAACGCACTTGCTCTTGAGGCGGGCGAATACGGGATCCGAGTCAACTCTATCCATCCGTACGCCGTCGAGACCCCGATGACCGGACTGGAGGGGATGTCGGACATTTTTAAGCGATACCCCAACTATCTACACAGCCTGTCGCCCATGCCCCTGCAACCCAGTCATATCACCGAACCGCAGCGGCTTGCTTTTATGGCAGCCGAGGAAGTGTCTGATGTTGTCGCCTGGCTGGCTGGTGACGGATCAGCCACGCTATCGGGTAGCCAAATAGCAGTGGACCGCGGTCAATTGAAGTACTAGAGGCGATCACCGTCGCGCAGTTCCGGGCTTGTTCGTGCGCGATGCTGGATGATGAACTACGTTGCCCAGTTTATGGGTGTTTGGCAGGGGGCTGTCCTCGACTGTGAGATCCAGCGCCGCCGCGGCTGCGCGAAGTGGCAGTGTTGAGGAACTGGTCACAATTCGTGAAACACGTGTGAGAGGAGGTCGACTAGTCATTTCGCCCACGTTAAGGAGACGGTCGAACGCCGACTAGCTGTGATGTCCAGGGAGGTTGGTCAGTCGGGTGACTGGTGGCTTGCCTCCGATGGCGGAGTGGGCTCGGTGGTGATTGTAGAAATGCTGCCAGCCTTGGCAGGGCGGTGTTGCGCTGTTCGGTTGACTCATAGAGTCGGGCATAGGCCCAGCCGTCGGCCAGGGTGCGATGGAATCGTTCGATCTTGCCGTTGGTCTGGGGGCCGGTACGGGCGGGTCCGCTTGGGGGTGATGCGCAGTTCGGTGCAGGCGTCGCGCCACGCGTAGGACCGGTAGGCGGCCCCGTTGTCGGATGGCACTCGCTCGACGGTGACACCGCGCTCGGCGAACCACGACACTGCCCGGCGGAGCACACTGATGGCGGTGGCTGCCTGTTCGTTGGTGCAGATCTCGGCGTAGGCCACACGTGAGTGGTCGTCAATGACGTTGTGCACGAATGCCGTTCCGATCCTGGGCCGCCAATTCTTGCCGTGATCGCCGCGATTGCCGGTACGGATAGCCGTCTGGATCGCGTTGCGCTTGCTTTGCGATCGGCTCACAAATTTGTGGCCGCCACCGTCGGGGATGTTGCCAACTTGGTGACGTCAACGTGAATCAATGCGCCAGGGTGAGGGTGCTCGTAGCGGCGCAGCGGCTCACCAGTCACACGGTCGATGGCTGACAGACGGTTGATCCGACCGATCCAGTGCTGCGGCCCCGCCAACGGCGTGCAGGTCAACGCGAGGGCGACTGGGAATGGGTGACGGGCGATATGGGCGACCAGCTGTACACCACCTTGGCGTATGGAACCGAGTACCGCTCGCTCGGATGGACCATTGCGCCAACTAGCGACGGCACCGCGTTCACGCACGACGCGACCGGCCACGGCATGACCGTCAGCGTGAACAGCGTCGAGCCGTTCTAACAGAACAAGGTCGTCAAATTCAAGATCGGATACGCGCCAGCCGAGGATAGAACGAATCATGAACGCACCGACACCACGCCGCGACACCGCAAACGTCGACTGTCCGACTACTAGTGTCGAACCGAGACACATCAGTCAACAGTTCGATCCCCGGTCCTGAAGCCGATTGATGACCGCAACGTGTGTGGCGATGTCATGCGGGTCATTCACGAATTAAGACGGACCCCACTCGGCCGCAGTACCCGACTGGACAACGGACCGCTCAAGCCCTTGGCCCGCAACGGGAGCCAGTAGAACCCCGGACAACCCTCAGAGCGGCGGCGCGGCGATCGTGCCGAGGATCGATTCCAGACACAGTCCCACCGACAGCAGGCGCCGGTCGCTGCCGCGGGCTGCGGCGAACTCCATCCCCACCGGCAGCCCGCCGCAGGAGAGTCCGGCGGCAGCACCAGACTGGCAAGGCCACCAACACTGCCCACGGCCGGTTTACTACCCATCGCATCGACGATGGGCACCTGCACACCGCAGATCTCAACTGTGGTGTGGTCTCCTTGCAGCGGCGCAGGCGTCGGGGTGGGCGGAAACATCAATGCATCAAGCGCATGATCGGCGAAATACTGCTGCATCGCCGCTCGCAGCTCGATTCGCGTCCGCAGAGCCGCCTGATACTCCTCGAGCTGCGGTACAGGGAATCTCGCGAACATAGCCCGGGTATTCGCACCTACCTGCGAAAGACGCTCCGCTGGACCTACCCCTGTGTTCTGCTCTGCCAGGTACTGCGCCATGCCGACTCGCGCCTCGTAGGCGATGAGGGCGACAGCCGTCGGCAATGCCTGCGCGAGGATCTCGGGCACGTCTATCTCGACCACCGCCCACACCGACGTCTCGCAGCCGGTCGACCGTCGCCAGCGTGATCAGTTCGACTTCGTTATCGACTCTCTGTAAGAAGAACTGCGGTGCGAGTCCAACGCGAATGCCGCGTGGATCGGCAGACAGCACAGGCGCAAAGTCGTCGGTCACCGCTTGGTCGAACAGCACCAGGTCACCCACTGAGCGCGCCAGCGGTGCTGGCTGATCCAACTTATCGAAGGTCTGCGCCATTATCCCCGCCGCGGGATAGCGGCCAAAGGATGGGCGAAATCCCGCAACCCCGCACATGCTCGCCGGCACGGACCGATCCGGACGTGTCTTCACCAACCGAGAGGGGCGTGATGCGCGCCGCCACCACTGCCGCCGAGCCGCCGCTGCTTCCGCCCGGACTGCGCTGCAGCGCATAAGGATTGCGCACGGCACCGAACTCGCCGTTGTTGCTCGACCAACCCACTGACAGCTCTTCCAGGTTGGTCTTGCCCATGACGATAGCCCCTGACCCAGCAGCGGTGTCAGAACGGCGGCATCCTGTTGCGGGCGAAAACCTTTGAGCGCGAGCGTGCCGTTGGATGTCGGCAGCGTTGCGGTGTCCAAGGTGTCCTTTTACCGGGATGGGCAGTCCATGCAGCGCGCCGCACAGGCGGCCCGAGCGGCGCATAGATCACACTCACGAGCCGCCACCAGTGCTCGATGCGGATCCAACGTGATGAACGCATTCAGGGCACCCCGGCGCTCTGCAGGGTCAAATAATGGACTCGCATAACTCTCGGCCGCAAGGACACCGCCCCGCATCGCCTCAACGCCCGCGGCAGCCGAAAGGTCCCGCAACTCTGCATCATGACTGCCACTCCGCCGACGCTAGGCTGGCAACCACGAGATGGGTAGCCATCGCGCGCACAGTTGCGGACGCTCGCGTCTGCGCCAAGCGCGAAACTCCACGATAAGCGATATCGCCTGTGCGGCAGCAGAACTGGGGGCGACTCTAGTCAAGGCTGTGTGAGTGGAAGATTGGCGATGACGGTGGTGCCTTCAGGAGGACTCAATACTGTGATCGTGCCACCGAGTGCCTCGACCCGGTCGCGCAGCCCCAACAAGCCGGAGCCGTTGGCAGGATCAGCTCCGCCGACTCCGTCATCAGCCACGGCGACTGTGAGGAGATCGTCGGTGGCTATCACACAGACCTCCGCGACGGATGCACGGGCGTGCTTGGCCACATTCGTCAACGCCTCTCCGACAACGTAATAAGCCGCCACTTCTATTCGTTCAGGCAGACGACGGTCAGCCTGTACGTCGAGTCGGACCGGTATAGGTGCACGCCGGCCCAGCCCTCTCAGCGCTTGTGACAGGCCGCGCTCTGACAGCATGGGCGGGCGTAGCCCGTGGGCCAGCTCTCGCAGTTCGTGCAAGACCCCCTCGATATCAGTGGCCACCTCGTCGAGAAGTCGCGCCATCTCTGGGACCACAGTCTCTCTATGTGACCGCAGTTTCAGCGCGATCGTCACGAGGCGTTGCTGTGCGCCATCGTGAAGGTCACGTTCGATCCGTCGGCGAGACTCGTCACTTGCCGCTACCACGCGCGCGCGGGATTCGACTAGCGCCGCGCGGCTTTCGGTGTTGGCGATAGTCGTCGCCGCCAACTCGGTGATGTCTGCAATCCGGCGCAGCACGTCTGGCGAACCGCCCGCGGGGCGCGTCCAACCAGCCAACATGGCGCCCCAGATGTACCCATCAACCACGATGGGTGTTCCGATAGCGCGGCGGATGCCCAGCTCACGCGCATAGGCGGCGATCGGACCTGTTGCGATGTCGTACGTCATCGACTCGGAATGACCGCTGCGCGCGACGTTGGTCACCAAGTTGTCGCCGCCGAGTACCAGCCTGTGCTGAGCAAAAGACGCGGGCAGATGGTCACCTACGGTCGCGAGGTAAGTGAACGTTGAGTCGGATTCGTAGCGGCCGATCAGCGTGACGTCGGTATCCAACACCTTGGATACCTCCGCGGCGACGCTTCTGAACACAACGTCCGGCGAGGCGCCACGGGCCACCAGCACCGCCACTCGCCGCAGAGCGTCTTGCTCGCGCCGAAACTGAATGCCGCTGCTATCCGGGTCGCAACCGGGTCGTCCGCAAATCACAACCGGCCCTGCCGTTCAGTCGTCACCGACATCGTGAGCGGCGCGACTCGATTCGGAGGGGAAAGCGCCAAACCACTGTAATCCCCTGAGTGTAAGCGGGATTGAAACTAGAGATTGCCGCGCCCGCCGGGCGTACATCGCCCACACCGTGACAGTAAGACGACGACGAGCGTGCACGATAGCCGACTAGCGCGCCGTAGTGGACGAACTGCGCATGCGCTCTTCATGCTGTCTCGCGAAATTGTAAAGAGTGCGCGCAGCGGCCGAGACCGTGCGCGGAATGGCTTCTGTTGCCGCAGCTTTTCGACCTACGTTGGCGGTATTGGCACGTCGAACACTGTCAGTGAAACTGACCGGACAACTGGCGGCCGTGGCGACGCCAGACTACCAAGCCGTCCCGGTGACGTTGCCACTCTTGGGCGTTATGTCTCGGAAATGATCGCGAAAGGCACAACGGTGACAGTCCCACCTCCCGTGGATCCTTCCGCG
>WUUC01107878.1_pt1 | contig 23739 bp, 17 predicted proteins | sample 6278441 | NCBI WGS metagenome assembly WUUC01 (sample SAMN13675441, study PRJNA597444) | soil metagenome | isolation source: soil | place: USA: Washington | collected 2017-10 | reverse complement strand
CGTCGACCATGTACCAGCCCGCCACCAGGTCGCTGGTCTCGGGCAGCGGCCCGTCGGTGGTGACCGGCGCCGCATCCGGCCCGCCGTAGCGGACCCAGGTCTGGACGGGCGTCAGCGCCTGCCCATCGACGTACTCCCCGTTCTCCTGCAGCAACGCTTTGACCTGCCGCAAGAAGGCGAAGTGAGCCTCCACGTCCTCTGGCGCCCACTGATCCATCGGCGGGAAGGGATGGTGCGGCTCCGGGCCGCCGCTGTAGTGCTTGAGCAGCAGATACTTCGGCATGGTGGTCTCCTAATCTCGGGGGCCGCGCCGATCGCGGCCTTCACCTGGTGAGCGGAGCCGGTCCCGGCTTCTCGACATCGAATCTGGAGGTTGCCCAAAGTCACGTCGTCGCCACTCCGCTCGACCGTAGCTCGATTGGCCGGGCACGCGAGTTGAGATTGCCACTAATCGGCAGCGATCCGTGGCAATCACGCGATGGGGTGGATTACGGGGGAGGCAAATCCCGACGCGCAGGAACTTCCGAAAGTGGAGCCAGGCGGAGTCTTCAAGCGGGCAATGACTAGATCGAACGGTGAACTCCTCGTCCCAGCGGTTGCCTGATCGCTGATGGGCGAACAGAATCATCCGAAATGCGTCAAAGGGGGTCCGCTAGACCAAGGGTGCCGACCTGATTAACATCGATCCATGACGCTGTCGCGCAGCGAAAAAGTCACGGTGATCAAACGGATCGGCGAAGCCCTGTCGACGCAGGGCTTGGTCGACGTTGACCTGGCCCTTGACACCTTCGGGGCGACCCCGACCCACCGCCCTGGCTCGTCAGCGACTTCGGTGATCTACCGCTACGTGGTGGAGCGGCTGACGGCGTCAGGCGACGACATTCTCCCCGGCCTCTACGCGCACCTCTATCCAGACGACGCGGTGATGACGGTGACGAGCCCCGGTCCCCGCGGTCCTTGGAAGGCGAGCCGCTTCCGGTTGTTCTTCAGTCACACCAGCGGGAACAAGCAACTCGCCGGCGAGGTAGCCGCCAAGCTTGAGCACTACGGGATTGAGGCCTTCGTCGCGCACGATGCCGTCGAACCGACCAAGCAGTGGCAGGACGAGATCGAAGACGCGCTTCACTCATGCAATGCGCTGGCGGCGCTCTGGACCGACGATTTTCTTGAGAGCAAGTGGTGCGATCAAGAGGTGGGGATGGTCAGCGGTCGACGACTGCCGGTGCTCGCGATCAGTCAGGGCGCCGACCCGCACGGCTTCGTCGGCAAATTCCAAGCCATTAAAGGCGACGCAGACGCGAGAGTGATCGCGGCACGGATCTTTGACACCCTGCACCGGAATCCCGCGACGAGAACGGCCATGGCGCCTTCGGCCGCGTACGTCTACTCACAGAGCGGCAGCTTCGACAGTGCGCGGGCGAACTACGCTCGGCTGATCGAAATCCCCAAAGAGGCGTGGACCGATGAGATGGTCGAGTTGGTCGAACGCGAAGGTCGGGATAACACCCAGCTTCGTTATGGGATTGAGATGCCGAGCGGTCGGCCGATCCCGAACCTCGTCACCGAGCATTTGAACCAGATGCTCAACCGCGAGCCGGTCGATCTCCCGGTCGAAGAGGAGGAGGTTCCGTTCTGACGGTCGTAGTGGCGGTCTCACCGGCGATTTCTAGACTTAAAGAGATGCGGTGTTGCTTGGTGACGGGGACGAAACCGCGAGGTGCATTCATCGTCACAGCCACAACGCGGTGTCCGGCCCCTTGCCTCTCCGTCCACTTGATCGAGGGAGCGGAATAGGCGCGAACCGGCCGCGATCCCTCTCGATCCCCAAACGTAGATGGAGCTAGGCGGATTCGAACCCGCCGACCTCCTGGGTGCGATCCAAGGTGATCATGTAGGACTAAAGTATAGAAAGACGCCTATTTCCAGGGCTTTATGAGAAACGCTGGTATTGCGCAAATTCTCTAAATGAGCAGGGATATGCAGCGATATGCAGGGAGTCGGGCACTTCTGGCGAGAAGTGCCCGAAATCGGCGCAGGGCGGTTGGAACGCGCCACGCCCAGCGTCTCTCGGGTTCAGGCAGCCTCAGCAGAAGCGCCAGCGCGGGGGCCGCTTGGAGCAGCGCCGTCTCCGCTGAACCTCTAATCGGGGGTTCCAGGTTCGAATCATGGCGGCGGTCACCCTGAGGAAGCGGCTGACTGCGAATCCGGCGGCTCTGAATTTCTCTGCACCTGCTCGATCGTGTCGACCAGCAGCTGGACGTCGGCCTCTGGAAACAGCCCCTCGGGACCCAGCGGGGCGAGCTCGGTGAAGGGTGGTTCATAGAGGAGGCTCGGCTCCATTATCCCGTTGACGGTGAGGTGGTCGATCACCAGGCTGAGGAAATGGAGCTGGTCCGCGGTGAAGTTCCGGCCCTCGATGAAATTCGAGAACGCCTTGGTCGCGGCCGCTCTTTCCAGCCCGACCAAGGAGCGGACGAAGGTCCCTAGCCCGGGTGACTCACGACGGACCGTCTCAAGGTCCGCCGGGTTTGCCACTCCCGCCTCCAGCAGCATGCGCTCCAGCTCCTCGATGTCGAGGGCGGTCAGGGGAACGTTGCGCCGCAGTTTTTGGAGTGCCAGGTGGTCCTCGTGGGCGCGGAGATATGCGGCTGCTTTTTCACGGAAGCGCTCGTAGTCGGCGCCAACCGGAGCGCCGTGCAGCGACAGTTCTTCGACCGCACCCAGCTCGTCCTCAAAATCGGTGTAGACGAAGGCCCGCTTACGCTTCTCCAACAACCTCACCAGGTCCCGAATTCGGCGGCGAGCGCCCTCCAGCATCGCTACGGTGACGTCCTCCCACCAGGCGTCTCCCGCTAGCTCCTCCAGAAGTTCTTGCTGTTTGCGCACCGCCGGGATGGCGGTCTGCTCGAGTAGACCCGCGGCGATCTCTTGGACTTGGTGGCGTAGGCGCTCCCCGCTGCGCTCTGATCTCAGTCGGTGAACCTGAAGCCGGAGAATCATCAGGTCGAAGCGTTTCGCGTCCTCGTCGGTGTCTCGGTCGGCACTTGGCATGCTGGCTAGGTGTTCTGCCAGTCCATTTGCGGACTCAAGGCTGAGGTCACTCCAGGGATCGACGGCGCGGAAGCTCTCGACCCAGCGACGGTGAGGGCGAACCAGGAAATTGTCGACGTTCATGCCGGAGATTTGGCGGCGTAGCTGGCTCACGAGGGCATCGTCCAGTTCCCTTGCCCCCGCGGGGTCGCCGTCGTTTCCGCCACGCTCTCTCACGGCGAGGATGAGGTCAAGGCGCTCGCGGAAAAGCAACTGACTCAACGACGGCGTCATCGTCGAAGACCCTTCCTCGATCTCTTGGTTGAAGAAGGCGATGTTGTCGCAGCAGTCGAAGACGTAGAAGTCGCGCTTGTCGTCTCCTGGTCCGAAGAGGCCGGGGCAGAGGCGAGTCCCCCTTCCAAGCATCTGCCAGAACTTGATCCGCGACCGGATCGGCTTGAAGAAGACAAGGTTGACGACCTCTGGGATGTCAATGCCGGTGTCGAGCATGTCCACCGAAATCGCGATGTGCGGGCTCCTGTCGCGGGTGGAGAAATCGTCGATCAGGTTCTGCGCGTAGGAGGTCTTGTGGGTGACAACGCGAGCGAAGTCGCCCGCGTACTCGGGATAGTTGGCGTCAAAGCGCTCGGTGATGAACTCGGCATGTTGAATGTTCTTCGCGAAGACGATCGTCTTGCCGAGCCGGTCGCCTCCGGCGACCCTGTGTCCTCTGGTCATCAAGGTTTCCAGCGCCTTGTCAACGGTGTCGGTGTTGAACAGCCAGCGGTTGACCGCGTCGGCGCTTACTTCCTCGGGCATCTCCTCCTCGTCACCCCAGTCCTGTTCCTCCCACTGTTCCTGTTCCTCCTCGCTGAGATCTGCATATCTCAGACCCTTGAGCGGAAACTTCAAGGGCACGGAAATTGCCCGGGGTGGGACGAGAAAGCCGTCGGCGACTGCTTCGTCGAGGTCATACGCATCGGTTGGTACGCCAGGCTCAAGGTTGAACAGGCCGTAGGTGTTGCGATCGACATCGTTCTTTGGGGTGGCCGTAAGCCCAAGCAGGAGCGAGTCGAAGTAGGAAAAGATCGCCCGGTACTTCTGGTAGACGGAGCGATGGGCCTCGTCGATGATCACCAGGTCGAAGAACCCCGGTCCGAACCGCTTCTCCTCGCCGGCCTCTGCTTCGCCGATCCGACCCGTCATCGTCGGGTAGGTCGAGACGTAGACGCGACCTTCCGCGCTGCGCTCGGTGACGAGGTTGACCGTGGTCGCATCGGGCAGGTGGGCCTTGAAGGCACCCACGGTCTGATTGACCAGAGCGAGGCGGTCGGCGAGGAATAGGACGCGCTTGACCCAGCCGGCCCGCATCATCAGATCAACGAGTGCGATCGCCGTTCGCGTCTTGCCGGCACCGGTCGCCATCACGACCAGAGCTCCGCGCTGGTTCTCCCCGGCGAATCTCTCCCCGACGCGCCTGATCGCCCGGTGCTGGTAGGGGCGCTCGACGATTCCTACATTGATCTCGACGTCTCCAAGCGGCTTCCTGGCGGTGCGGCGCTGGACGAGCAGTTCGAGCTGGTTCCGGGTGAAGAAGCCCTGCACCGGTCGCGGCGGGTAGCGACTGTCGTCCCAGATCCAGCTTTCGTAGCCATTGGAGTAGAAGATCACCGGGCGCTGCCCAAAGCGCTGCTCGAGGCAGTCGGCGTAAAGCTTGGCCTGCTGGCGTCCCTCGCGGGGATCGCGGCGGGTCCGTTTCGCCTCGACCAGCCCTAAAGGCTTGCCGTCCTCGCCCCACAGCACGTAATCGACGAAGCCGATAGCCGTCTTCGACGGTGCTGGCATTCCGGTGACTTCGAACTCCCGATCCCGCTCGTCATCGAGTTGCCAACCGGCCTCCTTCAGCAGTAGGTCGATGTAGAGGTCTCGAGTCGCCTGCTCGTCGTAGTCATGGGAATCGACCCGCTCTTCGTTGGCGACTTTGGCCGCAGCCACCTCAGAGCGGAGCCGTGCCAGCTCGGCCTGCAGCTCGGCATTCTGCATCCGGGCTTTCTCGAGCTCTGCGTCCCGTGCGGCGTCTTTCGCCGAGCGCTCGAGTAATGCTTCCCGACCGGCCTGCCGTTGTTGGGCAGTAGGTGGCTTCGGAATTGCCTTGGCGTCGAACGACAGACTTGCGGAGGGCACGAACTCCGGCTCCAGAGCGTAGGTATGCGCCAGCCAGTAGAGGACGTGAAAGAGCTCACGCAGGACCCGACCCGACTCCTCCGCGGTGACCGCCCGGGCCCGATGGACAGCCGCGTTGCCCTCCTTGCGAATCACATCCATCTTGGTGCGGATCATCGGGTCAACCGCATCGATGAAGGTCGGCTCGAACAGCATCGCGGAAAGCTCTCGCGAGTACGGCGGCTTCAGAGTCCGATCGGCGTCATAGATCCACCGCACCGCAAGCTCGAGCGTGCGCCGACTGTAGAAGCAGGCAGTCCGCGGATCGGCGAATACGTTCTGCTCGGCCCGTAGCGCCTCCACGCAGAGCTTTGGCCACCCGGGTTTGAGGAAGAGGAAGTTGCTTCGAGGGGATTCCTCTGCCATTGTCAGAGTTCTCCTTTGAAGGCACGATCTTGAAGCGAGGCAAACAGCCCGTCGAGATGCGAGCAGCGAAGTTCTGCCTTCTTGGAGACGCAGGCCACCCTCCTGAAGCGCTTTCCGAAATCTTGCTGGAGCTTTAGGGGGGGCTGCATCACGGGGAGATTGGAGAGTCGGGACTTGCTCACCATGCCCTTCATGCCCCCCGTTGACAGGGTCTGTACGCGCCTCTTTGCCAGTTGGAGCTGTGCATAAACAAACGCTGATTCAGAACCTCGCGGAACTATCGCGTTGATCTGCTGATTGAATGCGACTTCGCGATCAGCAATTGCACAGTTACCAATCGAAGTCGGAGTGCCGGCTATGCAAGTCATCAGCACCGCCCCGTCTTGAACGATGCGTGGTTGCTTAACGGCACATCTCGACACCACCTCAGCGGGTTCAGTTATGAGTACTGACGGTCCCCTGAGGTTGTCTGACTTGACCCAAGGAACCGCTTCGGTTGGTGACTCTGGGCTCTCGCGACTAGGCGTATTGCCAGTCACAATCTCGCCAAGCTCACCCAAAGGGACGATTTTCCAGGAGGTGTTGTTTGAAAGAGGGTCTCCAAACATTTTGATGAACAACGCAGCACCCATTCGGTGGAGCTGGTCGAGTACCGATCGCCCGCCCGCGCGTAGGCGACAAACCGACTCCAGCACTTCCACTATGTGACGCTGTAAATCCAGCGTGGGTAGAGGCACACGTAGCTCCTTGAGCTGAGTGGCGCCGAGACGGGGAAGATTCGCTCCAGTTGCGCGCTGGGCGGCCCATGCGACGGATTTTGGGTGACGCAGGAAGAAGGCGAGATAGTCGGAACGAATGTAGGGCCCAGTTCGGACGGGCAGTATGTCGGTACTGCAGATTCCAGGAAACGCAGGTGTAGTGATCTTGGCGAGGTAGGGACGAAGCTTTCCGAAGAGTATGTCTCCCTCTTTGAATACGAACTTGCTACTGAGCAGTTCACTATCACTCGTCCGGCGGTAGCTATTCAGAGCACCACCGCTGTCGATATTCTCGAGGCCGACGTAGATAGTGTCGCCCGGTACGTCCCGGGGGTTAACCGTGTGCCGTACAATCTCTGCAACTTCGCCTAGGGCGACATCGCGCCCACTACTCACGGCAACAATCCCTTGAGCTCGTTGAGGTCCGTGTCTAACTCTTTGTTAAGCCTCTCAAGTTCTTGAATGATATCTGCGGGCTCTGGATGCTCCGCCTCCTCGAAGCGGATCTCTCTGTAGCGGTTGAGGCTGAGGTCGTATCCCTCTGCGGCGATCTCTTCCTTCGCGACGCAGAAGCTCTGCTCGGTGCGAGCTTGCTCACGCTCGTCGCTGTCACGATCCCGCCAGCGGGCGAGAGCGTCTGGGAGGTTGTTCGCCGCTAGCTCCTTGGGGCTAAGGGGAAGGTCTGGCTTGGGCCCAAGCTGGTTTTCGGAAAGGAGTGCGACGCGCCTATCGTCAAGACTCAGCCCGTCTGCCTCAACATCGTAAAACCAAACGTAATCAGTGCCCCCGCTGTCCGTCTTAGTGAAAATGAGAATCGCGGTCGAAACGCTTGCATAGGGCTTGAACACGCCAGAAGGAAGCTTGACGACTGCGTCGAGCTTCTGGTCCTCAACGAGAGTCTTGCGCAGTGCTTTGTGAGCTTTGCTGGACCCGAAGAGGACACCGTCAGGGACGATTACGGCGGCTCGACCGCCCGGTTTCAGCAAACGAAGGAACAGGGCTAGGAAGAGGAGCTCGGTCTTTTTCGTTTTCACGACCTGGAGCAGGTTCTGCGCGGTGGTCTCGTAATCGAGGCTACCCGCAAACGGAGGATTCGCGAGGATCAGCGAGTATTGCTCCTCCTCGCCTGCGGTTCCCTCCGAGAGGGAGTCTCGGTAGCGAATGTCGGGGCGTTCGACGTTGTGCAGCAGCATGTTCATCGAGCCGATTCGCAGCATGGTGCCGTCGAAGTCGAAGCCATGAAACATGCTTTCGTGAAAGTGCTCCCGCGCCTTGGCATCGTGCATCACGTCTGGATGCTCGCGGCGGACGTACTCGGATGCGGCGACGAGAAATCCAGCGGTTCCGCATGCCGGATCGCAGATCTCGTCCTCTGGTTGGGGGGCGGTCATCTCGACCATTAGGGAGATGATGTGACGCGGGGTCCGGAACTGTCCGTTCTGTCCGGCGGTGGCGATCTTGCTGAGCATGTACTCGTAGACGTCGCCTTTGGTGTCGCGACCTTCCCGTGGCATCTCATCGAGCATGTCGACCACCTTGGCTAGCAGGGCGGGGGTGGGAATCGTGAAGCGGGCGTCGCGCATGTGCTGCGAATAGGTCGAACCATCGCCGCCAAGCTGGCGTAGGAACGGAAAGACGCGCTCGCCCACGATCTCGAACATTTCGGCGGGCGCCTTGCTTTTGAGCTGGGACCAGCGGAGATCGACGAAGGGCCTGCCCGACTCGTCGTCGCCGGAAGGGAAAATCGGATCTGCGACAGGTCTGTCGAAGCGGCTCGCCTGGTTCTCTGCGGCCTTCTGCAGGTCGTCTAGCCGTCGGATGAAGAGCAGATAGGTGATCTGCTCCATCACTTCGAGCGGATTGGCGATCCCTCCGGACCAGAACGCGTCCCAGATAGCATCGACCCTGCGCTTGGGCTCTCCCGTGATCACGCGGTGGAGATTATCCGAGCACTCTGGGGCTCCGGTATCGAGACTTGGCGTGACGAGGCAACGGATAAGGCGCTTAACTATTCAAACCGCCGACCTCCTGGGTGCGATCTGCCCCGAATGAGACCACGGCCGCTGGACCCGCCATTGCATACCAAGAAAGCTTTGGCTGCGGCGCAATACTGAAAGCCGACACCTAGCCTCGTTAGCTTGCTCGGGGATATCTCTCGATCTGCTTGAGAATCCACCGACCATCTGGCGCACGAAGCTGCGCTCGAAAAAGGACGACGTTGACCACGCCGGGCAGGTGGCCCACTGCATTGAGGGCGGCCGCGTTGGGATCGGCTGGGGGATCGAGGAGCTGTCGACCGGAACGGGGCTCGCCAGGGTCGTCGCGGCGATCCGCGCCAGCGATCGCCCGAACTGGGGCCCCCGGGCCGCCTCGACCGTGCGCCTCTTCGGTGAAGAGGCGGCGATCGGTGACTTCGTCTGGACCCGAGACCTCGAGGGCCGCTTCCGGCTGGCCCGGATAGCGGGTCGCTACCGCTACGACAATTCGCGTGGCGCGAAGAAGTTCGACACGCACCAAGTTAGGAAGGCGGATTGGGCGCCGGAGCCGCTGGGAGATCTCGACGTGCCGGGCGCGGTGGGTCCGCGCCTTTTCCGGGATCTCGACCAGCTTTAGCCGGATCAGGGACCACGGAGCCCGCGTCTACACGGCCTGGGTCTGGGAGAAGCTCGACGGCGGAGAGCCAGCGCCGCTCGACCTGTCCCCGGCCGAAGTCCTCCAGCATCTCGATCCATATGACCTCGAGGATTTGATCTACGTCTGGATGCAGGTGGCGTGTGGCTATCTGGCGCTGCCGAATGCGCGGCGCACCGACACCCCGGCTTACGAGTGGACGATGCTCCACCGCAAGACTCACCTGCCGGCGATTCTCCAGGTGAAGTCGGGCGGTCGCAGCGTCGACCTCGAGGACTTGGTCAGAGCGGCGGTGAACGAGGACACCACCCTCTTCGCTTTCTCCACGGCCGGTGACTACCGGGGCTCGCCATTGCGAGAGGTGATCCGCATCGAGGTGGAAGAGCTCCTCGGCTTCGTTGCCAAGCATCCTCAGCTACTGCCGCCGCGGGTGCGGATGTGGTTTGAGCTGGCACGTCCGGAGATCGGCAGATAGGAGAGGTGCTTTCGGGCGCGCCGACCTAGCTCCACCAGCTCCGCCAAGCAAGCCGGAATAACCCGAAATCGCCGGTAATCCCTTCGCATCCCCGCCATTTCGGGCACTCGTGCCCAAAATGGAGCGCAAATTCAGCGGCGGTTGGAAACGTCTTGAGAATCCGAAGATGCCCACGTGCAGGGACATCGGGCGATGGAGCTAGGCGGATTCGAACCGCCGACCTCCTGGGTGCGATCCGCGTCGGCCATTTTCGCGACAGGGGCGAAAAGCCACTGATTACCAGCATGTTTGCTGGACTCGCTGTGACCCCCGCCGTACACGGATGCGCGGGGATTAGCGGCGATTAGTCAGCCACTTCTGGCGAGAAGTGGCTGAAATGAGACGGGCCGGTTCGAGCGGCGTCAGATCTGCCCTTTCCGTCGGGGCTAGCTTGCCGATATGCCGGCAAATTGCACGCCTCGCTGGGAGAGCAGGCTTAGCTCGTCATCACTGAGGTCGCCAGGCCGAATCCAGAGGGTCCACGGTGAGCGCTTCAACGGCCTTGACTTCACGCTGGTGCCATCGACCGCGACCTCCCCGGCTCCGTCGAACTCGATCGAGTCAAAGACCTTTAGGCGCGTGTCAACCAGGAAGCCGATCATTTCGATCGCAAGATCGCCGATTCCCGCTACATGCTCGGCTATCTCAGCTGGCCCTGCCGTCGCGTGGTTCCCAATCTCCGCCTCCTCGCGCTTGCGCGCCCAGACCACGATCCCGGGTACTTCGTCGCCGTCATCGCCAAGAATCGCTACGTCTTCCGGGTTGGCGACCAGAGCAGCGTGCTTGTAGGCGTGAAAGAAACGCCGATAGCGATCCCAGGATCTGGCCAGCTCGACGAGATGTTCGCTGACAAGAGAGGCCGTTGCCCTCTCGGCGGTCGCAAATGCGGCCCGCTCCTCATCTGCGAGCGGAGGATCAAATTCGAAGAAGTCGGCCACCCCGAAGTCGCCAAACCGAAAGGCACAGAGACGCATCAGGTACTCGGCATCGCGCTTATGCATCTGCGCGTAGAAGTTGTTGACGTAGCTGGGGTGGTAAATCGTCGCTTTCACATAGGAGGCCAGCCCCTCCAAACCCTCCATCACAGCGCTGCCGAGGTTCCCGACATCCTCCACGGCCTGCATCGCGTCCCCGATTAGTCCGAGGAGGCCGAGCTGCGCGTCGTGGGTCGACCCAGAGTCCGCCATTGCCTCAAAATGGGCCTGGCTGTCCGCGAGCGCCGCTCGTCTCGCGCTCACCGTCTGAGTGTTATAGGCACGCAGGTATGCGAGCTGGGGAAGCAGAAACTCCTTCGCGTCGGGCACCGGAACCTCAGGTGGGATCGGCACCAGAAACCTCCAGGAGCTGAGCGATCGCCGCCTGCTCGTCGTCGCTTAGTCGCTCGATCAGATCTTTTCGCAGCACGAAAAGATTGTGGCTCTCAACCGCGACTCGCCAAGCCTCTGCCAATCGCTCCAAGAGATCGCAGGCAGTCTCTGCGATATCCCGCGCCAGGCCGATCGCCTCCCCGGACAGGTCGATCGTGTAAGTGGTCGTTTCGACCGTCCTTGTGTCTTCATCGAGGCTCGAAACAAGGCTCGCGGCGAATGGCCGCTTGTGGTCGAGGTCAACCTGGTCACTCAGTACCCCGGCGCCAGGGTGCTCGACCAGAAAGATGGCGGGCACCACGGAAAACCCGTGCGAAATGTTCTTGATCGAGACTCGCTGCAGAACCCAGAAGCTAGAGATTGAGTCGAGTCGTTCCTCGATCTCTACTGCAGTCAACTCACGCAGCTTTCGCATGGCCTCGCGCTGTTCGTCGGTGATGCCAGGCTCGGCTGCGATTGCTTCGTCGCTGGGCATGCTCCAAAGCATTCGCACATCGAGGTCTCGCGCTTGGAGCGCCGCGAAGGTCTCGTCCAAGTCGGGCGCCGTATAGGAGGTGAATCGAAGCCAGTGTGACTTTCCCCCCAGCGCATACAGCAGTGCGCCAAGGTCCTCGCAAGCGAGCAGAGCTCGTTGCAGGGTCAGCAGGCCTACGCCAGTAACTTCCGGTTCGGGCGCCTCCGTCGCAACTGCCTCCTCGTAGAGACGGTAAGCGCGAGCTATTGCTTGACGTCGAAACTCCGCAACGCGTGGCATCCCGCGTATCTGGCTGTAGAGCTCGCGCCCTAGCTTCTCCTCGATATAGGAGGAATCTCCCCGGGTTCGAAGCCGAATGGTCTCCATTTGTGTTGCGCAACCTACAGCGGTTCGGCGGCCACTCACCGCAGTTCCGAACGCCGACCTCTTGGGGCGCGAACGGAACCGGATTTCTCGCGCAGCGCTTGGTCTACGACTGCTCTTGAACCACGAGTGACCTGAGCACGACCTCGGTACCAGCCATGACGGCGTCGCAATAGCGGTTTGCCCCGCCTTCGTACCCGTCTCCGCGACCCGCGAGTTCTAGGGCGGCGGCTGATCGTTGCTGCTGACCCTTGAGAGTGCTCGGAAATGGGGGCGGAAGCCATTGACCCTCGTGGCCGACCATGTTGCGGATGTCGGCCCAGACGCCGACCTCCTCCCAAAGCGACCGCTGGTCGTGTGCCAGGAGGACGCGTGGGGACGAGAGGACCGTCTCAACGGCTTGGCTGACCAGTACGTAGAGCAAGCCGCGGAGGGTCCGTGCCGTGGCCTGTTGGCCATCGTGATCGAGCAGGGCTTCGCCATCTGTGTCGACGACGATCGCTGTATCCCGATCGATTCGCTCGCGCCCGATGGCCTCCAAGAGCGAACAGGCTCGGAGCATGCGGACGTCCCATCGAGGCTCCGCCGAGACGCCTCGATAGAGCGAAAGCCAGAGCGCGATCAGTGGGGATGATTTCGCCCCGACCCAGATATCCCGGGGATCGACGGCCCCCAAGAGCTCTCCGTCCGGGAGCAGCCGCTCTAGGGCATTGCCGGGGTATGTGCCACTTCCCGCCATCAGGGCAAGGGTGCGCCATGACCACCCCTCGTCGGAGCTGAACTCGTTGGCGGCCGCGAAGATGCGCGGCGCCCCGCCGTGAGTGAGGGCCAGTGCGTCCACCAGGCGTCCCAGTTCGCGGGAGGCCTCTAGCGAGGCAGGCACGATCTGCTCGACCTCGACCGGCGTCGTCGCGACGAACGCAAGTCGTCGACGTGGGGCCAGTTGCATCGCCCATCCCGGGCGATCGAAAGTTGACACGAACCCATGCGCTGCCAACAGGTCGTTGAAGGTCTGGCGCAGCTCACGCCCGGCGAACCCTCCCTCGTGGGGGACCGGTTCAACGACAAGTGCCCCTATCGGTAGGGCATCGTCTAGGCGGAGTCCTTCGATCAGGGCAGCCGAGCGCAGCAGGTCAGTGGGCATGGCGGCATTATCGGATAGTGCCTCGCAAGGATTGGCTTCGATCAGCCACTCGTCGAACCTGGCGCCAGGTCAGCGCGGGATCGCCGGCAGGACTACGTTCACCGCCGTCACATCCAGCAGCAGCGTCTCCGAGAGGACAAGCAGGGTTTCTATCTGGGGCGGTCGCACGGCGACGACCATCGGGGCCGGAACTCTGGAGATGGAGTACCCGCGTTTTCTGGTCGCTTTACATCTCGATGCTCGCTAAGTCGGCGGTGCATCTTCGACAACAAATTCTGGTTGCCCTCACTGATCGCGCTTGGCTCTGTTACTCCTCATTACTCCTCATTCTTTTGAATGAGCGGTAGGGTCTCTCCGTCAGATGCTTAACCCACATATGTGCCACGGGCGATGGGGTGAGGTGGGTTCAATCGAGGGGACGGAGGACGAATGGGTCGCAGGGTATTTCAGAGCTTCTACTTCAAGCCTGACTCGCATCGGGTCGCGCAGGTGCGTGAAATGGGCAAAGTCGAAGGCCAGACGCTGCTTAGTGCAAATGGGTGGGAGGAAGTGAAAGGCCGGGGAAAAGCAGCGATCGAGAAGTGGATCAGCGAAGAAATGAGTGGGAAGTCCTGCGTCGTCGTCTTGATCGGCAGCGAAACGGCTGGCCGCGACTGGGTGCAGTACGAGATCAAGAAGGGCTGGGACGACAAGAAGGGTGTGGTCGGAATCCACATTCACAACCTCAAGAATCTCGCCGGCAAGCAATCGCCCAAGGGGGCTAATCCCTTCGCGCGGTTCACGATCGCCGGCACGGATATGTCGTCGATAGTGAAGACCTACGATCCGGCCGGGGCGACCAGCAAGGACGTGTACGCGACGATCAGGGACGGAATTGGCTCGTGGGTCGAGGAGGCGATCGAAATTCGCAAGCGGCATTAGAGCTTTCCCGTGCTTTACGTCCTAGACCCGAAGCATTCTGATGTTCCGCCAGAGGAAGCACAGCGATTCCTCGCCGCAGCCTTCGAGACCCTTGAGACCGTTGAGCTGACCGCCCTCGGGACGCTTGAGAGCGTCATCGCTAGCGAGCCGACGGCTGCGGACGGGGTCGTTTTCTTTAACCCCCTCAGTCCCCAGGCGGCCGATGATGTGGAGGAGTTCCTTGCCCGGGCGAGCGAGGCGGGCGCGGTGGTCTTCCCGATCGCCTTGTCGGCGGAGCGGCGTCGTCCGCCCGGCGCGGTCGGCGAGGCGCAGAGCTTCGACTTGGTGGACCAGCTGCGCCTGCGCGAGCTCGATCAGGAGCAGCTCGAGACCGTGGCGGCCGCTTTTGCCCGCCAGGTGCTCGGCCAGATCCAGCCCACCTATAGCCGCAGTCGGCTGCGCCTCTTCCTCTGTCACCGCCGTGAGGACGGCGAGGATCTAGTCGCGGCAATCGGGGCTCGGCTCGACCGCCTGCACGCTGGCCGAGTCTTCCGCGACTTGGTCGAAGTGCAGAGCGGGGAGTGCGCGCAAGAGCGAATAGAGGAAGCGCTCGAGGGCGCCGACGTCCTGATCTTCTTCGACACGCCCGAGGCTCACGGGTCGTGGTGGATCGCCCATGAGATCAGTCAGGCACTGGGCCGAAACATCCCGGTCGTCTGGATTCGAATAGGCGGCGAGGACGGGCGAGAGCCGTTGCCCTTCAGGCCGGCGGCGGAGCCTCATATTCGGGTCGAGGAGGCGGAGCTTGGGACACCCGAGCTCCAGGCTCTCGCCGATCGGATTCTCGAGGTGGCTTTCGAACTGAGTCGGGCGCAGGTGCGGACCAGCGCCAAGGCGCTGGCGGCACTGAGGCGGTGGGCGGACGAGAACGACGCGCAGTTCGAGCGGCTCGATGCCCGTCGAATGATCTACGAGCTGCGGCGAGCCTCTGGCCGTCGCGGCTATCCCGTTCGAGCGGAGGTCGACATCGTCCAGATGTTCGCCCACCGCCCCGATGACGAGGACCACGAGCGGCTCGAACGGTTCCTCTCCGAGAAGGGGATGGGCCCGCACGAGCGCGAGTGTCGTTCCTTCGACGCGGCGCTGATGCTGGACCCGACCGCCACCGGAACGCGCGAGGTTGGGGAGTGGTCGGTGGTAGAGCACCCCAGCCGATTCCTCGCGACGCTGCCCGCTGCCGCGGCAGGGGCGGACGTGGGGATGAGGACGATGCTTCTGCTCGGAGCGTTCCCATCCGAGGCGCTCTCGCGCCAGGAGGTGATCCAAGCGGTTCATGCCGTTGCGACGACCTGGCTTCGCCACGGTGGCGCAGTCGTCTTCGGCGGTCACCCGACCTTCACGCCGCTGGTGATCGAATCTGCACGGCTCGTCGTCCCGGGTGAGGAGCGAGAGCGAGTCACCGTTTTTCAATCGCGCTGGTTCGCCAGTCCGGCCGCGCTGGGGGATCTGGAAGACGCGGTCGCTGTCGTGTCAACCGAGGCGGGGGTCGATCGCGACAGTTCGCTGACGATCATGCGAACGGCGATGTGCGGAATCGCCGCCGATGCGGTCGTCGCGATCGGCGGTCGTACCGAGGAGGGCGGGGCGCACAGACCCGGGGTCGACGAGGAGATCGCGCTGGCTCGCGCGGCGGGATCGCCAGCCTTTCTCCTCGGCGGGGCAGGGGGGCGCAGCGCCGAGCTCGCTGCCGCGGCCCGGCGTGAGTCGGAGCCCTGGGAGTCCCTTGCCAATCCGCTGTCGCCCGAGCAAAACGAGGATCTATTCCGCACCGACGACTACGAGCACGCGGTGCACCTGATCTTCTCCAGCCTCGGTACCCGAAGCTGATGGGACCGGGGCGGAGGCGGGGAAGCTGGCGGTGCCTGATGTCACTGTGCGCCATCCTGGCTGTATTGGCATTGGTCGGGTGCGGTTCGGGCTCGGAGCAGGAGCTGGTGATACAGGGCGACGAGTCCTTTGCCGGGGTGCCCAATCCGGGAACGCTGGACGAGGCAATTCGGCGCTTCGGTCCTCCTGACGAGCTGTACGCGACCGAGCCGGAGTCGAACGTGATGTGTCGAGCGGAGTGGAGGCCCGATGGCATCGAGGCGATGTTTCGCAATCTCGCCGCGGAACCGTTCGAACCGCCGTGCTCCCCCCGCAAGGACTTCCTGCTGATCGGCGCGAGGCTGAGTGGCGAATGGCAAACCGATCGCGGCTTGCGAGTCGGCGACGGCGCCGAGCGGGTCGAGGAGCTCTATGGAGACAGGAAGCGGGAGCGCTGCTACGACATGGTCGACTACGAGGAGACCGGCTGGATTCTGATGCGGGTGGCCGATCCGCTGGGCGGCCCCGGTGCGTACCTGTGCACCCTTGGCGTGATGGTGATCGATGGACAGGTGACCGGCTTCCTGATCAGCAGTCGGTCCGCCTCGGAGTGACGGTGGAGACGGAGGCGGCGATCGGGGCCTACTACTGGGCCGGTTCGCTTGATCTGACGCTCGTTAGGCAGATCGAGCGGGAGCTCGCGCCGCTCGATGTATTGCTGCAACCGTTCGACCCCGCCGGCGACCCAAGTGACGGCGTTCTCTTCGTCTTTCTCTCAGCCCGTTTTCTCGGGGGCAACCGTGGTCAGCTGGATGCGGTGATCCCGGCCTGGGGGCGATCCGTGGTTCCCGTTTACCTCGAGCCGGAGCTGGACCCGGTGCCGAGCTCGCTGGCCGAGCGGACGCGCATCTACGCTCCCGGTAGGACGGCCGGATGGCTTGCCACTGCGATAGCCGCCGCGACTCGCGCCGAGCCGCAATGGCGAGCCGAGTGGCAGGGGGTGGTGGCCGCCGCGACGCGGTGGTCCGCCGCGAGCTCGGAAAAGGCGGATCTGCCGAGTCGATCCGAAGTCGCCCGGGCGACCGAGCTGATGCACGGCGGCCACCGCGCCGAGGTCGAGCCGGTCCGTCCCGTGGTGGAACGCTTTCTCGACGCCGGTCTGCGGGCGGCTCGGCAGCGCAGTCGAAAACGCGCCGGCATCGCCCTCGGTCTCAGCGCCCTGCTCGTTGTCGCCGCCACCGTCGCGTTGATCCAGCGCGCAGCCGCGCTCGATGCTCGCGATGCCGCCCACTCCGCTGCGGCAAAATCCCAGGCAGAGCGCCTGGCACGGCTGGCCCGGCAATCGATCGGCAGCGACCCCGATCTGCCGTCGGTGCTGGCGCGTCGCGCTTACGAGCTCGATCCGAGTCCTGCGATACGGGTCGTCCTGCGCCGTGCGGTCGATGCGGCACCGTGGCACCGCTCCTATCGCCTGTCCGAGATTCCGTTCGAGCTGGTCGGTTCACCCCGATCGCCGCTGGTCGTCACCGCGGCGGACGGCGGCCGGGTCGCGCTGATCGATTCCCGCGACGGAAAGCTTGTCGCTTCCGCACCCGCGCCCACCGAAGAGGGCCGAGTGCCCGTGCTTGCTGTCTCTCCCGATGGCACCTCGGTTGCCGTCGCCTACGACGGGGGGCTGGTCCAGGTGCGGACGCTGGATCGCTCCTTCCGGGTGACCCGATCCATTCTCATGCGGCAAGCGGTTGACGCTCTGTCCCTGTCCGTCGCCTGGTTGGGCGCGGGCGAACTGCTGAGCGCCTGGAGTGGCTTGCCGGCGCTTCGCGTCGATCTCCCCGAGGGTCGCGCCGCCAAGGTGGACGTAGGGGCGATCGCGCCCGCGTTTGCGGTCGGCGGCGCCGCTGACGGGAGCCTGGCGGTGCTTGTCGGCCGGCGCCGCGTTGCGATTCTTGAGGCCGGCAGAGACGGTCCCTGCGCGGTTCTTACCGCCCAGCGCTCGGAGCCGGGGGTGACGGTGGTTGTCGATCTGGTCAATCGGGAGGCGGTGGTCGCCGGCCAAGGGCAGGTCGTGTCGCAGCTGCCGATCCCCGCCGGTTGCGCAGCCCCAGGCGGTCGGCGACCGGAGCTGAGCGGCTGGCCGGCCGGGTCTGGCAGCCAGGCAGCTGTCGCCTTGCCGAAAGGCGGGGTGATGGTCGGTACGGCCCTTGGCGACGTCGTGCAGATGACCCCTCCGGCGCTCTACCCCGCCGACGCTTTCCTCGCCCACGGCGGTTTGGTGACCGGGGTTGCGATCGCGGCCGGCGGGAGACTTGTCACCGCTGGCACCGATCGCTGGTTGCGGGTTTGGAAAACGACTCCGCCGGCTCCTGTCTACCCGACCGGCCCGGCGTTCCACGTCGAGCTCGGTGAGTCGTACTCCTTCGATCTGACCCGATCGACCTGGCGCTCGATGCTTGCGGTCGACGAAGCAGAGGAAGAGGTCGTGACTGGGGGGTTCAACAGCGGGTATCTGGCCGCTGCAGATCTCGGTCGTCTGGCGGAGCCGAGAGTCTCCTCGTGGCTGTACCCCAGCACGTCGATCCGGCCGGTGCCGACGTCGCCCTGCTCGGCCCTCGTGCTCGGCAGCGGGGGAGACGTGAGGGTTGTGCGCTGCGAGCACGACGAGCCCGCGGTCGTCTGGACGCGTCCCGGGAGCATCGATCCCGCCTGGACCGTCAATTCGGCGATCTCCGAGGACGGGCGAGCGGTTGCGCTCTGGAACGGGAGCGAGGTCGAGCTGACCCAGGTGCCTGGCGGTCGAGGGTTCGGGGTCGAGCTGGACGGGGTCGTGGCGGGCGCATTCGATCCGGAGCGGCGCTTTGTCGCGGTGGACGAGAGGGGCACGGTCTCCGTCATCGACTCCAGCGAAGAGACCCGACGGGTGGCAGTCGACGTGGGCGCCCACCCGGTCGCCGCCATGGCCGTGACCGCGGCTGGGCGAGCGGTGCTCCTGGTCACCGTCGATGGGCAGATGGTTCTCGCCGACACCGCCAACGGCAGGGTGCGCTCGCGCCTCGCGGTCGACTCGATCCCGGCGGAGCCGATCGACGCCGAGGTGTCTCGCGACGGCAGGCTGGCGGCGGTCGTCGGCAGCGCCGGATTCGCCGTGGTCGACCTCCGCCGCGGGCTGACGATTGCTGCCCGATCGGTCTCCGAAGAGGAAGGTGTTGGGGCGGAGCCGCGCGATGCCGCCTTCCTCGACGGGGGGCGCTCCCTCCTGGTCATGCGCGCCGACGAGGGATTGGTCAAGTATCCGCTCGAGAGCTGGCGGTTCCTCGACGGCGAGCCGTTGCTGAACGCGACCGCGGGGGCGGCCGCGCGGCGCCTTGCGCCGGCGGAGGCGAGAGCTGCCCTCGCAACCGCGGAGGCGGAATGATTCACGATGTCGCTCTCTCCTTTGCGGGGGAGGAAGCCGACCGCATGGAAGCGATCAAATCGCAGCTCGAGCGCGCGGGGCTGGAGGTCTGGGCCGACTCCCTGCTTCCTGCCGGAGGCTTCCATGAGCCCGAGATCCTTGCCGCGATCGAGCGCTCGGCAACCTTCGTATACCTGGACTCACCGCGTTGGAGGGGCTCTTCCAATTGCAAAGCAGAGGTCGAACATGCCCGAAGATGCGGGAAGAGGGCCATTGCTGTCGGCGAGCCCCTTGCAGACGACGGTGCGGTCATCCGGATCCCGGAAGGCGATCACCGGGCCCTGGTCGAGACGATCCGCGACGGACTCGAGGTCTGCCGCGCCCAGACCCGGCTGAGAGTCGTCTCGACGGCGGAAGGCGGCAGTCGGCGGAAGTCCGGGGCACGGGCAATCGGTCTCCCGGACATCGAAACCCTGGAACGAGCGGACCTGGCTGGCCTCGGAATTTCCCTGGACCCACGGGAACGGGTGTGGATGGAGGAGGCGCGTTTGCGCGCTCTGCGCTGCCGCCGGTCGCAGACCCTCGCGATCGCTGCCGTGTTCGTCGCCGCCATCGCTCTGGCCACGATCTCGGTCGTGGCCTGGCGCAACGCACGCGGCGACGAGCGAGAGGCAGTTGCCACCGCCCATCATGTGGAATCGCTCAATCTGGCGGCGGCCAGCGAAGGGGCGGCCGACACCTCGACGCGGAGGCGGTTGGCTCTGCGAGCAGCGCGGCTCGAGCCAAGCCAGATGAGCACCGAAGCGCTCCGGACCGCGCTCGCCGAGCTCAGTCGCGAGACCGTCGTGACCGGGCTGCGCTCGGAGCCGGCGACGGCGGTTGCGGTCGCCGATGACGGCAGCGCCGCGGCGGTCGCGTACTCCTCCGGCGCGCTCGGTCTCGTCTCAGCTGGTCTCGTCACCGGGATCCACGATCTGCCCCCGGAGCGGATCGATGCGGGCGCCGTGCTCGCCCTCACTCCCGACGCGAAGAGACTGGCCGTGGTCAGCGGTGAAGACGGAGCGGTCGCGATCGTCGATGTCGATAGCGGCAGGATCTCTCGCGTCGCGGGGCTTGCAGACGTGGCGGGCCTGATTGCGCTCACTGACGATCGCTTGGTCGCCGTCGACCGAGCGGGGGTGGTGTTCGAGCTGGACCCCCGTCTCGACCCACCCGAGGTCGTCCGGATCGGTGCGGCGCGGGGACCGGTGCGCGCTGCCGCGCTTGCGCATAGCGGTCCCGGCGAGAGCTTCGGCCTGGCCACGCTGACGCGAGGTGCGGTCGAAGTGACCGAGATCGGAGGCCGGCCGGGATCGCCGTGGCGAGTGTCGCTGCCGGTCGCGCAGGAGGCCTTTTCGCCGGGAGCGGAAGCGCTACGAGCCTGTGGCGATCGGCTCGCGATCCTCACCACCGACCGGCCGACCGCCGTGCGACCCGTGTTCGACGTCGCGTACACGGTCAGCCGCAGCGGCAAGGCGCAAGCATCCGGCAGCGCGATCAGCTCTTCGGGAATCGTCTGCCTGCCCGAAGGCGGGGCTCTAGCCAGCGATCACCCCCGGGGCGAATTCTCCTTCCCCCCGGCTACGCCGCACCTGGCGGGGTTCACCGGCGCGCCGGGAAATGGGGCGTTGTTCGCGGTCGCGTCGAGTCAGGGGGGACGTTGGGCGGCCGCGGCGGGCAGCGACGGCACCCTCCGCCTGGCTCGGCTCGAGGGGTTTGCGCGGAGCCGAGAGATTCCGCCACTGCGGGGGTTTGCCCCAGCCGACCCGATGCCGTTGATGATCACTGGAGATCGGATCGAGGCGGTGCCGACGAGCGGTGCGCCGCAGCGCCTGGCAGTGCCCGGGGTCAGCGGTGAATTCGCCCGTGGCGCCTATCTCGATCCCCAGTTGGGTTCCGTGCTCGCGGCCGGCAGGCAACTGCTGCTGGTCGAGGATGGCGTCGTCCGCGCCCGCGAGGAGATCGCCGGTGGAATCGAGGCGGTCTGGCCGGGCGCGCCGGGAGAAAGCGCGGTGGTCCTTGCGGCCGACGGCAGCAAGGTCGTGATTGTTCCGCTGCGGGGCGAGGGCGAGCGGATAGAGCTCGACGCCGACCGTCTTGAAGGCACCAGGCGCTGGCTCGATGTCGGCTGGGTCCCGGGCTCGTCGAATCTGGCATTTGCGGGGGAGGATGGCAATGTGAGCTTGGTCACCATCGCGGGCGGCGAGAGGGTGCGGAGCCGCGGGGTAACCGAGCCGGGCCGCATCGTTCTTGCCGCGGGCGACGGTTGGCTCGTTGCTGGTGGCGCCGACGGGACGGTCCGGCTGCTGGATCCGCAGACCCTGGCCCCGGTGGCGACGCGACAGGCCGTGGTGGGCGCCGTCGAAGAAATCGCGGTTGCCCCGGATGGGGATCGCCTCGCGGTTCGCTCGATCGGCGGCGAAGTGGCGGTGTTCGACCTCGATCTTCCGAGCCTGCATGAGATTGCCCGGGTGGGGCCGATCGAGGCGCTGGGCTCGGCCGTTTTCAGCGCGGACGGGAGCGATCTCCTCCTGGCCTCGTATGTCCAGTACTTCGGGGGTGGCGGTGAAGGCAATCTGGTTTCCTGGCCGCTCTGCGATTTCTGTGACGGCGATCTCGGCGAGCTGCGCGCCGCGCTCCTCAACCGCTCCTGGCTAGCCGGGGAGTACCGGCTGCCGCATTTCGTGCCGCTGGCCCGACACTCCACGGGGTCGCCGAGCGCGGCCAGCGGGTTAACCCGGGTCCTCACCCCACAAGGCGTTGGTCGGTTGCGACTCGGAGCCGCGGTGGACGATCTTCAGCGGCTCGACCTGATCGAGCGAGTTCGGCCGGGATGCGAGTTCGACGCCGGTCAGCGTGTTGCCGACCTGCGTCCGCCACTGAGCGGATTGGCCGTCTTCAGCCACCCCAACACGAAATTGTCGACGATCTACATCGAAGACGGCGCCGGCAGTGCCGAGGGCATTGGCATCGGGGATTATCTGAACGCGGTTCTGGACGCGTATCCCGAGGCGCGGTACACCCCTCCGGACCCCGGCGCCCCGTTCCCCTCGGGACTGGTCGAGCTGGGCCGTGGGGGAGAGGTGGTGCTGACGTTTGCCATCGATCCCGAGGCCTTGCGGGTCGCTCAGATCGGTGTTCCAAGCATCCCAACCTGCGACTAGCCTCGGGAGGCTGTGGTCGTCGTCGACCGGCGGAAGGCGGCCCGTTGTATGAGAGAAGACGAGGCCTTTGGACTCGTGGCCGAATCCGGTAGCGGATCAGGACTCTTAGCGGACGACAGTGCGGTCACGGTCGCTACCGGGTCTTCGCGGCGCAGGTAGAGGAGATTGGCGAACTCGCTCTCGGCCATCCGACGCCGGATCTCCCGCCCATGCCGAGCGTCGTCGAATAGGTGCGTGTAGACGTCGAGCGTGATTGTGATGCTCGCGTGGCCGAGGATGCGGCTGACTTGGGCGACGTCGAGGCTGAGGTCGACGATCAGATGGCTGGCGAAGGTGTGGCGCAGGTCATGGAAGCGCAAGGGCGCCCGTCCGCCGTCATTGAGGCCGGTGGCGTCAGCGGCTTTCTTCAGAACCCGCCTCGTGACGTTTCGCTCGCCGAACGGCGTGCCCCGCGAGGTCACAAAGACCCAGTCGGTCGGTGCGGCAAATGGCGTGGCTCGGCGATGGGCGGCGAGGCGGTCGGAAAGTTGGGGAACCAAATGGCACCTCCCGCACCGAAGCGGGCGTCTTGGGTGCGACGCGCCGGGCAGGTTCGCCGCGATGGGGACGGGAGAGCTGCGCTCGGACCCGGATCAGCCCAGCAGCGAAGTCGATGTCTGCCCAGGTGAGCCCGAGGAGCTCGGAGATTCGCAGCCCGCTGAACAGAGCGGTCTCGACCAGGATGCGCCCTCGGGACGGGCAGGCATCCAGCAGTCGCTCGATTTCCGCTCGGCCCAGCACTCTTCCCCGTGCGTGTCGCGGTGGGCGGGGCCGCTCCTCAGGCTCGAGGAGCTCAACTGGGTCGATGAGGATCCAGCCGCGGCGTCGAGCGAAGCGCAGGACGCTCTGCAGCGTCCCGAGGGCATTGGCGGTCGTCTTCGCCGAGCGTCCCGCGGCGCGTAGTTCGGTGATCAGGCCGGCGATGTCTTCGACCCCGAGGGAGGCGACCCGGCGGGAGCCGAGGCGTGGCAGCAGGTCGTGGTCGAGGTGAAATCGATGGGCATCGTAAGTGCGCGGGTGGCGCTCGTCCGCCACCACCATCCCCTCGAAGCGCTTGCTCCAGTGTGCGGCGACGGTGTCGAGCCGCAGGCGCGGGGAGGCCGGCACCCGGCCCGCCTCGAGGGCCGCGATCAACTCCTCACGAGCGCGCCGCGCTGCCTCCAGGTCGGCGCCGACAGTGCGGAAGTGAAGTCGCCCGCTGCGGCGGGCGCAGACCGCAAAGTTGCCGTTCGGCTGCCTGTAGATGCCGCGCTCGACTCGGGTCCGGCGCGGCTTCGCTCCGTCTGCCATCGGATGCCCTCCCGCCACGGCGGGTTGACCTACGGTTGACTTCCGTAATACACCCTGACGACAAGACGTTTCGCTGTCAAGCGGAAAGCGTCGCTTTGCAGGAAGACCTTGATGGAGCTAGGCGGATTCGAACCGCCGACCTCCTGGGTGCGATCCAGGCGCTCTGCCAGCTGAGCTAT
>WUUC01187984.1_pt1 | contig 23754 bp, 17 predicted proteins | sample 6278441 | NCBI WGS metagenome assembly WUUC01 (sample SAMN13675441, study PRJNA597444) | soil metagenome | isolation source: soil | place: USA: Washington | collected 2017-10 | reverse complement strand
GCGCGATGCCGCGCACCTGCGCGGTCAGGTTGCGCGCCATGAAGTTCACGTTGTCGGTCAGCTCGCGCCACGTTCCGGACACGCCGCGCACCTCGGCCTGACCGCCGAGCACGCCCTCCGTGCCCACCTCGCGCGCCACGCGCGTCACCTCGTCCGCGAAGGAGCGCAGCTGATCCACCATGACGTTGATGGTGTTCTTCAGCTCCAAGATCTCGCCACGCACTTCCACCGTGATCTTGCGCGACAAGTCACCGGTCGCCACGGCCGTAGTCACCTCCGCGATGTCGCGCACCTGGTCGGTCAGGTTCGAGCCCATCAGGTTCACGTTGTCGGTCAGCTCCTTCCAGATGCCGGAAGCGCCGCGCACGCGCGCCTGGCCGCCCAGCTTGCCCTCCACGCCTACTTCGCGCGCCACGCGCGTCACCTCGTCTGCGAACGAGCTCAGCTGGTCCACCATGGTGTTCATGATGTTCTTCAGCTCCAGGATCTCGCCGCGCACCTCCACGCTGACCTTGCGCGAGAGCTCGCCGCGCGCGATGGCAGTGGCAACCTGCGCGATGTCACGCACCTGATTGGTCAGATTGCCGGCCATCTGGTTCACGTTGTCGGTCAGCTCCTTCCAGGTACCGCGCACGCCTTCCACCGAGGCCTGACCGCCCAGGCGCCCTTCGCTGCCCACCTCGCGCGCGACGCGCGTCACCTCTTCTGCGAACGAGCTCAGCTGATCCACCATGATGTTGATGGTGTTTTTCAGCTCCAAGATCTCGCCGCGCGCGTCCACGACGATCTTGCGGTTCAGGTCGCCGCGCGCGATGGCGGTCGCCACCTGCGAGATGTTGCGCACCTGATCGGTCAGGTTGTTGGCCATCGAGTTCACGGCGTCGGTCAGCTGGCGCCAGGTGCCCGAGACGCCGCGCACGTCGGCCTGACCTCCGAGCTTGCCCTCCACGCCCACCTCGCGCGCCAGGCGGATGACCTGGTCCGCGAACGAGCCGAGCTGATCCACCATGATGTTGATGGTGTTCTTCAGCTCCAAGATCTCGCCGCGCGCGTCGACCGCGATCTTGCGCGTCAGGTCGCCGCGCGCCACGGCAGTGGTGACCTCCGCGATGTCGCGCACCTGATTGGTCAGGTTGCTGGCCATCAGGTTCACGTTGTCGGTCAGCTCCTTCCAGGTGCCGCGCACGCCCTCCACCACGGCCTGACCGCCGAGACGCCCATCCACGCCCACCTCGCGCGCCACGCGGTTCACCTGTGCGGCGAAAGAGTTGAGCTGCTCCACCATCGCGTTCAGCGTCTCTTTGAGGTCCTGCACCTCGCCGCGCGCATCCACAGTGATCTTGCGCGACAAGTCGCCCGAAGCCACGGCGCTCGCCACCTCGGAGATGTTGCGCACCTGGTTGGTCAAGTTGTTGGCCATCGAGTTCACGTTGTCGGTGAGCTCTTTCCAGATGCCGGACACGTCCGGCACCTCGGCCTGACCGCCGAGCACGCCCTCCGTGCCCACCTCGCGCGCCATACGAGTCACTTCGTCTGCGAAGGACGAGAGCGTATCCACCATGTCGTTGATGGTGTTCTTGAGCGCCAGGATCTCGCCCTTCACCTCCACCGTGATCTTGCGGGACAGGTCGCCCGTGGCCACGGCCGTGGTGACCGCCGCGATGTCGCGCACCTGGTCGGTCAGGTTGCGCCCCATGTGGTTCACGCTGTCGGTCAGGTCCTTCCAGATGCCGGACACGTCGCGCACCTCGGCCTGCACGCCCAGCGTGCCTTCCGTGCCCACCAGACGCGCCACGCGCGTCACTTCCGCTGCGAAGCGGTTGAGCTTGTCTACCGTGGCGTTGATGGTGTTCTTGAGCGCCAGGATCTCGCCGCGCGCGTCCACCGTGATCTTGCGACCCAGGTCGCCTTCGGCGATGGCGTTCACCACCTCGGCGATGTTGCGTACCTGAGACGTCAGGTTGTTCGCCATCGAGTTCACGTTTTGCGTCAGCTCACGCCACACGCCCGAAGCGCCGGTGACCTGCGCCTGGCCGCCCAGCACGCCCTCGGTGCCCACTTCACGTGCCACGCGCGTCACCTCCGAGGCGAAGGCGCTCAGCTGATCGACCATGGTGTTGATGGTCGCGGCCAGGTCGCGGATCTCGCCCTTGGCAGCGACGGTGATCTTGCGGCTCAGGTCGCCACGCGCGATGGCCGTGGAGACCTCGGCGATGTTGCGCACCTGCGTGGTCAAGTTGTCGGCCATCGAATTGACGTTTTCAGTCAGGTCGCGCCACACGCCGGACACGCCGCGCACGCGCGCCTGGCCGCCCAGGATGCCCTCGGTGCCCACTTCGCGCGCCACGCGCGTGACCTCGTCTGCGAACGAACGCAGCTGCCCCACCATGGTGTTGATGGTGTGCTTGAGCTCGAGGATCTCGCCGCGCACCTCGATCTCGATGGTCTTGCTCAGGTCGCCCTGGGCGACCGCCGTGGTGACGCGGGCGATCTCGCGCAGCTGGGCCGTCAGGTTGGCGGCCATGAGGTTGACGGCGTTGCCGAGCTCACGCCACGCGCCGGTGGCTTCCCGCTGGCGCGCCTCGGCACCGAGCCGCCCCTCGACGCCCACTTCATGTGCCAGCCGGATCAGATCGCGCGTGTACAGGTCCAGATGCGCGGCCATGCGGTTGACGCTTTCGGCCTGGCGCAAAGCGGCGCCACGCAGCGGCTCCGCACGACCATCGATATCGATGCGCACCGAAAAGTCGCCGCGCGTGACCGCTTCAGCGACGCTGGCCAGCTCACCGGCGTGGTTGGTCACGTCGTCGATCAGGTCGTTGACGGACCCGACGATATTCTCCCAGCCATTGCGACCGATACTGCGCTGCACGCGCCGCTTCACGCGTCCCTCCTTGCCCACCGCGGTGCGCACGTCGCGTAGCTCCTGGTCCAGCGCCGCCATCTGCAGGGCGATGTCGTTGAACACCTCCGCAATCTGCCCGTCGGTCCCGGTCAAGCTGTCTGGCAGGCGCGTGGCAAACTCCCCCCGTCGGAGGGCACGCAAACCGGCCAGGATGGCTTTGCGCTCGAGTGCGTCAACTTTGTCAGACGTGGCAGTCTTGGAACGCGTTCCTGTGGCGTTTTGCATCGAAAACTGCTTCCTTCGCTGGAGCGAGTTGGCTCCGAAACAGAACCGTGGGCGGGGGACCGACGTCCAACTTCTAGGACGGATGACCGATATCCAATTCTAGCTAGGGACATCGAGCGGTTTGGAGTCTACGCTGCGAAAATAGACTGCGGGATTTCGAGCCAAGAAAACAACCTTCGCGAGCTGGCTGCGCAACTCCGGCGTACGAGCTCTGGCCTCGGGCATGGTGAAATGACCCAATGGGCACTTCGAGTCCAATGATGAGAAAGGACGCCGCCACCGACCCGGAGTTGTCGGAGATCGACATTCTGGTCGTCGACGACAACTCGCGAAACCTGCTCGCCATCGACGTCGCCTTGGGTCAGTTCACGGGGCGGGTCGTCAAGGCAAAGTCGGGTGAGGATGCCCTGCGCGCATTGCTGCGCCAGGACTTTGCGGTGATTCTCCTGGACGTGCAGATGCCCGGCCTCGACGGCTTCGAGACGGCGCGTCTGATCCGCACGCGGGAACGTTGCCGGCACACGCCCATCATCTTCGTCACAGCCTTCGACCAGAAGCGCGACGACGTGCTGCGCGGCTACGAGCTGGGCGCCATCGACTTCCTGTTCAAGCCCATCATGCCGGAGATCTTGCGCGCCAAGGTCGCCGGCTTCGTGGAGCTTCGCAAACACGTCGCGGAGATCGCGCGGCAGGGGAAGCTGCTGCGCGAGCACGAGCGCCGCGAACAGGAGGATCGCCTGGCGGAAGAGCGGCGCCGCTGGGAAGCGGATCTCTTGCGCAAGGACGCCGAGGAGAACGCGCGCCGTGCCGAGCAGCTGGCGCTGATCGTGGCCGAACGCGAGAAAGCTCAAGCTGAGTTGACCAGCGCGTACCAGGAGCTGGAGAGGACCGACCGTCGTAAGAGCGAGTTCCTGGCCACGCTGGCGCACGAGCTGCGCACACCGCTATCGCCGATCGCCATCGGCATTGGGCTGCTAAGGCAACTCGCCCCCAACGACGAAGAGGTCAGCCGCGTGCTCGATGCCATGCAGCGCCAGAGCACACACCTCGTGAGGCTGGTGGACGACCTGCTGGAAGTGTCACGTATTTCACGCGGGAAGATCCAGCTGCAGCGCATGCATCTGTCGCTGTCCGAAGCGATCGACCAGGCGGTGCAGATGTGCCGCCCGCTCCTGGAGGAGCGCGCTCACGACCTCGAAGTGATCGATTGCCCCGAGCCGCTGTACGTGGATGGCGATCGCGTCCGACTGACCCAAATCATCACCAACCTGCTCACGAATGCGGCGCGCTACACGCCGCCTCATGGTCACATCCGCCTCGAGTGTTCGCGCGAAGGGCAAAACGCCCTCGTACGCGTCATCGACGATGGATGCGGCATGAGCCCGGCGCTGATCCAGCGCGTGTTCGACATCTTCGTTCAGGGCGGCGCGGACAACAGCGGTCTTGGAATCGGCCTATCGCTGGTCAAGCAGCTGGTCGAGCTGCATGGCGGAAGCGTGGAGGCACACAGCGCGGGGGACAACCTCGGCAGCACGTTCAGTGTGCGCCTGCCGCTGCTCGAAGGTCGCGCCGACCGGCAAGACCTGACAGAGACCGGCACGCGGCTGCGCAGCGCGCACCCCGCGTCGAACAACCTCAACGTCCTGGTGATCGAGGACAACGAAGACATTCGGGAGCTCACCTGCTCCATGTTGCGGCGTGCTGGGCACAGCGTGGTACCAGCCGATGACGGCGAGCAGGGCCTGGCTTTGGCCGCGGCCCACCCCATCGATGTCGCCCTGGTAGACATCGGCCTGCCGGGCATCGGCGGCGTCGAGGTTGGGCGCAGGCTGCGTGAAATCCTCGGAACCCGCACGCGGCTCGTGGCGGTCACGGGCTATGGGCACGCCGAGGTGCGCAGCGATGCGGCAAGCGCCGGCTTCGACGCGTATTTGATCAAGCCGGTTGGACAAGAAGAGCTCGAGGCCCAGCTGATCCAGGCGCGGGCGCTGCTGGCGCCGCAGCCATTGCCGGACGCGGACTCACGCTAAAGAGCTGAAGCTCGGCAGCGCGGAAGGCCGTTACCACGGCAGCTCGGGCAGCTGGCTGAATACCGCTCGGACGCCGTCCCTCCATTCATTGCTGAGCGCCGTGAAATAGGCATCGCCTTGCTCGAAGCGACGGCGGCAGCGCACTTCGAAACTGTCTCGCACGTAGCAGACCAGGTCGATAGGCATCCCGACCGACAGATTGCTGCGCATGGTCGAGTCGAAGGAGACCAGGACGCATTTGGTGGCATCGGCGAGGCTGGTGGTGGGCGTGATGACACGATCGATGATGGGCTTACCGTATTTGGCTTCACCGGTCTGAAGAAACGGCGTGCCATCTCCCGCCTCGATGAAATTACCCTCGGCGTAGATGCGGAACAGCCGCGGCGACTCTCCCTTGAGCTGTCCACCGAGAATGAACGAGGCGTTGAACTTGATGGCGCCGCTCTCCAGGTACGGACCGTCGCGGCGTTCGATGTCGCGTACGGCATCCGAGACCAGCACGGCGACATCGAACATGGTCTTCGCGGTCCACAGGTTCCCGGAGCCGCCCTGCTCGTCGCAGCGCTGCTTCAGGACGCTGGTGACGGCTTGGGTGCCTGCCAAATTGCCGGAGCTCAACAGGATCATCACGCGATCACCGGGGCGCTCGAACACGGTCATCTTGCAAAACTTGGCCACGTCGTCCACGCCGGCGTGCGTGCGCGAGTCCGAGGCGAGGATCACGCCGTCATTGAGCAGGATGCCCACGCAGTACGTCATGTGGAGGTAATCTCGTCCGTCCACACCCGGAAGCTCTCCAGCGTGCTGGGGCCGAAGCTGGTGGTGAGCGCGACATCCGCCGCGTCTCTGCCCCGCGCGATCAGCACGCGGCCGATCCGCGGTGTGTTGTTGCGCGGGTCGAACGTGTACCAGCCATCGCCCAGATAGGCCTCGAACCAGGCGGCGAAATCCATGGGCGCGTAAGGCGGCGGCATGCCGATATCGCCGAGATAGCCGGTGCAATAGCGAGCCGGAATGTTCATGCAGCGGCAAAACGCGACAGCTAGGTGAGCGAAGTCGCGGCAGACGCCCTTGCCGTCTTGAAAGACCTGGAAGGCCGTCTTGGTCGGACTCGACAGCCCATACCCGAACTGGATGTGATTGTGGACGAAATCGCAGATCGCTTGCACGCGTCTCCAGCCGCTGGGCGTGGCCCCGAACAAGCGCCAGGCAGTCTCCGAGAGCAGGTCCGTCTCGCAGTACCGGCTGCCGAGCAGAAACAGCAGCGTCTCCTCTGGCAGCGTCTGAACCGGCTTCTGCTCCAGATGGACGAGCACAGGGTCAGGTTGCCCCGCATCGGAAAGGATGCCGTCGCTGCTGAGCCGGATCCGACCGGCTGGAGCAACGATGCGGCTGCACCAATTTCCGAACGAATCCCGATAGGCGGTGACTGGAACGGACGGTTGGAGCAGCAGGTGATCCGGCTTGAGGATATCCGAGGCACGGCTGTAGTGAATGCTCAAGGTCAGGACCATCGGTGTCGGCTGTGGACACTGATAAATCATTTCGTAGCCGACGCGGATCTGCATGTTGTCGGCCCCTCGTGCCGGTCGCCAAATTGTCTTTCCAGCGTAGCATCGATGGCGGCTCACCCCTGAAAGTAGATCACGATGGAAACAAGCTCGGCAGCGCGAGCACCAAGGCTGCCGCGAGACGTTGGCTCCAGCTCTCCTGCCCGCTTTCGTCTGCAAGCAGGTCCTGCCGCACCTCCAGCTCCACGTGCGGAATGCCGCGTTGCTCGCCGTGCACGACAATCGTGTAGTCGCTCTCGTCGCTCACCGAATAGGGCTCGTTGTTCCCGACCACCAGCGCAGGATCGCGGCGCAGCAGCGGAAGCAGCCGCTGCGCGAGCCTGGCATCTCGCCCGTACAACACGCCGGCGTGCCAGGGCCGCACTACGTCCATGTAGCACGGCGTGAAGCTGTGAAGGGACACCAGCACGCTGGGGAGGCCTCCGGCGGAGCGCCGCGCGAGCTCGTCGCGAATGCGCTGATGATACGGCTCGAACAGCTCCTCGGCGCGCTGTTGTGCTTCTCGCGGCGAGAGCGCCTCGTTGCCCGGCACGCGTGTTCGCTCGCTCAGCGTGACGATGGAATCGGGACTTTTGGGTGGCCGATTCACGTCGATGACGAGCCGCGAGTAGGCATGCGAAACGAGCACTGCATCGAGCCGCGCCGAGAGCCGCTGTCCCAGCTGCGCGACCCCCAAGTCCCAGGCTACGTGGCTTGCCAGCTCGTGGTCCGAGAGCCCCAGGTTTCCCAGCTTGCGCGGGATCTCGCGGCCGGCGTGATCGCAGACGAGAAAGATGGGAGAGCTGCCGCCTGCGCGCTCGATTCGGTATACCGGCGGGTCGCTTTCGCACAGCAATCTGGTCACGTCCGAAGCTCCCGCCGCAAGGTTCGCGCCGTTCACTCGAACGGAGGCGCGCTGCCATTTTCGTCGAGCCAGCGTAGCAGGCTGCGAATACTTCCGCGCGCGAGTGCGATGCTGCTGTCGGCGGCGCCGTAATAGAGAAATATCTCGTCCCCATCGGCACCGAGGGTGTAGCCACAGGGGAACGCGACGTTGCCCACGTCGCCGCGCGTCTCGTAAACCGCCTCCGGGCCGAAGATCCACTCGTCGCCGCGTAACAGGCATTGGTCCGGCGACGCCAGGTCGAACAGGGCGATACCCACCCGATACAGACATCCAGCCCCGGTCTGGCGGACCCCGTGATAGATCATCAGCCAACCGCGCGCCGTTTCGATGAGCGGCGGCGACAGGCCCACTTTGTTGGCGTCCCACCAAGCACCTTTGCGGGCGTGGAGCACCAGCTTGTGACCACCCCAGTTGCGCAGGTCGGGTGAGTAGGACATCCAAATGTGAGAGCCCGAGTCGTGTTTGGGGCGGTGCAGCAGTGCGAAGTTGCCGCCGATGCGGCGTGGCAGCAGCGCGGCGTCCTTGTCGTCGGGTTGCATGGCCAAACCGCAGCGCTCGAAACTGCGGAAGTCTTCGGTCAGCGCCAGCGCTACACCGGGGCCGCTCTTGCCAAAGGCGGTGTAGGCGATGACGTATTGGCCCAGCTCCTCGACGAACGTAATGCGGGGATCTTCGATGCCCCAAAGCTCCTCCGGGTGGTGTTCTGGGTCGGGAAGCAAGGTTGGCTTGGGATCGATCACCCAGCCGTCCACGCCGTTGGCCGAGCGCGCCGCAGAAAGATGGGAATGGCCGCGGCGGTCCTCTACCCGGCACAGCAGCAACGTCGTGCCATCGACGAGCCGCGTCGCTCCCGGGTTGAACACCGTATGCACGGGGTACGGCCAGTCGGCCGCTGTGAGGATTGGATTGGTTTGATGTCTGTGAAACAAGGTCTCGTAGTCGGACTCGTTCGTCACGAGCTGGCTTCCTGGCCGCCACTTCCGCCATCGGCTCTTTCGGTGCGAACCGCCGAGCGCATTTCGGACAACGCCAGCAAGAAGGAGAGCGTCGACTCCGCTCCCTGGTTTTCATTGGGACGGTCTCGGTGGAGCCCGTCGCGACAGCCGCCGGTCGCGCTGTCGTAAAGCGGCTGCTGGAGCTCGTTCAAGCCCAGAAACCACGAAAAGGCGCGGGATGCGCCCTGCATCCAACGCGGGTCCGTGGTGATGCGATCGGCTTCGAGGCACGCCGACACCATCGCGCACGCTTCGATGGGCTGCTGGTCGTACGCCGCCATCGTGCCTCCCCGCACGTAGAAACCTTCCGAGCCGACGGGCGCAAAATGGCCCTCGGGTGAGCGCTGAAGTCCGAGCAACCAGTCGAGCGAATGCAGCGCCGCTTTTATCATCGCTTCGTTCTGCATCGCCTCGCCGGACACCAGCAATGCCTGGGACAGGCGTGCATTCGCATAGGTCAAACTCCGCTCGAACCACGGCCAGTCCTTGTCGCTAGTGTGCTGAAATAAGGTCCACAGCTTGCCGGCCAGCTCGGCGCGTATCGTCTCGACCTCCGTGTGACGCTCGGCGCCGCGCAGGTATTCGTGAATCCCGATCAACGTGTAGGCCCAGGCGCGCGGACTCGAGAAGCCCAGCGTGGCGGACAGCGCCGCGTGAAACAGCTCGTTGCCGAGCGTGCGCCTGCCGCGATCGGCCGCGCGCGCGGCCACGGCCCCCAGCGCCCAGAGCGCGCGACCGTGGCAGTCCTCGGAACCGCACTCCTCGGTGAAGCGGCGCGAGAAGGTCATGAAGTTCCGGAATCGCCCGCGCTCGGTGTTGAAGGCGTGCCTCACGAACGCAAGGTAACGAGTGGAGAGATTGGAGAGGATCTTGGCGTCCTCCGTTCGCGTCTCTTCGAGCATGGCCATCAGCAACAGCGCCCGAGCATTGTCGTCCAGGCAGTAACCATCCTCATAGCGGGGCACGTTGAGCACCGCGTGCTGCAGCACTCCGGCCGAGTCGCTCATCAGCTGCAGGTGTTCGAGACGAACCTCGGGCAGCTCCAGCGGACGCTGCGCCAGAGTCTTGGCCCGAAAGGTCTCGCGGCGGCGCGCGTCGTGCCCGATGCGCGCCTGCTCGAAGCTCGTGTGATAACGTCGCGCCACTTCCGGCCAACGCATGTCCTGGCCGCGCAGGCGCGCGCGTTCACACAGCGCGTGACGTCTTTGATCGTCACTGAGCAGGCCGCTCACCGCATTTGCCAGTGCGAGCGGGTCACGAAAGGGCACGAGCACCCCGTGCTCATCGGCCAGCAGCTCACGCGCGTACTGGTAAGGAGTAGACACGACTGCCTTGCCCGAACCCAGCGCGTAGGCGAGCGTGCCCGAAGTGCTCTGGTCGAGCTTGAGATACGGCGTGACGTAGATGTCTGCGGCGGCCAGGAACTCGGTGAGCTCGCTCTGACTCACGAAGCGGTCGTGAAAGATCATGCTCCCGTGCACGCCCCTCTGACGGGCCCGCAGCTCGAGCGACTGGCGGTACGTCTCGCCCTGCTGCTCCTTCACGTGCGGATGGGTCGCGCCAAGTACGATGTACACGGCCTGTGGATGACGCCTGAGGATCGCAGGCAGGGCGTCGATCATGTTTTCGATGCCCTTGTCCGGCGAAAGCAGCCCAAAAGTCAGAATCACGGGTACGGCCTCGACGCCGAGCTTGCGCTTGGCGTGCGCCGCCGTGGGCAGGTCGGGAATACCGTGGGGAATCAGATCGATCTTGGCCTCAGGTACGCCGTGGACCTCGCGCAGAAGCTGCGCCCCATGCGCACTCATGACCACCAGCCGCTCCGAGACCTGGGTGAGCTCTTCCATGACCGCGCGCTGCGCAGCGCTTGGCTCGGGAAGCAGCGTGTGCAGCACGCTCACGATCGGCATGCGGAGCTCGCGCAGAAGTCGCAGCACGTATGCGCCAGCCTTGCCACCGAAGATGCCGTATTCGTGCTGCACGCACAGCACGTCGACCGCGCTGAGATTCAAGAAGTCCGCCGCTCTCTGATACGACGCGAGGTCACTCTCGGCGATCTCGCATTGAACGCGGGCCAGATATGCGTAGCGCTTGCCCGGCTCGTTCATGGCGATTACCGAGCAGGTGATTTCGGGGTACGCGTCTACCAGCGCATCGCTGAGATCCGTGGTGAAGGTCGCGATGCCGCAGCGACGTGGCGCATAGTTACCCAGCATCGCGATGCGTTGCGTGGTGGCCGTCGTGATGTCACCCATGCGTCCGCTCCCCTGTGGGCGCGGCAAAGAACGGGTGCGAACGCGATCGTCACGCCCGACGATAGAGTCACCCAAGTCGAACCATGAGACAGCGCGACCATGAACACAAGCTGAACTCCGACCCACGATCGGTCTATGCTGTTCCATGTTTCGGTCGTGCGCGGCTCCGCCCGCGCCGACGGGTTTGGCTCGCGCGCGGACCTGCGCGCGAGCACGGCCTCGCGGCCGAGCTTGGAAGCCATGAGTGAATTCGGACCAGCCGGGCGCAAACTGCCCAAGAGCGAGGGACCGCTCTTTCCACCGCGCCTTGCGCAGGTGGTGTGGGCGCTCGTGCCTGAAAATCCGGTGCTTGCGGCGCTGGGGTACGACGCCTTCGCTGCTACGCTCACAGCCATCTTCTTCGCGAGCTTGCAGACGGAAGAGGGCGAACACTATCCGATCCGGGTGGCACTGACAGGTGGCAGGCCAAGCAGGGAAGCCGTCGAGACCAGTACCCCTGGTTGGAGACACGTGCGCTTCCGAAGACCGTGCCCATGCAGCACGCGGCATCTGCTGCGCCTATCGCGGGCCGCTCGATCCGAGCGACTGTTCATCACGATAGCCAGGGCCGGCGGCGGACTTGCCATTACGGGACTCGCGCGCGAGGGGCTCGGCGAAGACGACGGCACCCTGATCAAGGTGCACGCGCCAGAGCCGGGCTGCCTGGACATATGGGTTTCGGGACGACGTGTGCTCGAGTACGCGCGCGGCCACATTCAAACGCCGCCCGAAGATGTGTTGCTTTCGTCCGGTCGCGTTCGCGACAAGCTGCTGGCATTCGCCACGCAGGCGAGCTCGCCGGCCGGCTATATCGAGTCCATCGCTAGCATCATTCGCCACCTGGCGGACCATCCGCACGGCGGCATTTTGGTGCTGAGCGCCGAAGACGAGCCATGGATCCCGGAAGAAGCGAGCTTCGCGCCGGAATCGGACACGCATCTGTGGGACGTACTGCACGAGCTGAGCATCGACCCCGAAACGCAGCGGACAGCGCCCGGCCGCGCCTCCGAAGCGCTGCGACGCGAGGCGATGCGCGCGGAAATCGAGCGATCCGTGGGCGAGATCGGCCACATGACGGCGCTCGACGGCGGAACGATTCTGGATCGCCGCCTCGGCGTGCGCGGCTTCGGCATCGTCCTTCCGGTGAGGTCCGACGTGACCGTCGTGGAGGTCATGGACGCGGCTGCAACGGTGCGCGCGCCGTTCGCCCTCGATCAGTACGGAGCGCGCCATCGGGCCGCAGCTTCTTATGCTGCGACCCACGCTGGAAGTCTGGTGTTTATTGCCTCGGCCAGCGGCGATCTGGGCTGCATGTTGCGAGACGAGGAGACCGAGACAGTCCTGATGTGGCGGTTTCGCTCCGGCGATCTTTCCTCACCGGGCCCCTGAAGGTGCTAGGCCCCTATTCGATCCGCCAAAAAAGCGCTCACCTTGTCCAGCGCGATGCGCTCTTGCGCCTGCGTATCGCGGTGTCGGACCGTCACCGTTTGGTCTTTGGCCGTATCCCCGTCGATGGTGAAGCAATAGGGTGTGCCCGCCTCATCCATGCGCGCGTAGCGCTTGCCGATGTTCTGCTTCATGTCTAGCTGACACAGATACGTGCGGGACAACTCGTCGTACAGCTTCTGCGCCACCTCTGGCATGCCGTCCTTCTGCACCAGCGGAAACACTCCCGCCTTCACTGGCGCCATGCGCGGGTGGAATTTCAAGTACACCTGGCTGGGACGCGCGGGGTCGGGCGTATAGGCCTCGCACAACAGCGCCAACACGCCGCGCGACAGGCCCGCCGACGGCTCCACCACGTGCGGGATGAAGCGCTGCTGGGTCTCGGTATCGAAGTAGCTGAGGTTGGTCTTCGAAAACTGCTGGTGTTGGCGCAGGTCGAAGTCGCTGCGGTGCGCCACGCCCTCCAGCTCGCCATATCCCGGCCAGGAAAAGGGGAAGCGATACTCGATGTCCACCGTGCCCGCACCCTCCTTGGCGTAGTGCGCCAGCTCGTCCTGCGCGTGTCTGCGTACCTTCAGGTTCTGGCTGGTGACGCCCACGCTGTTCCACCACTTGGAGCGCGTCTCGGCCCAGAACTCGAACCAGCTGCGCGCCTGATCCGGATGGCAGAACCATTCGATCTCCATCTGCTCGAATTCGCGCGAGCGAAAGATGTAGTTGCGCGGGGTGACCTCGTTGCGAAAGGCGCGGCCCACCTGGGCGATGCCGAAAGGCACGCGCACGCGCGTCGTGTCGACCACGTTCTTGAAGTTGAGAAAGATGCCCTGCGCCGTCTCGGGACGCAGAAAGGCGCCATTGTCATCGCTCTGCACCGCGCCCACGTAGGTCTTGAACATCAAGTTGAACTGGCGCGGCTCGGTCAGGGTGCCCTTCTCCTTGGCATCCGGGCCGTAGATCTGGGCGAACTTGTCGACCCCGATGGCCGGCAGCTCGAGCACCTGAAAGGCCTCGACCGGCTGGCCCTTGATCAGCTTACCCAGGCGCCTTTCGGCGTCCTCTTGCTCCCCCTCCACGAAAGCCAGCATGGGCAGGTTGGCGTCGCTCTTGTGCACGAACACGCGCAGGTGATCGGCGCGATAGCGTCGCTTCGATTCCCGGCAATCGACCATCGGGTCGTTGAAGCCGGCCACATGGCCCGAGGCTTCCCAGACCTTCGGATTCTGGATGATGGCCGTGTCGACGCCGACCATGCTCAACGGCACCCCATCGGGTCCCAGCGGCGGGCGCCGCACCATGTCATTCCACCAAGCGTCGCGCAGATTGTTCCGGAGCTCCACGCCGAGCGGGCCCAAGTCCCAAAAGCCGTTGATTCCGCCGTAGATCTCGCTGGCCGGAAAGATGAAGCCACGGCGCTTGCACAGGGCCACCAGGTCATCCATCGAAAACGGCTTGTCTTGGCTGTCGGAGCTCATTGTGCCGCGCATGGTACTTTCGGCGTCGTCGGGCGCAAACGCCCTCAGCCACTGGGCAATGCCGCGGCTGCCGGCGTTGTCCCCGAGCCCGGCGGGGGGCTTGCGGAACCGCCACGTGGGCCCAGCGAGACGAAAACAGATGTGCTACACCCGGCCCGCCAGCGGCCCCGCGCCGCGTTCCACGCGAGAGTTCCGATGGCGCTCCACGTTCACAACACGCTCAGCAAGAAGAGCGAGCTCTTCGTCCCCGCGCAGCCGAAGGTCGTGCGCATCTACACGTGCGGCCTGACCGTGTACGCATCCATGCATATCGGCCATGCGCGCACCTATTGCTTCTGGGACATGTTCCGCCGCTACCTCGAGTACCGCGGCTATCACGTGCTGAGCGTGATCAACTACACCGACATCGACGACCGCATCATGCAGCGGGCCAGGGCCGCTACGGGCGATGCCGGACAGGCGCTGGGGGCGATCGACCTCGCAGAACGCAACATCGCCGGCTTTCGTGAGGACTGCCGCCGTTTGCACATCAAAGATTACGCCGCGTACGTACGCGCCACGGACTTCGTGGACGAGCAAATTCACATGGTCAAGGGGCTGGTCGAGCGCGGACACGCCTATTACGTAAACGGCGAGGTCCTGTACGACGTCGACAGCTACGCGCCTTACGGTCAGCTCTCCGGGCGCAAGCTGGAAGACCAGGTAGTGGGCGCGAGCGGACGCGTGGAGGAGGACTTCGCGCGCAAGAAGAATCCCGCCGACTTCAGCCTCTGGAAGCCCACCGCACCCGACGAGCCGAGCTGGAAGACCGGGGAAGCGGCCTGGCCCTCGGGCCGGCCCGGCTGGCACATCGAGTGTTCCGCCATGGCCACGGCACTCTTGGGCAACCACTTCGACGTGCACGGCGGCGGCATCGACAACATGTTCCCGCATCACGAAAACGAGATCGCGCAGAGCGAGCCGCTGTGTGGCCGCCCCTGGGTGCGCTACTGGCTGCACCCAGACCATCTCGACTTGAAAGACGTCAAGATGTCGAAAAGCCTCGGCAACGTGATCGGCATCCAGGAGCTGCTCACGCGTCACAGCCACGACGAGGCGCGCTGGTTCTACGCGACGCAACATTACCGCGCCAAGCTGCCCTTCAGCTGGGAGCTGGTCACCCAGGCCGCACAGGGCTACGCCCGCATCAAGAAGCTGGTCGACATCTTGGCCGACAAGCTGCGCGCCGCACCGCAGCCGGCGCTCGCGCCAGGACGCTACGCCACGGAGCGGCCGGAGCAAGAGCGCGTACCGCGCATGCGCCACCACTACCTGCACGGCCAGTTCGGCGCGCACACCGGAGCTTTCTTGGCGCGCTTCATCGACGCGATGGATGACGACCTCAACACGCCCAACGCGGTCGCCGCGCTGTTCGACTACGTGAGCGCGCTCTACGCCGCCAGCATCGAGCAGGCCACCGACCCGGGCTCGCTGCTCGCAGTGTACCGTACGCTGGTGCGCCATCTTTGGGTGCTGGGCGTGGAGATCGCCGAGCCCAACCTCTACCCGGAGCTGGCCGCAGAATATGCGGTGGCGAGCACAGGGAGCGCGGCAGGGCGCGGCGGCGACGACGTGATCGACCGCCTGCTGACCATGCGCCGCGAGGCGCGCGCCAGCAAAGATTTTGCCAAGGCCGATGCCATTCGCAATCTGCTGACGGAAGCTGGCGTCAACCTGGAAGACACCCCTGCCGGGCCGCGCTGGTCGCGCACGCGAAGCTGACGGTCCCGCCCCACACCAGCGCGCAGGTCCGCGCGCGAGCGAACGTCGAAGCGCGCGGGTCAGCGCGCAAGCAGATAAGGAGACACACGCATGGCAACGAAAGCGGAGTTGGCTTTGGCCGCGTTCAAGGCGCTCGAAGGTGGACCCGCCGCGGTCAGCGAGTGGAAACAGGTCGACCAGGCGCACATCAACCTGTTCGCCGACGCAACGCTCGATCATCAGTTCATTCACGTCGACCCCGAGAAGGCCAAGCTGACGCCCTGGGGTACCACCATCGCCCACGGCTTTTTGACGCTATCGCTCTTGCCCTATCTCGACTCCATCACGCCGCGGACCAACCCCAAGCTGTACGAAGGCGTGATGATGGGGATCAACTACGGCCTCGATCGCGTGCGCTTCGTTTCCCCAGTGAAAGTCGGCTCGCGCCTGCGCGCTCACCGCAAGCTGGTCTCGGCCGAGCTGAAGGACCCGCACACCATCCAGCTCAAGCACGAGGTCAGCGTGGAGATCGAGGGCCAGGACAAGCCCGCGTGCGTCGCCGAGACCTTGAGCCGACTCGTCTACCAACCTTGAGAGGAACCAGAACATGGCAATATCGTTCGAAGGCAAGGTCGCGATCGTCACGGGTGCGGGCGGCGGGCTCGGTCGCTGTCACGCACTGGAGCTCGGCAGACGCGGTGCCAAGGTCGTCGTGAACGATCTGGGCGGCTCGCTCGACGGCTCGGGTGGCTCCTCGGCCGCCGCCGACAAGGTGGTCGCGGAGATCAAGGCGGCCGGTGGCCAAGCCATCGCCAACGGCGCGTCGGTGGCCGACCCCAAAGGCGCCGAGAGCATGGTCAAAGATGCGCTCGCTGCCTACGGCAAAGTCGACATTCTGATCAACAATGCGGGCATCCTGCGCGACAAGAGCTTCCGGAAAGTCTCGCTCGAAGACTTCGAACTGGTGGTCGACGTGCACCTGATGGGCGCCGTCTACTGCAGCAAAGCTGTCTGGCCAGTCATGGAAGACAACGGCTACGGACGCATCGTCATGACCACGTCCTCGACCGGCCTCTACGGCAACTTTGGTCAGTCGAACTATGGCGCGGCCAAGCTGGGCCAGGTGGGCTTGATGAATACGCTCAAGCTCGAGGGCGCCAAGAAGAACATCCGCGTCAACGCCATCGCGCCCATCGCGCACACGCGCATGACCGAGGGCATCGGCATTCCAGAGCAAGCTCTGGGCCTGCTCAAGCCGGAGCTGGTGACGCCCGCGGTGCTCTACCTGTGCAGCGACGATGCCCCCAGCGGGGTGATCATCGAGGCCGGCGCCGGTTACTACGGACGCGTCGCGATCGTCGAATCGAAAGGCATGAAGCTCGGCCAGGAGGTCAGTGTCGAACAGTTCGCGGAGAACTTCGAGGCCATCAGCGACTTGTCCGAAGCCAAGCCGTATCCGAACGGCGGCGCGATCACGCAGAAAGCGTTGATCGGCTAAACGAACGGCTTGCGGTCGCAAGCGTCGAAGCGCGCCGTTCCGAACGCGAGCAAAACTCAGAAGTCGGGGCGCCTGAGCAGGCCGCTCTTGCCGATCTGCCGCGTGCTGCGCGAGGTCTTGACCGCGCTTTTCTGGGTTGCTGGCAGGGGCAGCAGCCAGACCGCATAGCGGCCGTCGCGCTCTGCGTCGTGCAGCATGTGAAAAGGCTCGCGGCCCTTGGCCTCGACCTGAATCTGGTGCTCGCCCGAACCGCGCGGCATGCGCAGCACACTGCCTGTGACTGGCTGACCGTCGAGCTTGACCTGGGCGTCGGCGGGTACCCCATACAGCTCGACCATGATCTCGGGGGGCGCTGCCGCTGCCATCCCCTCGCCGCGCCCTTCTGCACGATTGTTCTCGGCGGGGGACGGAGCGGCCGCTGCCCGCGACGATGCGCCCGGCTCGCGCCCTCCCCAGCTCAACGCGAAGATCAACATCACCGCAAGCGCTCCGGTGGCCAGACCCGCGATCACGCGGGGACGCCGTAGGCGCGACCTGCCCAGGTTCAACTGGATGGTCTCGCCCATCTGATCCGGCGAGAAGGAGAGCGTGATGGGCAGCTGCGAGTCCAGGAGATTGGAACCGTCGAGCGGCGTGGCGTCGATCGTAGGCACGATGAAGCGCCGCGGCAGCAGGTCTTCCTCCAACTCCGGCTGGCGTTGCAACACCTCCACGACGGCGGCGCGCATTTCCTCCGAGTTTTGAAAGCGCGCCTCGGGTTCTCGCGCGATCGCCTTCGTGACGAGCTGAGAAAGGCTCTCCCCTAGATCCGGACGAAACGATACGAGAGGTACCGGATGCGCGTTGAGCACCGCGACGATCAGGTCTGCGGGATTGTCGGCCTGAAACGGCAAACGGCCTGCCAACGCCTCGTACATCACCACGCCCAAGCTGTAGATGTCGCTGCGCACGTCGGCGGGCCTGCCGCGGGCTTGCTCTGGCGACACGTATTCTGGCGTGCCCATCACCACGCCCTCGCGCGTGATGGTGTGCCCCTGATTGCGCTCGGTGCTGCGCGAGACGCCGAAGTCGAGCAGCTTGGGAAACGTGCCCCCGTCCGATTGGCGCACCAGGAAGATGTTCTCGGGCTTCATGTCGCGGTGCACGACGCCAGCCGCGTGGACGGCCGAGAGTCCCTGCAGGGTCTCCTCCATCAGCCGCAAAAAAACGCCCACACTCAAAGGCTCGCCGACGACCATGCGCTCGGACAGCGGCACACCGGACAGGAGCTCCATGACCAAGTACGGCTCGCCTGTGCCGATGCCGAAGTCGCTGATGTAGACGATGTTGCGATGATGAATGGAGGCGGCAATCTGAGCTTCGCGCTGAAAACGCCGCATCGCACGCTCGGCCTGCGGCCCGCGCGCGTTGAGCAGCTTGATCGCGACGTGCTGCCGGAGTTCGACGTGTTCGGCCCGCCAGACGGTGCCCATACCACCGATTCCGAGTGGATGAATCAGGCGATACTTACTGCCAACTACATCTCCGGCCTTCGCCATGCTTCGGACTACTCGACCTTCCGCGACGACGCCCCCGCCGTGTTCCCGTGCTGGCCGCGATAGCGCTCCGACCAATGCAGTGAACAGCTCGCTTCCACTGCAGCTAGGGTACCATGGCTTTGCATATGCAGTGTCGCCGGGCTGAGCGTGGATTGTGTCGAGTCTTGCAATCTACCCGTGCTTTGTCTTTCGTCTTGGCAATCCTGCTCACCAGCGTGGCGTCCGCGCAAGGCAGTCATCAGACCGCTCTGGCGCGCGCGCTCTTCGAAGAGGGTGTGGCTCTTGCCGACGCCGGCGATTGGCCTGGCGCGGCCGATCGCTTCGGCCGCGCCTACGCGTTGAAGGCCACCTCCGGCACCGCATTCAATTGGGCAAGCGCCCTGTCTGCCACCGGCAAGCTGGTGCAAGCCTCGGAGCTGCTGCAAAGCATCTTGCGCGATGACGCTGCATCGCCCGAGCTCAAGCGAGACAGCAAGCAGAAGCTGTCCGAGCTAGCCCCGCGCATCCCACGCCTGAAGCTGAGCGTCGAGAGCCGCCTCGCGCGCACAGGCCTGGTCCGCGTGGACGGCAGGGAGTGGCCGCGCGCCGTGTGGGACGTGGCATCACCCGTCGATCCCGGACGCCACGTGGCCAGCTGCAGAAATGGCGACGGCGAGCTGGCCCGCGTAGAGTTCGTCCTCGCCGAAGGCGAACAGAAGAATGTCTCGCTCTCCAGGGCAGGATCGCGCGCAGCGTCCGACGCAGCGCCGGACGGCACAGCCCCGCCCCAGACGCAGGAAAAGGATCGTCCGCGCCGGCTGTACAAAAGTTGGGTGCTGTGGACCGCGGTGGGGGTGGCGCTGGCGGGCGGCGCGGTGGCTTTGGCAGTCACCGGCAGCAAGAGTGAAGAACGCGCCGGCCCGACCGCGCAAGGGAACACGGGAACCGGAGTCATTCGATGGTAAAAGCAGTATTCAGCGCGACGCTCGGATGTCTGATCGCGCTGCTCGGCTGCGCCGAAGACAAGGTCGTTCCACGCACGCAGCTGATGTTGGTCGCGGATACGGACATCGCGCTGATCGATCGCATCGCCTTCCAGGTCAGCGGGGCGGGCCAAAGCAAGATGAGCGAGGACGACGTGGACGGTGCCGACGCGCCGTTCACCATGAACGTGCTGCGCGAGAGCGGGCCGCTGGGGCCGGTCACCGTCAGCGCACGCGCGTACCGGGGCGACAGACTCGTGGTGGAGCGCAGTGCCGTGGTGTCGTTCGTTCCCGGCAAGACACTCATGGTGCCGCTGCACCTGGTACAGAGCTGCGCCGGTAGGCAGTGCGGCGATGGCATGGTCTGCACCGAGGAGGGCTGCCAGCCCGCCGAGCTGGACTCCGACACGCTCGCGATCTGGAACGGAACGCCTCCGAGGCTGGGTGAGGCGGAGGATGCAGGCACGTTCGATGCGGACACTCTGGTAGCGGACGCCGGTGCCGCGTTGGACGCGGCGCCGAACCCGGCGCAGTGCAGCGGGCGCAGCGTCGATCTGAACTCCGACCTCGATCACTGCGGTGGATGCGGCCGACCCTGCCGTTCCACGTCGGGACAAAACACCGTGCCGGCGTGCGTCGAAGGCAGTTGCACCGTCGCCTGCCGCCCGCTTTGGGACGACTGCGACCAGGACCGCGCCAACGGCTGTGAGGAGTACCTGGGCGCTGACGAAGAGAACTGCGGCGCTTGTGGCATGCAGTGCGCATCCAGCGAGTACTGTTCTCTGCTAGGCTCGTGCAGGCCCTCATCGAGCGGTCAGAACTAGGCTGCTGTGCCACTTCGGTCGTTGCGCTTTTGCTTCTTCTGTTTGCTGCTGCTTTCGTGGTTGGGTTGTGCCCCCCAGCGAGCGCGGCATGCCGCAGCACCCCCGGCCGAGACGCCGTCGCCCACGAGCTCCCCACAGGGTCTGTTCCTGTATGCCGTGGAGCGCGACGGGCGCGTCTCGCACGTGCTCGGCACCATTCACCTGGGCTTCGGCTTCGAGGAGGTCCTCACGCGCGACGCTCGCCAGCGTTTCGAGCGCAGCAAGCAGGTCATCACCGAGACCGACGTCGGTGCCGACTCCGCAACGCGCCTGATGCAGGCAGCGCTGTTACCCCCTGATCAATCACTGCAGAACATGCTGGATGCAGAGACTTGGCAGAAGCTGCAAGCTCGACTGGGTTCGCAGGTTCCCTACGCCGTGCTCACCCATCTGCGGCCGTGGCTACCGGCCGTGCTGCTGGGGATGGTCGATTTGAAGCACGCTCTGGACCAGCTGCGGCCGGGCAAGAGCGGGCACATGATGGACATCGAGCTGACGCAGCTGGCGCGGCGCTCCGGCAAGCGTCTGGGCTACCTCGAGAGCGTGGACGAGCAGATCGCGGTGTTCGATGCCATCTCGACCGAAGAGCAGCTGGCCGAGCTCGGCCACGCGCTGACTTCCGAGAGCGCCGCGCAATCGCGCGCGCTGATCGAGGCGTTCGCCAGCGGCAGCGAACAGGCCCTGTCCAGCGCGCTCTTCGACGTGGAGCAGATTGCACGCACGCCCGGGTTCTACGACGTCGTGCTGTTCAAACGCAATGCACACTGGCTCCCGACCATCGAGGCCGCGCTCGCGCAGGGGGACGCTTTCGTGGCGGTCGGCGCAGCACACTTGCTCGGAGAGCGCGGCTTGCTGGCCGAGTTTCAAAAGCGCGGCTACGCGGTCACGCGCGTGCATTAGCACTTACAACTGGCGCGAAACGATCTCGTGGTCCCGGTAGAGTGCAGACGGTGGGAAGCTTCACGCCCAGCCGGCGCGCCACCTGCTGTGCAGTCAGTACGTGGCCTGCCATCAACGTTGACACTAATCAACGTTGACGATGAATGCCAGGCGGCGGAAAGCTGTTCGTATGAGCAATCAAGCGCATGAACTCGCCTTCGCGCTCTGGTCACGCCAACTACCTGAGCCGGGAGAGATGCCGGCGCTCCAGCTCACAGGGCCGGGACCGCTCCTGCCTTCTCCTTTTCGTGTCGACGTGTTGGCGTCAGCGTCGATCGCGCTGGCCACGGCCGCGGCCGCGAGCTTGTGGCGGGAGCGCACCGGCAAGGCGCGCAGCATCTCGCTCGATTCCACACACGCCGCGGCGGCCTTTCGCAGCGAACGCTACGCCAAGGCGTTGGAGCGCCCACCGAGAGCCTCCTGGGATGCGATCGCGGGCGACTACGAGACGCGCGACGGCTTCATTCGCTTGCACACCAACTACCACAGCCATCGTGCCGCCGTCCTGCGGGTGCTCGGCGCACGAGAGGAGCGCGAACACGTGGCACAAGCCGTTCGCGAGTGGGATGGCGACGCCCTCGAGCTACGGATCGTGGAAGCGGGGAGCTGCGCGGCGATGCTGCGCGAGCGAGCCGCGTGGCAGGCGCATGCACAGGGGGCGGCGTTGGCCAGTGAGCCGCTGTTTGACTGGTCTTCGCACCGAGCGGCCCGACCCAGCTTGCCAGCCGATGCCGCGGCACCGCTCGCGGGTGTACGCGTGCTCGATCTCACGCGCGTGATCGCCGGCCCCGTCGCGACGCGCTTTCTTTCCGCCTACGGCGCGGAGGTGTTGCGCATCGATCCACCCGGCTTCGAAGAGGTCGAGGCCCTGCTCCCCGACACAACTGCCGGCAAGCGACGCGCGGCGCTCGATCTCAAGAGCCGGCGCGACCTCGCGCGGTTCAAGCAGTTGCTCGCCGAGGCACACGTACTGGTAGTCGGCTATCGCGCGGATGCGCTCGATCGGCTCGGTCTCGGTGCCGGGCTGCGGAAGCAGCTGAATCCCGCGCTCGTGACGGTCGCGCTCAATGCTTACGGGCAAGGCGGGCCGTGGTCGACGCGACGCGGCTTCGATAGCTTGGTGCAGATGAGCTCCGGCATCGCCGCCTTCGGCCGGGCGTGGAAGGGCTGTCGCGAACCCTGTCCACTGCCCGCTCAAGCGCTCGATCACGCCACTGGCTATTTGGCAGCGGCTGCGGCCTGCCACGGTTTACGGCGCGCGCTAGCGCAAGGACGAGCCGCCGAAGTGCGCTTGTCTCTGGCGGGCACGGCCGAGCTGCTGTGGCAACTTGGAACCGACACCGAGCGAGATGGCCGCGAGCTTACGAAAGACGAGGTCACCCCCTACCTAGAGACTGCCGAGAGCGCGTGGGGCCGCGCGCAACGCCTACGTTGCCCAGGTGCAATCGAAGGATGTAGCCCGCGCTGGTCTCTATGGGCCGGTCCTCTGGGCTCCGATGTCGCGGCATTTCGCCAATGAACGGAGTGGGCTCACGCACGCTCGCGAGCGCTCCGCGGGACCAGCAGGCCTCGTCCACTGCTGGCACTCAACACGGGAGGTCAACCGAGAGCGCCAGCACGGTCGCCGTGCGCACCACGCGCTCCGCAGCGCCGCCGAGCAGCAACGCTCGAAGCCGCCGCGGCTGGAGGCTCGTCCTAGCCTGGCGTCACGTTCTGCAGCCGCACTTCGCCGTGCGCGAGTAGCCTGCCTGCCCCGTCCTTCACGTCCACTTGCCAGAGCTGCTGTGTGCGGCCCTGGCTGAGCGGCACGGCGCGGATCTCGACCCTGCCAGCTGTCACCGAGCGCAAGAAGTGCGTGGTATTGGTGAGCCCCACGGCCACCATACCCTGGTCGCGCACAGCCAGGCTTGCACCGATGCTCGCGGCACTCTCGATCGCGGTGGCGTAGACGCCGCCGTGCACGATGCCCCAGGGAGTGTGGTGATCGGCACTCAACTCGATGTGCCCAGTCACCAACGCTCCACCCAGCTCTCCCGGCTCGAACCCGGCCGCGCGCACGAAGGCGCTCGATTCCTCGAGGCTACGCACGTCGAACGTAGGCTTTCCGACCACGCCTGCTTTGCTGTTCACGGGCTCGCTCCTGGTCATGACTTCAGAATTCGAAGCTAGACTGCGCGAGCTGGCTTTTCAAGCTGAAGTTAGATGGCTAAGCTGAAAGCATGGAGTGGAGAGAGGCCAGCACCGTCAACTGCCCAGTGGGCGTAGCCCTGGACCTGCTCGGGGAGAAGTGGACGCTCTTGATCGTCCGCGATGCGCTCAATGGGATCCGCCGCTTCGACGATTTTCGCCGCCACATCGGGCTGTCCGAGGCCATCCTCGCTGATCGCCTG